>Ga0208184_100026_pt1 | contig 165381 bp, 164 predicted proteins | sample Virmet3651_4511_FD_185736 | JGI IMG/M metagenome (GOLD analysis project Ga0208184, IMG submission 185736) | Marine viral communities from the Southern Atlantic ocean transect to study dissolved organic matter and carbon cycling - metaG... | ecosystem: Environmental > Aquatic > Marine > Oceanic ... | reverse complement strand
CGCGATGCTGTTCAGCGAGACGTCCAAACCAACGAAGAGTTCCATGGCCAAGCCCTTTCTCAGAAAAGAAACGCGCGGGAAGACCCGCCAGAGCTAACGACACAAGAACAGCAGCTGGTAAGCAATCCTCAATGCTGCGACCAACCGAAAGCCCCAATACAGCATCTTTGGGGTTGGCAAAGCGGCCCAATTTGGTGATCCTGCCCCGCATAACCAGACATCAAAAATCCGACTGGGGAGGAAAATATGAAAAAAATCTTGGGACTTACCGCTCTTGCGTCCTTGAGCTTCGCCTTCGCTGCAGAAGCCATGGCGACAGAATGGAATGTCTCGGTCTGGGGCAAGCGCCGCGCCTTTACCGAGCATGTTGAAAAGCTCGCAGAACTTGTTTCTGAGAAAACCAACGGCGAGTTCACCATGAATATCAGCTATGGTGGCTTGTCAAAGAACCGTGAAAACCTCGATGGGATCTCCATCGGTGCGTTTGAGATGGCGCAATTTTGTGCGGGCTATCACCGCGACAAGAACCGCGTGATTACTGTGCTGGAGCTGCCTTTCCTTGGCGTCTCTAACCTCGAGGAAGAAGTTGCAGTCTCCAGCGCCGTTTACAATCATCCGGCCGCTGCGGATGAGATGGCTCAGTGGAACGCAAAGCTGCTGATGACCTCGCCGATGCCGCAGTACAACATTGTTGGCACGGGTGACGTTCGCGACGAACTGGCTGAATTCGAGGGCATGCGAGTGCGTGCAACCGGTGGCATCGGCGAAGCGTTCAAGGCCGTTGGGGCTGTCCCGACATCTGTTACCGCGACAGAAGCCTATCAAGCGATGGAGTCCGGTGTTGTAGACACGGTTTCCTTCGCGCAGCACGCTCACTTGAGCTTTGGCACAATCAACCGCGCGGATTGGTGGACGGCGAACCTCAACCCCGGCACCGTAAATTGCCCGGTCGTCGTAAACATCGACGCATATGAAAGCCTCTCGGACGCGGAGCGCGAAGCGCTGGACAGTTCTGTTCCGGAAGCGTTGGATCATTATCTGGCGAACTACGCGGAGCTGTTGAAAAAATGGGACGCGGTGCTTGAGGAAAAAGGCGTCGAGAAAGTAGAGATCTCTGATGAGGTCTTGGCGGAGTTCCGTTCCAAAGCTGCAGATCCAATCCGTGAAGCCTGGATCAAGGACATGGAAGCGCAGGGTCTGCCGGGGCAGGAGCTCTATGACCTCGTGCAAAAAACACTCGCAGATCAGCGCAGCGGCAGCTAATCGTCACTCGATCACGTAGGGCCCGGACCCAATGGTTCGGGCCTCCGCGTGTCTTGAGCTCATTTTCAGATATCGGGGGAAGGTATGGCAGGTTCATCAACCGTGCTGAGTGATTCCAGCATCATATCAAAGCTGGACAGGACCCTTTTGCCAATCGAACGGGCAACTGCAATCCTAAGCGGGCTTGCTGCGTTTTCGCTTATGTTTCTGGCGGCGTACTCCGTTGCGGGTCGCCAATTGGACCGCACGTTCCTCGCGCCGTTTTTTGACAAGATCGGTTTGATGGATGGTCCGCTGCCGGGATATGTCGACTATATCGAAGCCTTGATGCCCCTTATTGCGATCTTGGGTGTCTCTTACGTGCAGCGAGAGGGCGCACATATCCGAATGGACATTCTTGTGGGTCGTTTGCAGGGACGTGCCCTTTGGCTGTTCGAATTTATCACTGTGTTTTGCATGTTGGTGCTGGTCGTGGCGCTTGTCTGGGGGTCATGGGCGCATTTCGATCGTTCTTTTGATTGCGCGCGTCCCTTATGTTCACGCGACAGTTCCATCGACATCGGCCTGCCCATCTGGCCCTCAAAACTTGTGGTTCCAGTTGCGCTGTCTGTGCTGACGGCACGTTTACTCTTGCAAATGGCGGCTTATGTGCGCGCATTTGTGCTTGGTATACAAAGCCCGCCCGCAGTTCCGCTCATTCAATCCGTCGCAGAACAAGCCGCCGCCGAAGCCGAGCAGCTGAAGGAGGTAGGTAAATGAGCGATATCGAGATTGGGCTCTGGGTGACTGCCGGGATGATGTTTCTTGTTGTCCTCGGTATGCGCGTCGCCTTTGCTGCAGGGTTGGCAGGGTTTGTAGGGCTCGTCTGGCTGCGTTGGAACGGATTTGACTACGATCCAGCGCGCTTTGGCAAAGCCGTTGAAATCAGCGTGAAAATTGCTGGCCAAGTGCCACACTCAAAAGTGTCCAGCCAAGCGCTCAGTTTGATCCCAACATTCATTCTGATTGGCTATCTTGCCTATTACGCGCGCCTGACCACCGCGTTGTTTGAGGCCGCGAAACGCTGGATCGCGTGGGTGCCGGGCGGGCTTGCGGTTTCGACCGTCTTTGCCACCGCCGGTTTTGCTGCTGTTTCGGGTGCATCGGTTGCAACCGCTGCGGTTTTCGCGCGTATCGGCATCCCTGAAATGCTGGCGGTTGGCTACAACAAACGCTTCGCGGCGGGGGTCGTAGCGGCAGGCGGGACACTGGCGTCGCTGATCCCACCATCCGCCATTTTGGTGATCTATGCCATCATCGTGGAACAGGACGTGGGCAAACTGTTGCTGGCAGGGTTTATTCCCGGTGCGTTTTCCGCCGTGGTTTACGCAGGCCTGATCGTGGCAATCGCGATGATTTTCAAATCCGTTGGCCCGCCGGTCACAGGGTTTACATGGCGAGAGCGGTTGGTGTCGCTTCCCCCGGCCTTACCGATCCTTGCGGTTGTGGTGATCATTATCTTCTTTGTGTACAACCCCTTCGGTGAAGCTTGGGGCACGCCGACAGAAGGTGGCGCAGTCGGGGCGTTCATCGTGTTCATTATGGCGCTCTTGCGTGGCATGCGCCTGCGAGAGTTGCTGGATGCGCTGCTTGAAACGGCAAAACTCACGATCATGATTTTCACGATCATTTGGGGCGTTTTGATCTACGTGCGTTTCCTTGGCTTTGCGGATCTGCCACATGCGTTTGCGGATTGGATTTCGTCACTTTCAGCGCCGCCGATGCTTATCCTGATCTGTATTCTCTTGGCTTACGCAGTGCTTGGCATGTTCATGGATGCAATCGGCATGCTGCTTTTGACACTCCCGGTTGTGTATCCGGCGGTTATGGCGCTGAATGGCGGGGAAATGGTCTCGGCCGCAGATTCTGCGTTTGGGATGTCCGGTCCTATGTGCGCAATCTGGTTTGGTATTTTGGTTGTGAAGATGGCCGAGTTCTGCCTGATCACGCCTCCCATCGGTCTGAACTGTTTTGTGGTGGCAGGCGTGCGTGATGACCTGTCGGTGCAGGATGTGTTCCGCGGAGTGATCCCGTTCTTCATTGCGGATGCGGTAACAATTGCGCTCTTGGTGGCCTTTCCGGCGATTGTTCTCTGGCTTCCGAGCTTAGCGGGCTAAGTTTTTGCGCCCATTTCACTGTTTTGAAATGGGCGCAAAATACGCACAAAAAACATCATAAAAATAGAATATATCCTTGCCTTCTTCAGTGATTGAAGGGGTTCATTAATTCAATTCGACAAGATTTTCTTTTTAGGTGATCAGCTGTGAAATGCTACCATTGGTGGGAATGGCTGATCCAAATGCTGCGGGTATGTGCAGCAGTGTTTATGAGTAAAAGGTCAATACATGTCGAAATCAAACATCCACGACTTCGCAGTGACATCTCAGTCAAAGCCAATTTTACTGAATGTCCTTTCCATTGATGACGATGAAATCGACAGAATGCGATTGCTTAAAACCTGTCGTAAAGCCGGTTTAATGGTGGATTTCACCGAAGCCGCAAACCTTGATGAGATGCGAGAATGCCTCGCCGTGGAAACATATGATTTGGTCTTTATCGACCATAATCTTGGGATGGATACGGGGCTGGATGCTTTAGGTATTCTCCTCGCCCATGAAGAGCAGGTGAACGCGGTTCCCATCATGCTGACCTCCTCGGTGGACTACCATATCGCGGTCGAGGCGATGCGTCGCGGTTGCGCGGATTATATCGTCAAAGATGAGCTGACGGTTGATGCGCTGATCAAATCTGTGACCTCTGCCATTGAACGCCGGGCGCTCTATGGGGCGTTGTCAGAGGCGCGTAGCTCGGAAAGCGAATTGAAGTCGATCTTCGAGCGTTTCATGGTCAGTTGTGGTCCGGAGATGCGGGAGCTTTTGCGTCGCAGCATGATGGGCGTGCGCGCAGTGAAGATGCAGGCCCGGAGCGATGATAACGTCGACCCGACACTTCTTGCCAACCTGTCAATGTTCGAGCGCGGCGCAAAAGATCTCGTTGTCTTTATGGACGATCTCGAAAGCGTCGTTGGTGCTGGTCGTCGGCTGACCGTGAACGAACTTCGCAAGCGCATTCAGTGAGTATGTGACCTCAACCGCTGCGGATATTTGCGACGCGGCGGCAGACATCTGGGTCAATCCCTCTAAAGAAAGGTGACGGCCGTGTCGCCAAAAGGACTATCAATTAAGCTCAAAGTCGCCCTCGTCGTTTGTTTGGTTTCGGGGGTGTCTTTCGGCGTATTTTTCTTATTGAACTACAATGACACCGTTGCGAGAATTCATGCGCATTCAGAGCAACTTCTGAAACGCGACCATAAAACTCACGCGCGCTACGTGCTTGATACCTTGACAACAATGCGACAGGACTCTGAGATTCTTGTCGGCTTCCCCCCGATTTCCGGTATTTTCCGCACGCGGGCAAGTGTCGATCAAACCGACCCGCTAGATGGATCTTCACTTGAGGATTGGCGTTCGCGACTTGAAACACTGTTTGCCAGCGTGCTTGAAAACCGGAGCGGGTATAGTCAAATCCGTCTAATTCTTTCTGAAAACAATTGGTCCGAGTTTGCGCGGGTGAATCTCGTGAATGGGGCGCTCACGGTCGTGCCTCAGTCTGAGTTACAAGAGAAGGGCAATGAACCTTATATCCGGGCGCTGCAGAGCGCGAAAACAGACGAGCTCTTGTTTTCTAATGTTACGCGAAACCGTGAAAACGGCCAGGCGGTCGGACCACCAACGTTACGATCGACCAAGAGGTTGATAGATGAAAAAGGTGAGACCGTCGGAGCAATCGTGATTAACGCGCGTATTGCCAATCTCCTGACCATTCCCGATCACCCTGATGAGATCGGGCAAACCTATTACGCGATCACCAACCATATTAACCCAGCCTTTCCGCTAACTGCAGAAGACCGTAGTTTCACGATCTTGCCCAAGGGTATGTCAAAACCCATAGATCAGCATGCGCTGGCCAGTCTTCCGGCAGAACGATTGATCGAGTTGGAAGAAGGGCGCGGTGCGTTTGTAAGTACCTTAGAAATCGCTGACGCCCATGTACCTTTTAGCTTTCGTATCGCCACAGATGTCGACATGGGCGCACTCTATGCGACAGCGCGAACGGAGCTCTGGCGCAATTTCGGTCGTGCACTGCTGCTAACAGTTCTTGCATCAGTCCTGGGCTACGTCTTCACTGATCGTCTGCTGACGCCACTTCAGGCGTTGGTTAAGGATATAAAACTCAATACAGGTCCTCGCTTAAGCCCGATCAAAAGCAATGCAAAGGGCCACGATGAGATTGCGTTGATCGCACAGAATTTCACGCAACTGACCAATGATCTGATCAGAGAAACTCAGCGCCTCGATATGGTTTTATCCAACGTCACCGAAGGTGTGGCAACCTTGTTGGAAGATGGCGTCGTGGAAGATTCAAATCCCGCTGCCTGCCGTATTCTCGGGAGGAATGCGCCCGAGTTGAACGGAGTTTCACTTCTATCGCTGCTTGGCTTCGATGTTGAGGAAACAGCGTTGATATTAAGCGAGGCGAAGGCCGCGCACGATACGGGTGCACCAGTTCAGCGCGAGATCAATAGCGCCCGGGCAGACGGCAAGCCAATGGTTTTAAACCTATCTTTGCGGCATGCGTCCTACATTGAGGGCAATCGTTTTGTTGCCATGATCCGTGATGTTACGGCCCGCGCGGCTGCGACCGAGCAATCTGCCGCCCTGATTTCTGCGCTCAGGCGTTCAAATGCAGAACTAGATCAATTCGCCTATGTCGCTTCCCATGACCTCAAAGCACCGCTGCGTGTCATCAACAACGCCGTCTCGTGGCTTGAAGAAGACTTGGAGCCCTATCTGACGGATGACACCAGAGAGAGCATGAACCTCCTCCAAAGCCGAGCAAACCGGATGGAGCGGCTCTTGAACGATCTCCTTCATCATTCGCGGATCGGCAGAGTTGCCGAACCTGACGCAAAAGTAACGGGAGAGCAGCTTGCTAAGGGCATTGTAGAATTGTTGGAAATACCGGGCGGTATCACGGTTAGCTTCTCTGATGCCTTCCTCGGGATGAGTGTTCGTAAGCTGCCACTGGAGACCATCCTGATAAATCTCATTGGAAACAGCATCAAACACCACGATCGTAAAGAGGGGCGCATCAGGGTCGATGTGGAGACAGGTGACAGGTTCTTGCGCTTTTGTGTGGAGGACGATGGCCCCGGGATTGATCCAATCTATCAAGATCGCATATTTGAAATTTTCCAGACGTTGAAGTCCCGTGATCAGCTCGAGAGCAGTGGCATGGGACTGGCGATTGTTAAGAAACACATAGAAGTGGCGGGCGGCGAAATCTCTGTAACTTCGGACGGCAAACGCGGGACGACCTTTGAATTTCTTTGGCCCGTTAGTGTGCCACAACAGGATAAGGCGGCATGATGTCATCACAGGCAGCACCAGCGCAGGATGTTAAAATTATCCTTGTGGAAGATGATGATGGGGATGCCAAGGCGATCCGTCGTGCGTTCTCCAAAGCGAGGATCGCGAACCCTCTCATTCGGTTTCGAAATGGTCGTGAAGCACTGTCTTTTCTTAAAGGAGAAACCGATCAGGACCCACCGCTACAATTCGTGGTGTTAAGCGACATCAATATGCCTCGTATGTCAGGTATCGAGCTACTCGAAGCGCTGCGCGACGATCCGACACTTCACAAAACGCTGTTCTTTGTTTTGACCACGTCAGACGATGAACGTGATATCACCGCAGCCTATTCCAACAACGTCGCCGGATACATACTCAAATCGCAGGCCGGTGACATGTTTATCGAGCTGATGACTGTGATGAATAACTTTTGGCGGATCGTCGAGTTGCCTATCATCGACGTGCGGGGCGAGGCGCATGGTTGAAAAGAATATCCTCATCGTGGATGACGATGCAGGTGATCGCAAAATGATGCGACGCCACCTCCTCAGATTGTATCCGAGCGTCTCTACCCTGGAGGCTGATAGTGGAGAAGCAGCGCGTGCTTTTTTCGAGGAAGACGTCGAAGTTATCTTTTTAGATTATCAGTTGCCGGATATTTCCGGCCTTGATCTGATGTCCAGTTTCTTTCGGCGCTGGCCGCATTGCGTGATCTTTATCATGACGGGGCAGGGGGATGAGGAGATCGCAAAAAGCGCGATCTTAAGTGGCGCTGCGGATTACATCACCAAATCTGCCATAACGTCCGGGGCCTTGCAGCGGATGATTGCCAACGGACTTCAGGTTGCGCGAATGCGGTGGCGAATAGAAGAACATCAAAAGGAGTTGCAGCAATTCTCCGATGTCTTAGTGCATGATCTTCGCGCCCCGATCAGAGCCATAAAATTCCTGAGCGACCAGATCCTTGAGGACTTTGATGCCGGTGATTTGGAAGAGGTTAAGCGCGAGTTCGATCTGATGAAGCGGTCTGTTTCCAAAATGTCCGATCTGATCGAGCGGCTTGCCAGTCATATTAACCCGCATAGCGAGGGGGCACCCGAAACGGTATCTGCCGACAGTTTGGTCGAAGCGGCGTGTCTGGTAATGGCACAGGATATCTCAAACGCGGATGCGGATATATCGTCCGATCTCGGCGATCTCGAGGTCTATTGCTTCCCGCCAGACATATCCCAGTTGCTTCAAAATCTTATCGGTAACTCGATCAAGTATCGCAGCGAGGCCCGTCCTTCGATCCAGATTACGGCGCGCCCGCTGAACAGCGGTGTTCAGTTTTCCATTCGTGACAACGGAATTGGGGTGCCGGAGGAATATCGAACCCGTATTTTTGAACCGTTCAAGCGGCTTCAACGCAGCAGTGACCTGCCTGGTAGCGGTCTTGGGCTCGCGACATGCGCAAAAATTGCCAAACGCCACAATGGTGAAATTTGGTGTGATCCGGAGACAACCGGAGGCACCTTAATTCACTTCACACTGAAGTTGCGGCCCGCCCAGGTGGCATCAGCTGTAGCAGCCACGTAAGATTTAGGCTGCGTACGACCCGGGGAGGCCACGTTCATCAGTTTGCTCAGTTCACGCGTTTTTCCAAAACCAGAAAAGTCATCATCCCAAGGGGTGGCAGTTTGCGCAGTTCGGCAATTTGCAGTGATGGCTCTTGCAGGATGGTGTCCATTTTAAAGTCGGAATGCCAGCCGATCAGGTTGGCCATCGGTGCCGCGACACGCTCCAATCCCGCCATTACACCCGTGGTTTTGGCAAAGTGATTGGTGATGACGACTTTTCCGCCAGGTTTTAGCACCCTGGCTATCTCGGCCATGACCTTTTCCGGTTCAGGGACCACCGATAGAACGTGCATCGCAGCAATGGTGTCAAAGCTCGCATTTTCAAAAGCCAGTTCGCGGGCATCCATGCGTTGAAGATCAACACGTTTTTTGAGGTCGAGCGCATCGACTTTCCGCTGGGCTTTGGCGAGCATTTCAGCGCTGAAGTCGACGCCGGTTATCCGCACCTCGGGGCCGTAATGAGGCAGCGACAGTCCGGTTCCGACGCCCACTTCGAGCACATGCCCTTTGCGATCATTGATAAAACTCACAGCACGGCGGCGCCCGACATCTGTGACCGCACCGAAGGTTCGATCATATACCGGCGCCCATCGGGCATAGGATGACTCGACCGCTTCAATTTTCAATTCAATGTCCTTTCCTATCTTCAGAAATGCGATGGGACAGAATGCTCCAGAAAACTACAATCAAATATGCCACACACAGAACTACAAGAGTGATCCAAGCATAAATAAGTACTGCCGACCCAAGTACCGCAAAACCGACCAGAAAAAACTTCACGTTGTTGCGAGAGATTTTTGCGGTTTTGAAGGACCAGACGGGGAAGCGCGCAATCATGGCCCATCCGACGAGGATCAAATGCAGGCAAATGACGACATCGGGCAGCAAAGGCGCGTCGGCAAAAGCGAACGACAAAAACATCGGCAGCATCGCCAACAAAGCGCCAGCCGGCGATGGAATGCCGGTGAAGTAAGCGCCAGCAGTGTCTTTGTCTTCGGGTGTGTCAGATTTTGCAGTGACATTGAACCGGGCGAGGCGCACGACACAACAGATCGCGTAAATCAGGACCGTTATCCACGCGATACCGCGCAAATCCTGTAACGCCCAAAAATAGATGACCAGTGCGGGGGCGACGCCAAAATTTACAAAATCTGCAAGCGAGTCCAACTCGGCACCCATCTTGCTGTCACTGTTGAGGAGGCGAGCCAATCGCCCGTCCAATCCATCCAGAACACAAGCGGCAAGGATCAATTGCACGGCCAGCACGTAGTTGCCCTCGATGCCAAATCGAATGGCAGAAAGGCCCGCGCAGATTGCAGCGATCGTCAGCATATTTGGGATCAGCTGAACGATCGTCAGGTGTGAGGGGGTAGGGTGCTCTTCGCCTTCACCCATTATCGACCCCTGCTGTAGTTTGCGTCGGCGCTGCGGCAGTCAAATCGGCGATCACGGTTTCTCCCGCGACCATTGTCTGACCAAGATCGACCAGAGGTGTGACACCTTCGGGCAGGTAGACATCCAGCCGAGAGCCAAAGCGGATCAGACCAAAACGCGCGCCCCGGTCTAGATGCGCGCCCGGTTTCACAAAGCACACGATCCGGCGGGCGACTAGGCCGGCAATCTGTACCACGGCCAGATCGCGACCATCTTCCATACGGATCGCAAGACTGTTGCGTTCATTGTCCGCACTGGCCTTATCCAGCGAAGCGTTGAAGAACTTGCCCGGGCGGTAGGCTACGGCGGTGACTTCGCCCGCGACCGGTGCGCGGTTCACATGGCAGTTAAATACGCTCATGAACACGCTCACCCGTGTCAGGGGAACGTCAGGCAGGCCAAGTTCCACAGGAGGAATTGCGGGTTCAATCAGGGAGATAACCCCATCCGCAGGTGACACCACAAGACCCGGTCGTGCAGGTGTAACCCGTTCAGGATCGCGGAAAAAGTAATAACACCAGACGGTCAAACCTACACCAATCCAGCCCAAAATCGGGGTCAGCAGGAAAAGCCCAAAGGTTACTGCAGCAAAGATCGCGACAAACTTGCGCCCCTCAGGGTGCATAGGTTTGATGAAAGTCCCGATCATGTTCATAGTTATTTCCCTTGTATTGGAACGCAGGCGCGGGATGGTCTTTGCGGCTGATTTGCGCCACTTCCCCGGCAGTCAGGCCTCCCGTAGCATGTCCTGACGTCCCTAGCTACTGACCATGATCATGAAACCAGCAGCTTTGTTTGAACCGAGCGGTTCAAGACTGTGGTATTTGGTGGCGCGTCGGCGATGTCCCGCCACAAGGCGCGATGTTGCTTGGAGTGGTATCTCGATCTTGTTCTGCCCGGCGTTCTGCTGAATAAAGATGCGGTTTCACGAACTCAATTTTGTGCCATCCTTTCATCCCGCCTCTTTTCTTCACATGAGATCAAAGTGACGTCTGATATGAGCCGCCAAGAAACCGTACAACGCGCAAAGCAGCTCTTTGGTCCCGAAGACCACAAGGTTGGCTATAACCGGCTGTGGTTCAACATCATGCGCGCGCACCGCAAATTCTATCCGGTGATGGCTAAGGTTATGCGCCGTGAAGGATTGAAAGACCCAATCTGGTACGAAATCTTACTCGCAGTGGAAAACGCCGGACCGACCGGCAAGCCCATGCAACAGCTTGAAGAAACTCTCTTCGTGCCACAATACGCGCTCTCGCGGCACATCGGGCGGATGCAAAAAGAAGGTTTGCTGCGGCGCGAGTATGTCTCGGAGGGTAAACGCAAGCAGATCCTGTTTCTGACGCCAGAAGGCGAGGGGCTGCACGAACGTGTCTGGCCAATATATATGGACACGATCCAAGAGGTGATCGGCTCGACCATGGATGAGGATGAAGCCTATGAAATTGCTTATCTTCTCATCAAGATGTTGCCATAAAATGTGAGCGCCCCAACGCCCAATAGCGTCAGGGCAGGTTGTTCAAAAGCGCATGATCGCCTCAAGGACGAAGGTCCGCCCGGGTTCGTTCAGGGTGGAGAACCCGGCATAGTCGCCGCCGTAGGTCGCGCGATCTGCGTAAGCCTGATCAAAGAGGTTATTGATCGAGCCGCGAATGGTAACGCCGTTCAGCGCAGGCGGGGTGTATTCGGCAAATAGATTTACCACCTCATAGCCCTCAAAGGTTTGATCGGTGTAGATCCCTTGCCCCTCATAATCGAGAGCCATATCGAGGCTGCCGCCGACCAACAGATTGTATTGCGGAAGGCTCTGCTGAATTTCGAGCGCGATAACCTCACCGAGTGGTGCGCCAAGGTCCAAGGTCTCATAGCTGCCGGCTTCGGCGCCGTTGATCTTGGGGTTGCTGTTTGAATAGGTCAGGCGCGCAAAACCACTGTCCCAGTCGTAGGTCGCCCCGATATTGAAGCCACTGCTTTCAAAGTCATAATGACTGGCCTCGTACCGACTTGTTGTACGGTTATAGGTTGAACCACGCGCGTTCTCGATCTCAGTATGAAACAGCTCCGCACCCAAGGTCCAGCCGCCCTGTTTCCAGTCGATCCCGACAACAATGTTGTCCGAGCGCGAGGTTTCGGTCAGCCCGGAGTAATCCCAGGTGTCCCCAAGCAGGTAGTTATCCTCAAGATTGATGCCACCGAAAACTGACGAGTATCCTGCGCGCAGGGACAATGATTCCGTTGCCTGATAGACAACAGACAGGTTGCCGCTTGCCCCCGAGACGCTGGTGTTCGCCTCGTACCTGTCACTAAAGTCCATCCAGTCATAGCGAAGACCGGCTGAAACCTTCAGATGTTCCGTTGGCTGCAAACGGGCTTGCGCAAAAATACCTGTGTTTTTGCTTTGCTCGAATGGCGCGTCGCTGATCCAGTTGGCACGATACCGGTTCTTCTTGTCCTGATAATCGATACCGGCGGTAATCGAAGTCACGTCAGAGAGATGGAACTCGTTGGCGATTGTGATGGATTTGGTGCGGGATTTCGCATCATCTGCATAGGGAACTGGCGTTTTTACGTCCGTTTCGGAGTAACCGATTGTCACCGACGGATCCCAAATCCCATCCGCCAGTGTGTTTTCATACCGAAGCGACACTGTGCTTCTCGCCGTATCGTAAAAGCGGGTTCCTGCGCCGGGGCCGAAGTTTGCGCGGTAATTCCGCTCTGCTGCATCTTCCAGCCGCTGAGCCGAGAACTCTACACGATGGCCCTCAGCGGATTCATAGGCCAGCTTCAGCAACGTTGCCGACAGATCTGCGCCTGATCCTTCCATTACCCGACCGTCGCCATCGGTATAATTTTCACCTGTCATACGCCGGGTATATCCGAGGATTTCAAATCCAGCTGAACGCGCGGCCAAGGTCAGTGCGCCGCCTACGGTGCGGCCATTGTCGCCATAGCTCAGATGCGCTTTGCCGCCAAAATTTGCACCGTCATCGAGAAAATCTTCGGCATCGATGGTTTCCAGGACAACGCGACCAGCAAGCGCCTGCGGGCCCGCATCCGCCGGAGCCACGCCCGGATCAACGCGTACAGACTTCATCAGACCGGGATCGAAGGCATTGGCGCTGACGTGGTGAAATACACGGTTGTTCTGTGGGATACCATCAAGCTGGATCGCGAGGTTCAGCATATCGACGCCGTTGACGAAAATCTTCTGCGCGACCGGGATACCGCCCCCAACCGCAGCGGAGGCGATACCCGCAAACAGATCTTTGACGTCGCCCATGCGGGCGCGGTCAATCTCGGCATCTGCGACGTAGACCGCAGTCGCGCGATCAGCAGCCTCGCCGAAGGGGTCCTGCTGGCGTACGATGATAGGGTCGAGCGAGAAAACCTCTGCCTCCTGCGCCCAAAGAGGTGTTGTCGGCATAAAGGTGAGGGCGGTTCCGCAGGCCAGAAGTGCCCGGGTTGAGGTGATATGAGCAGCCATAACATTTCCATTGAACGGGGTGGATGCTGTGCTGGCACAAGGGAAAGCTGGCGGAGCGGTGGCCCAGCCGATAGGCGCGCCATTGTTAACATGCAAGTGCATGTAGTGGATTTATGATCCGTTTTTGGTGATTTTCCCGCTGTTTGTGGTCCGCATGTCACAAACCCGCCCTGCAGCAATCTGCGGTCGTTGAGGTTGGTCAGGTTAGACTGAATGTGAGTAAAACTCATAATCATCTGCCATAAGATGAATTTGCTTACTGGTCGCGGGGCCACTATGTGTGTGCGAAACTCTGCGAGCGGAAACATGCATAACTTTAGCCTACCCAAGTCCAAAGCCTTTGAGGCCCTGACACGAACTGCCCAAGAACGCATCCTGATCCTCGACGGGGCGATGGGGACACAGATTCAAACTCTGGGCTTGGATGAAGAGGCGTTCCGCGGCCACGGTGGGCATACATGTGCGTATCACTCCGATCATCCGCAGAAGGGAAACAACGATCTGCTGATCTTGACCCAGCCCGAAGCGGTTGAGCAGATCCACTATGACTTTGCGATGGCTGGCGCAGACATTGTTGAAACCAATACGTTTTCTTCGACAACCATCGCGCAGGCGGATTACGCGCTTGAGGATGCCGTGCATGATCTGAACGCCGAGGGCGCGCGGGTCGCGCGTCGCGCCATGGATCGCGCCACCGCAGAGGATGGCAAACCCCGCTGGGTCGCGGGCGCTGTCGGGCCCACCAACCGGACCGCTTCGATCAGCCCCGATGTGAATGATCCCGGCTATCGCGCCGTGACCTTTGACGAGTTGCGCATTGCCTATGGGCAGCAGATCCGAGGTCTGATTGCGGGTGGGTCGGATTTGATCCTGATCGAAACTATCTTTGACACGCTGAACGCCAAGGCCGCGATTTTTGCGTGTTTCGAGGCCTTCGCAGAACATGGCGAGCGTCTGCCCATCATGATTTCCGGTACCATTACGGACGCCTCGGGTCGTACTCTTTCGGGGCAGACACCGACCGCTTTCTGGCATTCTGTGCGCCATGCGCGCCCATTCACAGTTGGGCTCAATTGCGCATTGGGGGCCGATGCAATGCGTCCTCACCTGACCGAACTGGCCGGAGTCGCAGAGTCGCTGGTGTGTGCTTATCCGAATGCAGGCCTGCCCAACGCTTTTGGCCAATATGACGAAGAGCCCGAAGACACCGCCGCGAAGGTCGAGATCTTTGCGAAAGAGGGTCTGGTGAATGTGGTGGGAGGGTGCTGCGGTACCACGCCCGAGCATATCCGCGCCATCGCCGAACATGTCGCCCCTTACGCTCCACGTCAGATCCGGGAGACCGCAAATGTCTGAGCCACTGCTTCGCCTGTCCGGTCTTGAGCCTTTTGTGCTGACCAAGGATATACCCTTCGTCAACGTGGGCGAGCGGACCAATGTCACCGGCTCTGCCAAATTCAGAAAACTGATCACCAATCGCGACTATGCCACCGCATTGGATGTCGCGCGGGATCAGGTGGAAAACGGTGCGCAGATCATCGACATCAACATGGATGAAGGGCTGATCGACTCCAAGCAGGCGATGATCGATTTCCTGAACCTCGTGGCGGCGGAACCCGATATTGCGCGGGTGCCGATCATGATCGACAGTTCCAAATGGGAGGTGATCGAGGCCGGTTTGAAATGTGTTCAGGGCAAGCCGATTGTGAACTCCATCTCGCTCAAGGAAGGTGAGGAGAGTTTCCTGCATCAGGCTGGCCTATGCCTGGCTTACGGCGCAGCTGTCGTCGTGATGGCTTTTGATGAGGACGGTCAGGCCGACAGTTTTGAGCGTAAAATCGAAATCTGTGCGCGCGCCTACAAGATCCTCACCGAGCAGGTCGGCTTTCCGCCCGAAGATATCATCTTTGATCCCAATGTGTTTGCGGTGGCGACCGGCATCGAGGAGCACGACAACTACGGTGTAGATTTCATCGAGGCGACGCGCTGGATCAGGGAAAACCTGCCGCATTGTCATATTTCTGGCGGGGTCTCGAACCTGTCGTTCAGCTTTCGCGGCAATGAGCCCGTGCGCGAGGCGATGCATGCGGTGTTTCTGTATCATGCGATCAAGGTCGGCATGGATATGGGGATCGTCAACGCGGGCCAGCTTGCGGTCTATGACCAGATCGACCCGGAACTGCGCGAGGCCTGCGAAGACGTTGTGCTGAACCGCACGCCCAAATCCGGTGGCACCGCAACCGAGAACCTCTTGGACATTGCCGAACGGTTCAAGGGCGGTGCGCGCGAAGAAAAGAAACGTGATTTGTCGTGGCGTGAATGGTCCGTGGAGAAACGGCTGGAGCATGCGCTGGTGAACGGGATCACTGAGTTCGTCGAGGAGGACACAGAAGAAGCCCGTCAGGCCGCCGACCGCCCCTTGCATGTAATCGAAGGTCCGCTGATGGACGGCATGAATGTCGTGGGCGATCTCTTTGGCGCGGGCAAGATGTTCCTGCCGCAAGTGGTGAAATCCGCCCGAGTCATGAAACAGGCTGTGGCGGTGCTTTTGCCATATATGGAAGAAGAAAAACGCCAGAGCGGTGGAGGCGGCAAGGACACCGCAGGCACCGTGCTGATGGCCACCGTAAAAGGCGATGTGCATGATATTGGCAAGAATATCGTTGGTGTTGTTCTGGCGTGTAATAACTTTGAGATCATCGACCTCGGCGTGATGGTGCCGCCGCAAAAGATTCTGGAGGAAGCGCGTGCGCATAATGTGGATGTGATCGGTCTGTCTGGCCTTATCACTCCGTCGCTGGATGAGATGGTGCACTTGGCGTCCGAGTTGGAGCGCGAGGGATTTGACATCCCGCTCCTGATCGGTGGCGCGACCACCTCCAAGGTCCACACTGCCGTGAAAATCTCACCGCAATATTCGCGCAATCAGGCCATATACGTCACCGATGCCAGCCGTGCGGTCGGAGTGGTTTCCTCGCTCCTGAGCGACACGCAACGTGACACCTACATTGCTGATATTCGCTCCGAATATAATGAGGTGGCCGAACGGCACGAGCGCGCCGAGCGTGCTAAAACCCGTCTGCCTCTGGCGGCAGCGCGGGCGAATGCGATGCAGATCGACTGGAGCGACTATAGCGTCGAGGCACCTAAGTTTACCGGCGCTCAGGTGGTTGAAGACTGGGACTTGGCAGAGATCGCACGTTACATCGACTGGACGCCGTTCTTCCAGACGTGGGAGCTGAAGGGTGTCTATCCGCGCATACTGGAGCATGAAAAATATGGCGAGGCAGCGCGTGCGCTGTTGAAAGATGCGCAGGCCATGCTGGAGCAAATCATCAGCGAGCAGTGGTTCAAACCGCGCGCTGTGGTTGGGTTCTGGCCCGCAAATCGTCATGGTGACGACATCCGACTGTTCACGGATGAAACGCGCGTGCAAGAACTTGCAACACTCTATACGCTGCGCCAGCAGACCTCCAAACGCAAGAACAGCCCGAACCTCGCAATGGCGGATTTCGTTGCCCCCGAAGGTGTGGCTGATTGGGTCGGCGGCTTTGTGGTGACGACAGGCCCGGAAGAGGTCGCTATTGCCGAAGCCTTTGAAAAAGCGGGCGATGATTACAGCGCGATCATGGTCAAGGCTCTTGCGGATCGCTACGCCGAGGCAATGGCCGAAATGCTGCATGAACGAGTGCGCCGCGACTACTGGGGCTATGCCCCAGACGAGGCTTTTGCGCCCGAAGAGCTGATTGGCGAACCCTATCGCGGGATACGGCCCGCTCCGGGGTATCCGGCGCAGCCCGATCATACCGAAAAGCTCACCCTGTTCCGCTTGCTCGATGCTGAGGCGGCCACGGGTGTTGAACTCACCGAGAGCATGGCGATGTGGCCGGGATCATCGGTCTCGGGGATTTATATCGGCCACCCCGATGCCTATTACTTTGGTGTGGCCAAGGTGGAACAGGATCAAGTGGCAGAATATGCAGATCGCAAGGGCATGCCCCTTGAGGAGGTCGAGCGCTGGCTTACCCCGATCCTGAACTATCGCCCGGGTGACCGCGCTGTGATCGCTGCGGAGTAACCTTTACCAAGGCAGGGTCCATTCTGCCGCAGGACTGGACCCTGAAACGAGGTTGCGTTGTGTGATCGCACTGGCGATGATCTGCACATTATGACCCAGCCCTATTCCTACCGCGATGATCCGCAGGTCCCGGCCTTTGACGATAGCGCGCCCATTGCCGTGATGGATGCGGAATGTGCGATTTGTAGCTGGGGCGCACGCATGATCCATCGGTTGGATCACAGTCGCCGGGTTCGGATCTGTCCGGTGCAATCTGATCTTGGTGCCGCGCTCTTGCTGCATTACGGCTTGCGCCCCAATGACCCGACGAGCTGGCTCTATCTCGATTCAGGGCGCGCGCATGTGGATTTTGAGGCTGTGATCCACGCGGGCCAGAGCTTTGGTGGATGGGGCAGTATGGTTTGCGTGCTGCGGCTTTGCCCGCGTTTCTTGCGGGATTGGCTCTATCAAAGTCTGGCCCGCAATCGCTATAGGGTGTTCGGACGTGCCGATATGTGCGCCTTACCTGATCCTGAATTTCGCAAAAGGCTGATGCGGTGAAAGTACTGCTCATAGGGGGGACGGGTGTTTTTGGCTCGCGCCTTGCGCGGTTGCTGATCCGAGATGAACATCAGGTCACACTCGCGGCGCGAAACAGGGCGCGTGTACAGCGCTTGCTTCTGAGCTTGGCTGTGATGCCATCACGCTGGACCGCGATGGTGATCTTTCTGGCGTTGTCGGCTTTGATGTGGTGATTGATGCAGCGGGCCCGTTTCATACCCATGGGCCTGATCCATATCGACTGGTACGCGCCGCTCTTAAAGCGGGGCAACATTATCTGGATATCTCTGATAATGCCGCGTTTTGCGTTGGTATCCGCGCATTGGACACCGAGGCGCAGGCGGCCGGGCGGGCGGCGATTTCGGGCCTCTCATCAGTGCCTGTCCTTTCAAGCGCGGCGGTGAGCGCATTGTCAGCGGGCGCCAGACCAGAGGTGATTGATACGGCGATTTTGCCGGGCAATCGCAGCCCGCGTGGCATTTCAGTTATAACCTCAATCCTGTCGCAGGCGGGGCGTCCCATGCGGGTTTGGCGCAGCGGTGCGTGGGAGGAGGTCACAGGTTGGTCGGACCCTCGCATGTATGATCTTCCGGACGGGGTGCGTCGTCAGGGCTGGCAGATCGAGGTGCCGGACCAGTCGTTATTTCCCGCGCATTTCGGGGCTGACAGTGTGATCTTTCGGGCGGGGCTTGAGCTGGCCATCATGCGCTACGGGCTGGCGGCGTTTGCCCTGCTGCGCAGATTTATGCGGGTACCTGTGAATGGATTTGTGGTGCAGGTTTTCAAAATCGCCGCCGATCTTCTCTCCCCGTTTGGGAGCGGACGCGGCGGTATGTCGGTTATGGTGGTAGTTGCTGGCGAGCGGCGCTATTGGCGTTTGCTGGCCGAAGACGGGGACGGGCCGTATATCCCGGCAATTGCGACACGCGCGCTCTTACGCCGCAATGTTCTCTCTGTGGGCGCGCGTCCGGCGCTTGATGTCATCACTCTTGAGGAGGCCGAGGCAGCGATGTCAGACTTGCGCGTGAAAACCGAAGTAGCCTCTGTACCCTTCCAGCCTATATTTCCGCAGGTGCTCGGTGCGTCGTTTGACGCCTTGCCCGACGTGGTGCGCAAAACGCATCTCACGACGGATATCAGCCGTTGGCAGGGGCAGGCGCGTGTGCGCCGGGGGAGCAGCCTCTGGAGCCGATTTCTGGGAGGTCTGTTTGGATTTCCACCCGAGGCAGATGGGGTCGACGTTGAGGTGGTAAAGACCGCAACGCCACAGGGTGAGCGATGGAACCGCCGGTTCGGCTCAAGCCGGTTTCGTTCCTTCCTGGCCGCAACGCCTGACGGGATGACTGAGCGCTTTGGCCCGTTTACATTCCTGCTTGGCCTGACGGTCGAAGAGGCCGCCCTGCATTTTCCGGTGAAATCCGCCCGTGTTGGTCCGCTGCCATTGCCGCGCTGGCTGCTACCGGTCTCAATCGCGCGGGAATATGAGCAGGGTGGGCGATTTTGTTTTGATGTGAAGCTCCATGCGCCTGTCACAGGGGATCTGTTGGTCCATTATCAGGGCCAGCTATCGCCAGTCCCGCGCGCCGAGGCGTCAGAGCGATAAGACCAGCCGCACAGTGCGCGACTGGTCTGAGTGGGTTTAGGATCAGAAGAAACCCAGTTTGTTCGGATTGTAGCTGACCAGCATGTTCTTCGTCTGCTGATAGTGGTCCAGCATCATCTTGTGCGTTTCCCGCCCGATCCCCGACTGTTTGTAGCCACCAAAGGCCGCATGAGCGGGGTAGGCGTGGTAGTTGTTCACCCAGACGCGCCCAGCCTCGATATTGCGGCCAAAGCGATAGGCGCGGGTGCCATCGCGGGTCCAGACGCCAGCGCCAAGGCCGTACATGGTGTCATTGGCAATCGCGAGCGCCTCTTCTTCGTCTTTGAAGGTGGTGACCGATACGACTGGGCCGAAGATTTCCTCTTGGAACACGCGCATCTTGTTGTGACCCTTGAGGATCGTGGGCTGGATATAGAACCCATTGGCGATATCACCGTTGAACCGTGCGGCATCGCCGCCGACCAAAACCTCTGCACCTTCTTCGACGCCGATGGTCAGATAGGACATGATCTTGTCTTGCTGTTCACGGCTGGCCTGTGCGCCGACCATGGTTTCAATATCGCGCGGATCGCCTTGCTTGATCGCTTTCACGCGCTCGATGCACCGCGCGATGAACTCTTCATAGATGTCTTCCTGAATAAGCGCGCGAGAGGGGCAGGTGCAAACCTCACCTTGGTTGAAGGCAAAGAGCACAAAACCCTCGACCGCCTTATCAAGAAACGCGTCATCCTCTGCCATCACATCGGAGAAGAAGATATTGGGCGATTTGCCCCCAAGTTCCAGCGTGACCGGGATCAGGTTTTTGGTCGCGGCCTTCATGATGATGCGCCCAGTCTCGGTGGAGCCGGTAAAGGCGATCTTGGCAATCCGGTTGGATTCTGCGAGCGGGCCGCCGACCTCTGGTCCCATACCGTTTACGATGTTCAGAACCCCGTCTGGCAACAGGTCTGCGATCACTTCGATCAGGACGAGGATCGCCGCCGGGGTCTGCTCTGCGGGTTTCAGCACGATGCAGTTGCCCGCCGCCAGTGCAGGTGCCAATTTCCACGCCGCCATCAAAACCGAGAAGTTCCACGGGATGATCTGCCCCACCACGCCAAGTGGTTCGTGAAAGTGGTAGGCAACCGTGTCGTGGTCAATCTCGGACATGCTGCCTTCTTGGGCACGCAGGACACCGGCGAAATAGCGAAAATGATCGACCGAGAGCGGAATATCGGCGGCCATGGTTTCGCGGATTGGCTTGCCGTTGTCCCATGTCTCGGCGGTGGCGATCAGCTCAAGGTTCTCTTCGATACGATCCGCAATCTTCAAAAGCACATTGGCGCGTTCCGCCGCCGAGGTCTTGCCCCAGCTCTCTTTGGCTGCGTGGGCCGCATCCAGTGCCAGTTCCACGTCCTCTGCGGTGGAGCGCGCCACTTCGCAAACCTTTGCCCCAGTAATAGGGGTGATATTGTCAAAATACTGCCCTTTCACAGGAGCGACGAAACTGCCGCCGATGAAGTTGTCGTAGCGGGCCTTGAAAGGCGATGTGTATTCGCCTGCGACCTGTGTCATTTCGTTCATGAAAAATCCTCCTTGTGCATCCGGTCCTCCACCGGAGTCACAAGGAAGGCTGCCCCAGGGCGCGCGCGCCGTCATCTGCCTGCGCGTAGAGTCTCATCAAACCTGTCTCAGCTCTGAGACAGGTTGGCCGCGGGTTCGAGGGATTTCATCCGCCCGTGAGGCCCAGCCGTTTCATGCGCCGATAAAGGGTGGCGCGGCCGATACCCAAAAGCCGTGCGGCCTCGGATACATTTCCACGCGCACGCGACAGCGCCCGGTTCACCGCAGCGCGTTCGGCCCGGTCAAATCCGCCCACTTCATCCTCGCCCCCAAAAAGATCTGACGCAGGGCAGGGGGTGATAGGGCCTGTTGCCGCGAGGCTGAACGCCTTGCGTGCGGCGCGGGTTGCACCTCTGACGATATCGTCACTATCCACCGCAAGCAGAACCGCTGCGTCCATCGCGCCCGCCTCTGCTGTCACAATACGCGCGTCGGGAAAGGCGTCCCGAAAATTCTCCACCTCAATCTGACGTGCAGTCTGCGCAACCATCGCTGCAATAAGCTGATTGAAGGAAGCGGTCTGATCTGCCCGCGCTGACGACACATCCAGCGCGCCGATCAGACGACCATCGGCACCAAAGATTGGGGCATCCATGCAGCTCATGGCCGTGTTGCGGGCGTGAAAGTGCTCTTCGCGGTGAATAATCACCTGCCGCCCTTCGGCGATACAGGTCCCAATGCCATTGGTGCCTTCGGAGGCCTCAGACCAATCTGCTCCCGGCGTGAGCCCCCATGCGTGAAAGGTATCACTATCGCCATCACTTGCGCGCAGATCCAGAACCACCCCTTCCGCATCGGTCAGCAAGACGCCGCAGCCTGATCCACCAACAAGTTGAAACAAGGCATCAATCTTTGGCAGAGCGATACGGCGCATCCTGTCCGCTTGATCGAGCCGCTCGGTTAGGGCGTGCGCACATACACGCTGCACCTCGCGGTGTTGACCGGGATCAAGTCCGTAGTGATTGAGCGACCTGCGCCACGAGGCGGCCAGCCGTGACCGTGCCGCCGCACCCGGATGACCGGCGGTTTTAAGGACATGATCGATATGCCGTGATAGAGAACTCATGCTGAAACACCCTCAGTCACCGACGATAGCGAGCGATCCGCGTTCTGGAAAGCCTCGCGTATTGGGCGCAGGGTGCGGCGGGCTACCTGCTTGCCAAGGTAAGGTGGCATTGGAGCCAAACCGGGAGAGACATATGTTATTTGAAAAAGACCACAGGCACGGCAGCACAGCAAAGCAGCGCCGCTACGCTCGATTTGAAATCGCATATACTTTTGCAGACTTTGGTGCTGCATTCAGTTTTATTGTGGGGTCGATCTTTTTCTTTTTTGAGACATTGATGACTGCAGGCACATGGTTGTTCCTGTTCGGCTCCGTCTTGTTTGCAGCAAAGCCCAGTATTCGTTTGATCCGGGAAATCAAACTCGCCGCAATGGGTGACGACGATATCTTGGCAAAACGCTATCAGGACTGAGCGCGACTGCGTTCTGCGGGCGGCTTTCAGGTCGCATCTTATACGAAGCGGTTCGACCATGGTGCGCCAAGGCTTGAACCCGGAGGCAATCTTTGCCATTGCCATGGACAAACCTGATGACTTTGCCAAAGGGCGCTGACCGATGAAATTCACTCTCTCCTGGCTCAAGGACCACCTCGACACTGATGCAAGCGTTGAGGAGATCACCGAGACCCTGACCGACCTCGGGCTGGAGGTCGAGGAGGTCGTGAACCCCGCCGATATGCTCGGTGCGTTTACACTGGCCAAGGTGGTTGGCGCAGAGCAGCACCCGGATGCGGACCGTCTGCGCGTATGTCGCGTGATGACCGATGAGGGCGAAAAACAGATCGTTTGTGGTGCACCCAATGCGCGGGAAGGCATCACCGTGGTTCTGTGTAAACCGGGCGACTATGTGCCGGGGCTGGATTTCACCCTCTCTGTTGGCAAAATCCGTGGCGTTGAAAGCCATGGTATGATGGCCTCTTGGAAAGAGCTGACACTGGGCGAAGATCATGACGGCATTGTTGAACTGCCCTCTGGCGACGTCGGCGACAAGCTGGTCGATTGGCTGGCGGCTCACGATCCCTCCAAGGTCGATCCCGTCATTGAAATCGCCATCACGCCAAACCGTCCGGACGCGCTTGGTATCCACGGGATTGCCCGCGATCTGGCAGCGCGTGGATTGGGGACGCTGAAAACCACTGGTTACACACCGGTTGAAGGCCAGTATGAGAGCCCAATCAAGGTTACCATTGATGAGGACACTCTGGATGGTTGCCCGCTGTTCACAGGCCGCATGATCCGTGGCGTGAAAAACGGCCCCTCGCCCAAGTGGCTGCAGGACCGACTGACGGCGATTGGCCTGCGTCCGATCTCTGCACTGGTGGATATCACCAACTTCTTCACCTTTGATCAGAACCGCCCGCTGCATGTTTTTGATGCGGCCAAGGTCACTGGCAATCTGCGCGTCCACCGGGCGGCGGGCGGTGAAGAACTGCTGGCACTTGATGAGAAAACCTACACGATGCAGGCGGGCCAGATGGTCATCTCCGATGACAATGGAGCCGAGAGCATTGCGGGCATCATGGGTGGTGAAGAAACCGGCTGCACCGACGAGACTGTTGATGTGTTCCTTGAGAGCGCGTTTTGGGATCACGTCCAAATCGCGACCACCGGTCGTGCGCTCAAGATCAACTCTGATGCGCGCTACCGGTTTGAGCGCGGTGTCGACCCGGAATACACCTATGAAGGGTTGGAACGCGCAACGCAGATGATCCTTGATCTGTGCGGTGGCGAGCCCTCTAACGTTGTTTCCGCAGGCGACGTGCCTGATCATTCACGCGCCTACCGTCTAAACGCGGAGCGGGTGCAATCGCTGGTTGGGATGGATATTCCGGAAAGCGAGCAACGCCAGACTTTGACGCGTCTTGGTTTCCGTCTCGAAGGGAATCTGGCCCATGTGCCAAGCTGGCGTCCTGACGTTCAGGGCGAGGCCGATCTGGTTGAGGAAGTTGCGCGCATTGCTTCGCTCACCAAACTTGAGGGTAAACCGCTGCCGCGCCTGACCGCTGGTATCCCGGCACCGGTGATGACACCGCAGCAGCGCCGCCTGCAGATGGCGCGCCGCACGGCAGCTTCGCTCGGTTATAATGAGGTGGTGAGCTACACGTTTATCGACAAGGCGGCAGCAGGACTGTTTGGTGGTGGCACCGATGCGACCATGTTGGCCAACCCGATCTCTTCGGAAATGTCACATCTGCGTCCTGACCTGTTGCCGGGGTTGTTGCAAGCCGCAGCGCGTAATCAGGCGCGCGGGTTCGCTGATGTGTCGCTGTTTGAGGTGGGGCCGGCCTTTACCGGTGGCGAGCCCGGCGAGGAACGTATCCAAATCTCGGGTCTTCTGGTCAATCGCAACGGACCGAAAGATGTCCACGGTGCCTCGCGCAATTGGGATGTCTATGACGCCAAGGCCGATGCCGAAGCGGTGCTGGCCGCCATTGGTGCGCCCGCCAAAGTGCAAATTCTGCGTGAAGGGGATACTTGGTGGCATCCGGGTCGTCATGGCCGGATTTGCCTTGGCCCTAAAAAGACGCTTGGTGTCTTTGGCGAATTGCACCCGAAGGTGCTGAGTGAGCTTGGCATTAAAGGCACAGCGGTTGCTTTCACCATCTACCCGGATGAGATCCCGCTGCCGCGCAACACCGGCGCAAGCCGCAGCGCGCTGGCGATCAGCGATCTCCAGGCTGTGGAGCGGGACTTTGCCTTTGTGGTGGACGCAGAGGTTGAAGCACTGACGCTGGTGAATGCCGCGGCGGGTGCTGACAAGGCACTGATCGAGGATGTGCGCGTCTTTGATGAATTTATCGGCGGTGCGCTGGGCGAAGGTAAGAAATCTCTGGCGATTGCAGTACGTTTGCAGCCTGTCGACAAGACCTTGACCGAAAAGGACATCGAGGCGGTAAGCGAGAAGATTGTCGCCAAGGTCAGCAAAGCCACAGGCGGAACGCTGCGCGGCTGATCGCATCGTTGAGATTCGGCTGAATTCACCCAACGCACCCCTGAAAGAATGGGGCGCGTTTTTTTGTTAGGGTTGCGAGGGGCCAGCCCCTCGCGCTCCCCGGGATATTTGGGGTTAGAAGAGAACAGGCTGTCAGATTCTCTGGGTCAGGGCGGTGGCCAGGTGATCGAAAACAAGGCGGATTTTGCGGCTGGTGTGCAGCTCACGGTGCGTGATGAGCCAGAATGGGAACCGCGTCGTTTGGACCCAGTGCATAATCCGTTCGATCCCTTGGGTTTGCTCGGCAACCTTGTCGTGCATCGGCGCGATGCCAAAGCCAGCGCGAAGCAGATCCCAGCCGACCAACCCATTGCGGGTCTCAATGCGAAACTGGTCGGGGCGTAGGGTGAGGCCAAGATCGCGAGCGTGCTCGATCATCCGTTTACTGTCGCCAAAACTGATAAAATCATGAGTGGCGAGGTCCTCGGGGGTCTGGGGGCGTCCGCGCTGGTCAAGGTAGCTTGTGGCCGCGTAGAAATGCGCTTGGCCATCGGGAAGCTGACGGGCAATCAGGTCAGGTTGTTCGGGGCGTATATGTCGGATTGCGATATCGGCTTCTCGTCGCATCAGATCGCGAATGTCGTTTGCTGCCACAAGGTCGATGGTGAGTTGGGGGGCAATCTGGCGCAACTGATGCAGTATTGGCAGCAGCACATAGGACGAAAGGATATCGCTGGCAGTGATCCGAATCGTGCCGTCAATCGCTTCGGCCTGCCCTGAGGCGGTGAGAGTCAGAGCAGAGGCTGCGTCACCCATGTGGCGTCCGTGCTCCAACAGCTGTCTGCCAGCTTGTGTGAGTGCCAGTTTGCGTCCAATGCGTTCAAACAGAAGAAGCCCGAGTTCGGCTTCGAGCGCCGCGACCTGACGCGACAGGGTGGGTTGCGTCAGGCAAAGCTGCCGTGCGGCTGCAGAGAGTGAGCCTGCCTCAGCCGTCACCAAGAAGGCACGGATGTGATTCCAGTCGACTGTGCGCAGTTTATCCATGCGTATACGTATATAGATACTGCGAATTTCCACAATTTATATGCGCTTTTTGTATGTTTATCCTACTCACATTCAGAGGGAGGTTGTCATGTCGGCCAATGCAATGTTTTGGGATAGGGTTGCCAAAAGATACGCCGCACAGCCCGTATCTGACCCGGTTGCATATGAGGCGACCCTGAGCCGGACAGCCAGTTACCTGCGGGCTGATCAAACGATACTGGAGTTAGGGTGTGGCACCGGTAGTACCGCCGTGACGCTGGCGCCAAATGTCGCGCAGATGTTGGCGACGGATTTCTCTGCCAAGATGATTGAGTTTGGGCAAGAGCGGGCCCGCGCGGCGGGGCTCAGCAATTTGAAGTTTCAGGTTTGCGACCTTGAGACCGCACCCGTGGGGCCATTTGACGCGGTGCTGGCCTTTAATCTTTTTCACCTTCTGCCGGAACTGGATGCAAGTTTGCAAAAGGTGACGCAGCGGTTGAAACCCGGAGGTTTGTTTATTTCTAAGACGGTATGTATTCAGGATGCCAAAAGCGGCCTGAAGCGGCGCTTGATACGTGCGGTTCTGCCCATGATGCGATGGGTCGGGAAAGCGCCCGATACGGTACATTTCATGACGGTGCGGGACTGGCAAAGACGGATTGAAATGGCGGGATTTGAAATTCTTGAGACAGGCAGCTATCCCGCCGATTTACCCAGCCGCTTTGTGGTGGCGCGCAAGTCGTGATGGGGTTGGCCCGTCGCGCCTGAACCGATAGGGCTTGATCTGAACCCACGGCCCCCCATCTGGGGGTGAGGCAGGAGGACCAAATGACCCTATCCGTTTATCTTTCCGGTGAAATTCACACCGATTGGCGCGAACAGATCATCGATGGCGCGCGCAACCTGAGTGTCTCTTTTGACAGTCCGGTTACTGATCATGGCGCCTCTGATGATTGCGGCGTTGCAATCCTTGGCGCGGAGGACAACAAATTTTGGCATGATCACAAGGGGGCCAAGCTAAATGCCATTCGCACCCGCAAAGGCATTGAAGAAGCCGATGTGGTCGTGGTGCGATTTGGGGAAAAATATAAACAGTGGAACGCGGCGTTTGATGCGGGCTATGCCGCCGCGCTTGGCAAATCGATCATTGTGCTCAGTCAACCCGAACATCAACATGCGCTGAAAGAGGTCCACGCCGCAGCCCTTGCTGTGGCTGAGGATCCCAAACAGGTGGTCAACATCCTCACCTATATTCTAACCGGAGAACTGCCTGCATGACGCTCCCCGTGCTTGAAACGGATCGGTTGATCCTGCGTCCGCATGAATTGAGAGACTTTGACGATTTAGCCCAAATGTGGGCTGATCCTGATGTCGTGCGCTATATCAGCGGGAAGCCCTCAACCGAGGAAGAGAGTTGGGGGCGTTTGATGAAGTATATCGGCCATTGGTCGATGCTTGGGTTTGGCTATTGGGCGGTGACGCTCCGCGAGACTGGGGCCTATGCCGGGGATGTCGGGTTTGCTGATTACCGCCGCGGGATGACGCCGAGTCTTGAGAGCGTGCCCGAGGCGGGGTGGGTGCTGTCTCCCAAGGTGCATGGCAAAGGCGTCGCAACCGAAGCGGTGGCGCGCATGCATCAATGGGCGCAGGACGAAACCGATTGGCAACAGACCTGCTGCATTTTTGACCCAGAGCATAAAGTGTCGCAAAAAGTGGCGTTGCGTCTTGGGTATCAACCGGCCGAAGCGCTGGGTGATTATGGTGGGCTACCGACGTTGATTATGCACCGTAAGATGACGCGATGAAGTTCTGTCGCGCCGACTGCGCGCGACAGAAGTCTCATTCTGCTATGGGTTGAGAAATCTCCAAACAGGGCGTTGAATTCGCACAAAGCCTGAACCGTTTTTTAACGGTGCCTTGCTAGGAATAACGATGAATTAATGATTCAGCTTGTTTTCCTTGCGACCTCAACATCCCTGGTATTTATGTCTGACACATCTAAACACGACCGCCGCCGGTCTCGCTTTGAAGTCACTCCGGAAACCGAAGACCGCGGCCTTTTCAAACGTGGTTTGACGCAAGTGGCTGTCGCATTGGTTCCGGTTATCAGCAAAACGCCGCGTGGGGATGTCTGTGTGCGCGGCTATGTTGAAAAAGGCGAAGAAATCACCGTGATTTTTGCCGGGCGCCGGGTGACAGAGTTTGCACCGATGCATGAAGAATTGCGCAGATTGCTGACAGAGGCGAATTATTCTGCGCAGCGGCTCAAGAAGGATCCTCCGCCCATCAATTCTATCCAACTCCCGGCACAGATCGAGGGGGCGTGGCGGTTGCGATTTGAACGCAGTAGCACAGGGGAGGATATCCGGGTGCTACAGTTTTTAGCCGCGCGCTGGGGATTTCGTGACCGAAACGGTGAAACGGTCACCAATGGCAAGCAGGCGCTCTATGGCAAACGCAGCGCGGATATCAGCGCGCGCTGAGAGGCCAATCTTGATGCCTCAATGTTCCTGCCACGCTATCTTTTCTTAAGGAATCGTGGGGATAGTTGTCATTCAAATCCCACCGCCGCATGGCCAATTCTTGCAGCCGATATCTGACATAAATGCCTCCGTTTGTCCCACCAATCGATCGCCGTAAAAAAGGACCGGTTTCGCCGGAGTATGAAGATAGCGGCCTATTCAAAGGCGGCATCATACAAGTGCAACTTGCCGTGGTTCCCGTCTTTGGAACGACCTCACGCGGGGATTGCACGGCCCGTGGTTTTAATGCTGATGGGAAAGAGGTGAGCGTGGTGTTTGCGGGCCGTCGGCGTCCGCATTTTCAGGCACTCTATACGCAGCTTCGCTACATGTATGCGCAGGCCCAGCAACGGGATTTGGAACGCAAGGTGGCGATGCGGGATGTGAATTCCATCCAATTGCCGGTCCAGTGCGAAGGGTCATGGCGCGCTATTTCTGAGACAGACGCAGAAGGGCAAGTGCATCAACACTTACAGTTCATGGCCGCACGCTGGGCGTTTCAGGCGCATGACGGTCAAACGCTGAAATATGGGACTGCGCCTTTATTGCCAAAACCGGGCGACCCCGCGCTGGCGCGTTCCGACAAACCACCTCGGCCCTATTTTGGCCCGGTGTCCCCCGCCCGTGGGCAGGGGAGTGTGTCTTAGGGCAGGAGGCGCAATCAGCCTTCCTTCTGAATTTCCACGCTGTGGGGATAGGGGATGGAAATACCTTCGGCATCGAAGGTCTCTTTCACCCCTTGGATCATCGCCCATTTCAGTTCCCAGTAATCAGCCGCTTTGCACCATAGACGGGTGGAGATATCGACAGAGCTGTCACCGAGGTTGGTCACACGAACCCAAGGTTCCGGGTTGGAGAGAACACGGCCATCGGCTTCTGCAAGACGCAGGATGATCGCTTTGGCTTTCTCAATGTCATCACCGTAGTCGATGCCATATGTGATATCGAGCCGGCGTGTGTCATGGGCCGAATAGTTGGTTATGATGGAACCCCAGGCCTGACCGTTCGGTACGATGATCTGCACATTGTCCGGTGTGACAAGTTCAGTCACAAAGAGGTTCAGATCTTTTACGGTGCCTGCTGTGCCACCGATGTCCACGAATTGGCCCAGTTTATATGGGCGGAACAAGATCAGCATAAAGCCAGCTGCCAGATCGCTCAATGTGCCTTGCAGGGCGAGGCCAATGGCGAGGGTGGCAGCACCCAGCATCGCCACGAGGCTGGTGGCCTCGATGCCAAAGACGCCAAGCACGGCAACCAGCACGATGGCCAGCAAGACCCAGCGGATGAGGCTTGCAACGAAGTTGCCGAGTGTCTCGTCAATTTGCGGTGTTTTGTTGATGCGGCTGCGCACTGCGCCTGAAATCAGACCAGCTGCGATCCAGCCGAGTACCAGAACCACTAGCGCTTTTGCGCCGCTGACGACCAGTGGCCAGTACGCACCAGCCTGTTCGATTACATTTTCCATGTCAGTCCCCACGTTTCTCGGGTTGCGCCGTGCAAGCCGGGGGAAGGTCCGGCGGATCACGGAGCACTATTTTGCACGAGCCAAAGGTATCGTTCTCGCGTCATCCCTATTTGCGACAGGGAGACGGCGAAAATCGAGAGGTTTTTAACCTTCTCAGGGGGGAATTTGCCTTCGGCGACCGCTGAAAAGCCGATTTTAGCAAAAAACGCGGCCCCAAAGGGGAGGCCGCGCTATCTGGGGCAGTATTGCGCCCCTTTCATTCTATCGAAAATTGCTCAGCTTGCATCGCGCAGGGCGAGGGTCGGTGAGAGCACATCAAGACCAAGCGCCTTGCCCACGGCGTAATAGGTCAGCTTGCCTGCATGCACGTTCAGACCATTCAACAAATGTGGGTCATCGGCGCAGGCCTGTTTCCAGCCCTTATCGGCCAGTGCCAGCAAGAAGGGCAGGGTGGCATTCCCGAGCGCTTGGGTCGAGGTGCGCGCCACAGCGCCCGGCATGTTGGCCACGCAATAGTGCATAATGCCGTCGACCTCGTAGATCGGGTCCGCATGAGTGGTGGCGCGGGAGGTTTCAAAACATCCGCCCTGATCAATGGCCACATCCACCAGCACTGCGCCCGGTTTCATTTCGGACAGATCCGCGCGCGAAACCAATTTTGGCGCAGCTGCACCGGGGATCAGCACCGCGCCGATGACCATGTCGGCCTCGCGGATCAGTTCGGCTGTGGCGCCTGCGGTGGAATAGCGGTTCTTGAAGGTTCCGCCAAAAACGTCGTCCAGATACTTCAGACGCGGCAGGGAGCGGTCGAGTACGGTCACATCCGCGCCCATTCCGGCAGCAATCTTGGCGGCATGGGTGCCGACAACGCCGCCGCCGACAACAACCACTTTGGCCGGAGCCACGCCGGGCACACCACCCATCAGCACGCCACGACCACCGTTGGCCTTTTGCAGGGTATAGGCACCCACTTGCGGCGCCAAACGGCCTGCAACTTCGGACATCGGCGCCAAGAGCGGCAGGCCGCCACGGTCGTCGGTCACGGTTTCATAAGCGATCGCGGTACAGCCGGATGCCAGCAAGTCATGGGTCTGTTCGGGGTCGGGAGCCAGATGCAGATAGGTGAACAGCAGCTGACCTTCGCGCAGCATTTTGCGCTCGATGGCCTGCGGTTCCTTTACCTTGACGATCATATCGGCGCTGGCAAAAATTTCCTCGGCGGTGTCGATGATCGCGGCACCTGCGGCGATATAGTCCTCATCAGGAAATCCCGCACCAAGGCCCGCACCTTTCTGGATCATCACCTGATGTCCATGTACGACTGCTTCGCGGGCTGCATCTGGCGTCATGCCAACGCGAAATTCCTGTGGCTTGATTTCCGTGGGGCATCCGATTTTCATGGGGTCTCCTCCGTTCCCTACAGGGACATAGTGTCGCAGAGCTGCGTGCAAATGTGCTGCTTTTTTGGGCACCATGAAAACTCGACTTTCGAATTTTCTTCGACTATGAGGGAGTCTCACGCAAGAAAAGGTATGTCGTTTGGCGTTAGATCAGGTGGATCGTCGAATCCTCGCGGTGCTGCAAAAGCAGGGCCGGATCTCAAACAGTGACTTGAGCGAGACGGTGAATCTCTCTGCATCTGCCTGTCACAGGCGGGTTCAGCGGCTTGAGAGCGACGGCTATATTCGCAACTATGTTGCCCTCCTTGATGCCCGGAAGCTAGGGGTGCCGACCACGGTTTTTGTGGAAATAACGCTTCAGACGCAGGCGGACGAGGTGCTGGACGCGTTTGAAAAGGCGGTAGCCCGGATTCCGGATGTGTTGGAGTGCCACCTGATGGCTGGGACCGCCGACTACATTCTGAAAGTTGTGGCAGAGAACACCGACGACTTTGCCCGCATCCACCGTCAGCATCTCACCCGCTTGCCGGGCGTGGCGCAAATGCAATCGAGTTTTGCGTTGCGCACTGTGTTCAAAACCACGGCACTGCCAATCAGTTGATGCTGTCTTAGCGGCTGCTTTGTGCCAAATGGCGTAAAAATTGTGCGGGCTGCCTTGTTTACGTCGTTGACCCGGGCGCAAACTGGGCGTGGTGATAGAGTTTTTTTGCCCAAGTGGCTGTTTTTCGACCCTTACGCCGCCATCTGACACCAAAGGATCACATGCCAGCTATATGCATTGGCGAGCCTGTATAATTCAAAGGAGACACAGTGTGAGCAGCGATCAGGACAATACATCCTTCGAGTGGCTGGAAGCCGAGCTGCAGGACACGCTGGACGAGGACTTCGAAATCGAATTCGCCGAGCCCATGCTGTCCATGGAGCTTCGCAAAATCTATCGCGCCCAGCATCCCGAAATGCTCGACCGTAAGGTCTATTTCCGCAACCTTCTGCGCCTGCAGGCGGAGCTGATCAAAGTGCAGGATTGGGTCCAGCACACAGGTGCCAAGGTGTGCATCCTCTTTGAGGGGCGCGACAGCGCCGGTAAGGGGGGCGTGATCAAACGCATCACGCAGCGGCTCAATCCGCGGGTTGCGCGGGTCGTGGCCTTGCCCGCGCCGAGCCGTCGCGAACAAAGCCAGTGGTATTTCCAGCGCTACGTGCCGCATTTGCCAGCTGCGGGCGAGATCGTCTTGTTTGACCGCTCTTGGTACAACCGCGCCGGTGTCGAACGCGTGATGGGCTTTGCCACGGATGATCAGGTCGAACAGTTCTTTCAGGACGTTCCGGAATTTGAACGCATGCTGGTCCGTTCTGGCATCATCCTGCTGAAGTACTGGTTCTCCATCACCGACGAAGAGCAGCAGCTGCGATTCCTTATGCGTATTCATGACCCGATGAAGCAGTGGAAACTGTCGCCGATGGATCTGGAGAGTCGCATCCGCTGGGAACAATACACCAAGGCCAAGGAAGACATGTTCTTTCGCACCAATATCGACGAGGCCCCTTGGTACATTGTTGAAGGCAACGACAAAAAGCGCGAACGTCTCAACTGTATCGAGCACCTGTTGACAAAGATCCCTTATCACGATGTGCCAAGTGAAAAGGTCAATCTTCCAGACCGAGAATATAACCCGAGTTACGAGCGCAGGGTGCTTCCGGACGAGCTGTACGTGCCCAAAATATACTAAATTGGGGCGACACTACGCAGTCATTTAGGGGCGAGGGGAAATCCTCGCCCTTTTCGCATTTCTTATACTAGTCGTTGTCTTGCGCACCTTGCAGAGTGTCACAACTCACGAATTGGTGCTGGCATGTGTCTGATGAGAGGCGCGAAGATCGCCTAACGCGCGAATTGTCCCTTCCCGACCGAAGAGCCAGACTGTAGGAATGCGCTTATGATCTGGAATTTGCCTAATATCCTCACAGTCCTGCGACTGCTGGCAGCGCCAGCGCTGGCGGTGATGTTCCTCTTTTTCAGCCGTCCCTATGCGGATTGGTTCGCGCTGGTCCTGTTTGTGAGCGCGGCCATCACCGATTGGTTCGATGGCTATCTGGCGCGCAGCTGGAAGCAGGAAACCAAGATGGGCGCAATGCTTGACCCAATTGCCGACAAGGCGATGGTGGTGATCGCGTTGATGATCCTCGTGGGGTATTCGACGTCGCATTGGACTGCGTGGCTGGTCCTTCCTGCCACGGTTATCCTGTTTCGAGAGGTGTTCGTCTCTGGCCTTCGGGAATATCTCGGCGATACAGCTGGGACGCTCAAGGTGACTAAGCTCGCCAAATGGAAAACCACCGCCCAGATGATCGCCATCGCGACCCTGTTTTCCCAAGGGATTTTCGAGCATCATCTCGGTATGGGTGGATTTGGCATGGATGTGCAGATGGTGCAGGATGTGCTCAGCGGTACGATTGAAGATACGCAAGGTCTGCGGTTTTACTTCGAAGGCATGATCTGGTCTGGGCGCATCGGATTGGGGCTTTTGTGGATTGCAGCCGCGCTGACGCTGATCACGGGTGTCGATTACCTGAAAAAAGCCCTGCCATATCTGAAGGAGACACGCTGATGGATGTTCTCTATTTTGCATGGGTGCGTGAGCGCATCGGTCTGCCCAAAGAAACCGTCGAGACCTCGGCCGTCACCGTGGCAGAACTCATTGAGGAGCTGAAGGCGCGTGAAGAGCGCTATGCCGCAGCCTTTGCGGATTTGTCTGCCTTGCGCGTGGCGCTTGATCAGGAGCTGGCAGAGTTTGACGCGCCGCTTGAGGGCGTGCGCGAAGTGGCGTTTTTCCCACCGATGACCGGGGGCTGATCCCATGCGGGTGCTCGTCCAACAGGAGCCTTTTGATTTTGGCTCGGAGGCTGAGGCCTTTGCAACTGGCGCCGGTGGCGCGGGCGCTGTTGTGACCTTTACCGGTGTGGTGCGCGAGGCGGACAGCGGTGCCATGGCAGTGATGGAGATCGAGCATTATCCGGGCATGACCGAAAAGGCGCTGGAGAAAATCGCATCAGAGGCGATCACGCGTTGGGATTTAACGGATGCGCTGGTGATCCACCGTCACGGGCGCCTTGTGCCCGGCGATCAGATTATGATGGTTGCCACCGCCGCCCGTCATCGCGTCGCGGCGTTTGAAGCGGCTGAATATCTGATGGACTACCTGAAATCCCGCGCGCCATTCTGGAAGAAGGAAATTCTGCAGAACGGTGCCGAGGATTGGGTGGCTGCGAAATCTGCAGACGAGGATGCGCTTAGGCGCTGGTGACGGTTGCTATGTCGCCGCAGCCGTATCTTGGCTGAAGATATTCACCCAGCCGTTGTCTGTGCGCTGCCAGATTGAGCTGACGTACATGTCTTCTGTGGTAAGGCGACCGCAGCGCTGAAAGCGCGCGTGATAACTCAACAGGGCATATTCCGGCCCAAGAGCACGCGCGGTGAGCTGTGAAAGCTCGTATGTCTGAACTGTCGGGCCATTTTCAAGCTGACCTGTGTGGTCCGCTTTGCCCGCAAAACCAGTGCCGTAGACCCCGAGGAAACTCTCGCACAGCAGCGCCGCATCCGCCGCCGCATCGCCTTGAACAAGGGCATCCCAGACCTGTCGTTCGCAGCTTGTGAGGTCTTGCAACAGGTGATCTGCGGACAGGCTGGTCATCCCTGTGCCTTAACCCTCGCCACGCAGACGGTTGCGCAGTTCTTCGGTCTCATATCTCGCCTCGCGCAGCCCGTCCATTGCGGCGCGCAACTCGGCTTCGGTCTGGCTCAACTGGTTGGTCAGTTCGGCCTCGCGCTGCTGCAGATATGTGATCGCCTGGTCGCGGGTTTCTTCTGCCTCGTGCAGCTCCTGACTCATGCGATCCAGATCGGCCACATCGCTTTGCCGCACGCGGGTGAAACGGTGTACCAACCAATTGGCAAACCACCCCATCGCAAAGGCGACAAAGAGGATGATCGCTGTGGTGAGGATGAACTCTGTTCTGCTCATTGTCCGTCGGTGTCCTCTTCGGGTTCTGTCTGCGCGGGCGCTGTTTCAGCCGTCTCATCTGTGCCAGAGTCGCCCTCGTCTTCGGCATCCTCGGCGTCAGGCAGCTCGCTCTCAATCAGGCGAAATTCAATACGCCGGTTGGCCTCGCGGCCGTCTTCGGTGCTGTTGCTCGCAATCGGATTGTCCTCACCATAGCCTTTCGCGACGAAGCTCCCGGTCAAGATCCGTCGGGCACGCAGAGCATTCAGGACGGATTGCGCACGGGCTTGGCTGAGGTTCAGGTTCATTTCCTCGCGGCCTTGGCTATCTGTGTGCCCCTGAATTTCGAGCGGTATCTCACCGCATTGCTGCAAGAGCTTGGCGATTTTGTCGATCACCCGCGCGCTGTCGGCAGCAACTGTGGCCGACCCAGGTTCAAAGGCGATTTTGTCGGCGCGTTGGATTGCCGCCAGCTCCGCCTCACAAAGGGCGGGCGCCATCAGCTGGTCTTCTGGCTCTGGCGGGGCCTCATAGGTGATGTCGAGCTCGTAATCCTCGGCTTCGCCCAGTTTATCAGAAAGCATCCGTGCAATTTCGGCGCTGGCGTTTTCTTGATGGCTCATCCCACGCACGGCGACCAGTTCTGGCGTGACAGTGACAGAGCCACGTTCCAGCTGCGCCAAGGCATCAAGGGCCGCCAGCACCCGAATCGGCCAGACGCCGGGTAGATCAGGTGCGTTGCGGGTCGCCAGATAGACCGATCCACTGCCAAACCGCGCTTTGGCGTAGCTGTCTACAGTGCGCCGCTGTGCATTGTCGCTCAACCGACCGCGCAGCTGAACCTGCCCCTCGGGGCTGAGGGTGGCGGTGAATTCTGGTGTAAGGTCGGGGTTTTTCTCTTCGGGTTCGGGCAGTACGGCATGCAGGACGAAGACCTGCGGCAACGCGCTTTCCAGCTCGCCCACCACATGATCAAACACCCCCTGTGCGGTGCCTTGGGCGGCAACAAGCGTTACCTCGCCATTGGAGAAGGTGATCGAACCTTGCCCCAGTTCTCTGAGCGCCTTCAGACCGCTTTCCACGGCGCGAGACCAACTCGCAGAGGGCACACCAAGGCCAATGGTACAGTCGCTTTGGCGTCGCAGGCCCGCATCTTGAGCCGCTTGCAGTATACGCAACCGGCTTTCCTCGCTCTCTGCAGAGCAGGCGTCAAAGCGTCCGCCGTCAGGGCCTAAAACATAGCGCAGTGTAAAGGGCGAGATGACCGGTCGTGGCGCCGCAATATCGAGCGTGACATGCACGGTCGGGGGCAGCATCCGGTTGAGATCTGTTTCAAGCTTTTCTTTCGCTTCTGGGCTATCTGCAATCGCGGTGATCCGCACAACCCCGGCCTCGACAGAGATTTTGGTGCGCGGCAGGAGGGCCAGTGCCTTGAGCGCATAGGCCATGGCGTCATTCCAGCCCTTGGGCATCGGATAATCCGCCGTCTCAACAAAATCAGTGACCTCAGGATTGCCACGAATGGCGCTCAGTTTGCGAACAAGCGCGCTATGATCGCTGGCGCTTGGGATCAGGCCGATGATGGAAATTCCGGCGTCGTTGCGCAGGATCTCGGTCGAAAACCGGGGCGGGGCGATGCCCTTGGAGGGGGTGATCTCCATCAGGTCAATGATCCGCGCCGCGTCCACCACCGTGCCGACCTTGGAAATGGCTGCAAAACGCTTGGCCTCATCCGGGGCTTCGCCCGAAAGCTCCACACGCAGGCCGTCTGCGACCACTTCAGCCCAGGAAAACCCTGCCTCATCCAAGGTGCGGCGCACCACGATTTCTGAATTATTCTCCAGCGCCGTCGCAGCAAATCCCGCAACCACCAAGCTAAGGCCGGCTGCACCGGCAAAGGCAGCGGTGGGGATCAGAAACGAGGATATGCGCATGAGGTAAGGAATTCCGGTAGTTTCGTCGTTAACGGTCTTACAAGGCCATCGGCTGTGGATCAATCATGCCGGTGGTCGCAGTTATGCAAACAATGCCAACCCAAGGAAAATGAGCGGAATCAAGCCGGTGTCGCGGTTGAGGCGAAACAGCGACAGGAGCCGATCATTATTATCGGCATCAAAGGCACGCAATTGCCACGTCATATGCCAGCCCATGGCCCAAGGCGCACAGAGCGAGAGTGCCAGCGCGAGCACCGAAGCCGTAGGTTGGACAGCCATAATGATCGAAAGCGCCATCAGGCTCACAGTTGCGACGATGAAGCGACGCAGCCAAGTCGGTGTTTCAGTTCCAAACAGTCTTGCGGTGGATTTGACCCCGATCAGCGCATCGTCTTCGGTGTCCTGATGCGCGTAGATGGTGTCATAAAACAGCGTCCACGCCATGCCTGCGGCATATAAAACCACGGCAGGCCAGTCCAAGCGGCCACTATGAGCTACCCACGCCAGCATCGCACCCCAGTTGAACGCGAGCCCCAAAAATACCTGCGGCCACCAGGTGAACCGTTTGGCAAAGGGATAGATTGCAACCGGGAACAGGGCCAGAATGCCCATGGCGACTGCGGCCTGATTAAAGGTCAGCAGGATGCCAAAGGCGATCAGAGACTGCAGCGCCATCCATGCCAGTGCGCCCCTGACTGTGACCTGACCGGAGGGGATTGGGCGCGAGCGTGTGCGCTCGACATCGCCGTCGATGTCGCGGTCGGTGATGTCGTTCCATGTGCAGCCCGCCCCACGCATCAACCACGCGCCCAGCCCGCAGGCGACAAAGATCCAAAGATCTTCCCAGCGTGCGTTCTGTCCCGCGATCATTGCCAGAGCCAGCCCCCACCAGCAGGGCAGCAGCAAAAGCCACGTGCCGATCGGCCGATCTGCACGGCTCAAGCGCAGATAGGGGCGGGACCAGGCAGGGGCGTAGATATCGACCCAATTGTCTTTTACCGCATCCGCGACACGTCCATCTGGTGTTGGCGACTGGCCTTGCATATGTAGGACCCCATGAATGCTAAAGTCAGACTGTATGTAGATCACCCCTTGGGGGCAGGGCAAACGGTTCCTCTGGACCGCGATCAGGCGCATTATCTGTTTGGGGTGATGCGACTGGCTGTTGGTGCGCGGGTTGCGCTTTTTAATGGGTGCGACGGGGAATGGCAGGCCGAGGTGGCAGAAGCCAGCAAGCGCAGCGGCGTGTTGGCTTGCGTGGAGCAGTCCAAACCCTTGCAGTTGCCGCCAGATTTGTGGCTGATCTTTGCACCGATCAAGAAAGCGCGCACCGATTTCATCGTCGAGAAAGCCGCCGAAATGGGTGCCGCGCGAATTTTGCCTGTAGCGACGGATTTCACAAATTCCGAACGCATCCGTCAGGACCGCCTGCAGGCCCATGCGGTCGAGGCGGCCGAGCAATGCGGCGGAACATATGTGCCAGAGGTGGCGGAGTTGCAAAAGCTGTCCGCCTTGCTGGACCACTGGCCCGAAAACCGCCAGTTGATGTTCTGTGACGAGGCCGAGGTGGGGCAGCGGTTGTTTCTCGATGCTGTCCAGTCCGAAGACCCGCCCACAGCCTCCGGCCCTTGGGCGATCCTGATCGGGCCGGAGGGTGGTTTTTCAAATGCGGAGCGCAAACGTTTGCAAGCAATGCAGCAGGCGCATGTGGTCAGTCTGGGACCACGTATTTTGCGGGCAGATACGGCGGCGGTGGCGGCCATGACCCTTTGGCAGCGGGCATTAGGAGACTGGTGATGGGATGGCGTGCGGCAAATCGGTCTGATCTTGGCTGGATCGAGGTGCTGCTGTTTGCGCATATCGAAGGCTCCATGTTCCTGATCGGCAACCTGCGCGATCACGGCTTTGGTTCTGATCATCCACATGGGCTGACACTTTGGGTGCGAGAGACCCGAGATGGCGTCTTTGCCATCACCAATACCGGGTCTGTTATGATGATGGCACCGGGTTGCGGCAACGCGGAATGGCAAGATGCGGGCCAGCTTTTGGGGCCGCGCGAGGTGACAGCGGTGATCGGAAATGCTGCACAGGTGCGCAGCTTTATTGCGGCCAATGGGTTGCAAGACCATCCGTGCCAGCTGGATCGGGATGAACCAGGTTTTGTGCTCGATACGGCGGAACTCGCGGTGGAAATCCGCCCTGATGAGAACATCATTCCCCTCGCGGATGCGCCGCGCGCGCTGATTGAGGAATGGCGCGCTGCCTATGAAGTCGAAGCGGTGAATGCGTCTCCTGATCAAGCACAGGAAAAGGCGCGCCGTGACATCGCACAGTATATTGTCAGAGACAGCCACCGCGTGTTGTTGGTGGAGGGTCGCCCGGTTGCAATGGCCGGACATAATACTGCGTTTGCCGAGGCGGTGCAGGTCGGCGGGGTTTATACGCCGCCTGCGATGCGTGGTCGTGGCTACGCGCGCCGCGTCGTCGGTCGGCATATGTTGGAAGCGCGTGCACGCGGCGCAACGCAAGGGGTGCTCTTTGCCGCCAGTGAAGAAGCAGCGCGCGCTTATCGCTCTATCGGTTTTCGCCGGGCGGGGATGTTTGCGCTGGTGCTGTTTGCGAGACCTGCGCAGATCCGCGCAGGCCATGTGAGGAGACGCACATGAGTTTCATTCGACCAGAAGCACAGGCCTTTTTGTGGCGCTGGCGCGAGCTACTTGGGGCATTGGCGCTGCTGTTGCTGGGGCTTCGTTGGACCATCTGGGGCATAGGTCTGATGCAGATCACCGGCTGGGCCTGTGTCGCATTGGCGCTGGTGCTTGGGGTGGTCGGCGCGCAGCGGATGCGGTTTCGGCTTGGCTCTGGCGGGCCGGGCGTGGTGCAGGTCACCGAAGGGCAGATCAGCTATTTCGGGCCGCTCACCGGCGGTGCAGTGGCGCGTTCGGAGATTGAGACCCTGCGGCTCGACCACACAGCGCGGCCGTCGCATTGGGTGCTGGAACAGCCCGGTCAGTCACCGCTGGCAATTCCGGTGACAGCTGCCGGGGCGGAGGCGTTGTTTGATGTGTTTACCAGCCTGCCGGGGTTGAAGACAGAACGCATGTTAAGTGAACTGCATCACAAAGGTCCTCATCAAGTCGTGATATGGCAGCGATCACCAGAGCCGCGCAGCCAGTATCGGCTGCATTGACACTGGCGCGATTTCGCATCACGACTTTAACCCCGGGCCCCGTGCCCTTTGTCAGAAATGCCACGCCTGCCCTTGGCGGCGACCTACGAAGGGGGCCTACCCATGTCCATTCCTCAGTCCGGCGGCGGACCAATCGAAAGCCATGCTCAACTGGCGGAGTATATGGAAGCGGGCTGCAAGCCGAACAGTGACTGGCGGATCGGTACCGAGCATGAAAAATTCGGCTACTGCAAGGATACGCTGAAGCCGCTGCCCTATGAAGGTAAGCGTTCGATTCAGGCGGTGCTTGAAGGGCTGCGCGACCGGCACGGTTGGGACCCGGTCACCGAGGGGGGCAAGCTAATTGGCCTCACCAAGGACATGGCGAACGTCAGCCTAGAACCCGGCGGTGCGCTGGAGCTGTCGGGGGCGCCGCTAGAGACGATCCATGAGACCTGCGACGAGGTGAACACTCACCTGCGCGAAGTAAAAGATATCGCTGATGAGATCGGAGTTGGCTTTATCGGTCTTGGTGCTGCGCCGATTTGGCAGCACGAAGAAATGCCCTTGATGCCCAAGGGGCGTTACAAGCTGATGAACGACTACATGGAGCGCGTCGGCACCATGGGGCGCGCGATGATGCGGCGCACCTGCACCGTGCAGGTGAACCTCGATTTCGCTTCCGAAGCCGACATGGTGCAGAAGTTGCGCGTGGCTCTGGCCTTGCAGCCGGTGGCCACGGCGCTCTTTGCCAACTCTCCCTTCTTTGAGGGCAAGCCCAACGGGCTGAAATCCTGGCGCAGCCACATCTGGCGGCATCTGGATGACGCCCGCACAGGTATGCTGCCTTTCGTGTTTGAAGATGGCATGGGGTTTGAGCGTTACGCCGATTATGCGCTCGATGTGCCGATGTATTTTGTCTACCGCGATGGCAAGTATATCGACGCTTTGGGCCAGTCTTTCCGGGATTTCCTCAAAGGAGAGCTGCCCGCGCTGCCGGGTGAAACACCGACGCTGAGCGACTGGGCGGATCACCTGACGACCGCATTCCCAGAGGCGCGGATCAAGAAATACATGGAGATGCGTGGTGCCGATGGTGGCCCGTGGCGACGTCTTTGTGCGCTGCCAGCCTTCTGGGTGGGACTGATGTACAATCAGACCTCTTTGGATGCGGCGTGGGATCTTGTCAAAGGCTGGGATGTGCAGACCCGCGAGAGCCTGCGCGTTGAGGCGTCGGTCAAAGGGCTGCAGGCCGAGGTTGGCACACTCAAGATGCATGACCTTGCCCGCGAGGTTCTGGCGATTTCCGAAGCCGGGCTGAAGGCCCGCGCACGCCAAGGAGCAGGCGGATTGGTGCCGGATGAGACACATTTCCTGAACGCCCTGCGCGAAAGCGTCGAGAGCGGGAAGGTTCCGGCGGATGAATTGCTGGATCGGTACAATGGCGACTGGAACGGTGATCTGAGCCGGATCTACGCAGACTACAGCTATTGATGTCTTGCGCATCTCAATATCGATAATGAAAAAGGGGCGCCGCTGAGACGCCCCTTTTTCTTGCCCCTGTTGTCCTGGCGGCGCGGCGAAACCTCGCGTTGGTGGTGACGATTAAGGGGCGTTTTTCCCCCTAATCCGATTCTTGTGAGATGACAGGCGGCCCCTTAAGAGAGCGCTCAATCTATCGCTCTGAAAGGTGTTCAAATGGGCAATTTCTTTATCTCTGCATTCGAGAAACTTGTTGGCGTCGTGATGGTTTTGTTGCTGCTGCTCGTATTGGGCGGCACTGTTGTCGCCCTAATCGAGCCCAGTGCAGGCGGCATTTTGCCAGCGCTTGGCGTACTCGTCGGCGGCACACTCTATGTCATCTTGATTGGTGGTTCGCTCTATCTGGCGCTGGGTATCTACAACAATACCAAGCGTACAGCCGAAGCGGTCGAGCGTCTCGCATCGAAATAAGCGCCCTGTTCACCGTTCCCTCCGGTGTCAGTGTGCAAAGAACGGGCGACAGGATATCCTGTCGCCCGTTTTCATGTCGTGGGGGTGAGTGGCGCGCGCCGTCTTATTGCAGCAATTCTGCGGGATCAGCGTCTTCGATGTTTTCCCAGTTCACATCTGCTTTTTCGATGTAACCCGGGATGTCGGTGACCCAGCGTTCCTGAATGTCTTTGGAGAGGTTCAGGTAGAGCACATCGTCAACGATCTTCCACTGATGCGGGTCGCCATCGAATTTAAAGCCCATCGCGGCGCCAAAAGCGCAGTACCCACCATAAGCGGGCACATAGGCTTCCGGGTTGGCTTCGAACAGGGCTTTGTTTTCCTCAGACGTGAACCAGTAGGTTGCCTCGTCATGCGTTGCGGTCAGCTTGTAGCTGCCCTTGTTGGCCTCCCCTTCGGTGAAATAGGCGACCGGGTCGAAGCCCTGCATCGCAAGGCCAGTGGAGGAGGCGTTCACGTCAACGCCCGCAGCGAAGGAGGCAGTCGCCAGCGCCACAGAGAAGACGAGACCGCCGAGGAGGGATTTGGTCAGGGATGTTGTCTTGGTCATCGATTTGAACCTTTTGATCTGTCCGGGGCCGAAATGCACCCGGGGGGACGCGTGAAAAGGGACAGGTGCTCAAAATCCTGTGTGAGTTGGGCGGGTGAGTGCCGCCACACCGACGATTTGGGGAAGGGTCTGATCACATGCAAAACAACTCAATTTGTCTGTGCACCGACGCAAGGTCGACCTGCGCTGCTGCGGCAAAACAATCCTGTGAGCGCAATGTGAAAAGCCCCGCCGATGAGGGCAGGGCTTTGAAAATCAATGGTACATACGCTGGGTGGGGCTATTTCTGGCCAATCTTTGGCTCGGTCCCCGCCAGCAGCCGCGCGATATTGTCCTTGTGCCGCCAAAAGATCACCAGCGTGAGGACGATCGAGAGCGCAACGGTCGACGGGTAACCCAGGACCAGACACCAGATCGGAGCCGCCACAGCCGCACAGAGCGCCGCCAGAGACGAAATTCGCTGCAGCAGCGCCAATGCGAGCCATGTCATGCAACAGGCGATGCCCACCGGCCAGGCGATAGCCAGCAAGAGTCCGAGGAAAGTCGCAACACCCTTGCCGCCCTTGAACCTCAGCCAGACCGGGAAGCAATGCCCGACAAAGGCCAACAGCCCGGCCAGCTGCGCCGCATCCTCGCCCGCCAGAGCACGCGCCAGTAGTACGGCCGCCGCGCCCTTGCCGCCATCCAGAAAGAGCGTCGCTGCCGCGGCGGCTTTGCTTCCGGTGCGCAGCACATTGGTGGTGCCGATATTGCCCGATCCGATTTCACGCAGGTTGCCCAGACCAAAGGCCCGAGTGATCACCATGCCAAAGGGAATGGAGCCGAGAAGATAGCCGATCACACCCCACATCAGGAGCGTCGGCAGGGCGGTCTCAAGCGCAGGCAACATCAGGCTTCCTTCCGATAGACGGGTTCACCCGCCACATAAGTGGCCAACACGCGGCCCTGCATCTGCTGGGTGTCAAACGGCGTGTTCTTGGATTTGGACTGTAGTTTGAAACGGTCCAAAACCAGCGGTGCGTCCGGGTCAAACAGCACCAGATCCGCAGGCGCGCCTGCGCTCAGGCGACCAGACGCAAGGCCAAGCCGCGTTGCGGGGTTCAGGGACATCGCCCGAAACAGCGTCGGCAGGTCCAAAAGCTCTGCATGATAGAGGCGCATCGCCGCCGGCAGCAGCGTTTCCAGCGCCACCGCCCCGGCGGCGGCCTCTTCAAACGGCAGGCGCTTGCTTTCTTCGTCCTGCGGCGTGTGCATCGAGGAGATCACGTCAATCAGCCCCGTGCGTACGGCCTCGACCACGGCGAGGCGATCCTCTTCGGAGCGCAGCGGGGGCTTCACCTTGAAGAAGGTGCGATAATCGGCCACGTCCAGCTCATTCAGCGTCAGATGGTGGATCGAGGTACCTGCCGTGATGTCGATCCCGTTAGCCTTGGCGCGCTCTAGCGCAGGCAGCGCGCGCGCCGTGGTGATCTGATCCGCGTGGTATTTGGCACCGGTCATTTCCAGCAGCGCAATGTCGCGGTCGAGCCCCATCCGCTCCGCCATGGGAGAGACCGATGGAAGCCCGCGCAGCGCTGCGAATTTGCCAGAGGTTGCAGCAGCGCCCGCCGACAGGCCCGGCTCTTGCGGATGGGCGATCACCAGCGCGCCGCAACTCTTGGCATAGGTCAGCGCGCGCGAGAAAACCTTGGTGCTGGTGACCACGTGGTCGCAGTCGGTAAAGGCCACGGCACCCGCGTCCAGCAAAAAGCCGATCTCGGTCATCTCGCGCCCCTCGCGCCCCTTGGTGAGCGCGGCCATGGGCAACACATTGACGGGGGCGTCGGCCTGTGCGCGGCGGGTGACGAATTCCAGCGTCTCCGGGCTGTCAATGCAGGGTGTGGTATCGGGACGGGTGACAATTGTCGTCACGCCGCCTGCCGCCGCCGCAAGCCCTGCGGATTTATAGCTTTCCTTGTGACGCTCGCCCGGCTCGCAGACCTTGACGCCAATATCGACGATCCCCGGTGCAAGGCATTTGCCGTGGCAGTCCACCACCTGCACATCGGCTGTGTTCAGGTTATGCGCAGCAAGAAACGCGGCTTTGTCGCTTTGATCGGACCGGGCAAGGATATGGCCGTGCTGAACCAGCAGGCTGCCGGGGGCATCGCTGCCTGCTTCGGGGTCGATCAGGCGGGCGTTGAGGAAAAGCGTCGTCATCAGACCGGGTCCTTCGCAAATGTCGGGCGGGCAGGGGGGCAGGGCGCGGTCATGTGGCAAGCGCCCAGATCAGCAGGAAAATCAGCAGCATCACCACTGCAAACAAGGACGCCCCGATGCGACGGGCGCGGTTGCGGGCGTCGCGGGGCGATGTGCGCAGGGACGGCTGGGCCGCATCGCTTGGGATCGCGCCGGGGGCGGACCAGTCGGTTTTGACCTCGCCGAGACGCGCCACCAACATGAGGCTGCTGGCCGGGGTCAGCCGGGTCTCCGCCCCGTCAAAGGCGCGGGCGCGCAGCACCAGAACCCAGCCGCCTAGGCCATCCAGCGCCATGCCGTGGTCGGAAAGATCGGCCTCCGAGACCCCCATGCCCTCGCGCAGATACCCCAGCAATCCCAGACCTTCGAGGTCCTCGACGGGGAAGATCTCCGCTTGCCCCATGTCCAGTGCGGGCAGGCCCAACACTTGCGCCAATGCGCCATCCTCATCGCGCAGGAATTTTGCCTGCTCCACCGGCATGTCGAGGGCAAAGACCAGCACCTGATCGCGGGCGCCTTTGGGGATTTCGATCACATCACCCATCGCGCTCAGGACGCCTTGGCCTGACGGGCGCTGCGCAGGTTGCGTGCCAGCAGGTCCATCGCGGCCATGCGCACGGCTACGCCCATCTCCACCTGTTCCTGAATGACGGAGCGTTTGATGTCATCAGCGATGGTGCCGTCGATCTCCACGCCGCGATTCATCGGGCCGGGGTGCATGACGATGGCGTCGGGCTTGGCCAGCGCCAGCTTTTCGGCATCCAGCCCGTAGCGGTAGAAATATTCGCGTTCCGAGGGGATGAAACCGCCGTCCATACGTTCCTTTTGCAGGCGCAGCATCATGACCACATCGACGTCCTTCAGCCCTTCGCGCATGTCGTCATAGATTTCGGCGCCAAATTCTGCGAATTGCTGCGGCACCAATGTGGGCGGACCGATCAGGCGGATGCGGTTTTCCATTTTGCCCAGCAGGATCAGGTTGGACCGGGCCACCCGCGAGTGGGTAACATCACCGCAAATCGCGATGTTTAGCCGATGCAGCCGCCCTTTGGCGCGCCGGATCGTCAGCGCATCCAGCAGCGCCTGCGTCGGATGCTCATGACGTCCGTCACCTGCATTCAGCACCGCACAGTTCACCTTTTGCGCCAAGAGATCCACCGCGCCGGAATGCGGGTGGCGCACCACCAGCAGATCCGGGTGCATGGCGTTCAGCGTCATGGCGGTGTCGATCAGGGTTTCGCCCTTTTTGATCGAGGACGCCTGCATCGCCATGTTCATCACATCCGCGCCCAGACGCTTGCCCGCCAGCTCGAAACTGGCCTGCGTGCGGGTGGAATTCTCAAAGAACATATTGATCTGGGTGAGACCCGCCAGCGCCTCGGAGTGTTTCTCTGTCTGCCGGTTCAGCGCGACATAGTCTTCGGCCAGATCCAGAATGGCGGTGATCTCATGTGGCCGAAGTGGCTCGATCCCGAGGAGGTGAGACTGGTCGAAAGAGGGGGGCTGCATGGGCGAACTCCGCGCTGTTTCGGCCCTTATAAGAGGGCTGTGCCTATGGGGCAAGCGGTGGTCAGGACCGCGTGGGCGGCTCTTCAAAAATTGTCGTTTGAGAGGCCAGCCTTGCGCCAAGATACGCGCCGCGTCAGCGGCGCCCGGCCCAACGGGAGGGAATGCATCTGTGATGCAGATCCGACGGGCGGGAGCGCTACGGTCGCGAGTTTTGTCTGTCGCCAGCGGCCAAGATCTCAGGCATGGCCCGCATCCATCGACAGGTTCAGCGGGGTCACACCCAGACTGGCCAGCGCCGCCTCCCACTTGGTGTCCGCAGTGTCGGTAAAGATCATTTCCGGCTCGGCATCCGTGGTAAGCCAGCCGTTTTGCGCGATCTCGTCCTCCAACTGCCCCGGCCCCCAGCCTGCATAGCCCAGCATCACGAGATACCGCTCAGGCCCGCGTCCTTCTGCGATGTCTTCCAGAATATCCAAGGTCGCGGTCATGGAAAATCCGGGTTTTACCGGCAGCGAATTGACGGTGGAGATATATTCATCCGAGTGCAGCACAAATCCGCGCTGCGTTTCCACTGGCCCGCCAAAATAGACGGGCGCACTTGCGATGGCGGGTTCGATATCGATTTCAAGCTGATCCATCAGGGTTTGCAGCGCCACGCCGGGCGCGAGCTTGTTGATGATCAGCCCCATCGCTCCCTCATCCCCGTGCGAACACAGGAATACCACCGAGTTGTCAAACCGGGGATCCCCGATTCCCGGCATGGCGATCAGCAACTTACCTGTCAGTTCCATGTGACTGCCTCTGTTGCGGCGCGTGGCCTTTCCACCCAGCATGACGCGCAGGCGCGACACTTGCAACCCTACCACCGCCTCTGGGAAATTCACTTTCCATGTCACGATTGAGTTATTTTACGCGCGCCTCTCTGGGTTGTGACTTGGCTTTAACGACGCAAGCGGCAATAGCTTCGGGCATGATTTCAATACTTCGCTCCTGCCTCGCGCCTGCTTTGCTTGCCTGCGCCACTTTGATTGTGGCGCCGGGCATCGCCTCGGCGCGTGAAAATCTGGATAAGCTTGTCTCGATTGAGGTGCTGGATGGTGGCCCGACGCAGAAAGGTCGCTATATGGGCGCCTTGCGTCTGCGGCTTGCAGAGGGGTGGAAAACCTACTGGCGCGCGCCGGGCGATGCGGGGATTCCACCGCAGTTTAACTGGCAAGGGTCGCGCAACGTCGCCGATCTGCGCATCACATGGCCCACGCCCGAGGTGTTCCTGACCTCTGGAATGCGCACCATCGGGTATCACGATGAACTGGTGCTGCCGATTGAAATCACCCCCAAGACACCGGGCCAACCCATCCGTATCAAGGGCCGGATGGAGTTGGGTCTGTGTAAGGATGTTTGCATCCCGTCCGAACTGCGCTTTGACCATCGCGCCGACCTTGCCGCCGGACGCCATCCCGCGATTGCTGCGGCGCTGGCCGCGCGGCCCTACACGGCGGCCGAGGCTCAGGTGCGCGGTGTGACCTGTCATCTCTCGCCGACGCCTTATGGTATGAAAGTATCGGCTCGGATTTCTATGCCCTCTGTGGGGGGTGAGGAATACGCGGTGATCGAAGGGGGGGGGGCCTTGGTTGCGACAGAGACCAAATCCTGGCGCGAAGGTCGCGAATTGGTGGCCGAGGCCGAGCTTTTGCCTGCAAGCAACGGCCCTGTTGCGGTTGACCGCTCCGCCCTGCGCTTTACGGTGCTGGGCAAATCACATGCGGTAGACATCCGGGGCTGCACTTCGGGCTAAAGGCTTGGTTCGTGCCAGGTCCATGTTGTCGCCGCGTCCTTTGTGTCGACAGAAGGCCCTTATCCTGATGACTGATATTACCCCGGCCCCACCGCGCCGCCCGATCCTTGGCGCTCTTGGGGTGGTTTGCGCCCCTATCGAGGGTGAGGATTGCGTGATCCTTGTGAAGCGCAAGAACCCGCCCAATGCGGGCACATGGGGGTTTCCCGGTGGTCATGTGGAACTGGGCGAAACAGCCGCCGAGGCCGCCACGCGGGAGCTGTTTGAAGAGACCGGCGTTATCGCAGAGCCCGGTGCGCAGTTGATGACGCTCGATGTGATCCCGCGCAATGCCGATGGCACGGTTGGCGGGCAGTATTTTCTCGTGGCGACACTGTGCCATTATATGGCTGGCCAGCCAGTTCCTGATGATGACGCGCTGGAGGCCCGTTGGGTCCCGGTTGCGCGGATCGAGGACCTGGGCCTAGAGCTGCTGGACCGGGTGGCGGATCTGGCGCGACTGGCTCAGATCGCTTGGCGAGAAGAGTCCCGCGTGGCTCCCAACGCGCCGATTACATAAGTCAGCAACGCCAAGATCATCATACCGCCGAGGCACAAAAGCAGCGCGGCCCGGAGGGGGTCTATATCCGCCATCCATGGCAGTGCTTTGCGCAGCACCGCAGGCAGCAGACCCGTTGCCATGGTCCAGCCCAGCGTACAGGCCAACCATGCAAGTTGCACAATCCCGCTAAGTGCGATCAGCGCCTGCAAGCGGCGTGCCCCGGCATGTTGCCCGGCGGCCATGGCCCGCTTCAGTGACTGCATCGGGCGGGCAATGTCGGCCTGTATCGCCACCAATGCGGGCACCACAAGCAACACGAGGAACATGCCAAACCCAAGGCCATAGACAAGCGTGATGACCGTGGGTTTCAGAAACTGCGCCTGTTGCGAGGTCTCATACATCAGCGGTGCCAGCCCCAGCACGGTGGTCAGCGTGGTCAGCATCACCGGCCGCAACCGGTCCGCCGCCCCATCTATGATCGACGGGATCAACCCGCGCTCCTGCGCGTATTCGTCAATGGTTGAGACCAGCACGATGGAATCGTTGATGATGATCCCGGTCATCCCCAAAAGCCCAACGACGGTGAACATGCTCATCGGCAGTTCCCACAGGTGGTGGCCCCAGATGGTCCCCACGAGGCCAAACGGGATGATCGCCATCACCACAATCGGGCGCGTCCAGCTGGAGAAAATCCAGCACAGCACCAGATAAATCCCGGTGAGGCACAGGATCAGCCCGGTGCGCGCATCGCTGAGGAACTCGTCCTCCTGCTCGCTGAGGCCAGACAGGCGGAACTCGATCTGGCGCTCCTCAGCGATCTTGGGCAGGATCTCGGTTTCCAGCGCTTCGATGATGGCCTCGGCCTGCACCGGATCATCCTCGGAAATGTCGCCGGTGACGGAAATCAGCCGCACCCCGTTTTCGCGCCGAACGGTTGAGAACCCGGTGCGCTGGCTGACGGTCACGATATCCGCAAGGGGCACATAAATCCCTGACGGCGCGCGCATTTGCGTGCGTTCCAGAAAGTCCGCCGTCAGCTCCCCTTCGGGCAGTTCCACTCTGATCTGGGCGGAGCGCGGCCCGTCCGGGTAGGTGGCGGCCTCGATCCCGTTCAGGCGCCGGCGCAGGGCCTGACTAAGGTTTTCAATAGTGAAATTGAGCGCCTGCCCCTGCGGTGTCAGATCCAGAACCAGCTCTTCCTTGTCATAGGCGAGGTTGTCCTCCACCGCCGAAACCTCTGGGTAGCGGGTCAGGGCGGCTTTCAGATCTTCTGCGGCGGCCTTCAGCGTGGTGACATCCGCGCCATAGAACTGCACGTCCAGCGCATCACCGCCGGGACCAGAGCGCCAGCCACGGAAGGACACCACCTCGGTCAGGGGCAATTGCACCACGCGCTCCTGCAGCTCGCCCACAAAGGCAAAGCTCGAATAGGGGCGCAGGTCGGCGTCGATCAGTTCGATCGCGATGCTGCCGAGTAGGTCGCTGTCCTTGGTTTCTGTCCCGGCAAGGCCCCGGCCCGTGTTGCCACCCACTTCGGCCATGACAAAATCGACCGGATTGCGGCCATAGCGTTCCTCATATTCCGCCCCCAATGCCTCGACCGTGCGTTGGAATTCACGCATCTGCTCCAGCGTGTCGTCGCGGGTGGCACCTTCGACCATGGCAAAATTGCCGGACACCGATGCTCGCTCTGGCGCGTTGAAGAACCGCCAGGTGACATCGCCTTTAATGAACAGCGCCATCTGGCTGGCCAACAGCACAAAGGCACCCGCCACCACCACGTAACGCGCCCGAACCACACCGACCATCAGTGGCCGGAACAATTGGTCCCGGCACCAGCGAAAGCCCCGGTTTACCACCCGGTTTGGCGCGTCATACCAATGCCGTTCGCTGGTGTGAGCCAGGGCGTGGGCCATATGGTTGGGCAGGATCAGGAAACATTCCATCAGGCTCGCCGCCAGCACTGCAATGACGGTAAAGGGAATGTCGGCGATCAACTCGCCAAACCGCCCGCCAATCGCGGTCAGGCCAAAAAAGGCGATCACGGTCGTAAGCGTCGCGGCAAAGACCGGCATCGCCATGCGCCGGGCAGCGTTTTCGGCGGCGATCATTGGCGGCTCGCCCAAGCGACGGGCGCGGAAATCTGCGTGTTCGCCCACCACGATGGCATCATCCACCACAATCCCCAGCGTGATAATCAGACCAAAGAGCGAGATCATATTGATCGTCAGCCCGCCGATATACATCAGCGCAATGGCGGCAAACATGGCCGCCGGGATGCCAGCGGCCACCCAGAATGCAATGCGGGCGTTGAGGAACAAAAACAGCAGGATCACCACCAGCCCGAGGCCCATCAGCCCGTTGTCGACCAGAATATCGAGCCGCCCGGTGATTGCCTCGGCGCGGGTGCGAATAAGCGAGACCTCCACCCCCTGCGGCAGCGACAGGTTCATCTCGGCCACAACGTCCTCGACCTGTCGCTGGATCTTGATTGCATCGCCTTGATCAGAGCGATCCACCCGGATCGACATGGCCCGATTGTCGCCGACAAAGTAGCTGCGCTGGCGGTCCACGCCCTCCACCCGGATCGTGGCCACATCGCCGATGGTCAGCGCCGATCCATCCGCCTCGGAGCGCAGGACAACCGCCTCCAGTTCCTCGGGCGTGCGTTTCTGGGTGCCGGTGCGCACGCGGGCGTTTGCACCCTCGACCTCGCCCGCCGGGTTGATCTCCACCTCGGCGGCGATCACCGACGCAATCTCCGCCATGGTGATATCATGGGCAATGAGCTGATTGGAGGGCACCTCGACAATGGTGCGGGGTGCGGCGACACCGCGAATGGTGGTGCGGGTCACGCCCACCTCAAATAGCCGCAGGATCAGCTCATCCGCCAACAGCCCCAGTTGCTGCGCCCCGACAGGACCGGTGATGACGATATCGGTGACCCGGTCACGCCAGATTGCGCGCTCGACCTCCGGATCTTCGGCGTCTTCGGGCAGGGTGGTGACCGCATCGACCGCGTTTTGCACATCATCGGTGGCGCGCGCCATGTCCCAGCCGGGTTCAAAATCGATGTCGATCACCGCGCGCCCCTCGCGCGAGGACGACTGGGTCTCTTCGACCCCGTCCACCGCCAGCAGTGCCGGTTCCAGCACCTGCACGATGGCACTGTCGACGTCCTCGGGGCCGGCGCCCTCCCAGACCACAGAGACATCAACGGATTCGACAATCACATCCGGAAAGAACTGCGCCCGCATGTTGGGGATCGCGGCGGCGCCAAGTACCAGCAGCAGCAGCAGCAACAGGTTCGCCGCCGTGCGGTGGCGGGTGAAATAGCTCAGGATGCCGCTGGCCTTTTCGGTCGATTTGCTAGCCATGAGAATTCACCTGTTGCTGTCGCTTATGAGGGTCTTCCCCACGGCGAACGGTGGACTTGCGGCTAAGGTCGCCCCTCAGCCGCCCCTGTTCTGTTCAATTCGATCAATGAGCGTGGCAGGAACCCGCGGCTGATCAAGCTGCGCCAGCACACGGGTTTTTACCGCACTTGGCATACGGCCATTATCGGTAACGATGGCCTTCAACTCGGCGCGGCGTTCATCTGTCAGCTCGATGAGGTCAGGTTCCACCGCTTGCACGGCGTTGTCCGCGCCTTTGGTCAGGGGGCGGACTTTAATACCGGCACCCAGCAAGGGAGTACGTCCAGTGACCACTTGGCGGCCATTCAGCCCATCACCACGCACAAGGATCTCATCTCCCTGACGGCGTACCAATTCCACCTGCACCTCTTCAAGACGATCATCATCGCCCAAAACCAGAACGGTTTGACGCGAATCCATCGCCGAGGCTGGCAACCGGGCCAGATTGGCGATCACTGGCTCGCGCACCGTAATGGTGACAAAATCGCCGGGTTTAAAGCCGGTCGCATTGTCCATGCGGGCATAAATCAGACGTCCGGACTGGCCATCCCCGACCGCGCCACTGGCCCGCACAAGCATGCCCTTCGCCTCAATCCCGGCACCGGCAGCGTCCAGTGTCACAGTGACCTCCGCCGGGATAAGCTGGCCAGTGTCTTCTAGCAGCCGCGCATATTGTGCCGTGGAGACGCGAAAGGCGACCTCCAGCAGGTCCGGATCCACCAGTTGCGCCAAGATCTCATTGGCCGAGACCAGTCGCCCCTCGACCAGCGTCACCGCTTGCAATGTGCCGGTGAAGGGCGCCGTGACGGTGGTGTCTTCAAGGGTGCGCTGCGCCTCGTCCAGCGCGATTTGTGCCCGCGCCACGAGGGTTTGTGCCTGATCCACACGGGCCTCGGCCTGACTCACGGCCTGACGACGGGTGATCACTGCCTGACGGGCGCTGGTGGCGGTCAGCTCTGCCGCCTCAACCGAGGCCTCGGTGCCGACGCCGCGAGATTTCAGGTCCACTTGCCGCTGATAGGCCCGTTCCTGCAATTCGGCCTGCATCTGCGCGGTTTCCAACTCGTCCATCGCAAGCCCAAGGGCGCGTCCCGCATCGCGGCTCTCCGCTTCTGCATCCATCATGTCTGCTTCGGCGCGGGCCAGCGTGGCCTGTGCGTCGGCCTTGTCGATTTCGACCAGCGTGTCACCCGCAGTGACGCGACCGCCGTCCTGAAACCCCTCGGCCAGCGAAATGACGCGGCCTGAGACGGCAGCGCGCAGCTCAAGCGTGCGGCGGCTCTCAATATGGCCAAATCCCGTGAGTTCAGGGCGTTCTTCCCCCAATGAGGCCGTGATCACATTCACCGCAAACACCCGTTCGCGTGCGGGCGGCGCGCGCCGCTCTTCTGCGAGGCTGTCCTGAATGGCTGAACTGATCAGTTGCAGCGCAAAAAGCGCCAGCGCAATCGTGAGGCCAAGCAAGAACAACCCCGTCACGCTGTGTCGCAGAAATCGCATCCTCATCCCTTTCGGCTGGCCCGGGTGCGTCCCGGCTGGCCATCTGATGTGTGTCACGCAAAGATCGCGCAAATATAGCACGAACCGTATGCTTTACGCTCTTATACGTGACGGCAGATCATTTCCGTCGCAAATGTTCGTCAAGTCTGGGCATAATTTCTACGAAATTGCAGGGGCGATGCCGGTAATCGAGCTGTTTTTGCAAAATTTCATCCCAGGCATCTTTGCAGGCACCGGGGCTACCGGGCAGCGCAAAGAGGTAGGTGCCCTGCGCAACCCCGCCTGTTGCGCGGCTTTGTACGGCTGAGGTGCCGATTTTTTGCATCGAGACAATGGTGAACACGGTGCCAAAGGCGTCGATTTCTTTTTCATAGACATCGCGATGCGCCTCTACTGTGACATCACGCCCCGTAAGCCCGGTGCCGCCGGTTGAGATCACCACATCCACGTCTGGGTTTGCGCACCATTGACGCAATTGATCGGCGATGTCGGCACGCTCGTCCGGCAGGATCTGCCGGTCGGCAAGGGTGTGACCTGCGGCCTGAAGTCGGTCAACCAGCACCTGCCCCGAGCGATCCTCATCAAGGCTGCGGCTGTCGGAAACCGTTAGAATGGCGATACGGACCGGGATGAATTCCTTGCTGTCATCAATGCGGGACATGGCTCTCAGGCCCTTTCCAATAGCGCAAGCCGCACTGCGAGGCCTGCAAAAATTCCACCTGTGATGCGGCTCATCCAGCGCGCGGCGCGTCCGCCTCCGGCAAAGAGTGCGCGCGCCCGTCCGGCAAAGACGCCAACACCGCCGTTGATCATCACTCCGCCCAGTCCGATGATCGCACCGAACACCAAGAACTGACCCAACACCGATCCTGCCTCAGGGCGGATGAATTGCGGCACAAACGCCAATACGAACAGGATCACCTTTGGGTTTGTAAGGCTCACCATCAGCCCGGTACGAAAGGCGCGCGATGCACCCACTGCCTGACCGGGGGGCTGCGCGCCGCCGGGGTGCATGATCGCGCCCCACGCCAGATAAAGCAGATAGGCCACGCCGACCCAGCGGATGATATCAAACAGCGCCGGTTGTGCTGTGACCACTGCTGCAACGCCAAGCCCGGCCAGCGCCACATGCACCATGCCACCCGCCGCCACGCCAAGGCTTGCGGCAATGGCAGGGCGCGGGCCGGATTTCAGCCCTTGCCCGAGGCAGAACATCATATCCGCACCGGGGGTGATGTTGAGCGCGAGCGCGGCTGGGACAAATGCGGCAAATGTGGAGAGCGCAATCATCGCGACACCTCGAACCAATTGGGCGTCGGGCCAAGGTTGGCGCATTGCGACGCCCCGATCTGACCGCGATAGCCCCAGCAATCATGCACATGTCCATAGACCGCAAGTTTCGGCTGCAAGGTCTGGATCGCGGCGAGGATGCTCTCGGAACCAATCGACAGCCCCGCTGACGTGGTATCGCCTGTGTCTTTTGGTGGCGAATGCGTCACCAGAATGTCGATCTCGCTCGCTTTGGCCAGTTCCCGCGCGGCGGCGCGGTCAGAAAGATCAAAGGACCAATCGCCAAAGGGCGTCTCTGGGATGCCACCGCCAAGCCCAAAAATGCGCAGCCCTTCGACCTCTGCGGCCTGACCATGCAGCACGGTCATGAAGGGCAGGGCGCATCCATGAAGCTCTTCGGCGCTTTCGGCGTTGCCGGGCACCACCACCATGGGGGCAGCAATACCGGCAAGCATCTCCATCGCACGCGGCAGGCCTTGGCGTGTGTTGCAGAAATCGCCAGCGCCAATCACCAGATCCGCCCCGACACTGGCGGTGACCAGATCTGCGGCCAATTCCTCGACCAGATGCAAATCGGAAAATGCGAGGATTTTCATGGGCAAGGGTCCTTGATGCGGAGGTCAGTTCTGACTGTTGAGGCGTGCGCGCAATTCCAGCAAATCGGCCCAAGCCTGTCGCTTGGCAGAGGCTTGTCGCAACAAATAAGCAGGGTGGAACATTGGGATCACCGGCTTGCCCCAGGCTTGGGCCCAATTGCCGCGCAGCCGCGTGATGCCCCGTTTGCCCAGTACGGCCTGACAGGAGATATTGCCCATCAACACCAGCACGTCTGGTTGCGCCAGCGCCACATGGCGCTCAAGGAAGGGCACCAGCATTGCAATTTCTGCAGGCAGCGGGTCGCGGTTCTGAGGCGGGCGCCACGGTAGCACATTGGTGATATAGACGTTCTCGTCGCGGCTCAGGTCAATGGCGGCAAGCATCTTGTCCAGCAACTGCCCGGCGCGGCCCACAAAGGGTTTGCCTTGCAGATCCTCGTCCCGGCCCGGTGCTTCGCCAATGATCATCACACGCGCACCGGCCTGACCATCTGAGAATACCAGATTGCGCGCCCCGCGTTTGAGGTCGCAATGTTCGAAAGTCTCAAGAGCGGCCCGCAAGCTTGGTAGTGCATCAGCGGATTTGGCGAGTTTTGCAGCTTCGGCCACGGGATCGACCGATTTGGGCTTCACCGGGGCGGGCGGGGCCTCCGCTCCTCGCGCGGCTTTAGGCTTTTGGTCCTGTAGCTCGTACCGGTTGATGGGCGCATCCATCATGGCTTCGGTCGCGCCAAGCTCTACCTGCCACTCCAACAGCGCCTTTGCGCTCCAATAATCCAGCTCCGATTCCATGGCTCACACAGTAGACCGCTGCTGAACAAAGGAAAACGCCCATTGCGCCTCGGATGTCATTCAGCTGTCGCGCGGGGCTGCAGCGCGGCGCAGGCGGTCGTTTATCGCGATGCCAAGGCCATGTTCCGGCACCGGAGCCACCGCAATCGGGCGCTCCATCGCATCGAGTTGGTGCAGATACCCAAAGAGATTCGCCGCCGCCTCATGCAGATCGCCACTGGGCGAGAGGTTCAGATCAAACGCACCCGGGCCAAACCCCAGCGACACTTCACCGGGGGTAAAATCGCGCGCCGCCAGCCGCACGCTGGCGTTTGGTGCGTAATGGGATTGCAACTGCCCCGGCGCGGTCAGGGGATCTGCGGCGTTTCGTTTGGCCAACGGACAGCCAAGGGCGGCCTCAATATCCTCAGCCGCCAGCCCACCGGGGCGCAAGAGCACAGGGGCATCCCCCGCCAGCCCGAGGATGGTGGATTCCACACCAACCCCACAGGGACCATCGTCAAGGATCGCGGCGATTTTGCCTCCGAGGCCTGCGCGGACATGGGCGGCGGTTGTCGGGCTGATCCGGCCCGATGGATTGGCCGAGGGGGCCGCAACGGGACGGGCCACCGCTGCCAGAAGATCACGCGCGCAGGCTTTGGCCGGGACCCGCACCGCCAAGGTATCAAGACCTGCGGTCACCAGAGGCGACACAGGGTGATCCGGGCGTAATGGCAAGACCAGCGTCAACGGGCCGGGCCAAAAGGCCGCCGCCATCGCTTCGGCCCACTCATTCCACTGCACCAAGGTCTGCGCTGCTGCAACATCAGCCACATGGGCAATCAGCGGATTGAACGATGGCCGCCCTTTGGTGGCATAGATCGCCGCCACCGCCGCGCCATTGGTGGCATCCGCGCCAAGGCCGTAAACAGTCTCTGTTGGGAATGCCACAAGCTGGCCTGCCGCAAGCAATTCCGCGGCGCGGGCAATGCCCTCGGGCGCTGCGGTCAGCGCTTCGGTGTTATATGTGGCATCGGTCATGGTGGGGTACATCTCGGGGTAAAATTCAGGCTTGGCCGTTCCGTCACTTCTTCGGTGACGCCGCGTTTTGATTGCGCTGCCGCCGGGGCTGTTTACGAAATCGACCAAGGCACAGTAAATAACGGCTCGCAGCCCGGAAGCCAAGCGGCTCTGGTCTCGGGTCTAAAGGCTGCGCCATGACGCCCGCCAGGATGAGAAGAGGTCCCCCGATGAGCTACCGCGCCCCCGTTTCAGAGTATCAGTTCCTGCTGCAGCAGATCCTTGGCTATGAGCAGATCACCGCAACGGAGCGTTTCGCCGAAGCGGACAATGATCTGATGGCCGCGATCCTTAAGGAGGCGGGCAAGATGTGTGACGAGGTGATGGCCCCTCTGCAACGCGGTGGAGACCTGGAACCGGCGCGGCTGGAGAATGGCGTCCTGCGCACCTCGCCGGGGTTTGGTGACGGCTACAAGGCCATCGCTGAGGGCGGCTGGATCGGAATGAGCGCGGACCCCGAGTATGGCGGCATGGGGCTGCCGATGTCGCTGACCACCTCGGTCAATGAGATGATGTCGGGCGCATGCCTCAGCCTGCAACTGGCCCCGCTCATGAGTCAGGGCCAGATTGAGGCGCTGGAGCATCACGCCTCTGATGCGCTGAAGGCGCTATATCTGCCCAAGCTGATCTCTGGCGAGTGGGCGGGGACCATGAACCTCACCGAGTCGCAGGCGGGGTCTGACGTGGGGGCGCTGTCGTCAAAGGCAGAAGACAACGGCGATGGCACCTATGCGGTCTCCGGCCAGAAGATCTATATCTCCTGGGGCGACAATGACTTTACCGAGAATGTCTGCCATCTGGTGCTGGCGCGGCTGCCGGATGGGGTGCCCGGCACAAAGGGCATCTCGCTCTTTCTGGTGCCCAAATACCTGCCCGACGAGAACGGCAACCCGGGCAAGGCCAACAGCCTTAAGGTGGTCAGCCTTGAACATAAGATGGGCCTGCACGGCTCACCCACCTGTGTGATGCAATACGACGGCGCTACTGGCTGGCTCGTGGGCAAGGAACATGGCGGCATGGCGGCGATGTTCACGATGATGAACAACGCCCGTCTTGGTGTGGGTGGTCAGGGTGTTGGCGCAGCCGAAGGGGCCTATCAGCACGCGCTGGCCTATGCGCTGGATCGCAAGCAGGGCAAGACCCCGGTCGAGGGCGGTACGGGAACCATTGTAGACCACGCCGATGTGCGCCGGATGCTGATGGAGATGAAGGCGGATGTCTATGCATCGCGCGCGATCATGCTGGCCTGTGCGGGGGCCATCGATATGGGCACCGCCACAGGCGACGCCGAATGGAAAACCCGCGCGGCTTTCCTGACACCCATTGCCAAAGCCTTTGGCACCGAGACCGGCATCCGTGTGTCCGAGCAGGGCGTGCAGGTGCATGGCGGTATGGGCTTTATCGAGGAAACAGGTGCAGCGCAGTTTTACCGCGACGTGCGGGTGACGGCGATCTATGAGGGCACCAATGGCATTCAGGCCATGGACCTTGTGGCGCGCAAGATGATGGACGGCGGCGAGATGGCGCATCGCCTGATCGACGAGATCGAAGAACAGGCCGAGCGCGCTCGCCCCACGCACCCCAATATGGCCGAGGCCGTCTGGCAGGCCTGCGAAACCCTGCGCGAGGCCACCGAATGGCTGGTCGACGCAGATATGCAGGACCGCTTTGCCGGGGCGGTGCCCTACCTGATGGCCTTTGCCCGCGTTTTGGGCGGGCACTATCACCTTGCGGCGGCCTTGGCGGACAAAGGCGGTGCGCGTGAGAAACTGGCGCGGTTCTATATCAAGCGGATGCTGCCCCAGCACGCAGCCTATCTGACCCACGCCCGCGAAGGCGCTGCGGGGGCCTTTGCCCTCACTGCAGAAGAACTGGCAAGCTGATGGTGTCTGTCGCCGATGTGGCCCCCCGCACCCCGTGGGAAGAGCCGCCCGCACAGGGCGAGGCGATTGAGGTCGCCGAGGGCGTTCTCTGGATGCGCCTGCCGCTGCCGATGAAGCTCGATCACGTCAATGTCTATGCCTTCGACGAAGGCGACAGCTGGACGGTGGTGGATACCGGCATGTCCTCAAACAAGACCCGCCGCATCTGGGAGCAATTGATGGCGGGGCCATTGGGCGGCAAACCCGTGCGCCGGGTGGTGGTGACCCATCATCACCCGGATCATATCGGCAATGCGGGCTGGTTTCAGTCCGAACACGGCGCGGAGCTGATCACCACCCGCACGGCGTGGCTGTTTGCCCGGATGCTGACGCTCGATGTGCAGGAGGAATGGCCTGCGGAAACACTGGCCTATTATCGCAGCGCCGGCATGGACCCGGAGACCTACGAGACTCGCAAGGCCGACCGGCCGTTTAACTTTGCCGATACGGTCTACCCGATGCCCTTGGGCTTTACCCGCGTACAGCAGGGCGATGTGTTTCGCATGGGTGGACGCGACTGGGACGTGCATATGGGCAATGGTCACGCGCCGGAGCACGCGACCTTCTGGAGCCGGGACGACAACCTCGTACTGACCGGTGATCAGGTGCTGTCCTCCATCAGCCCCAATATCGGCGTTTATGCCACCGAACCCGAGGCCGATCCGCTGGCGGAATGGCTGGAGGCCTGCGAGCGACTGGCGGCTTTGGCGTGTCCCGAGCATCTGGCGCTGGGCGGGCACAAGCTGCCGTTTACCCGGCTGCCGCTCAGGATGAGGCAATTGATCGACAATCACCACGGTGCGCTGGACCGGTTGATGGAGTTTCTCGAAACTCCCAAAAGTGCAGCGGAGTGTTTTTCGGCCTTGTTCAAACGCACCATTGGACCCGGCGAATACGGCCTCGCGCTGGTCGAGGCGGTGGCCCATGTCAATCATCTCTACCGCACTGGCCAAGTCTTGCGCACACGGCGCGATGATGAGGCTTGGGTTTACCAACGGCGCTAAGCCTGCCACCTTGGGTGAAATATCGACGACCCAAGGACTTTTCCAATGGATGACAAGATTTCCACCAGTGCCGAAGTGGCAGAAGCGGCTGCACTGCCATGCCACCGCGAAGTGCATACAGATCCAGATGCGCCCGCCGCCCTGACGGACGTACCTGCCCCGATGCAGAAGGTGCCAGCGCCTGAACAAAAAAGCGAGGCGCGCTGGGCCTACGAACGTCTGATTCTCTACATTCAGAACTTTGAAAAGACGCTCGACGGCGAACACGAGGTTGCCATGGGGTTTGCAGGCGGCGATGCAGGTGTGCTGCGGATCGAGGGCATGGGCTATTTCGATCCCGATATCATCACTTTCTACGGCAGCGACACGCGTGGCGCTAAAACGCAGCTAGTTCAGCATGTAAGCCAGCTCAATGTTATTCTGCGGGCGATGCCCAAGCCGAAACCGGAAGAACCTGCGAAACGCATCGGATTTCGGCTGGTGGCAGAACTGGAAGATCAGGTCTGAAACGGCACGTGAAGCGCGATGTCGCCCGCGACTAAGCTGTGATCTTCCGCTCCGGGGCATTGAGGTTTTGCGCTTTGCTTTGCAAATCGCCGGGGGCAGGGGCGGCGCCTTCGGCGCCGCCCCTGCCGGGCCCAACGCTTTTGCGGGAGGCTGTGCCTCATGCACAAAGGGGCGGGAGTGCTCCGCGCACTGGCGCGAAGCTGTGTAGTTTAAATTGAGAGGCTGACCTGTTGCCCGCTTGGGTCTATGCGAGAATGGGGCTTACTCGAGAAACGGGATGCTTGCGCCAAACACATCCGCAAGCAGCACGAAATTGAGCCCCAGAACCGCGCAAGATCCAAGCGTTGCCAGCACACGCAACAACGGGCTGATTGCGAAGGCCCCCATGATATCGCGGCGCGCTGAAAAGTAGAGCAAGGCGAGCATAGGCACCGGCAGTGCGATCGACAGTACCACCTGCGACAGAACCAGCGCCTGCGTGGCGTTGACGCCTGCCGCCACCACGGCAAAGGCCGGCAACATGGTGATCAGCCTGCGCAGCCAGATCGGAATGCGGATGTGCAGGAAGCCCTGCATGATCATCTGGCCAGCCATAGTTCCGACCACCGAACTGGAAATCCCCGACGCGATCAGTGATGTCAGGAAAAATCCGGCCGCTGCGGCCCCCAGCAAAGGGGTGAGCATATAATAAGCGGTCTCGATCTCGGCCACTTCGGGGTTGCCTTGGTGGAACGCGCTTGCGGCCATCACCACCATCGCCATGTTGATCATCCCTGCGACGGCCAGCGCCAGCACCACTTCGATATTGGAATAACGCAACAGTTTTCGGCGGTCGCCGTCATCACGCACCTCAGCCCGCGACTGAGTCAGGCCGGAGTGCAGGTAGATCGCATGCGGCATGACCGTGGCACCGATGATTCCAACGGCGATGGTCAGTGCCATACTGTCGGGCAATGCAGGGGTCATCAGCCCGACGCCAAGTGCCGCCCAATCCACGGGCGCAATCAGCATCTCAGCCAGATAACACAGCCCGATCACGCCGACGAAAGCCCCGATAATCAACTCCATTGGGCGAAAACCGCGGTTTTCAAAAATTAAAATACCGTAGGTCACAACCGCGGTGATCGCCATGCCCACCACAAGCGGCAGATCAAACAGCAGTGACAGCGCAATCGCGCCGCCCAGAAACTCTGCAAGGTCCGTGGCCATGGCTGCAACTTCGGAAATCGCCCACATCACCCAAACCAGTGGGCGGGGCAGATTGTCGCGTGAGACCTCGGCCAAATTCTTTCCCGTTACGATGCCGAGGCGCGCAGAAAGCGCCTGAAAGAGCATCGCGATGAGGTTCGCCAATAGCACAACCCACAGTAGTTTGTAGCCATAGCCCGCGCCGGCCTGAATGTTGGTCGCATAGTTTCCGGGGTCCATATAGGCGACCGAGGCGATGATTGCGGGCCCCGCGAACAACAAGCGGCTGCGCAGACCACGCGCGTCACCGCGCAGCACGGCAGCTATTCCGCTGCGCGTGCGATGGGTCAGGTCAGACATTGGGGATGACTCCATTAAATTTACACAAATATAGCCATGGCTATAACTTGGTTATCTGGCAATAAGGTGTAGCATCAACTTTTCGTGTGGCGTCCCTCTGAACCAATTGGTGTGGAAAACAGCATCGGCTTTGCTATATGTTGGACCTCCAACCAAGAGACTGCTGCCTTGCCCGATACTTTCCTTGATAAAGACCAGCCTGCGAACCGGTTTGCGCGTGCCAGAGAAGCACAGGCCTCTGCCGTTCTCGAAGACTATGTTGAGATGATTGGCGATCTTATTGAGGAGTTTGGCGAAGCGCGGGTGGCAGATATCGCAGCCCGCATGAGCGTCTCTCAACCCACCGCCACCAAATCGATAGCACGGCTGAAACGCGAGGGACTGGCGATGTCACGTCCCTATCGCGGTGTGTTTCTGACGGAAGAAGGCGCAGCGCTGGCGACGCGGGTGCGCGCACGGCATCGGACAATCGTTGAATTTCTGGTGAAGACGGGTGTGCCACGCGACATCGCCGAACTTGATGCGGAAGGGATCGAGCATCACGTGTCGCAGGTCACATTGGAAGTGTTTGAACGCGCCCTTCAGGCCCGTGGTGGGGATTAACCCAGATACGATTGCTAGAGCGCGATACCGTTGGGTTTAGAAGGTATTCCTTCCCGGCTCTTCTCTCCAGTAGGGTGGTGACAGCGGTTTTGAAATCCAGTATCACCGCTCTCAAGCACAAGTCGCGAACAGGACCAAAGATATGGCTGAACATAAGCACGGCACCATGGACATCACCGTTCAGGAACAAACTTACACAGGGTTTATGACCTTCGTGACCCGCTTCTGCATTGCGATGGTGTTTTTCGCTCTGTTCCTCGCGATCTTCGCCACCTGATCTCACCAGATACCGGAGCAATCCTCCATGCGGACCCCGATCCTGATTCTTGCGCTTTGCGCAGCTCTTGCGGGGTGCGCAGCGCCTCAGCGGCCGGACGCCGACCCCGAAGCGATCGCGCGTGTCGCCTATCGGGATGCAGGGCAGCCATCGATGACCCTGATTACCGTAGTGAATAACCGAACCGGGCAGGGCGGTCATACCGGGCTGATGATCAACGCCTCCGAGCGGATCATTTTTGATCCGGCGGGGTCGTTCTACGCCGATGTGGTGCCAGAGCGCCAAGACGTGCTTTACGGCATTACGCCGGGGGTCTTTCAGGCGTATCGCAGCGCACATGCGCGCTCCACCTTCCATGTTGTGACTCAGAAAATCCAGCTGACACCTGAGCAGGCCCAGATCGCCTATCAGCTGGCGACAAGCAATGGCCGTGTGTCGGGAGCGTTTTGCTCAAACGCGACCTCTTCGCTGTTGAAACAAATTCCCGGCTTTGAGAGTATTGATGTGACCTTTTATCCGGTGAAACTGCAGGAGCAATTTGCGCAACTGCCCGGGGTGGTTACCGACAAATACTACGAAGACGACAGCGATGACCTCAAAGCAGGGCTTGCTGCGGGGAATGCCACGCTCAACGCGACGGCGGGCGGCTGATACATCGCAATACTGCCATTCCCAGGATGGTAAAGTTCATAAGGCGTCGCAAGTGCGACGCCTTTTTAAATTTTGCAGTCTGCGTTCTGAGCGACGAGGACCTCAGCCGAAGAGATACATAAGGGTCCACAGGCTGCAGGCCCCGGTCGCCATGGCAAGCAACACGTTCTTGCTGAACACGGCCACAGCAAAGGTCAGGGCAGCGGCGGCAAAATGAATGAGGCTGGGTGCGCCATCGGTTGGGGCGGGCCAGACCACCAGCGGGGCCACAAGGGCGGGAATAATCGCCACTGCCGTATACCGCAGGTGCCGCATCAGCCATGCAGGCATCGCGCGATTGCCGACCAGACCAATAAAGGCAAACCGCAGCGCATAAGAGCCGACGGCCAGCCCAATGATCACCAGCCAGAGCGTGGTGCGATCAAATGCCATCTCAGTGCCTGTCATTGTTTTGCCTCCGCTGCAGCGCTTTTGCGCTCAAACCACACTTCGGCCTGCGCGCCCGCCATCATTCCGGCGATCCCTGCGATGATCAGCCCAAGGTTATATGGCATCAAGGTTGCCGGCAGCGACACCGCGCAGGCCGTGAAGCAGGCGACCACATGCGCTGGTGTGCGCAGCATTGGCCCGATCATTGCAAGAAACGCGATGGGCAATACAAAATCTAATCCCAGACTATCTGGGATCGAGGCTCCGACCAAAGCGCCAGTGATGGTTGCCGCCATCCATGCCGGGGCCACCAGCCCATTGGTGCCAAAGAAATACGCCATCCGCTCGCGGGTGCCCCACTCTGCGCGGCGTTCAAATTCGATCATCGACAGAGCATAGGCTTGATCCACGGTCAGATACGCCGCACAGGCCCGCTGCCACAGCGGCGCATCGCCCAGATACGGTGTGAGGGAGGCCGAATACATCGCCACCCGCAGGTTTACCGCCAGTGCTGAGATCAGCACGATCAACGTCGGTGTATGTTCCTGCATCAACTGGAGCGCGGTGAACTGTGCTGAGCCTGCAAAGACCGCAAGCGAGAAAGACATTGCTTCGAGCACATTGAGCCCGGCCTCTGCGGCGAGCACGCCGAACAGCAGTCCAAACGGGCCAGAGACCAGTACAAAGGGGGCGCTGTCGCGAACGCCTTTCCAAAATGCGGATTTCGCGGTGGAGATTGTCATGGCTGGGCCTTAGGTTACGTTGCACATGGCTACGCGGGTTGAAGGATCTTGGCAATTGTCAAAGCTTAACGTGTCAACGGAATATCGTATTGCACCGGACCCCGGCAACCCGCGTCTGACTCGCAAGGTCACGGGCGTTGATCACCTTGGTCAAGAGGCCGAGATTTCGGTGGTCGAGGAGCGCCCGCTCACGATCTATCTGAACCGGCAAGAGATCGTCACCGCCATGACCATTGGCGACTACCCGGAGTATCTGGCGCTCGGGTTTTTGAAAAACCAGGGCATGTTGAGCGCAGATGATGTCGTGACCCGCGTCGACTACGACGAAGAAGTCGAGACGGTTGTGGTCCGCACCGAGGTCGAGACCTCGCATGAAGAAAAGCTCCAGAAAAAGACTCGCACTTCGGGCTGTGCGGTGGGCACGGTCTTTGGCGATATGATGGCGGGGCTGGAGGGCGTGACCCTGCCTGCAACACCGGTGAAGACCTCGTGGCTTTATGCGTTGGCGCATGAGATCAACCGCACGCCCTCGCTTTATCTGGAGGCGGGGGCGATTCATGGCACGGTGCTGTGTCATCAGGACCACCCGCTGGTCTACATGGAGGACGTGGGCCGCCACAATGCGGTGGACAAGATCGCCGGCTGGATGCTGTCGGAGCGGGCAGAGGCGTCGGACAAGATCCTCTATACCACCGGGCGGCTGACCTCGGAGATGGTGATCAAGACCGCGATGATGGGCATCCCGGTGCTGGCCTCGCGCTCTGGCTTTACCGCATGGGGCGTGGAAATTGCGCGGCAGGTGGGGCTGACCCTGATCGGCCGCATGCGCGGGCAGCGGTTTGTCTGTCTGGCGGGCGAGGAGCGGTTGGTGCGCGATGTGGACCCTTCGGCAATGCCAGAGGAAGACAAGAAACACCGCCGCAAAAGCGCGGATTGACCGCGCGGGGGGCAGCGCGAGCGGATGGAAGTGAACCATGGAACGTGATTTGGGGTTATGGATCGTTGTCGGTTTTATGGCGTGGATCGTGGTCGGGTTCTCTGGTCTCGCGATTTTGTGGAAAATGAAGTCGCTCTTGGGGCGCTATTTTAGTGCAATGGAGACGACCCCTTGGCAGCGCCGCGCCGCCCTGGGGTGGCGACGTGAAAACCCGATTGTGCCGATACTGGGTGTTCGCAATGAGTACTCGCATCGCAGATTGTTTTGGCGGCTGACGCTTTGGGGGCCACCGCCACAGCTGATGCACTCGCAAGAGGCGCTGTCGGCCCTGCAGTCCTATCGGCGCTTGGCTCTTTCGGTCTATTTGATGCAGGCGCTCGTCGTGGTGCTGTTTGGGTACTTTTTCACGTGGGTATTTTTATGGATGGCCTTAGGCGTCAGTGTGGCGGGAGCCATGTTGCTGCGGCCTGACCCTTGGACGGAGAATGTGACATGACCCAACCCCTTGGTGTGATCCTTGCAGGTGGCCTCGCGACCCGGATGGGGGGCGGTGATAAGGGGCTGCTGTCCTTGGGCGGCGAAAGCCTGTTGTCCCGGGTGATCGACCGGCTTTCGCCGCAGGTGGCGGGGCTGGCGCTCAACGCCAATGGGGACGCGGCGCGGTTTGCGGGGCTGGGGCTGCCGGTGGTTGCGGATACGATCGAGGGCTTTGCCGGGCCTTTGGCCGGCGTGCTTGCGGGTCTCGATTGGGCGGCGGAACAGGGGGCGGAGGCGATTGTCACGGTGGCGGCTGATACGCCGTTTTTCCCGCATGATCTGGTGGCGCGGCTGGTCGCGGCCTCTGATGGGCAGAGCCATCCGCTGGTTCTGGCAACCACCCCCAAGAGCGGCGATGAGGTGCTGAAATCCGGCGGTAAGGGGCGGGTGAACCGCCACCCGACGTTTGGTCTGTGGCCGGTTGCCCTGCGCGATGATCTGCGCGCGGCACTCACCGGCGGTTTGCGTAAGGTAGTCCTGTGGACCGACCAGCACGGCGGGCGCGAGGCCCTGTTTGAGGCGGAGCCCTTTGATCCCTTCTTCAACGTCAACACGCCCGACGATCTGGCGCGGGCAGAGGGCCTGCTGCAATGAAACTCTATGGCGTGACGGGCTGGAAGAACAACGGCAAGACCGGGCTGATGGAGCGCTTGGTGGCGGAGTTCACCGCACGTGGTCTTACGGTCTCGACCCTGAAGCATGCCCATCACGCCACCGATGTGGACCAGCCCGGCACGGACAGTCATCGCCACCGTGTTGCGGGTGCATCAGAGGTAGTGCTGGCTTCGCCCAATCGCGTCGCCATCATGCAGGAGCTGCGCGGCGCGCAGGAACCCTCACTGACGGAGCTCCTCGCCCGGATGCGACCGGTCGATCTGATCCTGATCGAAGGCTACAAGCGCGAGTCCCATCCAAAGATCGAAGTGCACAGGGCGGAAGCCTCGACGGCGCTGATCGCGCCAAACGATCCCACCATCCGCGCGGTGGCGTCTGATACGACGCTGGAGCTTGACCGCCCTGTCTTTGATCTCGATGACACGGCGGCTATTGCCGATTTTATCGCAGCGGAGCTGGGGCTCTGAGGGGCTTTGACACGTTTGTCATGGTGGATTGGTCCGGGGGCAACGACACCGGACCGCGCCCACGCAAGGATGCGATCTGGGCCTGCGTGGCGCGCGGGGGCGAGGCCGAGGCCCCTGTCTACCTGCGCAATCGCGCGTTGGCGCAGGAGTGGCTGGCCGATCTGACCGACACCGAACTGACAGCGGGCCGCAGGGTGGCGCTTGGGTTCGATTTCCCGTTTGGCTATCCCGCAGGATTCGCCGCGGAGATGACGGGCAGACCCGACCCGCTGGCCCTGTGGCAGCGGTTCGCAGACCGGATCGAGGATGCACCGAAGGCGAACAATCGCTTTGATCTGGCAGGTGAGATCAACCTGAGCCTTGGGTCGGGACCGCAGAGGCAGGGTCCGTTCTGGGGCAATGGGCTGAGGCGTGACATTCCCGGCCTGCCGCGTCGCAAGGTGCGTTATCACAACCCCTTTGCGGATCGTCGAGCGGTGGAACACCGCGCCAAGGGCAGCTTCACGTGCTGGCAGATGTCTGGTGTGGGTGCGGTTGGCGGGCAGATCATGATGGGCCTGCCGGTGCTGCACCGCCTGCGCGCAGGGTTTGCGCCCCATGTGGCGGTCTGGCCGTTCGAGCCGCTTGATGCACCGGTCGCACTGTTGGAAATCTGGCCGACGCTCACGACCCCTCCGGCGCCCGACGGGTGGATCAAGGACGCCTGGCAGGTGCATAGCGTGGCGCTGGACCTCGCCCGTCGCCCTGTGGCAGACCTGAACCGATATCTGAACGTGACCGCCCCCATTGCATTGGAAGAGGGCTGGATTTTCGCCGTGGAGCCTAACTGATGACCCTCACACCGCCGCCTCTCAGCAATGATTGTTTCGCTTTGCCGCAAGGGGTGAACTGGACGCCCGTGGACGAGGCGTTGGAACTGTTGCGCGGTCGTCTGGGGCCGGTGACCGGGGCAGAGGCCGTGTCCTTGTCCGAGGCGCTGGGGCGTGTCCTTGCCGAGGATGCAATTGCGCTGCGCTCCAATCCGCCACAACCCAATACGGCAGTGGATGGCTATGGCATTGCCGGTGGGCGTCCCGAAGGAGCGCATGTGATGCCGCTGGTTGCGGGGCGTGCCGCTGCCGGGGTGCCGTTTAACGGTGTCGTGCCGCCGGGACAGGCGATCCGCATCCTGACGGGTGCGGCCTTGCCCGAGGGCGTCGATACCGTGATCCTTGAGGAAGATGTGCGCACGGATGGGGCCTCTGTGGCCTTCAATGGACCGCTGAAACCGGGGGCAAATACCCGTAAGGCGGGCGAGGATGTGGCCGCAGGCGATGTGATCCTGCCCGCAGGCCGGGTGCTGACCCCAGCGGACCTGGCGCTGGCCTCTGCCACCGGGCTTGCCGAGCTTCTGGTGCGCAAACCTCTGCGGGTGGCGGTGATCTCCACCGGCGATGAACTGGTGGACCCCGGCGAGCCAGCAGGCCTGGGCCAGATCTACGATGCCAACCGTCCGATGCTGCTGGCTCTGATCCGGCAGTTCGGTTTCGAGACGGTGGATATGGGACGGATCAAGGATGACCGCGCGGCGCTTGGCGCAGCGCTTGATCAGGCCGCAGCGCAGGCGGATGTGATCTTGACCAGCGGTGGCGCCTCGGCCGGGGATGAGGACCATGTGTCGGCTTTGCTGCGTGAGGCCGGTGCAATGCAGGAATGGCGCATCGCGTTAAAACCAGGCCGCCCGCTGGCGCTGGGAATGTGGCAGGGCACGCCGGTTTTTTGCCTGCCGGGCAATCCGGTGGCGGCGCTGGTTTGTACATTGGTGTTCGCCCGCCCCGCGATGGGGCTAATGGCAGGCGCCGGTTGGGCAGAGCCGCAGGGGTTCGAGGTGCCAGCCGCCTTTGCGAAACGCAAGAAACCGGGGCGGCGGGAGTATCTGCGCGCGCGTATGCGGGCAGGCCGGGCGGAGGTGTTTAAATCCGAAGGCTCAGGCCGGATATCGGGCCTCAGCTGGGCCGAGGGCCTGGTGGAGCTACCCGACGGGGCCGCCGAGATCGCGCCGGGGGATCCTGTGCGATTTATCCCCTTTGCCAGCTTTGGCATGGGGTGACAGGGCGGGCGGGGGCGCTCCCGCCGAGCGCTGCGGCATCACAGATGCCACCACCCCCGTTTGGGCCCGGCAGCGCGCCCTGCGGGCGCGCTGTGGGTCGCGTTTGAACCACCCCTATCGCTGTAAATCGCGGGCCGCGCCCGCAGGGCGCGCCGGGCCCAACGGGAACGGCTGCATTTATTATGCGGCTGTGACGGGCGGGAGCTTCCCCGTCCTTGCGCCCTCGGTCAATGTCATCAGGGGGCCAGCGCCCGCGCAAAAACATCGTTTTGATAGGCCTGATCCTTAATGCAAAACTGCGTAATCCCGATCCGCTCAAAACCCTGAGCGAGGTAGAAGGCGACGGCGGGCGCATTCTCAGAGTTGGTGGTAAGCCAGACCGAAGCAGCTCCCGCCTCCTGCGCGGCCCGCATACCTGCCAGCAAGAGCGCGCGGCCAATGCCCTTGCCATGATGACGAGGCTGCACGTAGAGCGTGGCGATCTCGGTTTGGTGGTCGCCCGCCAGCGGGTCCGGGCAGCGGCGCGACACCCGGATGTAGCCATCAATGCCATCCTGGTTCTGCGACACGATGATGTTTTGATCCGGCGCGTCGATCAATGCCTCCAGTCGGGCAGGCGTAAACTCCGAGAGCACATAATCCGCAAAATGCGCGTTGATCCCTCGGCGCAAGTAAGTGCCGATCCAAACCTCCAGCGACAGGGCCGCAAGGCTTGACGCATCCTCGGGGTGGGCCGGGCGCAGGGTCATGCGCAGGCTATCCCTAGAACATAGCGCATCAGTCGAACGTGCCCGCAACACGGCCCAAGAGCATGAACGCCCGGGCGGTGCGGGTATCACTCAGGGCGGAGATTTCGGCATCCGTGGCTTCCCCCTCAAAGCGGGTGAACATCTGGTCAAACCGGCGCAAAAAATGATGGGCGCTGTCGCGAAACAAGGGATCTTGCCGCATCCGTGCTGACGACAGGGCCAGCGACGAGCGATCCCGCACCCCACCAAGTGCCGCCACAGACCGCCCGCGCGCGCCATTGGCAAACTGACGCCAGATGTCCGGGCGCGCCCGATCCGGACGCAGGTCATCCATATAGATGCCTTCTTGGCTGAGCAGCGTGAGCACATCCTGCGCGGCGCGGATCACCTGCGCCGCATGGCGGTCCCGCAAGGCAAGTCGCAGCGAGACAAACCCCTCTTCATCCTCGGCGGATTCGGGAAAGTTCAGCGCCCGGATGAAATGCTCATTCGAGAGGGGCGGTGACATGTCCTCGGCGGAGGTGCCAAGCTCCAGCGAGCCCTGATCCGCAACCGCCTCCATTGCCTTAGATGGGATCGCAAGGCGGGTGGGCGTGGCGCGGGAGGACTGAAAGGTCGCAAGCACCGTTTCCGTCTTGCGGGCGGTTTCTGCGATCTCATCGAGCTTTTTGGTGACGGATGGCTCCGAAACAACCGCGGCTGCCTGCGTATGCGCCAGATACATGTGGCGCAGGCTGGAAATCGCAGCATGCAGGCGCTCGGTTTCTTCGCGCATGATCCGCGCCGAGCGCAGCGCAATCGCCGCCACCAGCAGCATCAAAACCGGCATCATCACCGCCAGAACCCGCACGAGGGGCGCGTTCCATTCGGTCGACAATGCCATCTCGGGTGCCAGCACATAGGTGGCAATCACCACCAGCGCCCACAACACGCCAAGCGCGAGAGCGACCACTTCGGCAAGGCCGAGGGACGGGCGCGAACCGCTCTCCAGCTCCGGCAGCGACAGATCGGACTGCCGCGGTGCTGTGGGCTGTTCTTTTTGATTGAGGTCGCTGGTCATGATGTGCCCGTCCGCCCCTCGCAGTGGTGCTTTTTGTTCAGCCGTAGATGATCTTCAGGATCTCGTAAGCACGGTCCCCACCGGGGGTGCGTACCTCTACACTGTCGCCTTCTTCCTTGCCGATCAAGGCGCGTGCGATGGGGGATTTCACATTGAGAAGGCCCGCTTCGATATTGGCCTCATGCTCACCCACAATCTGCCAGGTTTTTTCTTCGTCAGTGTCTTCATCCACCACGGTAACTTTGGCACCGAATTTGATCGCACCCGAGAGTTTCGTTGGATCAATCACATCGGCCAGCGACAGCACACCCTCAAGCTCCTTGATGCGGCCTTCGATGAAAGACTGCTTTTCGCGGGCGGAGTGGTATTCGGCATTTTCCGACAGATCGCCCAGCTCGCGGGCTTCGGCGATGGCCTGAATGATCGCCGGGCGCTCCACGCTTTTCAGGTTCTTCAGTTCTGCTTCGAGGGCGTGAAAGCCCTGCGGCGTCATCGGGATCTTGTCCATGGTCTTGTCCGCTTTCGTCGTTCGTTCTTTTGTTGTTGCATGCGCATGAACGCCGCCGCCCCGCCGCGAAGAGCAGCGGGGCGAGCAGTCGTGTTGGCAAATACCTGACCCAATCGCGGACGCAATTGCAAGGGGGGCATCACAGGTTGTGCGGGGTTTTGCTGTCTGGGACGGGCGTTTAACGCTCCCGTGAGACTCGTTCAGGCAGCGGTGCCGTCAGACTGGGCGGCCGCAGGCGGCCGCGCCTGTTGCGCCCAAACAGACCAAACTCCCGAAACCCGCGCGGGCCATAGGCCGCGAGAAACAATACCTCAATCATACTGAACGAGCTCATATTCCACCCCCTCCTCGTCTTCGAAGTAAAACCGCCGCCCGGGTTCATAATCCGCGTGGCTCTTTGGGGTGTAGCCTGCGTCCTTCACCGCTTGTTCTGCGGCATCAAGGTCATCAACAATCACCGCGAGATGATTAAGCGCGCCTTTGGTGGAATAGGGCGTGGGCGGCGCGCTCAGACCTTCTTTGGGGGCATACAGCGCGAGATAGCTGTCTTTTGATCCCACATGCACGGAATAGCCGCCGTTGAGGGCCGGTCCCTCCCACCGGATGCGCCAGCCAAAGATCTTTTCCATCCATGCGGCGGTCTTATGTGGGTCGCTGACGCAGATATTCGCGTGTTCGAGCGTTGCAGTCATGACTGAGGCTCCTTCCTTTTGTCTTGCCTCGGTCTGTGATAATTTCTAAACCTAACTTCAGCTCAAGCTATTTCTGAGGTGGTCCAGAAATTTTTCGCCTCGGCTCTGGCGGATTGCCTGATCGGTCTGGCGAAACATCTAAAAAGGGGTACCCGATGCCTGCATCTCACGGATTGTCGATTGGTTATCTCGCCGAGCGCACCGGCCTCGCGGTGTCGGCCATCCGCTATTACGAGGCGCAGGGCCTGTTGGAACCTTGGCGCAATGCAGGTGGCCAGCGTCGGTTTCACCGCGCCGACATCCGGCGGCTGAGCTTTATCATGATTGCGCAGAAATTCGGCTTCACCTTGCCTGAAATCCGCGATCAACTGCAAAGCCTGCCTAACAAACGTACCCCGACCAAGGACGACTGGTCGCGCCTGTCGGCGGGGTTTCGCACCCATCTGGACGCCCGAATCGCAACGCTTGAAAAGCTGCGCGATGATCTGGATGGCTGTATTGGTTGCGGTTGCCTGTCGCTGCCCACTTGCGCGCTCTACAACGCCGACGACCGGGCGGCAAAAAACGGGCAAGGACCGCGATACCTGATGGGGGATCGCCCGGAAACTTGACACTCCTGTCGATTAACGCCGTTATTTGCGTCTCGGATGACGAAAACCAGCGCGCCAAGGGGGTGTTTTCCGGGTCTGTCAGGGAACCTACGTAGGGTATGGATTGACCTCTCTATGCTGCACCAGCTAAGCAACCGCGCAAGAATGTTGCGCCATAACGCCAGCGCACTCATGTTGCGCCAACCAGCCAAGGACCAGATGCGCGGGTCCGTACGATAGCCAAGGAGCACCTCGAATGGCCGAGATTGAACGCGAAGCAATGGAATACGACGTTGTGATCGTCGGGGCCGGTCCCGCCGGTCTGTCGGCCGCGATCCGTCTGAAACAACTGGACGCCGACCTACAAGTGGTGGTGCTGGAGAAGGGCTCCGAAGTGGGCGCGCATATCCTCTCCGGTGCGGTGCTTGACCCATGTGGTCTGGATGCGCTGATGCCCGACTGGAAGGAAAAGGGCGCCCCGCTCAACGTTCCGGTCAAGGACGACAATTTTTACATGCTGGGCGAGGCGGGCGACGTTCGTATTCCGAACTTCCCGATGCCGCCGCTAATGAACAACCACGGCAACTATATCGTCTCTATGGGCAATGTGTGCCGCTGGATGGCGGAACAGGCCGAGGAGCTGGGCGTCGAAATCTTCCCCGGCATGGCCTGTTCTGAGCTGGTCTATGGCGACAATGGCGAAGTCAAAGGCGTGGTCGCCGGTGTCTTTGGCCTAGAGGAAGACGGCTCTTACGGCCCCAACACCGAACCGGGGATGGAGCTGCACGGCAAATATGTCTTCCTCTCCGAGGGTGTGCGCGGCTCGCTCTCCAAGGAAGTCATCGCCAAATACGGTCTCTCTGACGGCAAGGAGCCGCAGAAATACGGCGTCGGCATGAAAGAGATCTGGGAGATTGATCCCGCCAAGCATAAGGAAGGTTCCGTCACCCACACCATGGGCTGGCCGCTGAATTCCAACGCAGGCGGTGGCTCCTTCATCTATCACCTTGATAACAATCAGGTCTATGTGGGGTTTGTGGTGCACCTGAACTACAAGAACCCGCATCTCTATCCTTACATGGAATTCCAGCGCTTTAAGCATCACCCGATGGTGGCGGAGCTTCTGAAGGGCGGCAAGCGCGTGGCTTATGGCGCGCGGGCGATCACCGAGGGCGGCTATCAGTCGATGCCGAAACTGACTTTCCCGGGCGGCGCACTGCTGGGCTGTTCCGCGGGTATGGTCAACGTGCCGCGCATCAAGGGCAACCACAACGCCATGCTCTCGGGCAAAGCTGCCGCCGAGGCCGCCTATGAGGCGATCAAGGCAGGCCGTCAGTCCGATGAGTTGACCGATTACGAGGCCGACGTGCGCGACGGGCCGATCGGCAAGGATCTGAAAAAGGTCCGCAACGTCAAACCGATGTGGTCCAAATGGGGTCTCACCGCCTCGCTGGCGCTGGGTGGTCTGGACATGTGGACCAACACTCTCTTGGGGTTCTCGTTCTTTGGCACACTGGGTCACGGCAAAAATGATGCCGAGGCGACAGAGCCGGCTGAAAAACACAAGCCAATCGACTATCCCAAGCCCGATGGCGTGTTGTCTTTTGATCGCCTGACCAACGTTTCCTTTGCGGCGACCAACCACGAGGAAAGCCAGCCCTGCCACTTGCGTCTGGGCAACAAGGACACGCCAATTGCGGTCAACCTGCCCAAATACGATGAACCCGCGCAGCGCTATTGCCCGGCAGGCGTCTATGAGGTGGTGGAAAAGGACGGAAAGCCCGAATTCGTGGTGAACTTCCAGAACTGCGTCCACTGCAAGACCTGCGACATCAAAGATCCGTCGCAGAACATCACATGGACGACGCCGCAGGGCGGCGACGGGCCAAACTACCCCAATATGTAACGGCAGATTTGCCATCTGTGATCACTTTGATGGGGCGGCCTGCGGGTCGCCCCATTGCGCATTGCGGGGCTGGCGTCTACGCTCCGCGCTAGATGTGTTGTGATCCTGCTCTGGAGGCCCCTTCGTGCCCGTATCCTATCTCCGTTCCCTGACCTGCGCCGCAGCGCTTTTGTTGACCACTGGCCCAATGGCGGTGGCGGACGGGCTGGCTGGGGCTTACCTCGCCGGGCGGGCTGCGACCTACGACAGCGATTTTGCTGCGGGTGCTAAATACTACACCCGCGCGCTGGTGCGCGATCCCCAGAACGTCACCCTGATGGAAAACCTCGTCTATGCGCAGCTGGCGCTGGGGGATGTGGAATCTGCCCTCCCGGTGGCAAAGCGGATGTGGGAAGCAGGCGTGCGCAGTCAGGTGGCCAATATCGTCATGGCCGGGAACCTTGCGCTTCAGGACGACTTTGACGGGCTTCTTGCGCGCGATTCCGCGCAATATGAGATCAGCCCGCTGGTTGATGGCTTGCTCGATGCGTGGGCCTACATGGGCAAAGGTGCGGTCTCTCAGGCGCTGGAGCAATTCGACACAGTGGCCGAGCAGGACGGGCTGAAATTCTTTGCCACCTATCACAAGGCCTTGGCGCTGGCTTCGGTCGGGGATTACGAGGGCGCAGAAGAGCTTTTTGCCGCCAATGAGGGCCAGCTTGGCCGGTCTTCTCGTCGTGCAGCGATTGCGCGGGTGCAGGTTCTGTCACAACTGGGGCGCACCGAACAGGCACTGGAAGTTCTGGTCGACAGCTTCGGCGAGGGCTTTGATCCGGCGCTCACCGATCTGGCGGATAAGCTGGCGATGGGTGAAACCGTGGGCTTCACCATTACGCCCACCCCGCGTGATGGCATGGCCGAGGTGTTTTTCAGTCTCGGACAGGCGCTGTCCGGCGAGGCGGCAAGCGATTATGTGCTGATGTATGCACGTATGGCCGCAAAACTCAGCCCCGCCCATGTGGATGCGGTCCTGCTGAGCGCGGGTCTGCTGGACCAGATGGGCCGATATGAGCTGTCGATTGCCACGTACAAACAGGTGCCGCGCGATCATCCCGATTTCCACGCCGCAGAACTGGGCCGCGCCGAGGCGCTGCGCCGCTCTGCAAACCCGCAGGCCGCTGCCGAGGTGCTGGAACAACTGGCTCGCGACTTTCCCCAGCATGTCGCGGTCTATATCGACCTTGGCGACCTGCTGCGTCAGCAGGAAAATTATTCCGATGCTGCAAAGGCTTATAGCCGCGCTCTGGAGCTCAGCCCTGAAGAGGCCACCAACCGTTGGTTCCTCTTTTATGCACGTGGCATCTGCAATGAGCGTTTGAAAAACTGGGACGCGGCTGAGGCTGATTTCCGCGCGGCTCTCGAAATTGATCCGGAACAGCCGCAGGTGCTGAACTACCTTGGCTATTCGCTGGTGGAGCGTCAGGAAAAACTGGACGAGGCGCTCTCGATGATCGAACGCGCCGTCGAAGCGCGTCCGGAGAGCGGCTATATCATCGACAGCCTCGGCTGGGTGCTTTACCGGATGGGCCGCTACGAGGATGCCGTCAGCCACATGGAACGCGCCGTCGAGCTGATGCCGGTCGATCCGGTGGTGAACGACCACCTCGGCGATGTCTATTGGGCGGTGGGCCGCAAGTTGGAAGCCGAATTCCAGTGGCGTCGTGCCCTGTCCTTTGTTGAGCCCGAAGATACCGACGCCGAGGCCAAACCCGACCGTATCCGTCGCAAGCTGGACGTGGGGCTGGATGTGGTCCTGGCCGAAGAAGGAGCAAAGCCGCTGCAGGTCGCCAATGACGACCGTTGAGGTCTTTGCTCCCGCCAAGATCAACCTGTCTCTGCATGTAACTGGCCGTCGCGCGGATGGGTATCATCTGCTCGACAGTCTGGTGGCCTTTGCAGACACCGGGGACCGTTTGCAGATCACGCCGGGCGCTGATCTGTCGCTTATTGTGTCGGGCATCTTTGCCAAAGGTGTGCCACAGGATGCGCGTAATCTGGTCTGGCGTGCGGCCGAAGGAGTAGGCTGGCGCGGACAGATTGCGTTGGAAAAATCCCTGCCGCATGGGGCTGGGATCGGCGGTGGCTCCTCTGATGCGGGCGCGTTTTTGAATGCGCTTGCGGGGCAGGGGGTGGTGTTTCCAGACTCGCTGGCGCTTTCCCTTGGTGCGGATGTTCCGGTCTGTATGACCGCCTCCGCCGCGCGCATGCAGGGCATTGGTGAGGAAATCACCCCTGTCGCGCTGCCGCGCCTCCCGGCATTACTGGTCAACCCCGGCGTTGAAGTCCCGACAGCTGCGGTGTTCTCGGCGCTCACGTCGCGCGACAATGCCGCAATGCCAGCTGAGGTGCCGCTGTTTGACGGTGTCGCGGATTGCGCAGGCTGGTTGTCGGCGCAGCGCAACGATCTTGAGCCCGCCGCGATCAAGGTCGCACCGCAAATCGACCGCGCGCTGAGCGATCTGCGCAGGTCGCGCGATGCGCTGATGGCGCGGATGTCAGGGTCGGGTTCGACCTGTTTTGCGCTCTATCCCAGCATGAAGGCAGCGCACTTTGCGGCCTATGAGATCGGCGCAGAACATCCCGATTGGTGGTGCGTGGCGACCGAACTCCATTGAGCACAGTCGCCATGCGCGTTGCCCGGTCAGCGACCTCGCCAAACCACCGGGCAGGCGGATCAGTTCAATCGCGAGACTACGTAATCTGCCAGGTCAATCAGCATGGTGCGGATCGGATGGTCCGGCAGCTCTGCCAGTGCTGATTTTGCCTTTTCCGCCCAGCCAAAGGCATCTGCGCGGGTGGCGTCCAGTGTCGCGTATTTTGCCATCAACTCCAGCGCGTGGTCCAGATCACCCTCTTCCTGCCGCCCCTTGGCAATGGTGCGCTGCCAGAACGCGCGCTCCTCATCGGTGGCCTGTGCGATCGCTTTGATCACCGGCAATGTCAGCTTGCGCTCGCGGAAATCATCGCCGACATTTTTGCCGGTTTTTGCAGTATCACCCTGATAATCCAGCAGATCATCGGCGATCTGGAACGCAATACCAAGCGCGTCGCCATAGTCATAGAGCGCCTTCACCTGCGCGTCCGTCGCGCTCGCGATCACGCCGCCCACCTCGGTTGCAGCAGAAAACAACGCCGCAGTTTTGCCGCGCACGACTTGCAGGTAAATCTCTTCGGTGGTGCGCAGATCGGTTGCCGCCGTCATCTGCAGCACCTCACCTTCGGCAATGGTGGCCGAGGCATTGGCCAGGATATCGAGCACCCGCAGGGAGCCGGTATCGACCATCAACTGGAAGCTGCGGGCAAACAGATAGTCGCCCACCAGAACCGAGCTTTTGTTATCCCACAACAGGTTCGCGGTCGGACGCCCCCGGCGCTGCGCGCTTTCATCGACCACATCGTCGTGCAACAGCGTTGCCGTATGGATGAACTCGACGGTTGCCGCGAGCTTCAGATGATGATCGCCCTCATAACCGCACATGCGGGCTGCAGCCAAGGTCAACATCGGGCGCAACCGCTTGCCGCCTGCCTCGACCAGATGCGCGGTCACCTCTGGGATGCGCGGCGCGTGTTCCGATGCCATTCGCTCTTGGATTAAGAGGTTCACGGCGTCCAATTCAGAGGCCAGAGTTTCGGCCAGCAATTCATGGGGCTTGCCCTTAGGCGTCTGCGTCATCACCTGGTTCATCACATTCCCGACTGATAGGCTCGACAAGACCCCGGTCTTGCCCTTAGATCCGTGGATATGAAGGAACTTTTACGCAGCACTGACCCAACGGTTTTGGCCTTTGCCACCGCCCTTCTTAACGGGGAGGGTATAGACTGCTTTGAAATGGACGTAAATATGAGCGTTCTTGAAGGTGGCATCGGGATTTTCCCACGTCGTCTGCTTGTGCATGCGGACGATCTGGAAGATGCGCAACTGGTGATGCGCGACAATGGATTGCCGGTGTCGGACCGTGGTTGATCAGCCGGGCTTTTGCGATGCGGATCTGAGCGCGGACGGCTTTTTGGGCGGGCGGATAACGCTCTTTCAGCCGAAATCAGGCTATCGCGCGGGTGTGGACCCGGTGTTGCTGGCGGCCGCTGTGAACGCGCGTCCCGGTCAATCTGTGCTGGAATTGGGCTGTGGGGCGGGGCAGGCGTTTCTCTGTTTGGCCGCCCGCGTGCAGGATCTGAAGGTCACCGGAGTTGAACTGCAGGCGGCCTATGCAGAGCTTGCGCGCCGAAATGCCGCAGAAAACGCCACCGCCGCGCATGTCGCCACTGCCAACCTGAGCGATCTGCCCGCTGATCTGCGCCAGCAGCGATTTGATCATGTGATCGCCAACCCGCCCTACTACCGCGCCGGGGCGCATAGCCAGGCCAGTGACGCAGGGCGGCGCACCGCACTGGGCGAGGGTACGCCGCTTGAGCTGTGGTTCGATGTCGCCGCGCGCAGACTCGCGCCCAAGGGGTATCTACACATGATCCAGCGGGTGGACCGTCTGCCGGATATGATGGCGGCTGCGCAGGGGCGGCTTGGCTCGCTCGAGATCCTGCCGCTTGCGCCGCGCGTCGGACGCGCAGCAGAGTTGGTGATTCTACGTGCCCGCAAAGGCGGGCGTGCGGATTTTCGGCTTCATGCACCGCTGTTGATGCATGATGGTGCGACCCATCAGACGGATGGCGATGACTACAGTGCCGCAATCCGAACTGTCCTGCGCGAAGGGGCCGCGCTGCCGTGGCCGGAGAGCAGATCTGTCTGATTTATCAGATCGCAAGGTGACCGCGACGATTTACGCTAGCTTTGCGCGTTAGAATAGGCAGGTCGGAATCGCGCTGCCTGATCGCGCATCGGAATAGGCGGGAAACAGCCAAAAGTTGCAAATTGTTCGAAAGAACCGTTCCGAATTGTGCGCGTGCAGCGTGACAGGTTGAAAGAAGCGTGCTCCAATCACCATGTTGTTGGCATCAAGCTTTGTAGAAGGAGGAACGACATGAGCCTCAGCTCGCATCTGAACCAATTGAAGAAGAAGCACGAGCATCTGAGTTTTGAAGTCGAACAAGCCGAGAGATCTCCGGCCACCGACCGAATGCATATTAAGTCCCTCAAAAAAGAGAAGCTGCGCCTGAAGGACGAGATCGAACGTCTCAATCACGCCTGATCGCGCGATCTTTGGCCGCCTATCCGGCCCTCTTGTAGCGATCCGGCCTGCGACGCAGACGACGGAGAGCCAAGGCCCTGCCACACGCGGGGCCTTTATTCGTTTTGTGGTGTTTTCACGGCGTGGGCGGGGTGATCGCTGGCCCCTCGGCCACATTCCGTGCTGGGGTCGTTGAAGAGGCCCGCGCTGCCAGCACCGCGCCTGCGGTGATCAGCAGAGCGGCCAGCGCCAACCCCCATGAGGGCGCGGCAATCCCCGCGATCACCAGAATCAGCGTCGACAATAGCGGCGCTGCGTAGGAGCTGGTCCCGAGCATCTGAATGTCACCCTGTTTGACGCCGATGTCCCAGACGTAAAACGCCAGCCCCACAGGACCAAGCCCCAGCAATACGGTCGATGTCCAACCCAGTGCCCCAACGGGCCAGACTGTCTCTTCCAGCAGCAGATGCAATCCGAGCGAGGCAAGCGCGCTCAGCAGGCAAAACACCGCAACCGATGCGGTTGGCGCATCCCCCATTAGGCGGGAGCCCACGGAATAGCTGGACCAGAACAGCGCACATAGCAGCGCTAGGCCATAGCCCGGCAGATATTGCGCCTGAAACCCCTCACCGCCGCCGGTGATAATGCAGGCCGCGCCCGCAAACCCCAAGAGCGCCCCGAGGAAATGGCCCGTCCGCAGCTTCTCACCGGGCAGCAGGCCCGACAAAAGCACGATCAACAATGGCCACAGATAGGCGATCAGACCGGCCTCAGCTGCAGGGGCGGCGCGCAGGGCAGAGAAATACAGCGCGTGATAGCCAAAGACCCCAATGGAACCAAAGGCATAGACTCGGAGCGGAACGCGCCTGAGGTGCGCCCAGCTGCCTGTCATCTGTACCCAGATCAGGCCAATCACGCCGCCAATCCCAAAGCAGATGGTATTGAGCAGCAGTGGCGGCGTCGGGCTGGAGCCCACCGTCAACAACGCCAGCAGCGCCCAAAGTAGAACGGCAACAAATCCGATTGCGGTCGCGCGAGCACGGGTCATCAGGCTTATAGATCCTTCACGGGGACAATCTTAAAATCGTCCCACATATGCGCAGTTTTTTCGATCTCCGCAAAGAACCATTCGCGGAACGCTTTGATCTGCGGGCGGTCTTGGGTGCTGGGCAGGCAAAGAAAGCGAAACTTGGCATCTGTCTCGATCGCCACCTTAAAGGGTGCAATCAGCCGCCCTTCCTGCACGTCTTTGATAATCATCGGCCGTCGACCCAGTGCCACCCCAAGACCGGCGCAGGCGGCGTCAATCGCGTGATCGGCGTGGGAAAAATGTGTGCCGTGACCGGGCGTAAACTCAAGACCCATCGCGCGAAACCACGTTGGCCAATCGCAGGTTGGATTGAGGAAACCGATGCTGTCGTCATAGATCAACGGCGCTTCGCGCAGGCTCTCGGGCGTGGGAAAACGCGCATAAAGTTCCGGGGTCATCACCGGAGTCAGCCATTCGGGGCGGGCGGGTTGCGATACCAGATCCTCGTCAACGCCATAACCGAATCGGATTGCCACATCCACATTGTCGCGGTGCAGGTCCATGACCCGCAGTCCTGCGGACAAGCGCAGATCAATGTCCGGGTGACTGCGGGCAAACTCGTATAATCGGGGTGCCAGCCATTTCGCCGTCAACGCCGGTCCTGCGGTCACCGTCAATGATGTAGTGTCCAGCACCCTTCGCGCCTGTCGCCACGCGGTGCTCAACGCTTGAAACCCTTCATCTGCGCCCGGCGCCAATGCCGTTCCAGCCTCCGTCAGCTCAACCGCGCGGTTGAGGCGGCGAAACAATGGCGCGCCCAGATGCTCCTCCAGCGATTTGATCTGAAACGACAATGCCGCCGGAGTCACATTCAGCTCCTCCGCCGCCTTGGCAAAGGACATGTGCCGTGCCGCCGCGTCAAAGGCGCGCAAAGCGGTCAGCGGGGGAAGGCGGTCGGACATGGTTCACCCAAGAATTATTTAACTGAAGCTCGCAAAACTCTCGTTTGTCGTCAATCCAGCAAATGCGCATATTGAAGACGCAACAGAGACGCTAAACCGAAAGGTGGCCAGGATGATCGAATATGCTGCAACAGCCGAAGTGAAACAGGGCATGGCCCGGGCCCACGAAGCGCGTGCGCAGGTCCTGCGTGATGCGCTCTCTTGGATCTTTGCCCGCCGCCGTGCATTGGCTTCGGGGTATCGGGTTTCCCGCTGGGCCTCAGCGCGCGCGAGCTGAATAACAGGCACTTACGGGATGAGATAAGGGCCGGTTCATCTCGAACCGGCCCTTGTTCTGTTTATAGCTTTGCGACGTCCCGGCGATCAGACGAAGAACTGGCCGCCGTTTGCGGAAATGGTGGAGCCGTTGATAAATGATGCCTCGTCCGAGGCGAGAAAGCCCACGCAGCGCGCAATTTCTTCAGGCTCGCCCAGACGTCCGGTGGGGATCTGGCCGATGATCGCATCGCGCACCTTTTCGGGCACTGCCATCACCATCTCTGTTGCGATATAGCCGGGGCAGACGGCGTTTGCAGTGATGCCCTTGGCCGCGCCTTCCTGAGCCAGAGATTTCACAATGCCGAGGTCGCCTGCCTTGGTTGCGGCATAGTTGACCTGTGCAAACTGGCCCTTTTGACCATTGATCGACGAGATCACAATCACACGGCCAAAACCCCGTTCGCGCATGCCGGGCCAGACCGGATGCACCGTGTTAAAGACGCCGGTCAGGTTGGTATCAATCACCTGCTGCCATTGTTCGGGCTGCATTTTGTGAAAAGGTGCGTCACGGGTGATGCCCGCATTTGCGACAACAATGTCGATTGGGCCAAGTTCCGCCTCAACCTGCGCGATCCCGGCCTTGCTTTCCTCATAGCTGGCCACGTTCCATTTGAAGGTCTTGATTCCGGTTTCTTCGGTAAACTGTGCAGCTGCGGCATCGTTGCCGGCATAGGTCGCGGCGACCTGACAGCCTTGCGCCTGAAGGGTCTTAGAAATAGCGGCGCCGATACCGCGCGATCCGCCGGTAACAAGGGCAATACGAGCCATGTGAGGGGTCCTCCAACTTCTTTACTTCACTTTGTAATCTTATTGCACATCTATCAATATTAGAGCAATAAAATTTCACAACCATTTTGCGCTTGCAGCATTCCGCCACGTCTCAGGTCGTGGCCCCACACTAAACCGGAGATTGTAACGGGGGAACGAAAAAACAAAGGAGCGCCCGAAGACGCCCCAAAATCAGCCTATATTTAAAGCGTTTGCGCGCTTTTTACGGACGCTCAACGCACATGGCGACGCCCATGCCGCCACCGATGCACAGAGTCGCGAGACCTTTTTTCGCGCCGCGGCGTTTCATTTCAAACAGCAGCGTGTTCAGAACGCGGCAGCCGGAGGCACCGATCGGGTGGCCGATGGCGATGGCGCCGCCGTTGACGTTCACGATCTCCGGGTTCCAGCCCATGTCCTTGTTCACGGCGCAGGCCTGCGCGGCAAAGGCTTCGTTGGCTTCGACCAGATCCAGATCATCGACGGACCAGCCTGCCTTTTCCAGTGCTTTACGCGAGGCAAACACCGGGCCGACGCCCATGATAGATGGGTCCAGACCTGCGGTGGCATAAGATGCGATGCGGGCGAGCGGCTCAATGCCGCGCTTTTCTGCCTCGTCGGCGCTCATCAACAGGGTCGCCGCCGCGCCGTCGTTCAGGCCGGAGGCATTCGCCGCCGTCACCGAACCGTCGCGAGTGAACGCGGGGCGCAGTTTTTGCATCGCCTCAATGGTGGCACCGTGGCGGATGTATTCGTCCTGATCCACGGTGATGTCACCCTTGCGGTGCTTCACGACAAAGGCTGCGATCTCATCGGCGAATTTACCCGCTTTTTGCGCAGCTTCGGCCTTGTTTTGCGACGCGACAGCAAATTCGTCCTGCATGTCGCGCGAAATCTGCCATTGCTCGGCCACGTTTTCTGCGGTCTGGCCCATGTGGTAGCCGTTGAAAGCATCCCACAGACCATCGCGGATCATGGTGTCGATATATTGCATATCGCCCATTTTGTGACCTGCGCGCAGGTTGGCGGCATGGGGGGAGAGGGTCATGTTTTCCTGACCACCTGCGGCCACGATGGACGCATCCCCCAGTTGGATGTGCTGTGCGCCGAGGGCCACGGCGCGCAGGCCCGACCCGCACACCTGATTGATGCTCCAGGCAGCGGATTCTTTTGGCAGGCCTGCGTTGATATGGGCCTGACGCGCGGGGTTCTGGCCTTGGGCTGCGGTCAGCACCTGGCCGAGAATGGTTTCCGAGACCTCGGATTTGTCGATGCCTGCGCGGGCCACGACGGCCTCCAGCACAGCTGCGCCCAGATCGTGGGCGGGCGTGTTGGCGAAGGCGCCGCCAAAGCTGCCGACGGCGGTGCGCGCGGCGGATGCGATTACTACGTTGGTCATTCGGTCAGTCCTCTGCATGTTCTGCGAAAACGCCGACGCGGCGGGGTCTTTAGCGTCACCCGGATTGCGCGACGTCTCCTCCCTTCCACCTTGGAATAGCCCAACCGTGCAGTTGCAGCAATGGTTTCGGCACAACCAGCGTGGATTGCGCATAAAATCGAAATTGATTTCAGGTCTGGATGCGCCGGGTGAAGCAAGGCGCGGACGTGCCACAAAACACAAGTCAGCCCCTACTTGTTCCGCTGCCTGCCACGGTGAAACTTGGGGATTTATGCGGAGGACGCTATGCGGGCGGGAAATGCAACGACATGTATGATCCACTGCCACGGGTCATGTCGCGTGGCAGTGGAGTGTCATCAGGTGCTGTACTGCAGCAAACATCGCAGCAAGCAGGAATCAGGCGCGGGCGCGCGACTCACCTTCGCCCTGCCAAGGGGGCGTGATAGACGGCGCACCATAGAGGAAGCCTTGCAGGCAATCCGCCCCGGCAGCGATCAGGAATTCTGCGTCTTCCTGCCGTTCCACCGACTCTGCGACAATAAACATGTCAAACTGTTTGGCGATGGCGATCAAGGCTTTGATCACCGCTTGATTGTCGTGGTTGCTGTGCACGCCGCGCACAAACTGGCCGTCAATTTTTACCGCGTCAAAGAAGAAGTCGCGGAAATGACCAATGGCAGTGGTGCCCGCGCCAAAGTTATCAAGCGCAAAGGCGATCCCGTGCTGTTGCATCTGATCCATGAAGTCGATCACCAGTTCTGGCGCCGCCATGGCCGAGGCTTCGGAGATTTCCAGCACCAGCCGTTCGCCCAGAAACTGATCGCGTTCCAAAAACCGCTCAAGCACCTTATTCCATTGGCTGTAGCCGATGGACCGGGCGGACATATTGATCGACAGTCGCACATTGGGATTGCGCTGCAGAACCCGCAGACCCTGTTCCAGCGCGAGGCAGTCGAGCTTGCGCCCCAACTCGCGCTCCTCAATCACGCCCATGAACTCGCGCGCGGGGATAATGCGCCCGGTGGCGTCCATGACACGGATGTAGCCCTCGTAAAAGGCGATGGTATCGGTTGCCTGACTTTGCACGATGGGCTGATAGGCGAGCAGGGTCTGATCATGCTTCACCGCCTCCGCCACCATGTCCACTACATTGCGGTCGCGTGCCACGATGGCAGCAGACAGAGGGTTTTCAGCCCCTTCCGGGATATCGTTCTTCCAGAAATGCCGTTTCTTCACGTTCTCAGCCCCATCGGTTTGCGGTGCCCTTGCGCAAGGGCAGCCTTCCGAGTTGTAGATTGGACTCTACAGTCTCTCAAAAGGGTTGAGCGGGGATTAAGACGCGAATTTTAACTACCCCTCCGGCGGAACGCGCAAAAACGTGGCTCTGCCGGAGGGGAAGGCATGGGGCATTCGCCGTTGTCAGGACCCGGCGACCAAGGCAGCGATCACCGCGCGCGCGCTCTCCGACGCCCAGTCCGCTTCGCCGCGAAGACGTGCAATTTCATTGCCTTCGGGGTCAAGAATCACGGTGATAGGTAGACCAAAAACCCCCATTTCACGTGCCACGGCACTCTTGGGGTCCTGATGGCGCGGCAAATTGGTAACGCCAATTTCGTCAAAGAACTTTTTGATTCCAGCCGGGTTATTGCGCCCGGTTGCCAGCGTCAAAACTTCGAAATTCTCGCCGCCGAACTCGTCTTGCAGGGCCGAGAGCATCGGCATTTCCTTGCGGCAGGGCGGGCACCATGTGGCCCAGAAGTTCACGAGGACATATTTGCCCTCATAGTCTGACAGCTGCGCCTCACCCGCGCCATCGGCCAGCTCAAAACTGGCATTTGACGCCGCTTTTGCCTCGGTGTGGAAGACCAGTTTCTTCATGTCGCCTTCGCGCAGCGCTTCTACCGCGCTGAGGTCGGCGCCAAAGGCGGCATTTGCACCGAGGGCAAGGGCCATATAAAGGGAAAGCTGACGAACAATACGCATAGTATCTCCAGGGTTGGCCATGACAGACAAGACCTCGAACCAGATGTGGGGCGGCCGCTTTGCCGCCGGACCGGACGCGATCATGGAGGCCATCAATGCCTCGATCGGGTTCGACCAGCGCATGGCAGCGCAGGATATTGCCGGTTCACGGGCGCATGCTGCGATGCTCGCCGCCACCGGTGTGATTACGGATAGTGATGCAGATGCGATCCGTGAAGGGCTGCTCACCGTTTTGTCAGAGATCGAAAGCGGAAATTTCCAGTTTTCCACCGCTCTCGAAGACATCCACATGAATGTCGAGGCGCGCCTGAAGGAAATCATTGGCGAGCCAGCAGGCCGTCTGCACACTGGCCGGTCGCGCAACGATCAGGTCGCAACAGACTTCAAACTCTGGGTGCGCGATCAGTTCGATGCCGCAGAAAAAGGCCTGCTGGCGCTGATTGGCGCGCTGGTGGATCAGGCCGAGGCTGGCGCGGATTGGGTGATGCCGGGCTTTACCCACTTGCAAACCGCGCAGCCGGTCACATGGGGGCATCACATGATGGCCTATGTGGAGATGTTTGGCCGCGACCTCAGCCGCGTCCGCGATGCCCGCAAACGGATGAACGAATCGCCCCTTGGCTCTGCCGCGCTGGCGGGGACGTCTTTCCCGATTGATCGCGAGATGACCGCCGAAGCCCTTGGTTTTGACCGCCCGACCGCGAACTCGCTTGATGCGGTCTCGGACCGTGATTTCGCGCTGGAGTTTCTGTCGACCGCCTCCATCTGCGCCATGCATCTCAGCCGCTTTGCCGAAGAGCTGGTGATCTGGTCGTCGGCGCAGTTCCGCTTTGTGACGCTTTCGGATCGGTTCTCCACCGGCTCTTCGATCATGCCGCAAAAGAAAAACCCCGACGCCGCCGAACTGATCCGCGCCAAGGTGGGCCGGATCTTTGGCGCCAACACGGCGTTGATGATGGTGATGAAGGGGCTGCCGCTGGCCTACTCCAAAGACATGCAGGAAGACAAGGAACAGGTCTTTGATGCCGCCGACAACTGGATGCTCGCACTTGCGGCGATGGAAGGCATGGTGAAGGACATGACCGGCAATCGCGAAAGCCTTGCGGCCGCGGCGGGGTCTGGCTTCTCCACCGCCACCGATCTGGCGGATTGGATGGTGCGGGTTCTCAAGGTGCCGTTCCGCGATGCGCATCATGTCACCGGCGCTTTGGTCGCGATGGCCGAAGGGCGCGGCGTTGATTTGCCGGATCTGACCCTTGAGGACATGAAATCCGTGCATGAGGGCATCACCGAGGATATCTTCTCTGTATTGGGCGTCGAGAATTCGGTGAATTCGCGTATGTCTTATGGCGGCACCGCCCCCGCGCAGGTGCGCGCTCAGGTGGCTCGCTGGAAAGAGATCTTGGGCTAACCCCCTGAGGCAGGAGAGAATAACATGACCCGTGTTCTGATGTTTCTTGGTGTAGCAGCGGTGCTCAGCGCCTGCGGTGCAGATGGCGAACCCGTTCGTCCAAGCCTCAACGCGGGTCTTGGCCTCTCCAGTAGCGGCGTGCATGTCGGTGGCGCAGTTGGCGTGAGCAAAGGCCCCGTCACCTTGAGTGTGGGCCTGTGATACGAGTCGTCCTGTTTCTGTGTCTGGCCGCGGTTGCGGCCTGTGACAACACCGGCGCTCCGTTGTCTGACCCTGCCGAGCCGACCACGCCGGGGGTTCACATCTCTGGCGAGGCGCGCGTGGGTGTCGTCTACGGCGATTGACAAGGGCGCGCTGCTGGTTGTCCTGCCGCAGGGCGGGGCAGCCAACTCCCTGTGTATCCACACATCGGAATCATTTGCCCAAGGGGCCAGTTTTGCCCTAAACGCGGGCCATGGATCATTTTCTCTACCGCGATGGCGCATTGCACGCCGAAGACGTCCCCGTAGCCGAGATTGCCGCTACGGTGGGCACGCCGTTCTACGTCTATTCGACCGCGACGCTCCTGCGCCACTTCCGCCTGTTTGACGAGGCACTCGAAGGCACCGACCATCTGGTGTGCTACGCGATGAAGGCCGCCTCCAATCAGGCGATCCTGAAAACGCTGGCCGCGGCGGGTGCGGGCATGGATGTGGTCAGCGAGGGCGAATACCGCCGCGCCAAGGCCGCAGGCGTGCCGGGGGACAAGATCGTATTTTCCGGCGTCGGCAAGACCGCAGACGAGATCCGATGCGCGCTGAGCGGCGGCATTCGGCAATTCAACGTCGAATCCGAGCCCGAGATGGAAGTCATCAATGCCGTCGCGCTGGAACTCGGCGCCACCGCGCCGATCACCGTGCGGGTGAACCCGGATGTGGATGCCAAAACCCACGCCAAGATCGCCACTGGCAAATCCGAGAACAAATTCGGCATCCCGATTGCGCGCGCCCGCGAGGTCTACGCCCATGCTGCCAGCCTGCCGGGGCTTGAGGTCATCGGGATCGACGTTCACATCGGTTCTCAGCTCACGGATCTCGCCCCGTTCCGCCTTGCGTATCAAAAGGTTGCGGAGCTGACACAGGCCCTGCGCGAGGATGGTCACGATATTCGCCGCCTCGATCTGGGCGGCGGGTTGGGCATCCCTTACACCCGCTCTAACGAGGCACCGCCGCTGCCGGTGGAATACGGCCAGATGATCAAGGAAGAACTCGGCCATCTGGGTTGCGAGATCGAGATCGAGCCGGGCCGTCTGGTGGCAGGCAACGCAGGGATCATGGTCTCCAAGGTGATCTACGTCAAAGAAGGCGAAGGGCGCGATTTCCTGATCCTCGATGGCGCGATGAACGACCTCATTCGCCCCGCCATGTATGAGGCCTATCACGACATTATTCCGGTGGTGGAGCCTACGCCGGGACTGGAACCCAAACCTTACGATATCGTCGGCCCGGTCTGCGAAAGCGGCGATACCTTTGCCAAGCAGCGCCAGATGCCGCCGCTGGGGGCGGGCGATCTGGTCGCCTTCCGCAGTGCGGGCGCTTACGGCGCGGTGATGTCGAGCGAATACAACTCTCGCCCACTGATCCCCGAGGTTCTGGTGCATGGCGATCAATTTGCGGTCATCCGGCAACGCCCGACCTTTGACGAGATGATAAATCGCGATACCATCCCGGAGTGGCTGTAACCCGCGCGCTTGGCTTGCCTCATCTGAACATTTAGATGGGGCGAGACGCATGGGGAGGGCCACGCCCCATTCAGGGCACACCCAAGGCGGAGCGGTATGAGCGAGCAAAAGACCCCCGATAGATCCCGCGCTGATGGTGTGGCACGGGCCACCAACCCGCTGGCTCCGCTCAGCCGGGCGCTCTTGCTGACAAGGCTCGGACTGGTCTCAGAGCGGCTGTGGCGCTGTTTCTGGCCGCTTGCAACCATCCTGTTTCTCGCCGCTGGTCTGGTCTTCCTTGGCATCCTTGATTGGATGCTTCTGGAAGCCGCTTGGGCGCTTGCGGTGCTGGTGGTTGTGGGGGCTGCGGCTGCACTTCTCTGGGGCGCTTTTCGGTTTCGCTGGCCCAGTCGCCAAGAGGCGCTTATCCGTCTGGATGCGACCCTGCCGGGCCGCCCGATTGCGGCGATTCTGGACACGCAGGTCTCCGGTGCGCAAGATTCCGCCTCTGTTGCCCTGTGGCAAGCTCATCAGGATCGTATGGCCGCCCGTGCCGCTCAGGCAGAAGCGCCCGCGCCCAATCTGCGCATTGCGGACCGTGACCCATATGCGCTGCGCTATGTGGCGCTGCTGGTGCTGGTGACGGGATTGTTGTTCGGCACCGCATGGCGGGCTGGTACCGTGGCGGATCTGATGCCGGGCAGTGGAACCGCTGGGCTCACCGGCCCCACCTGGGAGGGCTGGGTGGAGCCACCGCACTACACCGGTCTGCCAACGCTCTATTTGGGGGACATGTCCGATGACACCCTGCGCGTGCCGGAAAACAGCCGCATCACATTGCGGTTCTACGGCGATGTCGGGGATCTGACGCTGGCCGAAACCGTCTCTGGCCGCACCGGAGAACTGCCCTCCGCCTCTACGCCCGAACAGAGTTTTAGCGTCTCGCAGGCGGGCGATCTGACCATTCATGGCACCGGCGGGCGCAGCTGGAGCGTCGAGGTGATCCGCGACACCCCCCCGCGTGTCTCGCTTGCGGGTGAGCCTGATCTCTCTACCGATGGCACGCTGACATTGCCCTTTAGCGCCTCTGACGACTATGGCGTGGTGGGCGGCACTGTGACGATTTCACTGGATGAAGACGCGCTGGATCGCCGCTACGGGCTTGCGACACCGCCAGATGCGCGCGCGCCGATTGAATTGCCGCTGCCGCTGTCACTGACCGGGGATCGCCGCCTGTTCTCAGAGGTTCTGGAAGAGGAATTCTCTGCCCACCCTTGGGCCAATATGCCGGTGACCTACAGTTTCCGCGCAGATGATGCCGCAGGCCAGCACAGCCAGCCCGCCACCCTTCAGGGGCCGCTCACGGCGCGGCGGTTCTTTGACCCGATGGCAGCCGCCCTGATCGAGCAGCGCCGCGATCTCCTCTGGGCACGGGCCAACGGCCCCCGCGTCGCGCAAATCCTGCGCACCCTCAGCCACCGGCCCGAGGATGTGTTCCCCGATATGGGCAACTATCTGCAATTGCGCACTATTCTGAAGCGGCTCGAGGCCTACAACACTGCAGGTCTCAGCCCTGAACATCAGGACGAAGTGGCCACCGCGCTTTGGGATCTGGCTCTGCAACTCGAAGAGGGCGACGTCGGCGACGCGCTTGAACGGATGCGACAAGCGCAGGAGCGGCTCAGTCAGGCGATGCGCGACGGGGCCAGCGACGAAGAGATCGCCCGCCTGATGCAAGAGCTGCGCGAGGCCACGCAGGATTACATGCGTCAGCTGTCGCGACAGGCTCAGCAGCAAAACGAGGATGAGGACGGCAGCGAAAGCCGCGACAACGCCATTCAACTGAGCCAGCAGGATTTGCAGTCGATGATGGACCGCATCCAAGAGCTGATGGAGCAAGGCCGCATGGCCGAGGCCGAACAGGCTCTGCGCGAGTTCCAGCAAATGATGGAAAACATGCAGGTCACCCAAGGCGAAGGCGGGCAGGGCGATAGCCCCGGTCAGCAGGCCATGGACGGGCTTGCGGATACGCTGCGCGAACAGCAGGGCCTGTCGGATCAGGCCTTCCGCGACCTGCAGGAACAGTTCAACCCCAACGCGCAGCGGGGCGAAAGCCGGGGCAATGAGGGCCGCGATGGCGGTCTTGGCCGGGGGCAGAGCCACGAGAGCGGCGGTGAGGGCGGCGAGGGTGAAAGCCCCGGTCAGCAAGGCGGGCAACAACAGGGCCAGCAGCAGGGCAACGGTGGGCAGCCACAAACCGGCCAGTCACAAGACGGCCAAGGCGGCACCGGTGATCTGGCGCAACGTCAGCAAACCCTGCGCAATGAGCTGCAGCGCCAGCGGGACGGCCTGCCCTTGGGCGGACCCGAGGGCGAAGCGGCGCGGGACTCGCTCGATCAGGCCGGTCGCGCCATGGAAGGGGCAGAAGATGCCCTGCGCGAGGGCGATTACGCCGAAGCGATCGACCGCCAGTCCGAAGCCATGGAAGCCCTGCGCGACGGTATGCGCGCCTTGGGCGAGGCGATGGCCGAACAGCAGCAACAAGGCCAGCAACCGGGCGGCCAACAGGGTCAAAGCAACCGTCAGGGCAATGCGCTTGATCCGCTGGGACGTGATCGTGGCGGGCAGGGCAGCGATTATCTGAGCCGCGACAGCATCGGCGACGGTCAGGCCTACCGCCGCGCATGGGATCTCCTGGAGGAAATCCGCCGCCGCGCTGGCGAACGCGAGCGCAGCGAGAGCGAACGCAACTATTTGCAGCGGTTGCTGGACCGGTTCTGATTAGCCCACCCGATGTTGGCCATTAAAGCGTTCCGCCCAATTCAGTGATTCATGGTTTGGGCGGAACACATTAAAAAAAACCGCGCGGGCCTCAGCCATCGCGCGGTTTTTGTCCAAAATCAGCTTGAACATCAGCAAAACCAGCGCAACACGCGCGCAGCCTGACGTCTCAGCACGGCGTGTTTTATTCGGCCGCCAGCGCCTTGGCCTGTTCATCAAGCCAGAACCGCCATTGATCGACCCAAGCCACATAAGAGCTGATGTAGGGATCGGCCTGCGGCAGTCGCTCTGCGATGACCGGAGCTTTGGTATAGGCGAGGATCGCCACCACCATCAGCAAGATCACCAATATGAACCCGCGTGAAAACCCGCTCTTGCGGGGGGCGGGCGCGGCGACATCGACAGGGGGCGGCGTGGCGGATTTGGGTTCGCCCGGCGCGTCGGTGGCCACTTCCTCGATGTCGGGCAACAGCCCTCGACGTGATCCGGGGTGTGGCGCGGGGCGTTCTGTCGCTGCGGGTCTATCCGCCGCAGGTTCGGCCACGGGTTCTGCGGTGGCGGCGGGCTCTTCGCCACGCATCCGGGCAACGCGCTCTTGGGATTGGCGCGCACGGCGGGTGGTCTCATCCTCCGAGAGATCATCCAGACCCATTTCGGTCTGCGTTTCCAGCCCGACCCGACCCGACCGCAGCGCCTCTTCGCGCATGGCTTCCTCACGCAAAACGCGCGAGATTTCAGGGTCAAGGCGGCGCTTGGCAGGGGCCGCCGCATGTGCCTCTACTGGCTCAGGCTCAGGCTCAGGCTCAGGCGTGTCGTCGTGAGCACGCACGTCCTCGGGGTGCTCCGGCGCGTCGGGATCTTCGTGCCACTGCTCTTGCGCCTCTGCGGCTTCTTGCGCAGCGGAGCGGGGCCAAGTCTCCTCGGCGAGTTCCGGCTCCGGCTCAGTTACGGGGGCAGGCTCAGGGGCCGGGTCTGCAGGCGCAGCACGCGGCTCTGGCACCGGATCAGGCACCGGATCAGGCACCGGATCAGGCTCCGGATCAGGCTCCGGCTCAACATATTCTGGTTCTGGTTCTGGCTCTGGCTCTGGTTGTCGGGCGGGCGCGGCTGGAGCAGTCTCCGCCTCGTCCTGATCCGCCAGCATCTGCGCGGAGGGTTGAAACCAAGTGTCGCCGCAATTTGAACATTGCACATCGCGCCCGTTTTCCGGAATCACATCCTCGGGCACTTCATACTGTGCGCCGCAATTGGGGCATATCAGTCTCATCCGGTCTCCTTGGCGGGCGATCTCGCCGCGAAAAGGGTGAATTTCCCTCTAATCATAGTAACTTCCTGAAAGGCAAGAAAGAGCCAATCCCCGCTGAGCCTCACAATGAGCGCGCGGCTGGCCCTTGTGCACCATTGAAACTGGCGCAGGGGTCGTGCAAAACACCGCGACAAACGGCGGGACCGCTATAAGAACACCGAATGACACGTCGGGCTGGGATGTTACTGTGATCGAACTTGAAAATGTGGGTTACAATTATGGCGGAGGCGAGCTCTTTAGCGATCTCTCCGTGCAACTGGCCCCCGGCTCCTTTCACTTTCTGACTGGCCCCTCCGGTGCAGGCAAAACCACCCTGCTGAAACTCTGCTACGGTGCGCTGACGCCGACGGCGGGGCGGGTGCGTGCCTTTAACATGGATGTCAAAGGGCTGGACCGCGACCAGATGGCCTACCTGCGCCGCCGCGTCGGGGTTGTGCATCAGGACTGCCGCTTTCTCGATCACCTACCAGTGGTGGAAAACATCGCTCTGCCACTGACCGTTTCGGGTCGGGGTCTTTCTGAAGAACAGGCCAACCTGCAAGAGTTGATGAACTGGGTGGGTCTGTCGGAACGGATGGATGCGCTGCCGCCGGAGCTTTCGGGCGGGGAGCGCCAACGCGCCGCTCTGGCGCGCGCCGTGATCCTCAGCCCCGACGTGATTATCGCGGATGAACCCACCGGCAACGTCGATTGGGAAATGTCGCAGCGCCTGTTGCGCCTGCTCGTCGAGTTGAACCACATGGGCAAGACCATCCTCGTGGCGACTCATGATCTGCCGCTTATTCGCGCCGCCAAGAACCAGGTGCAAGCACGGGTGCTCAGGATCTCCAACCGGCAACTGATCTCGGCAGGAGCAGACCTATGAACGCACTGCGTAAACTCATTATCGGGGATGCTCAGGCCGACCGCGTGGTGCCGCCTTCTGGTTTCACCGCGCAGCTGACGCTCTTTGTGTCGGGCGCGATGGCCTTTCTCTGTGTCTTTGCGCTGGCGCTGTCGCTGGCCTCGGGCCGGGTCGCCAACCGCTGGTCCGATGAACTCGCCCGTGCGGCAACCCTGCGCATCAATGCCCCCGCCGAACAGCGCGAGGCCCAGACCGAAGCGGCGCTCAAGATCCTGCGCCAGACCCCCGGCGTGGCCAATGCCCGCGCCCTCACCAAGGACGAACAGGCCGCTTTGTTGCAGCCATGGTTCGGCGCGGGAATACCGCTTGATACGCTGCCAGTGCCCCAACTTATCGAAGTCACAGAAGACGACCCCGGCTATGACGCGCAGGGGCTGCGGCTTAGGCTTCAGGCTGAGGTGCCCGGCGCGGTGCTCGATGATCATGCGCGCTGGCGGCGCCCGTTGGTCGATGCCGCCATTGCGCTGCGCAGGCTCGGTGTGGTGTCGATCCTGTTGATCGGCGGGGCGATGGCGGCGATGATTACGCTTGCGGCCAATGCAGCCCTTGCCGCCAACGCCCAGGTTATCGAGGTACTGCGCCTTGTGGGCGCGCAAGACAGCTATATCGCGCAGGCCTTCGTGCGCCGCTTTACCCTGCGGGCACTTTCTGGCGCTGCGGTGGGCGTTGTCCTTGGTATGATCGGTGTATTCCTGATGCCCGAAGCCTCTGAAGAAGGCGGCTTCCTCACCGGGCTGGGGTTCCAGAACTGGCGCTGGCTCTTGCCCCTTATCATCCCGCCACTGGCGGCGCTTGTGGCCTTCTTTGCCACCACCCGCGCGGCCCGCAAACGTCTCGGAGAACTCGCGTGACCCTAGCTTTTCAATATCTGCGCTCGCTTCTCTATATGATCCAGATCTATGTGGCGATGCTGGTGCTGGGGATCGTCTTTGCCCCCTATGCGCTCCTGTCGAAGAACGGCGCGCGCCAAGCCTGCAAGACCTATGCCCGCTGGGCGATCTGGTCGGCGCGCTGGATGGTTGGCATCCGCTGCGAGGTACGCGGCCCGGTGCCCAAAGGCGAGGTCATCGTGGCCGCCAAGCATCAGAGCTTTTTGGATATCCTTGTGATTTTCAATGCGCTGCCGCAGGCCAAATTCATCATGAAGCGTGAACTGATGTGGACGCCGATCATCGGCGTCTATTCCAAACGTCTGGGCTGTATCCCGGTGAACCGCGGCAAACGTGGCGCGGCGATTGCCCAGATGGTCAACGATGTGGCGCGCGAATTCTCCGAACCCGGCCAGTTGGTGATCTACCCGCAGGGCACGCGCGTCGCACCGGGGGTACAAAAACCTTACAAAGTCGGCAGCGGTGTGCTCTATGAAGAGTTGAAACAGCCCTGCGTTCCGGTCGCCACCAATGTTGGCATGCTCTGGCCTCGCACCGGGCTTTTGCGCAAACCCGGACTGGGCGTGGTCGAATTCCTCGAACCGATCCCACAAGGAAAGCCGCGCGACATATTTATGGCCGAGCTAGAAAGCCAGATTGAAGCCCGGTCGGATGCATTGATGGCAGAACTGGGATTTGACAAAGATGAACTTCGTCGCATCGATTGAAGACTTAGAGGCGCTTTACGGGACACCGGGAGCGCCTTCTTTACGTAAAGTGGCCCGGCAAATGACGCCGCTTTATCGCAAATGGATCATGGCGTCTCGGCTGTGCATGCTGGCCACGGTCGGCCCCGAGGGCACTGACGACAGCCCGCGCGGCGATGATGGCCCGGTGGTGCTGGAACTCGATCCCGGCACCTTGGCGCTGCCGGATTGGTACGGCAACAACCGCATCGATTCCTTGCGCAATATCGTGCGCGACGGGCGGGTATCGCTGATGTTTCTGGTGCCCGGCTCAAACAATGTGGTGCGGGTGAATGGCACCGCCAAAGTGACCGCCGACCCTGACCTGCTGCAGCGGTTTGACAAAGCGGGCAAACTGCCGCGCACGGTCATCGTGATCAAGATCAACGAGATCTACAGCCAATGCGCCCGCGCGCTGATGCGGTCGCGGATCTGGACCTCAGGCAACGAGGCCGACGGTCTTCCTTCCATGGGAGAGATCCTCGCCGAGCAAACCGCAGGCGAAGAAGGCGGTCGCGCCTATGATGAGGAATGGGCCCCCCGCGCCGCCAAAACCATGTGGTGACGCGTGACTACTGGAGCGGTGCGGAGCGCAGCAAAGGGCGATCTGGCGCCGAGAACATGAGAATACTGCCTGCGCTATCACCCCAATCGGGATAGGCGAAATGCGCAATCCCCCACCGCTCGGGGGATTGTGACGCCCCCAAGAACCACCCTTTGGACAGGGCCTCATCGCCCATTTTGGCCCTGGGATCATAAGCCAGTTGTGGAAAATCCACGCTGACGATCTCCTCAATCAGTGGCAGTAGGGCCGCTGCATCTTGGTAAAGAAGGGGGTGTGGGGCGAAGGTGGAAATCTCACATCGCCGCTTTTCGCGTTCAACTAAGCTCATAGATTGAGGATCAATCCAAGCTTTTCCACCCAAAATATCATGTGTCCTTGTTAGCCCCGACAGCAGCGTGTCTGGACTGTCACCGGTCAGTACGGGGGCAAGACAGATACCATAAAACAGTTCGGCAATACGTTCCGCGCGTGAGTGCTTTGGCCAGATCTGCGATGCCGCGCCAAGCCCCATCGCAAAACCTGCGACGACGATCCCGAACAGAATGCGTTTCTTCAAAGCAGGGGCCCCAAATATCCGCCGGTGACCTGTTTTGGTCAGCGCTGCGCTTGCCTCAACTCATCAACAACTCGCCCACGAGGATCTGCGGATGGATGTTGGTGAAATTGGCCACATCATCAATGATCACGCCGCCTTTTTCACCCATAGCGGTGTTGAGCGCGTCTTGATCGGCAAAGGTGATGGTCGCGATCAACAGATAGGGCGGCGGCACATCCGGCCCCCCGGCCAGCCCGCGCGACGCCTCAACCGTTTCAATCAGATCACCCCAATGCTCCTCAATCAGGGGGAGGTGGGTCTTAACATAGTAGTCATAATCAAACGTCGCCTCATCGGAAGCGGGGTAGAGCACTTGCAGGCTGATGGTCATTGGCATGTCTCCTGTTGAGGACGCAAACGGCCCGCCAAGAGGCGGGCCGCTGGTGATGGATGCGCCGCGGGGCGCGTTGCCCGAGTTGGGCTTAACTGTGGATCGCGCCGTCGCCGCAGGCAAGGGCGGCTTCGCGCACGGCCTCGGAATAGGTCGGGTGCGCGTGGCAGGTCAGTGCAATGTCTTCGGCGGAGGCGCCAAATTCCATTGCCACGCAGATCTCGTGGATGAGATCGCCTGCGCCGGGGCCGATGATGGCCGCGCCGAGGATACGGTCGGTTTCCTTGTCGGCGATCAGTTTGACAAAACCACCCTCCGCCTGATGCACAGCCTTGGCGCGCGCATTGCCCATGAACATGAACTTGCCGGTCTTGATCTTGCGACCTTCGGCTTTCAGCGCGTCCTCGGTGGCACCGACGGTTGCAACCTCGGGTGTGGTGTAGACCACACCGGGAATGACGCCGTAGTTCACGTGGCCATGTTTGCCCGCGATCACCTCGGCGACGGCCATGCCCTCATCCTCGGCTTTATGCGCCAGCATCGGACCCTCGATGACGTCGCCGATGGCATAGATGCCTTTGACATTGGTGGCCCATTGTCCGTCGGTGGCGATCTGGCCGCGTTCGGTCATCTTTACACCCAGCGCATCCAGCCCAAGGCCCTCGGCATAGGGTTTGCGCCCCGTGGCAACCAGCACCACATCGGCCTCGATGACCTCGGCGTCGCCACCTTTTTTGGGCTCATAAGAGACTTTGGCCTTGGACTTGGTGGTTTCAACACCCTTGACGGCGGCCCCCATGACGAAGGTGAGGCCCTGCTTTTCAAGGATGCGCTTGAAGCCGCGCTGGACGTCCTTGTCCATGCCGGGGCAGACCGCGTCCATATATTCGACCACGGTGACCTCCGCGCCGAGGCGCGCGTAAACCGAGCCCAGCTCGAGGCCAATGACGCCTGCGCCGATCACGACCATTTTCTTTGGCACCTTGGGCAGTTCCAGCGCGCCGGTGCTGTCCACCACGATCCCCTTGTCGTTGTCGACCTCGACACCTGGCAGGGCAGAGGGCACGGAGCCGGAGGCAATCACGATGTTCTTGGCCTCATGAGTGTCGTCACCGACCTTGACTTTGCCTGCCTCGGGGATGGAGGCCCAGCCCTTGAGCCAGTCGATCTTGTTCTTCTTCATGAGGAACTCAACACCGCCGGTGTTCTGGCCGATGACTTCATCCTTGTAGGATTTCATCTGGTTCCAGTCGACCGAGGGGCTTTTGCCCTTCAGGCCCATGGAGGCGAAGTTATGTTCTGCCTCATGCAGCATATGCGTCGCGTGCAACAGCGCCTTGGAGGGGATGCAGCCCACGTTGAGGCAGGTGCCACCGAGGGTTTCGCGACCCTCTACGATGGCGGTTTTCAGGCCCAGCTGGGCGCAGCGGATGGCGCTGACATAGCCGCCGGGGCCGGCGCCGATGATGATGACGTCATAGGATGCCATGGGTCATGTGCTCCTTTGGAGTTGAGCGGGGAGGGGGCGCTGCCCCCGGCCCTTGTGGGCCTCCCCCGGGATATTTTGGGTTAGAAGATGAAGATGCGCTCGGCAATGTCCAGAGCGAATTTGTTCGATCTGAAGGATCATCAGAGCGCCTCCTTGATGGTGATTGGAGTTCCGTTTGGGACAAGCGACCAGATTTCGCGCATCTCGGCGTTGGTCACTGCGATACAGCCGTCGGTCCAGTCCCGCATCAGGTGCAATGCACCCAAGGCCCCCCAGCCATTGGGCAGGCCGTGGATCATGATATTGCCGCCAGGATCGCGCGTGGCGGCCTCGGCTGCAGCCTGGTCTGCGGCATTGGGGTAGGAGATATGCAGGCTCAGATGCGCGACGGAGTTTGGATTGCGCCAGTCGATTTTATAGCGACCTTCGGGGGTGCGCTCGTCGCCCTCGGACTGTTTGTGGCCTTCGGGTGCGGCCCCAAGCGAGATGTCGTAGCTGCGGATGGTTTCGCCTTGGCGCAGCAGATGCAGCGCGCGGGTGGATTTGATCACGAGGATCTCATCCGCCTGTTGGTGGGCTTCGGCCATTGGCGGCGGTGTGCCGGACCCCGTGCGCGCCATCACCTTGGTATAGGTGAAAATGGCCACGCCGAGCCCCAGCCCCAGCAGGCCTAAGCGCAGGATATGTCTGGTGATGCTCATATCAGGGCGGCCACCAGCATCGCCGCGGTCGCGAGATAGCCCACGGCCCAGATCAGGCTGCGCCACGGCACCCAGCCAAAGGCATAGGCCGGGATGTAAAGCACCCGCGCGCCAAGGTAAGCAAAGGCGCAGACGGTGGTGAACAGAGAGGATTGTCCCGCAAGGGTGACGACCACGCAGGCGATCGAGAAGAGGATCAGCCCCTCAAAGTGGTTGTTCATCGCACGAAACAGCCGCGCGGTGCGTTTGGAGACCTGATCTTGCAGGTCCCCGCCCATGCGGTCCCGGTCACGGGGCCCCATGGTCTGGCCCGACTTCAGCTCAAGGTTCGCGGGCACCGCCATCAGGGCGATCTGAAAAACCTGGAGCAGGGCAGCAAGGGTGAGGGCAGTGAGTTCGGGGGTCATTTTTTCCGGGCTCTTACCCATAGGTAGAACGGGTAAATCCACCCGAGGGCAGCAAAGGCTGCAAACAATTTGGTCGAAGGACGCTGCATTTGATACCCGGATCCCAAGGCGAAAACCGACAGCGTTATGCCAGTGACGATGAACCAGGCCCAGAACCAAAAGGAGACCGGGCGCTCGGTCTTCCACGCAACCGTGCGGTGCTTAAGCGCGAACAGTCTTGGGGATTCCCGTTCAGGATCCGGTCCAGGTTGATAGCTCATAGGGCCCACGCAGTGCTTTGCCGGTGCATCGGGCCGCTCCTGGGCCCGATGCGGATTGCTGGTGCCTTCTTACAGATCCATCAACAACCGGCGGGGATCTTCCAGCGCTTCTTTGACGCGCACGAGGAAGGTCACAGCGCCTTTGCCGTCGACGATACGGTGGTCATAGGACAGCGCCAGATACATCATCGGGCGGATCTCAACCTTGCCGTTGATCGCCATCGGGCGGTCCTGGATTTTATGCATGCCGAGGATACCGGACTGCGGCGGGTTCAGGATCGGCGAGGACATCAGCGAGCCATAGACACCACCGTTGGAGATGGTGAAGGTGCCGCCTTGCATTTCCGCCATCGACAGCTTGCCGTCACGGGCGCGCGCACCTTTCTCGGCAATCGCCTTCTCAATATCGGCAAAGGACATCGCATCGGCGTCGCGGATGACCGGAACCACCAGACCCGTGGGCGTGCCCGCGGCGATGCCCATGTGGACGAAGTTCTTGTAGACGATGTCGGTGCCGTCGATCTCGGCGTTGACCTCGGGCACTTCTTTCAGCGCGTGGCAGCAGGCCTTGGTGAAGAAGGACATAAAGCCCAGTTTCACGCCGTGCTTCTTCAGGAACAGGTCTTTGTACTCGTTGCGCAGCGCCATCACCTCGGTCATGTCGACCTCGTTGTAGGTGGTGAGCATGGCCGCGGTGTTCTGGCTGTCCTTCAGACGCTTGGCGATGGTCTGGCGCAGACGGGTCATTTTTACGCGTTCTTCGCGCGAGGCATCATCTGCAGACACCGGCGCGCGCGGGGCCGCGGGGGCCGCAGCAGGGGCGGGCGCGGATTTTGCGGCGGCGATTGCGGCAGAGACGTCTTCTTTCATGATGCGTCCGTCGCGGCCTGTGCCTTTGACATCCGATGCGGAGAGACCGGCCTCGGCCATCGCCTTTTCCGCCGATGGCGCATTGGCAACGTCCTTGGAGGCGGCGGCAGGGGTCTCCGCCGCAGCGGGCGCTGCAGCCGGGGCCGCCGCTACCGCTGCACCGTCACCGGAGATCACGCCCAGTTTGGCAGAGGCATCGACCGTGGTGCCTTCGGGCGCGGTGATCTCGGCCAGCACACCAGCGGCAGGCGCGGGCACCTCGACGGACACCTTGTCGGTTTCAAGCTCGCAGAGCATTTCGTCCTGCGCGACGCTGTCGCCGACTTTCTTGAACCATGTGGAGACGGTCGCCTCAGAGACGCTTTCACCCAGCGTCGGCACCATCACGTCAACGGAGGCCCCACCCGAGGAGGCAGGCGCCTCAGCCGGGGCGGATTTCGCTGCCGGGGTCTCTGCCGCAGCAGAACCGCCTTCGGAGATATTGGCCAAGAGCGCATCAACGCCCACGGTCTCGCCTTCCTTGGCAACGATCTCGGCAAGGGTGCCAGCCGCTGGGGCGGGCACTTCGACGGTGACCTTGTCGGTTTCCAGCTCACAGAGCATCTCGTCTGCGGCAACAGTGTCGCCCGGCTTTTTGAACCAGGTGGCGACGGTGGCTTCGGTCACGGATTCGCCCAGAGTGGGCACGCGCACTTCGGTGGTCATGATCTCAATCTTCCTCAGATGCTCAGCGCTTCGTTCACGAGCGCCGCTTGTTGGGCTTTGTGTTCGCTGGCCAGGCCGGTTGCAGGCGAGGCCGAGGTGGCGCGTCCGACGTAAACCGGACGGGTATTCTTGGCTTTGATGCGGGTCAGGACCCACTCAATATTGGGCTCGATGAAGGTCCATGCCCCTTGGTTCTTGGGCTCTTCCTGACACCAGACCATCTCCGCGTCCTTAAAGCGCTCCAGCTCTTTGACGAGGCTGATCGCCGGGAACGGGTAATACTGCTCGATCCGCATGATGTAGACATCATCGATGCCACGGGCGTCGCGCTCTTCCAGAAGGTCGTAGTAGACCTTGCCGGAACACAGAACGACCCGTTTGATCTTCTTATCCTCGACCAGCTTGGTTTCGGATGCGCCGGTTTCTGCGTCATCCCACAGAACCCGGTGGAAGGACGAACCGCTGGTGAACTCATGTGCCTTGCTGACCGCAAGCTTGTGACGCAGCAGCGACTTTGGCGTTACCAGAATAAGCGGCTTGCGGAAGGTGCGGTGCAGCTGACGGCGCAGGATGTGGAAGTAGTTCGCAGGCGTCGTACAGTTCGCCACGATCCAGTTGTCCTGACCGCACATTTGCAAGAACCGCTCCAGACGCGCGGAAGAGTGCTCCGGCCCTTGGCCCTCAAACCCGTGCGGCAACAGGCACACCAGGCCGGACATCCTGAGCCACTTTGATTCACCCGAAGAGATGAACTGGTCGAACATGATCTGCGCGCCGTTGGCAAAATCGCCAAACTGTGCTTCCCACAGTGTCAGCGCATTGGGTTCCGCCAGCGAGTAGCCATATTCAAAGCCCAGCACCGCGTATTCCGACAGCGCAGAGTCGATGACTTCATACTGCGCCTGACCCTCGCGGATGTGGTTGAGCGGGTAGTAGCGGTCCTCATTGTCCTGATTGACGATGCCGGAGTGACGCTGCGAGAAGGTGCCGCGGGTGCTGTCCTGACCCGCCAGGCGCACGGGATAGCCCTCGGTGAGGAGCGAGCCGAACGCCAGCGCTTCGCCGGTGGCCCAGTCAAAGCCCTCGCCGCTCTCGAACATCTTTTTGCGCGCATCCAAGAAACGACCGATGGTCTTATGCACCGGATAGCCCTCGGGCAGGGTGGTCAGACCCTTGCTGACCTCTTCAAGCGTCTCAGGCTTGATGGCGGTTTCGCCACGCTGGTAATCCTCGTCCTTGCTGTCGAGATGCGACCAGCGCCCATCCAGCCAGTCGGCTTTGTTGGGCTTATAGGTCTTGCCGGTTTCAAACTCCTCATTGAGGTGCGCCTGAAACGCCGCTTTCATGTCCTCGATCTCGCCCTCGGGGATCAGACCGTCCTTCACCAGACGCTCGGTATAAAGGGACAGAGTCGTTTTGTGGCCCTTGATCTTCTTGTACATCAACGGGTTGGTGAACATCGGCTCATCGCCTTCGTTGTGACCAAACCGGCGGTAGCAGAAGATGTCGATGACCACATCCTTGTGGAACTTCTGGCGGAACTCGGTTGCGACCTTGGCCGCATGCACCACGGCCTCCGGGTCGTCACCGTTGACGTGGAAGATCGGCGCTTCGACCACCAGCGCATTGTCGGTGGGATAGGGCGACGAGCGCGAGAAATGCGGCGCTGTGGTGAACCCGATCTGGTTGTTCACAACGATATGCATGGTGCCGCCGGTGCGGTGACCGCGCAGACCAGAGAGCGCAAAACACTCCGCCACAACGCCCTGACCCGCAAAGGCCGCGTCGCCGTGCAGCAGGATCGGCAGAACCGCCGTGCGCTCGGCGCGGTCATTGAGCTGGTCTTGCTTCGCGCGGACCTTGCCCAGCACAACCGGGTTCACCGCCTCAAGGTGCGAGGGGTTCGCGGTCAGCGACAGGTGGACCTTGTTGCCGTCAAATTCGCGGTCCGAGGACGCCCCGAGGTGATATTTCACATCGCCCGAGCCATCCACGTCTTCGGGCTTGAACGACCCGCCCTGAAATTCGTTGAAGATCGCGCGGTAGGGCTTTTGCATCACATTGGCCAGAACCGACAGACGGCCCCGGTGCGGCATGCCGATGACGATATCCTTAACGCCCAGATTGCCGCCGCGCTTGATGATCTGCTCCATCGCCGGGATCAGGCTCTCGCCACCGTCGAGACCAAACCGCTTGGTGCCCATGTATTTGACGTGCAGGAATTTTTCGAACCCTTCGGCCTCAACCATCTTGTTGAGGATCGCCTTGCGGCCCTCGCGGGTAAAGGTGATTTCCTTGTCGTAGCCCTCGATGCGCTCTTTCAGCCAAGCAGATTGCTCCGGGTCGGAGATATGCATGTACTGCAGCGCAAAAGTGCCGCAATAGGTCCGCTTCACGATGTCCACGATCTGACGCATGGAGGCCACTTGCAGCCCCAATACGTTATCGATAAAGATCGGACGGTCCAGATCAGCGCCGCTAAAGCCATAGGTCTTGGGGTCAAGCTCCGGATGCGCGGTGCTGGCGCGCATGCCCAAGGGGTCGAGATCGGCCGCCAGATGGCCCCGGATACGGTAGGCCCGGATCAGCATGATGGCGCGGATCGAGTCGAGCACCGCGCGCTGGATCGCCTCGTCAGAGACTTCAACGCCCTTTTCTTTCGCTTTGTCTGCGATCTTCTTGCCAGCAGCCTTCGCCTCAACGGGGGCGGGCCACTCACCGGTCAGCGCCGCTGTAAGGTCGTCAGCAGGTGCGGGCGGCCAGTCGTTGCGCGCCCAGCTCGGGCCTGCGGCTTCGGCTTTGACATCCGGTTCAGCATCGCCCATGGCGCGAAAGAACTCGGCCCATGCAGCATCTACCGCATTGGGATCATTGGCGTATTGGGCATATAGCTGCTCCAGATACTCCGCGTTGTGCCCCTGCATAAAGGAGGACGCATGGAAGATGTCGTTGGGGCTCTGTTCGGTCATTTGAGTGCCTCGTATGGGTTTGGACCGTAAGCGATCAGCCGGTTCTGAAAGGCTGAAAGCCCGAAAGGGCGAAATGTTCCGTGTCAAGTTCCGGGTGGATCTTGCGGCGAAGGCGGCCACAAGGCCGCATCAGCAACAGGATCCGTATGCCTGCAAAGCAAGCGTAGGAAGGGGGCGGGCACATGATGCCCACCCCGAAGATCATCAGATGATCTTTCGCTATATGCTGAATGCAGTCGCATCAGCCGTTTGCGATCGCTTTCTGAACCGCTTCGCCCAGAGTGGCCGGGCTGTCGGCAACAACGATACCTGCGGATTTCATCGCTTCGATCTTGTCTTCTGCGCCACCTTTGCCGCCGGCAACAATCGCGCCCGCGTGGCCCATGCGGCGGCCCGGAGGGGCGGTGCGGCCTGCGATGAAGCCCGCAATCGGCTTCCAACGACCTTTTTTCTTCTGCTCGGCGATGAATTCCGCCGCTTCTTCTTCGGCAGAGCCACCGATCTCACCGATCATGATGATGGATTGTGTCTCAGGATCGTCGAGGAACATGTCGAGGACGTCGATATGCTCGGTGCCCTTGATCGGGTCGCCGCCGATACCCACAGCCGAGGACTGGCCCAGACCGATATCAGAGGTCTGCTTCACCGCCTCATAGGTCAGGGTGCCGGAACGGGACACAACACCAACCGAGCCACGCTTGTGGATGTGGCCGGGCATAATGCCGATCTTGCAAGCGTCAGGGGTGATCACGCCGGGGCAGTTGGGGCCGATCAGGCGCGATTTCGATGTCTCCAGCGCGCGCTTCACCTTCATCATGTCCAGAACCGGAATGCCTTCGGTGATGCAGACAATCAGTTCCATTTCGGCGTCGATCGCCTCAAGGATGGAGTCGGCTGCAAACGGCGGCGGCACGTAGATCACCGAAGCATTGGCTTCGGTCACATGTTTTGCTTCATGCACGGAGTTGAAAACCGGCAGGTCGAGGTGCTTTTGACCGCCTTTGCCGGGGGTCACGCCGCCGACCATCTTGGTGCCATAAGCGATGGCCTGTTCGGTGTGGAAGGTGCCCTGAGAGCCGGTGAGGCCCTGACAGATGACTTTGGTGTTTTCGTCGATGAGGACTGCCATGATGTCCTTTCCTTTCGATTATACGGGTTGTGCCTCGGCGGCACGCGCCGCGCTGTCGTCGGTGAGCGCCCGATCCGCGTAGATGACCCGCACAAGCCGTGCGCGTCCCGAGATCAGGCGAAGGAGATGCAGGGGCAGAGCGCGCAACTCGGCCATGCCCCGCAGGCGTTTTTGTTTACGGTAGAGCGCACCTTGAGGCTTGCGCTGCGCATGCCCCAGAAAAGTGCCCTCGTCAGGAGGGGTGTTGCCCTGTGTCACAAGCGCAGGGGTGATCTGATGGGGTTTGAGGGAGACCGCCAAAGGAGAAACAAGAGGATTGAACAACAACTGATCAATCGAGACTGCAAATGGACGCGACGCAAGCAGCGCCTCCGCTCCTTTGCGCGTTACCAGATATCCCGCAGATCCGGGATTGCGTGACAACATCGGCGCCACCTGTCGTCCCAAATGATGCGAGGCAGATGTGCCAAGCATCACCTTGAGCGTCTCGCTGCGCCAGAACTCCAGATTCACCAGCTCGCAGCCCTGCGGCCACCAGCTCAGATCCGCGATCCATTGGCGCAACTCCGTCGAGATAAAGACATCATCCTCAAAAATGAGGGCAACATCCGCATCCGACGCCAGAAACTGCTCCCAAACCTTTGCGTGGCTCAGGGTGCAGGCCATGTTGCCATGGGCAAACACCCCCCAGGGGCCAAAGCTCTTGCATTGCTGCAACAGCTCTGCCTCCGAGGTTTCAGCCAGATCCACGGCGGACACGAATTCGGCCTCCAGACCGGCATCCCTCAGGGCGACCTGCATCGCTGCATGCCGGCCGGTCGCCCGGTCCAGAGAGATCATGTATGTCGCCAGCTTCATGCCCGGAAACCATTCAGATCCTGCGCTCCCCGAACCTGTCGGTTCGGGGAAGGCGGGTCAGCCCTTCACCGCTTTCACGATTTTCTGAGCGCCATCGCTAAGGTCATCCGCCGCAATCACGTTGAGGCCGGAGTTTGCGATGATCTCTTTGCCCTTCTCGACGTTGGTGCCTTCGAGACGCACAACCAGCGGCACCTCAAGGCCCACTTCTTTCACGGCTGCGATCACGCCTTCCGCGATCACGTCGCAGCGCATGATGCCGCCAAAGATGTTCACCAGAATGCCTTTGACGTTCTTGTCGGAGGTGATGATCTTGAACGCTTCGGTCACTTTCTCTTTGGTGGCGCCGCCGCCCACATCGAGGAAGTTCGCAGGCTCCGCACCATACAGCTTGATGATGTCCATGGTGGCCATCGCCAGACCCGCGCCGTTTACCATGCAGCCGATCTCACCGTCGAGCGCGATGTAGTTCAGGTCATACTTGGAGGCTTCGAGCTCTTTGGGGTCTTCTTCGGTCTCGTCGCGCAGCGCAGCGATATCGGCGTGGCGATAGATGGCGTTGCTGTCAAAGCCGAGTTTCGCGTCCAGAACCTTCAGATCGCCGGTGTCGGTCACGATCAGCGGGTTGATCTCCAGCATTTCCATGTCTTTGTCGATGAAGGCTTGGTAGAGCTGACCCATCAGCTTGACGCACTGCTTCACCTGCGCGCCTTCAAGGCCGAGCGAGAAGGCAATGCGGCGGCCGTGATAGGGCTGATAGCCGGTGGCCGGGTCGACGGAGAACGACAGGATCTTTTCCGGGGTCTCTGCGGCGACCTCTTCGATGTCCATGCCGCCCTCGGTGGAGCACACAAACGACACGCGCGAGGTCACGCGGTCCACCAGCAGCGCCAGATAAAGCTCGGTCTGAATGCCGGAACCAGCTTCGATATAGATGCGGTTGACCTGTTTGCCCGCCGGGCCGGTCTGGTGGGTCACAAGGGTGCGGCCCAGCATCTTCTTGGCTTCTTCAGCCGCTTCTTCGACCGATTTGGTCAGGCGCACGCCGCCTTTTTCACCGGCGTCGGCTTCCTTGAAGGAGCCCTTGCCGCGACCACCTGCGTGGATTTGGGCCTTCACGACCCAAAGCGGACCGTCAAGCTCGCCTGCTGCGGTTTTGGCTTCGTCTGCTTTCAGCACCACGCGCCCGTCGGATACCGGAGCGCCGTAGCTGCTAAGAAGGGCCTTGGCCTGATATTCGTGGATGTTCATGAGAAACTGTCCCGTCTGGCTGCAATTGTCCCTTCCTAGTACGCCTGTATCAAACAGGAGGTTAAAGCCTTTTCTGTCCGGTGAGCGCTAAATGATGAAGTTTTTTTGTATTTGTGATCACAGGTTTGAGGCGTGTGATCACATATCGAAAACGACTAAAATTACGCGATTCGCGCTATGTGGGCTGAGTGTGATCCTGCTGTTTGGTCTCACGTCAAGAGCCTTCCAGAAGCTGGAAGTCCCCGATCTGTCGCTTTGATTCATTCTTGAGCGGGGTGTCGGCTGCGTTTGCATATGAACGCGCATGTGCTAGGGAATAGATGCAATTTATTGGAAATTTTATTTGGTTCCCTGAATGATGAGTGCCTCTCCGACCTGGGCCGTGGTCGCAACCGTTGCGGAGCCGATCGAGCTCATTGCTGCCTTCGCCGCCTATCATATCGAGATGGGCGCGGCGCAGGTGTTTCTTTTCCTTGATGCGCCCCGACCCGGTGACGCGGATATACTCGAAAAATTGCCCGGCGTTCAGGCCATCTGCTGTGACGCGGCCTACTGGCAGGAACGGTTGCAGGGGGCGCGTCCGGACAGTCTGACGCGGGTGCAGCGTGTGAACGCGAATTACGCATATGAGCAGACCTCGGCAGATTGGCTGTTTCATATCGATGCGGATGAATACCTCGTCTCTGAACGTGGCATTTCGGATGTGCTGGCTGATGTGTCAGAGCAGGTGGACTATCTCCGGGTGCAAAATCTAGAACGCGTCTATCGTCCGCATCAGCAGGACCAGACCTTCACCACCTTGTTCAGAGTGCCCTTTGAAGGACTTCGCTGGCAGGAGCGGGATTTGTTCGGATCTGCCACGGTGTTCACTCACAAGGGCTTTGCGGGGTATACCGCTGGCAAGGGGGCCGGACGCACGGACCGAGAGTTGAAACTGGCGTTACACAAAGCCAATTTCCAAAAGGGAGCGGCGCGCACAGGCCCACCCAATGAGACGCAGTGCTCAGAAATTCTTCTGGCGCATTTTGACGGCTTCACACCGCTGAGCTGGATGGCCAAATTGCTGCGGTATACCGATCTTGGCACATATGATTGGCAGCCGGGAAAAGGGCGCGGTAAAGGGCAGCGCAAACGGGCGAAACAGATCGATTTTGCGCGCTATTACGGCGGCGAACTGCGGCGTCTGGTTGAACTGCACATGCTGCTGAAGGTGGTGTTGCCGGATCAGGAACAAGAGCTGACACAGCACGGCTGGCTGTTGGAGCTTCCGGTTGATCCTGTCGCGGCGCTGCGCAAACTGCTGCCGGAACATGCGTGGAGCTTTAGCGCAGATAGCATCAATGCCTCTCTGCGTGCGCGCGCCGCACCGCAGCGCCAGATCGCGCTGAACGCCCTGCAGCAGGAAATTGATGCAGGTTTGCCTCTGGAAACCCCTGATGTCCCGACCACGTTTCCGGATGGGGTCCAACAGAACCTGCGCGAAAAAGAAAAAGCGCCCCAGTAACAGGGGCGCTTTGATCATTGCGACACGCGGCCCGTGACTTAGGCCAGCGAGTTGTCGATGCCTTTGCACGCGTCCACGAGACCTTTGACCGCGTTGACAGAAGTGTCGAACATGGCCTGCTCTTCTGCGTTCAGCTTGATGTCGACCACACGCTCGATGCCGCCAGCACCGATCACGGTCGGCACACCGACATACATGCCGTTGAGACCCAGAGCGCCGTCCACATAGGCGGCACAGGGCAGGACGCGTTTTTGGTCTTTGAGGTAAGCCTCGGCCATCTCAATTGCAGAGGTCGCCGGCGCGTAATAGGCAGAGCCGGTTTTCAACAGGCCAACGATTTCGGCGCCGCCATCACGGGTGCGCTGCACGATCGCGTCTAGTTTGTCCTGCGTGGTCCAGCCCATCTCGACCAGATCCGGCAGCGGGATACCTGCAACGGTGGAGTAGCGTACCGACGGCACCATGGTGTCGCCGTGGCCACCCAGCACAAATGCGGTGACATCTTTCATAGAGACGTTGAATTCCTCGGCGAGGAAGTGGCGGAAACGGGCGCTGTCCAGCACACCTGCCATGCCGCAGACTTTTTCATGCGGCAGGCCGGAGAATTCGCGTAGCGCCCAAACCATCGCGTCGAGCGGGTTGGTGATGCAGATCACGAATGCGTCCGGTGCGTTGTCGCGGATGCCTTCGCCGACGGATTTCATTACCTTGAGGTTGATGCCCAGAAGGTCGTCACGGGACATGCCGGGCTTGCGCGGCACACCTGCGGTCACGATGCAGACGTCTGCACCTGCGATGTCGGCGTAGTCCTGCGTGCCCTTGAGGCTGGCGTCAAAGCCTTCGGAAGGACCGGATTCAGCAATGTCCAGCGCTTTGCCTTCAGGGGTGCCTTCTGCGATGTCGAACAAAACGACGTCGCCGAGTTCTTTGAGGGCTACAAGATGCGCGAGGGTGCCACCGATCTGACCTGCGCCGATAAGGGCGATTTTGGGTCGTGCCATGGGATAATCTCTCCGGTCCGGTTGATTTCTGCCCAGATGCCTACGGCGTTCGCCTCCGCTTCGCAAGTGTTCTGCGTTGCGGCATGGGCTTCCTGCCGATGCGGCTGGCGTTTGTGCGCGCCTCTTGAATGTCGGATTTATGAAGCGAGAGGCGAAAATCGACCCATCTCGATGCCCTTGAGCGCCATGAGCCCCGGCATGGCAAATGTGTGCGAAGGTATGCAAATACGCGGCAGATTGATCGTAAATCGCGCTCCCTGCGTGAGCGTTTGCGCCCGATTTGCGAAAGATATCATCGCTCAGCCCGAATCAAGTGGCGGATGATTTCCGGTGTGACGTCCGCACCAAAACCTGACTTTGCCGTGCCCCAAACGCATAAACGCACGCCTCAATCCGCGGTCACGGTGCGTCATCGCGGCGGCGTGGAGGTGGCGCGGCGCTGTGATGCGGCGAGCCGTGCGGGCGGCCATGCGAAGCGATCATATTAAGGTGCAACACTATGGCGCCAAGCGGCGCATCGCGGGATGCGCCAACTGTGATGCGGGCAGTGACTGCGGGCAAGGTGCCGGTGGTCAGACCCGTGATCAGGCGTCCTTATCCATCACGGGCAGGGCCTCAGCCAGAACCTCATAAGATTGCCCCGAGGCCACCAGACAGGTCATGCCATTAGGGGTCGTCACCGTAATGGTCCAAGAGCCGGTTTCATTGGAGGCGAATGTCTCCATCACCATGCCTTGTTGGCCCATGCCGATGCTCTGGCGGCTTTCGCCGTATTTCTCCGCAAGGCGCTTCACCACCATGTCGCGCGGGGCGCAGTTTTGGCTTTGGGCGGCGGCCATTTGGCTGGAGACCACAAGAGCGAGACCAGCGGCGATTGTAAACAGCGTCTTCTTCATAGGTTTTACCCCTTTCGGAACGGCTTCCCCGTCAGGGGGCCAAAAGGGCACCCCGGCGACCTGGGACGGACCGGTTTTCTGGTGACGTAATCATGACTGCAGACCTAAGGTCCACGTGGCGCCAGAGCGGGAAACGACCGCCAGAGAAGAGCGCCGGTATGAGTCAGAATGACACAGAGGTCCAAAGAACTGGTTAACGCTGAGTTCTCTATATTTATCAGGTGTATAGTTGAATAAACCCGACCGGGTGGGCGTAAGTTTCTGCATCGCAGAAAGATTCTCCTTGAAATCAATCGCCCTCAAAGGTAGCCATTTCGGTAACTTTATGACTCTGGCAATCTTGGAGAGCCCTCATGGACTCGCGCGCGCGCCCTTATCGTTCCGTCCTTTATATCCCTGGCTCAAAGCCCCGCGCGCTGGAGAAAGCACGGGGCCTGCCGGTAGATGCGATCATCTTTGATCTGGAGGACGCGGTCTCGGTCGAGGAAAAGGAAAACGCCCGCGCCACGCTGGCAGAGGCGCTGGCGCAGGGGGGCTATGGCGCACGGGTCAAGATTGTCCGCATCAACGGGCTCGACACCGCATGGGGGCGTGCGGATGCCGAGGCCGCTGCACACATGGGATGTGACGCGATCCTTCTGCCGAAGGTGTCTTCGCCCGCTGATCTGGACGCACTGGCTGCAATCACCAAAGACGTGCCGCTCTGGGCGATGATGGAAACGCCCCGTGGCATGCTCAACGCCGCAGAAATCGCCGCGCACCCCAAGCTGCAAGGCATGGTCATGGGCACCAATGATCTCGCCAAGGAGATGCAGACCCGCTTTCGCGCCGACCGTTTGCCGCTGATGTCGGGCCTTGGCCTCTGTCTGCTCGCCGCCAAGGCGGAAGCGAAGATCATCGTCGATGGGGTCTATAATGCCTTTAAGGATGACGCAGGTCTGGCAACGGAATGCGAGCAGGGCCGCGACATGGGATTTGACGGCAAGACCCTGATCCACCCGGCGCAGATCGAGGTCACCAATGAGGCCTTTGCGCCCTCCGAGGCGGAGGTTGATCTGGCGCAGCGTCAGATCGCCGCGTTTGAGGCAGCTGAGGCCAGCGGACAAGGCGTGGCAGTGGTTGACGGCAAGATCGTCGAGAACCTCCATGTGGTCACCGCGCGCGAGATTCTTGCAAAAGCGGATGCAATTGCGGCGATCTCCGGCTAGGGCTGTGATGGGGTCAGGGAGACTGTACCCTGACACTCGGCACCCGTCTGACGTTGGAGAAAGACATGGCACTTCTGATACTTGGCATCATTCTATGGTGGGGCGCCCACCTGTTTAAACGTCTGGCCCCCGCGCAGCGCGCAAGCCTCGGCGACAAGGGCAAGGGGCTTGTGGCCCTTCTGTTGGTGCTGAGCGTTGTTTTGATGGTCCTTGGCTATCGTGGCATGGATTACATCCACGTCTGGGCGCCGATGCCGTTCATGGTGCACATCAACAATACGCTGATGCTCTTTGCGCTTTATTTTACCAGTCCGGGACCCAAGAAGGGCGCGCTGTTTTACAAGATGCGCCACCCGATGCTGACCGGATTCAAGATCTGGGCTGTGGCGCATCTCTTGGTCAACGGCGATCTGGCCTCGGTGATCCTCTTTGGGTCCATGCTGGCATGGGCCGTGGTCGAGGTGATCACCATCAACAAATCTGAACCGAACTGGCAGCCAAACCCAAAGGGCAGCATTGCCAAGGATGCCATGTTCTTTGTCGCTTCGATCGTGCTTCTGGGTGTGATCGGCTATATTCACGGGCTGATCGGGCCCTCACCATTTCCGGGGTAACATCATGAAACTCTACCGTTTTCTAAGCGAGGACGATACATCTGCCTTTTGCCATAAGGTGACCGATGCGCTGAATAAGGGCTGGGAGCTTTATGGCAGTCCGACCCAGACCTTTGATCCCGTAAAGGGCATCATGCGCTGCGGCCAGTCGGTGGTGAAAGAGGTGGACGGCACCTACACCCCAGAGACCAAGCTGGGGGCACACTGATATGGGCAAGACCAACCACGGGCGTTTCTTTGAGGACTACAGGCTGGGCGAGGTGATCCGCCATGCGGTGCCGCGCACGGTATCGGGTGGAGAGCGGGCATTGTATCATGCGCTTTATCCGGCGCGTCATGCGCTTTACTCCTCGGATGAGTTTGCCCGTTCGGTTGGTCTTGCACATGACAAAGGCGCGCCGCTGGATGACCTGGCGGCGTTCCATATCGTCTTTGGCAAGACGGTGCCGGATATCTCGCTCAATGCGGTGGCGAACCTTGGGTATGCCGAGGGGCGCTGGCATCTGCCGGTCTATGCGGGCGACACGCTGCGGGCCGAGAGCGAGGTGATCGGGCTGAAGCAAAACTCCAACGGCAAGACCGGCGTGGTCTGGGTGCGCACGCGCGGGCTCAATCAGCGTGATGAGGTGGTACTGGAATATGTGCGCTGGGTCATGGTGCGCAAGGGCAACATGGACGCCGATGCACCGGAGACCCGGGTGCCGGATCTGAAACCGGTTCTGGCAGCGGAAGATCTGGCGCTGCCGGTTGGGCTTGATTTCACCTCTTATGATTTTGCGCTGGCAGGAGAGCCGCATCGCTGGGGAGACTACGCCATTGGCGAGCAGATCGACCATGTGGATGGTGTCACCGTTGAAGAGGCCGAGCATATGCTGGCCACGCGCCTGTGGCAAAACACGGCCAAAGTGCATTTCGACAGCACCGCGCGCCCGGATGGCACCCGGTTGATTTATGGCGGCCACGTGATTTCCATGGCGCGGGCGCTGTCATTTAATGGGCTGGCGAATGCGCAGATGATCGTCGGCCTGAACGGCGGCGCGCATGCAAACCCCTGTATGTCGGGCACGACAATCCGGGCGTGGTCCGAGGTTCTGGATAAGGCGCAGACCGCAGCCCCCGGTGTTGGCGCGATCCGCTTGCGTCTGGTGGCGACATCCGGTGGTGCGCCGTTCGCGCTGAAGGGCGCGGATGGGAAATATCTGCCAGAGGTGCTGCTTGACCTGGATTACTGGGCGTTGATGCCGCTGTGATGCGGGCGAGGGTCAGGGGGCGCTGCCCCCTCTTGCCCGGGCCGGGCAATTCACCCCCGGGATATTTCTCGTTAGAAGAGGAGGGGCCTCTGTGGCGCAGGTTCTGTATCTGACGCATCCCGAGATGGTTATTGATCCGGCGGTGGCGGTTGGTTCACAATCCCAATCTTCAACTTCACGCCCTTGCAAGTCAGGACACCGCCATGCCCGAAAATCAGGATTTCATGCAGCAGTTGGCCCAAGCTCTGGACCTCCCCACCGAAGCGGAACCTCAAGCGGTTTTTGACGCGATTGCGACACTCAAGGGGACAGCGCGCCTTGAGACTGCCGCTCAGTCTCATGATCCCGCGCGCTTTGTTCCCATCGAAGCAGTTCAGGAATTGATGCAGGACCGGAACCAGCAGCTTTCAACCCAAGCTGAAAGCCGGATTGCAGGCAAAGTCGCTGAGGCGGTCGCAGGCGGCATCATACTGCCCCGCATGAAAGAATGGGCCACTGCATTGTGCCGCAAAGATGAGGCGGCATTTGACACCTTCGTGTCCAGTTCGGTGCCGGGAGCATACTCCCATTTAACCAAACCCAACCCATTACCTGCCTTTCCTCGCAATGGTGCTGGTGAAGCGACGTCTAACTCACCAGTGGCGGCGGCGATTTGTGCGCAATTGGGCCTCAAGCCCGATGCGCTCAACGATTGAGGTACGCCGGTTCCCGTATCTCATAATTGCGCTGATGTTCGCTCCTCTTCGCGAATGGCGCGTGTCTCCCCGGTTCGCAGTGTCCCGAACGCGAACCGGGGAATGACAAACCAAACGATTTTGGATGAGCCTATCGATGTCAGTGCCCACACGCCCGCTTCCGAAACCCACCGCACAAGTGCAACCTTATGTAGATGTGCTGGGTCTCGAATTGACAGTGCAATTCCTCCTGAAGTTCGGAGGGTCTGAACTCTATATCCCACAAAATCCAAAAGGGCGGTCTCGGGTCGAGAAGCTGGTGGGAGCGGACAATGTGCGAGCCTTGGCCGAAGTGTCGCATCTGTTGCAACGCCGTGTGCCTTTGGCGAACGCATGGATATCTGCGTTTCTGCACTGGCAAGGTAAACCCGTAAGTGAGATCGCACGAACTATCCGCCGCACCGACTGTACGGTGCGCAGATACCTTGCTGAATATAACATCCGAAGCGCAGCTTGAATTGATGCATTCCAGCGCAGGCGGTGGGGCATCGCACCCGGTCCAGCCGGAAACCCCACATAGCGCTCCGATCCTGAGATCGTGCTACGGCCGCGAGAATTTCACCGTGTCACGCCTGCGAGAATGAGTATAGAAATGCGTGCCGCAAAAACAACGCCTGAAGCACCTGAAACGCGTGAAACTCGCCATCAATTAACCGACGCGTTAGCCAGTCTCGAAGCCATTGAAACGATGGTGCAGCGCGTTCAGGCGAACATCAAACACGCGCTTAAACCAACCCCTAATGCAGCCTTAAACCCTGCCTCAAACGCGGATCTACACCGACGCCTTCACCGTCCGGGCCGTCCACGCCGCATCGATGCAGACCCTGAATTGCGGGCTTTCGTTCTGGCGCGCATTGAAGTCATGACCTTTGAGGAACTGGCGGAGGCTATTGCCCAACAGTTTCCGCCAGAACGGTGTATCGGCAAGAGCGCTATTCATGACTGGTTTCACAACGCGCGCCGTCAATCCCATCCGAGAACTGCCGAGATAGCCCAGCCTCTTCCGGGAACAAACGACAAGTATCAGGGATAATTGGTGGGTAACACTACACCTGAGACGCATTGGCAGGCGCTGGAGGCACTCTGGCGTTAAGCGGATGTGTAAGGATCGTGGGGTAGGCTTTGGCGACTCAGTGATTGATTCTGACTGTTATACTTGGGATTTGACTTTGTGATCACAGCAATCTGGCTTGTGATCACAACGTGTAGAAATTGCGACAAACGGCAGCGATAACAGGTGATTTTTACCACTCGTTTGCGTGACAGTGCGCAAAAATAGGCTAAAACGTCGTCAGCTAACCGGAAAGGAGCCAACATGGCCGATGTCAATCGGGGCAATCGCCCGCTTTCGCCGCATTTGACCATCTACCGCCCGCAGCTCACCTCTATGTCGTCGATCATGGTGCGGATCACCGGAATCGCGGCGCTTGGGGTGGCGCTTCTGGTGGTGTGGTGGCTCTTGGCCGCTGCAACCTCCGAGAGCGCATTTGCGTTCATCGACGGATTGATGCGCAGCTGGCTGGGAGATCTGGTCATGCTCGGCGCGGCTTGGGCCATTTTTTATCACATGCTCGGACGCCTGCGTCACGTGGTCTGGGACTTCGGCTACTGCCTTGAGGTTGAGACCTCGGAGAAGCTGGGCATCGGCATGTTCATCGGTGCAACCGTACTGACCGTCCTTGCGGCGATCGTGGTCTGAGGGGGGCAGAGTTCATGAATTATCTCACCGACCGTAAACGCGCAGAAGGCCTTGGGGCCGGGGGCGCAGGGACGCATCATCACTGGCAGATGATGGTCAGCTCCATCTTGCTGGTGTTTCTGGTTCCGGCCTTCGTGATCACCTTTGGGCTGGGTCTGGGTGGCACCTATGAAGAGGTGCTGGCCTATTATGGACGCCCGGTGCCTGCGATCATCACCGGCCTCACGCTGGTGGTTGGCATCATCCATCTGATGCGCGAGGCGCAGGTCGCGGTGGAGGATTACATGCACGGGCTGGCGGAAAAACTGACGCTGATCGCCGTTGCGGCCTTCTCCTACACGATGATTGCCGCGGGTCTCTTTGCCCTCGTCAAGCTCGCCCTGTGATCCGCGCGGTAAGGAACAAAGACGATGACAGCAGCATATGAATATGAAACCCACGAATATGACGTGGTGGTTGTGGGTGCCGGTGGCGCGGGTCTGCGTGCGACGCTTGGCATGGCCGAACAGGGTCTGCGCACGGCCTGTGTAACCAAGGTTTTCCCGACCCGCTCGCACACTGTGGCGGCGCAGGGTGGTATCGCGGCGTCTTTGGGCAACATGGGGCCCGACAGCTGGCAGTGGCACATGTATGACACCGTCAAAGGGTCTGACTGGCTGGGTGACACAGACGCGATGGAATACCTCGCCCGTGAAGCGCCCAAGGCGGTTTATGAGCTTGAACACTATGGCGTGCCCTTCTCGCGGACTGAGGAAGGCAAGATCTACCAGCGTCCCTTTGGCGGCCACACCACCGAGTTTGGCGAAGGCCCGCCGGTGCAGCGCACCTGTGCCGCCGCCGACCGCACTGGCCACGCGATCCTGCACACGCTTTATGGACAGAGCCTCAAGAACAACGCGGAATTCTACATCGAGTATTTCGCCATCGACCTGATCATGTCCGACGACGGGCAGTGTCAGGGTGTGGTGTGCTGGAAGCTCGATGATGGCACCATGCATGTCTTCAACGCCAAGATGGTGGTGCTGGCGACCGGCGGTTATGGCCGGGCCTATTTCTCCGCGACCTCGGCCCATACCTGCACCGGCGACGGTGGCGGCATGGTGGCACGCGCAGGTCTGCCGCTTCAGGATATGGAGTTTGTGCAGTTCCACCCGACCGGCATCTACGGCTCCGGCTGTCTGATCACCGAAGGCGCGCGCGGCGAAGGCGGTTACCTGACGAACTCTGAGGGTGAGCGTTTTATGGAGCGGTATGCGCCCAACTACAAAGACCTCGCACCGCGCGACTATGTCTCGCGCTCCATGACCATGGAGATCCGCGAAGGTCGTGGTGTCGGCGAACATGGCGATCACATCCACCTGAACCTCAGCCACTTGCCTGCCGAGGCACTGGCGGAGCGTCTGCCGGGGATTTCCGAGTCTGCGAAGATTTTCGCCGGTGTCGATGTCACCAAAGAACCGATCCCGGTTCTGCCCACCGTTCACTACAACATGGGCGGTATCCCGACGAACTATTGGGGTGAGGTGCTGAACCCGACCGAGGACAACCCGACCGGCGTGGTGCCGGGTCTGATGGCCGTGGGTGAGGCGGGCTGCGCATCGGTGCATGGTGCGAACCGTCTCGGCTCCAACTCCTTGATTGACCTTGTGGTCTTTGGCCGTGCATCGGCTATTCGCGCAGGCAAGGTTGTAGACCCAGAGGCACCTAACCCGGTGCTCAATCAGGCGTCGATCGACAAGGCGTTTGACCGCTTTGACGGGCTGCGCAACGCCAAGGGCGGCACGCCCACCGCAGAGCTGCGTCTGGAAATGCAGCGCACCATGCAGGCGGATGCGGCGGTGTTCCGCACCGACAAGACCCTGAAAGAAGGCGTCGAGAAGATGGAGGTGATCGCGCAAAAACTCGACGATCTCCATGTCACCGATACCTCGCTGGTGTGGAACTCCGACCTGATGGAAACGCTGGAGCTCACCAACCTGATGCCCAACGCGCTGGCCACCATTGTTGGCGCTGAGGCGCGCAAGGAAAGCCGTGGCGCGCATGCGCATGAGGATTACGCTGAGCGTGACGATAACGCATGGCGCGTGCACACTGTGGCGCGGGTTGAGGGCAATAAGACCACCCTCAGCTATCGTCCGGTGATCGTTGATCCGCTGACCAATGAGGACGAAGGCGGCATCAGCCTCAAGACCATCGCGCCGAAGGCACGGACCTTCTAAATGAGCGTTGCGCCTCCTCGAATCTTGTGCGTCGGCACGCATCACAAGACGGGTACCGTCTGGATGCGGCGTGTCTGGCGTTTGATCGGGGAGGCGCTCGATATTCCTTTTGTACCGGTTCACAACCCGGCCAGATGGAAAAAAATCCCGCAGACGGGGCGTGCGATTGTGGTGAACTGGGCCGGGGCCTTTGCGCCGGAACTGTTCGACAATCCAGAAGCCCGGTTCCTGCACATCATCCGCGATCCGCGCGATGTGTTGTTGTCCGGGGCGCGGTACCACGAAAACAGTCCCGGCCGGCAAGAGCGGTTCCTGCATGGCCCGCGCGAGGATCTTGGTGGCAAGAGCTATCAGGAACACCTGCAGGCGCTGCCTGATCCGGCGGCCAAGCTGGATTTCGAGATGCAGAATATGCATCTGAAAACACTGAATGAAATGCTCGCGTGGCCCTATGGGCATGACCGCGCGATGGATCTGCGCTACGAGGATCTGATTGCGGATCAGGACTGCGCGATCTTTGTGGGCGTGTTGCGTTTTTTTGGCTTCAGCGAGGCCGAAATCGAAACCGCGCGGCAGATCTACTATGACAATTCGCTGTTTGGCGGCCTGAGTTCTGAGAGCGGCGTCGGGCGCACGGCGACCCATGTGTCCTCGGGCAAGGCGCGCCAGTGGCCTTCTAAGCTGCCGCGCGCCGCCGCAGAGCGTTATCTGGAGTGTCACGGCGACGATCTGATCACGCTGGGCTATGAGAGCGACAAGGACTGGCTGTCGCGGCTGGAAACCGACCAACAGGCAGAGGCAGAGGCGGCAAGCCCCCCTTTCGCACAGGCGGCAGGGGGGACGGCATGACCTCTGTCGCAGCCCTCGCCACCGCAGAAAATGTCTGGAGCGCCCTTGGCATTGCGCCCGCATCGGCGTTGCGGATGACCGGCATGCGCCGATCCGGCAACCATGCGATTGCCAATTGGCTGCAACGCAACGCGGATCATGCGTTGTTTTTGAACAATTGCCGCCCCGGTCATGACCCGCTGCGCAACCACAATGGCATCGAGGTCTCGGGCCAGCGATATGATGGCAGCCTGCAGGATGCGGCCGCCGCCGCGGGCGAGGGCGCGCTGTTGCTGCTTTCTTACGAGGACACGCTGCATCTGCGCTTTGACAGCAAGGACAACCTGTCTGGCCCCTATAAAAGCACCAGTTTCGACGGCGATCTGCTGATTTACCGCAGCTTCCTCAATTGGAGCGCGTCGCTGCTGAAAAAACTGCAACGCAATGAAAGCTATCGCTCGGCGGATCGTATGGCGGTGATGGCGCGGGCGCTGGCAACCTATGGCGATCTGCTGGTTGAGGTGCGCGAGGCACAAGACAGCGGTCGGATCGCGGTTTGTTATGACGCGTGGTCTCGAGATGAGCTTTACCGCGCGCGCGTGCTTGCGGATTTGGGGCTGACGCTTCGGGACAACAGTCTTGGTGCGGTGCAGCCCTATGGCGGCGGGTCGAGCTTTCAGCTTGATGTGGCGGCTGCCGAGGATCTGCACTCGCAGGAGCGTTGGCGCGCGATGATTGGTGACCCGGAATATCAGATGCTGCTGCGTCTGGCGGCATTGGACCGCGCGTTTATGGACCGCCTTGAGGCGCTGTTTCCTGCGGATGCGGCGCTGATGACGCGCCTTCCCGCATTGCCCGAACTTGACGCGGAGGTCTTCTCATGATCCCGCGCCCGACTGAAATGCGCAGGTTCTGCGCCCAAGATGACGCCCGGATCTGTCCGGGCCCAGCCCTCTCTCCGCGTGCGCTGCCTTTGGCAGTGGTCGCGGGCAGCTAAGCAAGGAGACACGATCATGGTCGAATTCGCACTTCCGAAAAACTCCAGGATCACCACTGGCAAGACGTGGCCCAAGCCAGAAGGCGCAACCAATGTCCGCAAGTTCCAGATCTACCGCTGGAACCCGGATGATGGCAAAAACCCGCAGGTCGATACCTATTTCCTCGATATGGATAAATGCGGGCCGATGGTTCTGGACGCGCTTATCAAGATCAAAAACGAGATCGACCCGACGCTGACGTTCCGCCGCTCGTGCCGCGAAGGGATCTGCGGGTCCTGCGCAATGAACATTGACGGGATCAACACGCTGGCCTGTATCTATGGTCTCGATGAGGTGAAGGGCGACGTAAAAATCTACCCGCTGCCGCATATGCCGGTGGTGAAGGACCTTATTCCCGATCTGACGCATTTCTATGCCCAGCATGCCTCGATCATGCCGTGGTTGGAAACCAAGACCAACCGCCCCGCCAAAGAGTGGAAACAGTCCATCGAGGACCGCAAGAAGCTCGATGGTCTCTATGAATGCGTGATGTGCGCATCCTGCTCCACTTCCTGCCCGAGCTACTGGTGGAACGGCGATCGTTACCTTGGCCCCGCCGCGTTGCTGCATGCCTATCGCTGGATCATCGACAGCCGTGATGAGGCCACCGGAGAGCGTCTGAACCAGCTGGAAGACCCCTTCAAGCTCTACCGTTGTCACACCATCATGAACTGCGCCAAGACCTGCCCCAAGGGGCTCAATCCCGCTAAGGCGATTGCGCATATCAAGAAAATGATGGTCGAACGCACCGTTTGATCCGGGACCGGTAGGTCACAAGATTTGCCCCGTAGCCCAGAGCGGCTGCGGGGTTTTTGTTTGCCTGACCTCACGGGATCAAGCTGAGAACGGCCCCCGAGCCTGGGTGGAGGTGAAGCCCCCTCCCGGGGGGAGGGTCGGGGGCTGTTCGGCCTATCGGCCAAACGGGTCCTCCCGTGAAGGAAGAATAGGCGGCCGCCCATCAAGGCGGAGGATTGGAAGGGGTGGAAAGCCCCATGTCCGAAAATGAGCTCGGATCGGACCCAGCCTGCACCCAATGAGGGGGTGGTCTTTGGCGGGCCAGTCTCCTGTTCGTCTTTGTGTCGCGACGCATTGATCCTGACAGATCCGGGTGAAACACCGCTCAACAGGGCGCGCGGCGGGGGCGCAACGGGTCTGGGAGAGCTTTGCTTGCAAAGGGTGCATAACCCCCTTGCAAAACTGTCTGATGCGGCAGTGCAGCATTGAGCCTAGATTACCCGCGAGGGAGGCGCTGATACTGACATGACGAAAGACACCCGATGACCAATCTGATCTCCGCCCCGATCGCCCAAGCCCAGGTTGAAGCCGACAAAACTGCAGCTGCAGCTGCAGCTGCGGCTGCGCTGGCTGTGCTTGAGGACGCATGGTCCTACTACACCCCCGAAGCCCCTGTTGCGACCCGTGAGGTCGAGGCACAGGACGGTGTGATTGCCTACTACGAGGCGGCCTGAGGCCACCTCGCTTGAACCGGCGCGCGCCACCGTGTAGGTCGCGAGCATGCCGGTTCTTCTGATCCTTTTGTTGCTGGGGGTGCTCAGCTATCTTTATTGGCGCCGTCACACCACGACGCTGACACGCGATTGTCGCTGGCGGCGTGCGCGCAGCGGGCCGGGCTGGCACTGCGCCTTTTGTGGTGCCGTTGATGACGATGCACGGCCACCGCGCCACTGCCGCCGCCGCAGCCCGCACTAACATCGCCACATGCGCCGCGCCGTCCCGTCAGGGGCGGCGCCGGGCCCAAGGCTTTGCCCGGCATCTGTGACGCAGGGTCAAAGGGGCGGGAGCCCCCCTCGCGCATTGCATGAACCTATCTGGTGAAGCCGTCGTTTGTTCCGGATGAGGCGAAGCTCCGCGAAGAGCCCATACCTCCCAAGTTGTTGCACAGCGGCGAACGTCAGCTGTCCCGGCGAAGGCCGTTTTTGACGATTTGGGCTTTCGTCCAATGAATGTCACTCTGGACATGCCCTTCACGGACATATTTCGCGATATGCGTGGCCATATCGCTTTCAAGAAATAGTGAAATCGACCTCACAACAAAGCCTTCCTGAGTGTTCAGATCCAATAGGTTGAGCACTGAGTTCACTCCAGCGTCATTGAATTTCCCCCGTTGGAGTACAGGGACGGGCATCACGCCCAATTCCTCAAAGCGACCTAGTGTTTCATCCCAGTTCTGGACTTCGTCGCCTACGATCCAAGCAAAGCCGAGGAAATATGACGGTAATTCGTCATAAGCCACTGAATGCTTCGCAAACAAGTATTCCCCTACAATCCTCTCATTCTCGGAGAGACTGGGCGAAATTCCGGCCGCATACGCCTTCATCCAATCCCGCGACGCGTGGTATCCGCTGTCAGGGCTTCGAGCGTGACAACCGCCCGAGAAAATAGTCGTGTTCTCGCCGTCCATTTTTTCGGTGAACACGACTTCGTCGGCGGCCCGCATATGTGTGAGATCTTGGATGATCTTGTCATCACTCCCGACACCCGGAGAGGTAGGCAAATGAAAAGTACGTCCGTATTTCTTCATGCAAATCTTATGGCAGAGCTGCGTGTCAGAAGAAAGAGCGGCCCTTCAATCGAAGATGGAGAACGGCAGCTTTGTTCCGCGTCCTGTCAGTTCATACGCACTCCTGCGCAGGGCGGCTGTTGTGCCAGCGTGAGGGCGACCCTCGGGGATGCGATGTGGTAGGCCGCGTGGGCCTTGCGGCTGTCTGAAATCTTCAAAGCCGCACATGGCAATGAGGAATGCGCCGCCGGGATGCGTCACCCGGGTCGGTTCCCTGTGGCGCGTACGCCAGCATGCGGAGCTATGCAGAAAAGAAATATCTTCCTTGCAGAAATTGGTGCTTGATCGACTCGAAGTTTTGCCCGATATGCGCGCTTAAGACGCCAACGCACGCGCCTCTGTCGAAAGGGTTCACAGCCCTAGGGTTACGTAGCGACGGTAACGTCTCTGATGGAACTGAGCGGCCATAGATGGCCGGGTCTTTTGGAGATGACCATGACTGTATTCGTGACCGGGTCTGCAACCCGCGATGACGTGACTCTTGTCCCCCGCCACCTGCAATATATCGCCAATACCCGGTTCGAGCGTCCGACGCTGGTGATCGACAGCGAAGCTGTGGCGCGTCAGTACATGGGTCTTGCCCGTGGTCTGGGGCGTGCGCGTATCCACTACGCCGTCAAGGCCAACCCGGCACCGGAAATCCTGCGTCGTCTCTGTGCGCTGGGGTCGAATTTCGATGCCGCGAGCCGCGCCGAGATCGAGATGTGCCGTGCCGCCGGTGCCTCTGCTGCGCGCATCACCTTTGGCAACACCATCAAGAAACCCGCAGACATCGCATTCGCGCATGCACTGGGGATCACCCATTATGCGGCGGATGCGGTGGAAGAGTTGGAGAAACTTGCCGAGCACGCACCGGGCGCACATATCTGCATTCGTATCCTCGTTGAGGCGTCTTCTGCCGATTGGCCACTGAGCCGCAAATTCGGCTGCGCGCCGGATATGGCGGTGGGGCTGATGGATCGCTGTGTTGCGCTTGGTCTGGTGCCACATGGGCTGTCGTTCCATGTGGGCTCGCAGACCCGCGAACCTCAGATGTGGGAGCCGATCCTCGATCAGGTTGCCGACGTCTGGCAAGCGGCCCGCGCGGCAGGCCATGACCTGAAACTTCTGAACATCGGGGGTGGTTTTCCCGCAGGCTATCGCAATGCGGTGATGGCACCTGAAGTCTATGCCACTGAAGTGATGAAGCGCGTCAATGCACGCTTTCCCGATGCTGCCGAGGTGATGGCGGAGCCGGGCCGCGGACTGGTGGCCGAAGCCGGTGCAATCGCCGCCGAGGTGATGTTGGTGTCGCGCAAACACGACAGTGATCTGCACCGCTGGGTTTATCTCGACATTGGCAAGTTCTCCGGTCTTGCGGAAACCATGGATGAGGCGATCCGCTACAAGATCACCACCGACCGCGACCATGAGACCTTGGGCGCCTGCGTGCTGGCGGGGCCGTCCTGTGATAGTGCCGATGTGCTTTATGAAAAGCAGCCCGTTCAGCTGCCGCTGGGGCTGAAATCCGGCGACCGCGTGGTGATCCACTCTTGTGGGGCCTATACCACCACCTATGCGTCGATTGGCTTCAACGGCTTCCCGCCGCTGGATGTTGTGGTGCTCTGAGAGCATCAGGACGCTGAAACGCCCCTAGGCGCGTGAACCGTTGTTCGGCTGCAAGGCCGGACAGCACTCATCCAAGGTCGGGCGCTATCCTTGTTCTGTTAAGCCATGTATCAGGTAGCAAACAGAACAGGGAGACCCGCGCAGAATGTCCGACACCCAATTCCCCATTCCCGCCGACGCAGACACCCGCCGCGCGGTGCCGCCGGTGATTTGCTATCCAAACGAGACCTTGCCAAAGCCGGATCTGACGCTCTATCGCGCGGCACGGGACGGCGCGGAAAAGGTCGCAGAGGTTACCGTGCCGCCGCGTGAAGCGGCCACCTTTGAGGTCGCCGCCGGGCAGTTCTTCCGTATCTCCTCCATTGAGGGGCCGCAGGTGGGGGATTTGAACCTGTGGAACCGGAACGACATCAGCGAGCGGTTCTTTTCCGGCAAGACCCGTGCCCTGCATGGCACCCATGTCACCACGGGCGAGCGGCTGTGGTCGAACCTGCCTTATATGCGCCCGATGGCGACGATCATTGCCGATACGCTGGACTGGTACGGCATCGATGCCTATGGCGGCTCCGTACATGATGTGATTGGCACGCGATGTGATCCCTACACCGGCAATCTGCTGCAAGGCAGCCAGTATCACCATTGTTGCCATTCAAACCTGACCCGGGCGCTGGCCGATCACCTTGGCCTGTCGCTGGCGGAGGCGGAACCGCATGTGCATGACGTGCTGAACGTCTTTATGTGCACTGGTTTTACCCGCGATACCGGCCAGTATTTTATGAAAGCGAGCCCGGTGCGTCCGGGCGATTATCTGGAGTTTTTTGCCGAGATCGACCTCTTGGGCGCGATGAGCGCCTGCCCGGGCGGGGATTGTTCGGCCGAGCATTCCAGCGATACGGCGGCCTGCCATCCGATGCTGGTGGAGGTCTTTGCCCCCAAAGAAGGCAGCCTTGCCACTTGGCAAAGCCCCGCTCTCAATGGCTATGACCGCAGTCACGGGTGCTGAGCGGCTGCGATAGAGCGGTGATTAAAAAGGGCCGTCCCTATACTGGGGGCGGCCCTTTTGGGTGATATCCAGCATCCACCAACTCCCTTACACGGAGAGAATGGATACCGGGAAACGCGGCTTAAGCGAAAGCCGCAGCGAGGGCGATTTCCACCATCTCACCAAAGCTGCGTTCGCGTTCCTCAGACGGGAGAGCTTCGCCGGTTTGAAGATGGTCGGATACGGTCAGCACCGCGAGGGCGCGGCGACCGTAGCGCGCGGCGAGCGTGTAAAGCTCTGCCGCTTCCATCTCCACTCCGAGGACACCATGGCGGACCATCTGTTCATTGAGGTCGGGGCGCTCGTCATAAAAGGTGTCGGAAGAATAGATCCCGCCCACATGGGGCGACAGACCCTGTGCTTCAGCAGCCTGCACCGCATTGCGCAGCAGGCTCCAGTCGGCACTTGGCGCGAAGTTCACGTCTTTGAATATGGTACGGGAGGGCGTGTTGACGCTGGTGGCGGTCATCGCGATGATCACATCGCGCACCTTCACATGCGGTTGCATGCCGCCACAGGATCCGATGCGGATCAATGTCTGAACGTCGAAATCCCGGATCAGTTCGTTGGTGTAGATCGACAAGGACGGCATCCCCATGCCGCTGCCCTGGATCGAGACCCGGTGTCCGTTCCACATGCCCGTATATCCAAGCATTCCGCGCACTTCATTTACGAGGCGCACATCACTTAGAAATGTTTCCGCTGCCCATTTGGCGCGATAAGGATCGCCCGGAAGTAGGACGGTTTCGGCGTAATCACCTTTTTGTGATCCAATATGCACAGTCACTTAATCGCGCCTTCCGTATCAAATTTCCAGATCGGATATATCGACACCATTGCTGAGTGCCGTATGGACCCAATGCGGTTTACGGCCACGGCCTGTCCACGTTTCGTCCGGATTTTCAGGATTGCGGTATTTCGGGCTTGCTTTTGATTTCCGTGCGGCACCTTTTGCCGAGTTGGAAAGGACTTCATCGAGGGAGAAGCCATATTCAGCAGCTGCCTGCTCTGCAGCTTTCAATGCTTCGGTGCGTTCGCGCTGTTCGGCATCTTTCAGTGCCTTTTCAACGTCTTTGCGCAACTGAAGCAGGTCCTTTCGGGACATTTGGTTCAGATCGAGGGACATAAGTTTTACTCCGTAGAATTTAGCCACGACAAAAACTTCGGGCTAATGCACTTAATGCCCGAATTCTCAGTGCAGTTCAGCACTTAATTTTCGTTTTTAGCGTTTTTCGGTGAAATTCGTCTGAGTAGAATTAAACTGATGTGTTTGTTTTTGCGAGCTCGACTATATCTTTCATGATTGAATTTAGTTCGAAATTCTTTGGTGTGTAGACTCTCGCAACGCCCATATCGAGGAGCATATTTGCGTCGTCTTCGGGAATAATTCCCCCCACAACAACAGGCACATTTTCCAGTCCTGCATCGCGAAGTTGGGCCAATGTGTCCTTTACCAATGGCAAATGGCTGCCCGAAAGAATGGATAAACCGATGACATGGGCTGAGTCGCGTTGCGCACTGCTGACCAGTTCCTGCGGCGTGAGGCGAATGCCGTCATATGTAATGTCCATGCCGCAATCCCGGGCGCGGAATGCGATCTGCTCTGCGCCATTGGAGTGGCCATCAAGGCCGGGCTTGCCCACCACGAATTTCAACCGACGGCCAAGCTGATCCGATACGGCGTTCACCGCGTCGCGCAGATCATCAAGCCCTTCTGTCTTGTTGGACATGGACGCAGAGACGCCAGTGGGGCCGCGGTAGGTGCCATAGGTCTTGCGCATCTCCTCGGCCCATTCGCCGGTGGTGACGCCTGCGCGGGCGGCGCGGATGGAGGCTGGCATGATGTTTTCGCCCTCGCGTGCGGCCTTGCGCAGCCCTTCAAGTGCTGCGGCCACCTCGGCGTCATCGCGCGCATCGCGCCATGCATTGAGACGTGCGATCTGGTCGGCCTCAACCGCCGGGTCGACGGTCATAATGCCGCCATCCTCGGTTTGCAGCGGCGAGGGCTCGCCCTCGGTCCATTTGTTGACGCCGACCACCACAGTCTCGCCGGCCTCGATGCGGTTCAGACGTTCGGCGTTGGAGTCCACGAGGCGGGATTTCATGTATTCAATGGAGGCAACCGCACCGCCCATACCCTCCAGCGTGGCAAGTTCGGCGCGCGCGCCATCCTTCAGCGCCTCGACCTTGGCATCCACCACCGGGTTGCCATCAAAGAGGTCGCCGTATTCCAAGAGGTCGGTCTCATAGGCGAGGATCTGTTGCATCCGCATCGACCATTGTTGATCCCAAGGGCGCGGCAGGCCGAGGGCCTCGTTCCAGGCCGGAAGCTGCACCGCACGGGCGCGGGCCTTTTTTGAGAGCGTCACGGCGAGCATCTCAATCAGGATGCGGTAGACGTTGTTTTCTGGCTGTTGTTCGGTCAGCCCGAGGGAGTTCACCTGCACGCCGTAGCGGAAGCGGCGGAACTTTGGGTTGTCGATCCCGTAGCGTGTCAGGCAAATCTCGTCCCAGAGGTCGACAAAGGCGCGCATCTTGCACATCTCGGTCACGAAGCGGATGCCTGCGTTTACAAAGAAGGAGATACGCCCGACCATCGCCGGGAAGTCCTCGGCGGGCACGCGGGGTTTCAGCTCGTCAAGCACCGCCTGCGCGGTGGCCAGCGCGAAAGCCAGTTCCTGTTCCGGTGTCGCACCGGCCTCTTGCAGGTGGTAGGAACACACATTCATCGGGTTCCATTTGGGCACGTTTGTATAGCAGTACTCCGCCACATCCGCGATCATCTTGAGGCTGGGGGCCGGGGGGCAGATGTAGGTGCCGCGGCTGAGATATTCCTTGATCAGGTCGTTTTGCACCGTGCCCTGAAGTTTCGATACATCTGCGCCCTGTTCTTCGGCCACTGCAATATAAAGGCTAAGGAGCCAAGGGGCGGTGGCGTTGATGGTCATCGAGGTGTTCATCTGCTCCAGCGGGATCTGATCGAACAACGCCCGCATGTCGCCGAGATGCCCCACGGGCACGCCGACCTTGCCCACCTCGCCCCGCGCCAGCACGTGATCGCTGTCATAGCCGGTCTGAGTGGGCAGATCGAAGGCCACGGACAGGCCGGTCTGCCCCTTGGCAAGGTTTGCGCGGTAAAGGGCGTTGGAGGCGGAGGCGGTGGAGTGGCCCGCATAAGTGCGGATCAGCCAAGGCCGGTCCCGGCTGGGGGCTTCGGGGCGTTCATTCTGCGCGAGCGACATGGCGGGCCTCGTGAATCATCGTGTGAGCAATAAAGTTACGTGTAGGTGATCTAAACTGGAATTATGCTACCTTGTCAATTCGCCGCGTTGCGGCAATTGCTGCGCTGCGACTTTTGCACCTGCAGAAGATGTACGGTTACAGTTGTGCCGCAGAGTGGGCGCAGTAAGAGTGCGGGTATGACGCAGACTGTTGAACTTCCTCTTTGGGCTTTTGTGCTGATCCTGCTGTTTGCAGCGGTGACATTTGCGTCGCATTTCCTGTTTCCCTCGGTGCGCTGGTTCTTTCGCCGTCGGTTGGAACGGGCAGTGGCGCGGCTCAATCAGCGGTTGGAGCGCCCGATCGAGCCGTTCAAGCTGGCGCGCCGCTACGACATGATCCAGCGGCTGATCTATGACCCGCAGGTGGCGCAGGCGGTCTCCGACCATGCGGCGGCAAAGGGCATCCCGGAAAACGTCGCCTTTGAGGAGGCCCGACGCTATGCACGCGAGATCGTGCCGTCCTTTTCGGCGTTCACCTATTTCAGCTTTGCGATCCGGGCGGCGCGGTTGCTGTCGAATGCGATCTACCGGGTGCGGTTGGGCAGCTACGACGAGGGGCTTTTGAAGGCGATTGACCGTGACGCTACCGTGGTTTTTGTGATGAACCACCGCTCCAATATGGATTACGTGCTGGTGACCTATCTGGTCGCCAAACGCTCGGCCCTGTCCTACGCGGTGGGCGAATGGGCGCGGGTCTGGCCGCTGAGCCGTCTGATCCGGGCGATGGGAGCCTATTTTATTCGGCGTAAATCGCAAAATGCGCTCTACCGGGCGGTGCTGGCAGCTTATGTGCGGCTGGCCACGCGGGCAGGGGTGACGCAGGCGATGTTCCCCGAGGGGGGGCTGAGCCTTACGGGAGCGATGGCACCGCCCAAGCATGGCTTGCTCAAATACATCGTGGATGGCAGCGCCGAGGTGGGCAAGGACGTGGTCTTTGTGCCGGTGGCGCTGAATTATGACCGGGTGCTGGAAGACAAAATCCTGATCCGGGCGGCGCAGACCGGCGACCGGCGGTTCCGGGCGCGGATCGGGGCGGTGATGCTGCGTTTGCTGCGGCAATTCTGGCTCTGGGTGACCGGGCGATATCAGCATGCGGGGCAGGCGGCGGTGAGCTTTGGCCGCCCGCTCAGCGTTAGTGAACTGCCGCAGACCTCTCGTGAAGATCGCGCACGCATGTTGTCGACCGAGTTGATGCGCCGGATCGGGGAGGTGGTGCCAGTGCTGCCAGTGCCGATGGTCAGCTATCTCTTGTTGCAACGTGGCGCGATGAGTGAGGCGGCATTGCTGCAGGCGTTGCGTGACACCGTGGCGCGCATGCCGCTGGCCAGCATTCATTTGCCCGAACACGCCCATGATGCCGCCATTCAGAGCGCGATATTGCAGATGCGTAGGCGCAAGCTGATCCGCACCTCTGGTGGCGTTGTCACGCCGGACCGGAGCCAGATTGATATGCTGCGGTATTACGCCAATTCCATTGCGCATCTGGTGCCTGCTGCCTTGGAACCACCTTCGGAGGAGGAGGTGATTTCTGCGACTGCAAAAGAAAATTCTGCATCCGCTGGGTCATAAAATTACAAACAGTGATTGATTGGGGTTGCTTTATTACCTTGTCGTTCGTACTCCTTGGGGGAGAACGGCGCGATTCTGCGTTGCAGAACCACTGCGCCGACAGATCGAGACCAAGGGAGGCCGACATGGCTCTGGACACTCAGGACGGCATGATGACCTACGACGCACCGCAAAAAGACCTCTATGAAATGGGGGAAATCCCCCCGATGGGCTATGTGCCCAAGCAGATGTACGCCTGGGCGATCCGCAAGGAACGCCATGGCGAGCCGGATACTGCGATGCAGCAGGAGGTGGTCGATGTCCCCACACTCGACAGCAACGAAGTGCTGGTTCTGGTGATGGCGGCGGGCGTGAACTACAATGGCGTCTGGGCGGCATTGGGCCAGCCGATCAGCCCCTTTGACGGCCATAAGGCCCCCTACCATATCGCCGGTTCGGATGCCTCGGGCATCGTTTGGGCCGTGGGAGACAAGGTGAAGCGCTGGAAGATCGGCGATGAGGTGGTGATCCACTGCAATCAGGATGATGGCGATGACGAGGAATGCAACGGCGGTGATCCGATGTATTCCACCAGCCAGCGGATCTGGGGCTATGAGACGCCGGATGGCTCTTTCAGTCAGTTCACCCGTGTGCAGGCGCAGCAGTTGATGCCGCGTCCCAAACATCTGACGTGGGAGGAAAGCGCCTGTTATACGCTGACGTTGGCCACCGCCTATCGGATGTTGTTCGGCCATGAGCCGCACGACCTGAAACCGGGCCAGAACGTGCTGGTCTGGGGCGCCTCGGGCGGGCTGGGATCTTATGCGATCCAGCTGATCAATACAGCGGGCGCAAATGCGATTGGCGTGATCTCGGACGAAAGCAAACGCGATTTTGTCATGAGCCTTGGCGCCAAGGGTGTGCTCAATCGCAGAGATTTCAACTGCTGGGGGCAATTGCCCACCGTGAATACACCGGAATATGCGCAGTGGTTCACGGAGGCGCGTAAATTCGGCAAAGCGATCTGGGAGATCACCGGCAAGGGCAATAATGTCGATATGGTGTTTGAACACCCCGGTGAAGCGACCTTCCCGGTGTCGACCTTTGTGGTGAAAAAAGGCGGCATGGTGGTGATCTGCGCAGGCACGTCCGGGTTCAACTGCACCTTTGATGTGCGCTACATGTGGATGCACCAGAAACGCCTGCAAGGCAGCCATTTTGCGCACCTCAAACAAGCGTCGGCGGCCAATAAGCTGATGATTGAACGCCGTCTGGACCCTTGTATGTCTGAGGTCTTTACCTGGGCGGACCTGCCGGCAGCACATATGAAGATGCTGCGCAACGAACATAAGCCCGGCAATATGTCGGTGCTGGTTCAAGCGCCTAAAACTGGCTTGCGCACACTTGGTGAAGTGCTCGACGCGTAACCCCAGCTTTTGCTGAACGCTCAAAACATCCGCCCCTAGAGGCGGGTGTTTTTGTTTGAGACCTGGGGTGGCCACCCTATTGCCAAGCGGCATTTTCGTTGGTTGACTGGTCTGCAGCCGAGAGCTGCGCTATTTGGTCAAATAAGGCGAAGGCGCAATGCAACCCTAAGTAGAATGATCGATGTCGATGACATATCTCATAAGTTGGGATGGTTTAAGCGCCTCAGAAATTTATAGTAGGAGGATAGATCTAAAAGATCTAATGTAGGGCACGCAAAAAGACTCAGGCCCGCAGCAACGCTCTGAAACAGACACGACAGACTTTCTAAGAACCAGCGTCAGGTCCGACCTGAGCGGGGGTCGACTTAATGGACCAGCGCGTTATATGCAGCGTGGTCCCGGCATCGTCGGACGCAAAGCGCCGACAGCAAGTGCGAGATAGAATGGTACGACGTCAAAACCTGAACGCGATTCTCGAAATGATCGAGAGTTCAGCCAATCTTGAAGAGATTGGTGAGGTTCTGGCGCAGTTTCGAAACCTCCTTGAGGTGGATCACGTCTTTTACCGCTGGGTGGACCGTTCGGGCAGCATCAGCGGATGCTCGACCTTGCCGGTGGCGTGGCAGGACCGCTATTCCGCCATGGGCTATCACCGCATCGACCCGGTTGTGATCGGCTGTTACACGGCGTTTCACCCGGTGGATTGGCGCGATCTGGACTGGTCGGCGCGGCTGGCGGCAGCGTTTCGCAAGGATTCACTGGCCTTTGGGGTCGGCAGTCAGGGCTATAGCGTGCCCGTGCGCGGACCTGCCGGACAATATGCGGTGTTTAGCATCACCAAGACCTGCAAGGGCGACGTGTGGGATAAATTTACGCGCAAACACAGCCGCGATCTCATTCTTGTAGCCCATTATGTGAACCGTCGGGCATTGGATTTTGAGATGTCCTTCTATCCGCTGCCGGAACAGCCGCTGTCTATGCGCGAATCCGAGGCACTCAGCCTGCTGGCCGAGGGTATGAGCCGCGCGCGTGCGGCGGAGGCGATGGATATCTCCGAACATACGCTCCGCGTCTATATCGAGGGAGCGCGCAGCAAGCTGCAGGCGCAGAATACGACCCATGCGGTGGCACGGGCCGTGACGATGGGGCTGATCGGGGCCTGATGCCACTGGTGTGCCCCGGCGCACGCCTGTAATGTCGCGCCATGACACAGGCCACATCCCCAGCGCCCGCGCTGCAATTCTCTGACGATCAGGCTCAAGCCTTTGATGCCCTTACGGAACAGCTGCGCAAAGCGGGTGTCGATCTGGGCGAGGACTTGCTGCATCCGCCGCGGGGCGAAACCGGCGTCAGCGCGGTGATTGGCAAGGCCGGATCGGGCAAGACGCTATTGCTGGCGGAGTTTTACAAAGCCTTGGCTGCAGCCGGTGTCGATGTGGTTTCCGGGGACTATGAAAGCCGCAAGAAAGCCGACAAACGCACCCTGGCCATTCTGGCGCCCACCAACAAGGCAGCCAGCGTGTTGCGCCTACGGGGTGTGCCGGCCACCACCATCCACCGCATTCTATATACCCCGGTATATGATCCCGAATATGAGCGCATTGCCGAGTGGCTGGCGGGCGAGGGGGAGCGGCCCGAGATTGAGGGGCTGAGCGAGGAGGCGCTGGCACGCGCCGAAGCCTTTTATGCCACCAACAAATCCATGCCGGGCGCTTTGGCGGCTGCGGGGCTGCGGGGTTCGGATTTCATCACGGGTTGGAAACGGCGTGAAGAGCCGCTGGACATCGGCTTTGTCGACGAGGCCTCGATGCTGGACAATCGCCAGTTTGAGGATCTGAAGGAGATTTTCCCGACGCTTGTGCTGTTTGGCGACCCGGCGCAGTTGGCACCGGTGAACCAGTCGGGGTCGATGGTGTTTGAGGACCTGCCCGAAGAGCGCAAGCTGATCCTCAACCGCATTCACCGCCAGGAGGCCGACAACCCGATCCTCGATCTGGCCCATGCGCTGGCGGACCCGCAACTGGGGTTTGAAGATTTCGAACGTATGGTCGAGGACAAGGCCCGTCAGGACGAGCGCGTTGTCTGGGGACAGCGGGTCGAGGTCGATCTGATGGCACGCTCTCCGGTGCTGGTCTGGCGCAACAACACGCGCATCCGGCTGATCAACGCGTTTCGCGCGGTGCATGGCGCGCCCGAAGATCAGCTTCTTGAGGGTGAACCGCTGATCTGTGACGGGCTGGAGCTGCCGCTGAAGCACCGCAAGAAACGATTGGATCTGGAGGCGCGTGGCCTGATCAAGGGTGCGCAGGTGATCTATCTCGGCCCCGGCCGCAAACCCGGTTTTTCGCGCCTGCATGTGATGGGGGCAGAAGATCCGCAGGTCTCTGCCGCCTCTATCGTGAAGATCGAAAAACCCGAGGAAGAAGAACCGTTTATTCCCTTTGCCGCGCGCATGGGGGCCACGTTTTTGCATGGCGCGGCGGTCACCATCCATAAGGCGCAGGGCTCGCAATGGGATACGGCGCAGGTCTTTGCCCCCGATATTTACGCAGCCGCCCGGATGGGGCGGGTGGAGGCGGGCCAGCCCCTGTGGAAGCGGCTGGCCTATGTGGCCATCACCCGCGCGCAGGAGCGGCTGATCTGGGTGGTGCGCAATCGGTTGGCGAAACCCACAGGCCCGCTGCCGGTCGATGACTTGCGGCAGGTGGCGGCCCCGACATTGACGCTTGAGGCACAGGGTGAGGAGGCCCCGGTATGACAAAATCCATTCTGGTTACAGGAGCCAGTTCCGGGATCGGCCGCGCGGTGGCGGAGCTGTTCCTTGGGCGCGGCTGGACGGTTGGTCTGCTGGCACGGCGGGCGGAAAAGCTGGCGCAGATCGCCGAGGGGCAACGCCGTGCCGTGGTGCTGCCTGCGGATGTGACCGACCCTGCAGCGGTGGAGGCCGCGTTTGATCACTTCTGCACCGAGGCCGGGCGGATTGATGTGGTATTCAACAACGCTGGCATCTTTACCCCGCCGGGCACCATTGACGAGATCGCGCTGGAGGATTGGTTTGCGGCGGTGAACGTCAACCTCAATGGCATGTTCTTATGCGCGCGGGCGGGGTTTGCCCGGATGCGCCACCAGAACCCACGGGGCGGGCGGATCATCAACAATGGCTCTATCGCTGCGTATGTGCCGCGCCCAAATAGTGTGCCCTATGCGGCGACTAAGGCCGCGATCACCGGGCTGACCAAATCGTTGTCGCTGGATGGGCGTGCCTATGACATCGCCTGCGGGCAGATCGACATTGGCAATGCCCGCACGCCAATGGTGGCGGACCTGGCGCAGCGACAGGCCGAGGCGCAGCCAGACGCGCCGCCGATGGACACCTTTGATGTGGCGGATGCGGCGCGCTCGGTTCTGCATATGGCGGAGCTGCCGTTAGAGGCCAATGTTCAGTTCATGACCGTGATGGCAACAAAAATGCCCTATATCGGTCGCGGCTGAGAGGCTCCGGCTCAGAGACACCGAAGGGGCGAACCCGGGACGGGGGTGCTCCCGCCTATATGCCCCGCGCCTTTTCGGCACATGGCCTCTGGTTGGGCCGGGCGCCGCGCTGACGCGCGGCGCGGGTGCGCCAAGCTCAGCGGTCGCGCAGAAGCTGGAAACCGGCTGCCGCCCCCCAACCTGAAATCACCGCTATCAGCAGCGCCAACAGGCCATAAATCGCGGGTTGTTCGCGTGAGAGATTGAACAAAAAACGCTCCATCCCCACCTTGTTGACCTCAATCACCGTTTCGTATTGGGACACCACCCGGCCTGCGCGGGTCAGGAAGATACGCGTGCGATAATGGCCTTCGATCAGATCCGCGGGCATACGCAGGGCGGTGCGAAACAGGGTCTGTTCGTCTAAGGCAACGGCGTTTTCCTGCAGCGAATAGAACCCCTTTTCCTCGCGGATACGCATTAGGGCTTCGGTGAAGGTTTGCGCGCCTTCAACGGTGGAGCCCACAGAACGGATCGCCCGATGGATCGAGACCTTATGGCGCAGATCTTCCGTGTCGCTGAGTGCCTCTGAAAACGGTGCAGAGGTGGCAACGGCGTAAAAGCTCGGCGCGGAGTCGACGGTGACGGCTTCTGTATTCACCCAGATCCCAAATTCGCGATCCTTGCGACGCACCATCACCGGCTCGCTGGGGCCAGAGACGGTGACCACAACCTCGAGAGGGGCATCGGTGGCAATGGGGGATTCGCGTTTTACCGCGCCGAAGATCAGGATTTCAGAGCCGTCAAAGGTCGCGGTGATGGCAACGCGGTCCTGGCTGAGGCCGAGGACGACCTCTTCGGCAGCGGCGATGCTGGCTGTGAGGGCAGCCCAAAACGTCAGGGCAATCAGGCGCAAGAGGGGCATCAGTGCACCTCCCGGATTGGGGTCACAGAGAAGACTTCGCTGGGTTCCAGCAGCAGATCAAGCGCCAGTTTGGCGCAGACCAGAATGACGAGGAGGGCGAGCAGAATGCGCAGCTGTTCGGCCTTTAGCAATGTGCCGATCCGGGTGCCGAACTGCGCCCCGACAACGCCGCCAATCAGCAACAGCACCGCAAGGACAATATCCACGGTCTGGTTGGTGATCGCATGCATCATCGTGGTGGCCGCCGTCACGGTGATGATCTGAAACAGCGAGGTGCCGACCACGACTTTTGTGGGCATGCCCAAGAGATAGATCATCGCGGGCACCATGATGAAGCCACCGCCGACCCCCATGATCGCGGTGAGCATTCCGACAAAGAGCCCAACCGCAACCGGCGGTAGTACGGAGATATAAAGACCGGAGGTGCGAAAGCGCATCTTGAGCGGCAGGCTATGGACCCACCCGCGTTGGCGTCGTTTGGGTGGTCCGCCGCGTTTGGATTTGCGCAGGGCATTGACGCTCTCGATGAACATCAAACCCCCGACAATGCCGAGGAAGACCACGTAGCAAAGCGTCACAAACAGGTCGATCTGCCCGAGAGATTTCAGATAGTTAAAGATCGCAACGCCAAGTGCTGCGCCGATGAGGCCACCGGCTTGCAGGACGGCCCCCATCTTGAGGTCGACGGTGCGGCGGCGCAGATGCGCAAGCACGCCGGAGACCGAGGAGGCGACGATCTGGTTGGCACCGGTGGCTACCGCCACCGCCGGAGGGATGCCGATAAAGAACAAGAGCGGCGTCAGAAGGAAACCACCGCCGACGCCGAACATGCCCGAAAGCACCCCGACCATGCCGCCAAGTCCCAGAATAAGGAATGCATTCACGGCCACTTCGGCGATGGGGAGGTAAATGTTCATATCGCTGAGGCGTCTTCTGCTGGCGAGTGGGCGTGGGGATGACACCCACGGGCTGTGTGTGGTTCGACCATAGAACAGGCTGATTTTGAAAGCGACAGCCCGCGACAGAAAAACGCCCCCGCGCTCAGGACTGAGGCGGGGGCGCTACAGCGCGTGCTAAGGCGTGCGGCGTTTGCCCGGAGTTTCATCACCAAGCCGGGCAGTGACGTTTGCTTTAGCGTTCCTTCACATAGGGTTGACCACCGGCGCGCGGCGGGACTGCTTTGCCGACAAAGCCTGCGAGGATCACGACGGTCAGCACATAGGGCAGGGCGTCCATCACCTGCACCGGGATCGACACACCGCCGAGCTGGATGCTCTGGAATCGCAGCGCGACCGCTTGCAACAGGCCAAACAGCAGACAGGCTCCAAGCGCGTGCCAGGGGCGCCATTTTGCAAAGATCAGGGCTGCCAGTGCGATATAGCCACGACCGGAGGTCATTTCCTTGACGAAACCCGCCTGAAGGCCGGTGGCGAGGTACGCCCCGGCGATGCCACAGAGCACGCCCGCAATGCCGATTGCGGCAAAGCGCAGCCCGCGCACGGACACACCGGCGGTGTCCACGGCGGCCGGGTTTTCCCCCACGGCGCGTAGGCGCAGGCCAAAGCGGGTGCGAAACAACACCCACCATGTCAGCGGCACCATCAGGGCAGCGACATAGACCAGAATGGAATGGCCGGAGATCAGCTCGGACCAGATCTGCTGGATTACGTTGGCCTCGCCAATCAACTCGCTGAGGGGACGGCCTGCGGCTTCGGCTTCGGAAGGTCCAATGGCAAAAGGCAGTTCAATCCCGTTGAAGCGGCCCTCGGTTAGCAATGAGGGCGTGCGTCCGCCCTGACGAAACCAGCTCTCGGCAATCAAGACCGTGAGACCGGAGGCCAGAAAGTTGAGCGCCACGCCGGAGATCAGCTGATTGCCACGGAAGGTGATCGAGGCCAGACCGTGCAGGGCAGAGAGCAGCATGGATGCGCCGATCCCGGCCAGTAGGCCAAGCCAAACATTGCCGGTGACGGCGGCGACGGCAGCAGAGAAAAACGCCGCCATCAGCATCTTGCCCTCAAGGCCAATGTCGAAAATGCCCGCGCGTTCCGAAAACAGACCGGCCAGACAGGCCAGCAGAAGCGGCGTCGCCATGCGCACGGTGCTGTCGAGCACCTGAATGAGTGTCAGGAAATCCATCAGGCGTTCTCCTTCCGGAAGGCGAGGAAGATCTTTTCAATCGGCATCCGCACCATATTGTCGAGCGCGCCGGTGAACAGGATCACGAGGGCCTGAATGACCACGATCAACTCGGACGGGATATTGGTCCAAAGCGCCAGCTCCGCGCCGCCCTGATAGAGGAATCCAAAGAGGATCGCCGCGAGGAAGACACCAAACGGGTGGTTGCGGCCCATCAGGGCCACGGCAATGCCGATAAAGCCTGCGCCCTCGGTGGCGTTCAGAACCAGACGTTCGGCCTCGCCCATGACGTTGTTGGTGGCCATCAAGCCGCAGAGCGCGCCGGAGATCAGCATGGTGATCATCACGGTGCGCACCGGCGAAATACCTGCATAGACCGCACCGCGTTCGGATTTGCCCAAGGCGCGGATCTCGTGGCCCAGCGGTGTGTGCCAGATGAGGCCCCAGACCACGATACAAGCGGCGATGCCGACAAAGAGCGTGACATTGGCGGGGGCGGATTTGGAGAATTCGATGCCGATTGGCGCAAGGATCTCATGCAGGGAGGGCAGTTGCGTGCTTTCGGGGAACTTGGCCGTGGCCGGGTCCATGGCGCCCCTCGGTTTCAACACGCTCACCAGCATATAGTTCAGCACCGCTGCCGCGATAAAGTTGAACATGATGGTGGTGATCACGATATGACTGCCGCGTTTGGCTTGCAGGTAGGCGGGGATGGCCGCCCATGCCGCACCAAAAATCCCGGCCCCCACTGCGGCGACAAGCAATGCAATCGACCAATGCGGGAAGGGAATATAGAGGCAGACAAGGGCGAGGCCCAGCCCGCCGATCATCGCCTGACCTTCACCACCGATGTTGAACAGACCGGCATGGGCGGCGACCGCCACCGCAAGGCCGGTAAAGAGGAAATTGGTGGCATAATAGAGCGTGTAGCCCCAGCCATAGGTGGACCCCAGCGCGCCATTGACCATCAGGTTCAGCGCCTCCATCGGGCTTTCACCGATCAGCAGGATCACGATTGCGGAAATTACGGCGGCCAGCAGCAGGCTGATCACCGGGATCAGCACCACATCGGCCCATTTTGGCATCTTTTCCATTTACGCGGCCTCCCCCGCGACGCCGGCCATCAGGAGGCCGAGTTCTTTTTCATCGGTTTGATCTGCGGGGCGTTCGCCCATGATCTTACCGTCAAACATCACCGCAACCCGGTCGCTCAGCGACAGGATTTCCTCAAGCTCCACCGAGACCAGCAGGATCGCCTTGCCTTGGTCGCGCAGCTCCATGATCTGCTGGTGGATAAACTCGATCGCGCCGATATCGACGCCGCGGGTGGGCTGGCCGATTAGCAGGAGGTCGGGGTTGCGCTCAATCTCGCGCGCCACGACGATCTTCTGCTGGTTGCCGCCGGAAAAGCTCTTGGCGGCGAGCCAAGGATTGGGGGGGCGGACGTCGAATTTCTCCATCTTGGCCTCGGTGTCGGCGCGCAGGGCGGCGTTGTCGAGGAACAAGCCCTTTTTATAGATGTCCTCGCGGTGATAGCCGAAGGCGACGTTTTCCCAAGCATGGAAGTCCATGATGAGACCCTCGCGCTGGCGATCCTCGGGCACATGGGCGATGCCTGCGTGACGGCGGGCGCGTGCGTCCGAGCCCTTGCCCGAAAGTGGCAGTGGCTGGCCGTTGATACGGATGCTACCGGTGCCGTCGCGCATACCGCCAAGCACCTCCAGCAGTTCCGACTGTCCGTTGCCCGCAACACCCGCAATGCCAAGGATTTCGCCCGCACGCACGGTGAGGTCAATGTCTTTCACGCGCTGCACACCGGCACTGTCGACGACCGAGAGCTTTTCGATCTCAAGGATCGGCTTGCCGGGGGTGGCGGGAACTTTATCGACGCGCAACAAGACCTTACGGCCCACCATCAGCTCTGCGAGCTGCTCGGGGCTGCTTTCGGCGGTCTTTACAGTGGCGGTCATCTGGCCGCGCCGCATCACCGACACGGTGTCGGTATATTCCATGATCTCGCGCAACTTATGCGTGATCAGGATGATGGTTTTCCCTTCCGAGCGCAGCCGGTCGAGAATGCGGAACAGCTGGTCGGCCTCGGCCGGGGTCAGCACGCCGGTGGGTTCGTCCAGAATGAGGATTTCGGCCTTGCGGTAGAGCGCTTTGAGGATCTCCACGCGCTGCTGCATGCCAACGCCGATTTCGTCGATGCGTTTGTCGGGATCGACATAAAGCTCGTATTCTTCCTCCAGCTCCTTCAGCTCCTTGCGGGCGCGAGAGAGCGAGGGCATCAGCAGGCCGGAATCCTCGGCGCCGAGCACGATGTTTTCAAGCACGGTGAAATTCTCAACCAGCTTAAAGTGCTGAAAGACCATGCCAATTCCGGCGGCGATGGCGGCCTGACTGTCGGGGATCTCGGTTCTAGTGCCCTTGATCCAGATCTCGCCTTTGTCGGCCTTATAAAATCCGTAGAGAATGCTCATCAGCGTGGATTTACCCGCGCCGTTCTCGCCGATGATCCCATGGATCGTACCGGGCTGGACGCTGATGGAAATGTCCTTGTTCGCCTGGACGGGGCCAAAGGCCTTGGAAATGCCTTTGAGTTCGATTGCTGGTGCCGTCATCGGGGCTCCCCTGTCATCTCATCGCCGGTTCCCGCGTGCGAATACGCGGGGATTTCATGATCATGTTAAGAAGGACCGGGACGGGAAAAACCAAACCCGGAGGGCACGCGGGACGCGACCTCCGGGCCATATGCAAACGCCCCGTCCGCCGGGCAATCAGCCATGGGCGGAGCGGGGCGCGGATCATGTGATCAGAAGTTCAGAACCGGGCAGCTGTCGTCGCTGGTGTAGTTGTGAACCTTGATGTCGCCGGCGATGATCTGTGCCTTGGCCTCTTCGACAGAGGCCTGCATCTCATCGGTGATCAGCTCTGCGTTATACTCGTCCATTGCATAGCCAACGCCTTCATCAGACAGATCGAGCGTGACTTTGCCGACTTCGAGATCGTCGCCAGCCATCAGGATGTTGTAGACCGCAACATCCACGCGTTTCAGCATGGAGGTCAGCACCTTGCCCGGATGTAGGTGGTTTTGGTTGCTGTCGACACCGATGGAGAGGATGCCCTCATCGGCAGCGGTTTGCAGAACGCCGACGCCGGTGCCGCCAGCCGCTGCGTAGATCACATCCGCGCCCTGAGAGATTTGCGCCTTGGTCAGCTCGGAGCCTTTAACCGGGTCGTTCCAAGCCGCCGGGGTGGTGCCGGTCATGTTGGAAATGACGGTCGCATCCGGGTTCACAGCTTTGACGCCCTGCGCGTAGCCGCAGGCGAATTTGCGGATCAAAGGCACATCCATGCCGCCGATAAAGCCGACGGTGCCGGATTTGGAGGCTTCAGCCGCCAGCATGCCGACGAGGAAGGAGCCTTCGTGCTCGGAGAAGCTCACAACATGGACGTTGGGGGCATCGACCCAGCCGTCGATGGTGACAAATTTGGTGTCGGGGTAGTCACCGGCCACGTCTTCCAGCGGCGCGCTCATGGCGAAACCGGTGGTGATGATCGGGTTGGCGCCGGATTCCGCGAAACGACGCAGCGCCTGTTCACGCTGGGCTTCGGACTTCATCTCAATCTCGAGGTACTTGCCGCCGGTCTCATCCGCCCAACGCTTGGCACCGTTGTAGGCCGCCTCGTTGAAGGATTTGTCGAACTTGCCGCCGAGGTCGAAGATGACAGCCGGGTTTGCCAGTGCGGTACCCGCGGTCAGCGCGACTGCCGCAGCTGCGCCCATGAGCGATTTCATCAGGGTCATTCAGTTACTCCCAGTTTTTTCTTTTTTGCCCCGCGTGGCGGGCGTGTCCGTTCAAAAAGGTGGAGCGATTTAGCCTGTTGCGCATGCCCGGGGTCAACATTTTTTTGACCATTCGGTCTAAAAATATGCACTTCCGTCAAGGAAGGCTCCGTTTCATGAGCATGGCATCCGCCGCTGCAGCCTGTGGTCGCGGATAATAGGCCTTTCGAATCCCAACAAGGCCGAATCCGCAGGCTGAGTATAGCGCCTGTGCGGCGGTATTGTCTTGTGCGACCTCAAGAAAAGCCTCCTCTGCCCCGCGCGTCGCGGCGTCATGCATCCATTGTTGCATGATCTTGAGGCCAAGGCCCTGCCGCTGATGTGCCGGGTGGGTGGCAATGGTGAGCAATTCGGCCTCACCTGCGATTTCACGCACAACCGCAAAGGCGCGGGCATCGCCGGTCAGAGTGGTGAAACGATCGGCCAGAAGCTCTGCAAATTCCAGCGCGGACCACGGTCGGGACTGGGTAAAGGCCGCCTTATGCGTGGCCGCGAGTGCTTCTGGGGTGGTGTGCGGAGGGACCGGATCAGTCATCGAGCAGGGCAGGCGGCTGCTCGCGCGAGGGGGCGGCATCGGCCTCGCGTAGATAGAGCGGTGCTGGTGCGGGCAAATCCGGTTGTGCTAAGCGGGTGGCCGCAACACGGGCGATGGCCTCGGCTGTGGGGTAGCGTGCCTCCGCCACGGTGCCACCACATCGCGCGGCGATCTCATCCGCGCGGTGGCCAATGCAACGGGCACCGGTCGCCAGTGGCGGCAGGTTGTCTGTGGTGAACAGGCCGGGGTGCTCAGCGTCAATTTGCAGATACAGGTGGTCGCGGCGCGCATCGAGGCTGGAGATCACCGGTTTTTCTTGCCCAAAGGCTTGCGCCTCAAGACTGGAGACACCGATCGCGGGCACATCAAGTCCCAGCGCAAGGCCGCGCGCGGCAGAGACTGAAATGCGGATGCCGGTGAAATTACCGGGGCCTATGCCAACCGCGATGGCGTCCAGATCCGCCCATGTCACGCCGCCGTTGGTCAAGAGTTCCTCGAGCAATGGCATCAGCCGTTCCGCCTGACCCTTGGCCATTTCCTCGCGGCGCTGCGCCAGAACGCTGTCGCCGCGCAACAACGCCGCCGCGCAATGGGCCGATGAGGTGTCAAAACCCAGGATCAGGGGGGCGTCGGTTGGCATCTCGAATTAATCTCTGTCGTCTGTGGCTGCGTTCAACCGGTCTCTGGCAGAGCTGCCGGCCCGTGGCAAGTCATCCGCCACATGGAGCCACGGCAGGGCGCTATCTGCATGGCTGTGCAGACGTGGCGCAAATTCTGTCGCCTGCGCCTGATCGAGAATACCGAGGGGAATATAGGTCTGGCCGGGCAGGTAGTCGAACCGCGCCGCCAGTGGTGAGCTGCAATCCGTGCAGTTCCAGCGCCAGACACCGGGATTGACACAGGTGGCCTTTTGGGTGGGCAAGGGCGTTGCGATTGCATCGTCGCAAAAGGCCGCAAAAGCCGCAAGCGGCGCTCCGGTCCAGCGTCTGCAATCAACGCAGTGGCAGTAAGAAGAAGTCGTTGGCGGGGCACGAAACAAGAGCCGCGTCCCGCCACAGTAACAGCGCGCCGAGTAGGGCGCTTGGGGTGTTTCAGCCGGGGTTGCCTCAGACGGCAACCGGGCGGACCTCGGTCACTTCGGGGATGTAATGGCGCAAGAGGTTCTCGATCCCCATCTTGAGCGTCAGGGTCGAAGACGGACAGCCCGCGCAGGCGCCCTGCATGTGCAGATAGACAACGCCGCGATCAAAGCCGTGGAAGGTGATGTCGCCGCCATCCTGTGCCACCGCAGGGCGCACGCGGCTGTCCAGCAGCTCTTTGATCTGATTGACGATTTCGCCATCTTCACCGGTGTGTTCGGCGTGTCCGGAGGCTTGTTGCTGACCTTCGTCGATCACAGGCTGGCCGGATTGGTAATGCTCCATCACCGCGCCCAGAACGGCGGGTTTGATGTGGTCCCATTCGACCGAGTCGTCCTTGGTCACGGTAACAAAATCATTGCCAAAGAAAACGCCAGTCACACCGCTCACAGCAAAGATGCGCTGCGCCAGCGGCGATTTTGATGCGGCCTCTGCGGAGGGGAAGTCGGCGGTGCCTGCATCCAGAACGGTCTGGCCGGGCAGGAATTTCAGGGTCGCCGGGTTCGGCGTGGATTCGGTCTGGATAAACATCTCGGCTCTCCGTCAGGTTGACCCGGCACTCAGGGATGTCCGGGGCCTGTTTCGTTTTTGGAATGGTTCTAAATTAGAGGCTGCGGCGCAAATTGCAAGGGGTGATGATACCTGAGAAAACAAATGAGCGCGCTCAAGAGAGCATAAGTTTGCGCAAGACTTGTCAAGGGTGAAACATGCTGCCTGACGCGCCGTGGGATGGTGATTGTTCTGATCAATTGAACGGCGCGCGGGTGTGGTCTTGCTCGGTTATAACCCGTTTGGGCGGGCAGTGCTATTGCGGAAGGCACACAGAGGCTGCTCAGATGTGGCGACATCTAAGGAGTGGCTTATTTTGCCAAGTGTTTTAGCATCCAGAACTATCTCTGCTGGGGTATTATCTGGGTAACACCGCCTCCGTTTGCGCGCGAGGCGGCCCATTGCAGAGTGTCACCGCTGTGTCGTTCCCAACGCGCGTGGATAAGCCGGAAAGGTCTCTGAGGCCTTTGGTCTCAGAGTGTATCGCCGGGTGCTCCGGCCTCAGCGCGAATGGTCTTTATGTCCTCATTGGCGGCCCAGTTCAGCACGTCCTCGCGGCGCAATGCGGTTGCCATCAGGTCGAGAAATTGATCGGGAGTGCAGGCAAAGACCGGCACGCCGAGAGAGGCGACCTTCGCGGCGAGTGTGGGATCGTAATAGGGTCTGCCATCGTCTGATAGGGCCAACAAGGTGATGACATTGACCCCTTCGCCCTTGAGCTCTGCGATCCGGGCGATCAGCGCCGGCGCATCGCCGCCCTCGCATAGGTCTGTGATCAGGATCAGGTGGGATTTGGACGGGGCCTCGATCTTGTCCTGACAATATGCGACCGCCTTGTCGGTGCCACCCCCCAGTTGCACGCCGAAGAGAACTTTAACCGGATCGGCCAGATATTCGGTCAGGTCGATGATCGAGGTGTCAAAGCAGATCAGCCGTGTCTTTACCACCGGCAGCGAGGCCATGACGGCGGCAAAGATCGAACTATAGACCACCGAGGTCGCCATGGACCCGGACTGATCCACGCAGAGTGTCACCTCATCAAGGTCGACCAGCCGTCGTTGCCTGCGCTGAAAACCGATCAGTTTTTCCGGGACGATTGTTTTGTGCTTGTGCTGATAGTGGCGAAGGTTGGCCTGAATGGTACGCGACCAGTCGATATCGTTGAAACGTGGGTTGAAGCTGCGTTTGGAGCGATCAATGGACCCCCGGATCGCCTCAGCGGTTTTACGTTCAAGATGCTCCATCAGTTGGGCGACGACCCTTGCGACCACCTCGCGGGCGGTGTCGATGGTTTTCTCCGGCATGACTGAACGCAGGGATATGAGGTCGGCCACCAGATGCACATCGGCTTCCAGCCCTTCGAGGAATTCGGGCTGGAGCATCATCTGCTTTAGACCCAGTTTCTGGAAGGCATCTTTCTGTATCACCTGCACCACCGGGCTTGGGAAATACTCGCGGATAGGTGCAGATTCATTGGGCGCGCCGGACCCTGCGGTGGGTTTGCGCCGCCGTCCAATCCAATCTGCACCCCAGTCTGGCAACTGACCCGGTGTAAAATCATCGGTCGTGGCGGCATACATAAGCGTCAGCGCTAAGGTATGTTTGCAGGGAAATTTTGGTGAGGGGCAGGTGCATTTGAAACCATGATCCCTCAGGTCGAAAATTACGCGATATGGGTTGGAGCCGGAGCCCTGACATTCGCCCCAGATGTAGTCGCCATCAGTGGCACGCAATGGCCACTTTGCGGGTTCAAGAGTTTCCCTGCAGCCTTCAATGAGGCTTGATCCGGGGCGAGTTCTTCGATTGTGGCTGCTGTTAAACTCAAGTCACTATCACAGGATTTTCAGCAGCAGATAGGTCATGAGTGTGCATTAGAGTTCTGTCTTTGTTCTGACGTAAAATTAACATTTGAGAATTTGAAGTACGACTAGGTGTCCGTTTATGTCTTTGTTTTGTATAGTAAACGGCAGCATGTATCACGGTTTGTCCGTAGCCGTTGCGCGGTTGGGAATGTAAGACCTCAAGCATTTGTGTGCGTTTGCCGACAGGCGCTGCAATAGCCGCCTCGTTCAGTCCAAGAGAGTCACCGTCACGACTGCGCGTCAAGCCGGAAGTTGTTTTGTGCCGCACACATAGTCATCCCCTTGATCCACTTCGGCGATATTGGGCCGAGGTTCGTGCGTTTCGTGTCAGGTGGTGTCGCTAATTCGGTGTGTGGCTGCCGGTGGTCTTGAGGCCGGACAGCAGCGCGTCGATGGTGGTGATTGCGCTTTCAAGCCGGGCGCGTGGATCTTCCTCGCTGGAGATCCAGAGTGCTGCATGAACCAATCCGCCGTTTAGAACGCGGGCCAGCGTTTCGGGGTCGCCCTTATGAATGATCTGCTCCTGCATGAGCTCTTGTAGAACGCGGGCAAGTGATGCCACGCAAGAACGCTGACATTCCTCGGTGTAGCTGAGGCCCAATAGAGCCGGAGCATCCCGCAGGACAATCCGCTGGACATCCGGCTCCAGCGCCATTTCCAGATAGAGGTGGCATCTGCGCTGCAAGCCAGCCCATGCATTTTGTGCTTCATGCGCTGCGGCCAGCAGGCGTTCGTCCATCTCAATCTCAATGTCTTGTGCGACAGCTTTTAGCAGGCCTTTTTTGTCACCAAAGTGATGATAGAGCGCCCCGCGCGTCAGCCCGGCCGCAGAGGTCAAATCCTCCATGGCTGTGTCCGCATAGCCATTTTTCACGAAGACTTGCCGCGCTGCGGTCACCAGTCTGAGCCGTGTTTCCTCAGTTGTGTCCTGTCTGGATTTGCGTGCCATTTCGTACCTCGTGCTCTCTGGTTTTGCTAACTCAAGTACATGATGTATGTCAATTGACATGCAAAATGTATCTGGATAACCACTCACATACATAATGTATCTGAGTCGCCATTTCCCATGAGGCGGCCCGCAACTGAATGGAGTGCATCCATGGCCACCCCTTATCGAACACTTTTTGCATTGCCCGGAAGGGCGCGTCTGACCTTCGCCAGTTTTATTGCGCGTATGGCGCTGCCGATGTGCGGGATCGGCATTATTGCGATGCTGTCGCAATCGCGCGGAGGCTACGCATTGGCGGGGGCGGTGGCCGCAACCTTTGTGTTCACTTATGCGATCTGCGCGCCGCAAATCTCGCGTCTGGTGGACCGCCATGGGCAAAAAAGGATCTTGCCGCTCGCGGCAGGGATCAGTGCATGCGGTATTTTTGCGCTGTTGTTATGTGCATATCTGCAAGCCCCGAACTGGGCGCTTTTTGTGACTGCGATCATTGCGGGCATCATGCCAAGCATGTCTGCAATGACGCGCGCACGCTGGACGCAGGCCTATAAAGATCAGCCGGAACTGCAAACGGCCTATTCCTTGGAAACCGTATTGGATGAGTTGTCCTTCATCTCGGGGCCTCCGCTGTCGGTTGGGTTATGCATCGGCGTGTTTCCTGAAGCCGGTCCAATGGTTGCGGCGCTGCTTTTGGTGGTCGGTGTCGCCTTGTTTATGACAATTCCTGAAGTCGCCACTGACGCGAGCAATGTGGTCAGGCGCTCTGCCCGCCCCGTGGTCCTGCGCCCAGCGGTTGCTGTACTTACGCTTTTGATGGTTGCGATGGGTGTCGTCGTGGGGACCGTCGATATCGGCAGTGTCGCCTTCGCCGAGGAATTGGGGCAGCCCGTAGCGGCAAGCGTGGTGTTGTCGGCCTATGCACTGGGATCTTGTGTGGCAGGGTTGGTGTTTGGCGCGTTGAAGCTCGCAATTGCGCTGCCGCGCTTGCTTCTTTTTACCGGCGCGGCAACGGCGTTGGCCACGCTCCCACTGTTGGCGGCTGAGAGCATTACCGGCCTGTCGCTCATGGTGCTTGTCGCAGGCGTGTTTTTTGCGCCGACGATGATTGTCGCAATGGCACTGGTGGAGCGTATCGTCCCGGCGTTTCAATTGACCGAAGGGCTTACATGGCTGCTGGCGGGGCTGAACACCGGCACTGCAATTGGTGCTGCGCTGTCAGGTCAGATCGTCGATCTCTATGGCGTGCAGGCAGGGTTTGGCGTTGCGGTCACGGCAGGGGGCGCGATCCTCGTTCTCTCGGTAATCTGCCTTGGATTTAATATACGCGTTTCTGGCAAAGGTGAGAGATTGGCCACATAAAACTAACACGTTAGATAGCTTGGGCGGCGGCAAACACCGTCGCTTAAGCTTGCCTCAAACGATATCGAATGACGTAGAATAGCCGCGCAAAATTCCCACGACGGCGTCCTGATTTATCTCTCAGGATGTATGACTGACGTCACGATGTACGTGAGAAATGTCACCCTCTGACTGGGTGAAATGGTGCGGTCGAGAAGACTCGAACTTCCACGGGTGTTACCCCACAGCGACCTCAACGCTGCGCGTCTACCAATTCCGCCACGACCGCACTGTCTGTGACTTGGTGAGAGGGCGTATAGAACAGGGCCTCAGGGATGTGAAGAGGGAAAACGCAAATTTCTTGAGTTTTCTCTCTGAAATGAAAAACGCCCTGATGCAGGACATCAGGGCGTTCGCTAATCGCTTGATAATAAGACGACTTTAGTTGCTTCCGCCAAAGGTCGGAAGGGCTGCGGTACCGCCGGATGCCTGCACTGGTTGCGGTAGGCCGGGTTGTGTGAGGCCGGTTGAGGCTGCCTTTACCAAGGCGACCCGCTCGGGCTGACCGGGCGCGAAGACAGGTTCCGCCCCGCCCTCAAGTGCGGCGATTGCGGTTTGATACCAGCCCTGAGCGCGACCGGTGTCTTCTGTCGCGCCAAAACCGAGTGCCATATGGTGACCGATGAGTTCGGCGTAGGGTTGCTGCCCAAGGCCCACCAACAAGAGGCTCGCGCCAAGCGCGACTTCCATATTATCGCGGCGATAGCCTGAAAACAGGCAGATCTGAGCGGTGTTCTTCAGTTGCTCGACCGACATGTTGGACTGCAGAATGAATTTTTGCATGCTGGCGATCACAGCCGTGCTCTCGCCAGTGGTCAGTTGCGCCACATAGGGTTTGAGGGCGGGGCCAAACTGATCGCATTGGCTGTCGACCTGGGCCGAGGTGACACCTTGCAGACCGGAAACAAGAGTTTCGCCACGATTGATCGCGTAAGAGCGGGCAAGGCAGAACTGTTCACCCAGTGCCAGTTCGGGGTCGGTGATGCTGGATACGGTCATGTATCCGCCGTTTGAGCTGGTCAGCAGGCTGACCTTGCTGCAGTGGCTGGTGAGTGAGGCGGCAGGTGCTGAGGCCGTTTCAAAAAGCTGAATGCCGCCAAGGCCGCCCTGAGCCCCACCGGACGCAAGAACTGTGCCTGTTTGCGGCGCGGGGGCTGCAGGGGCGACGGGCTGCGGCACGGGCGCTGCGGCGAGGGTCGTTGTTTGCGCTTCGATGCGGTCGCACTCGCCACGGGTACAGGTGAAATCAGCGGTGGTTATGTTACCCGCGGTGAAATCATTGCGTTCATAGCCTTGGGGCGTGGATGCAAACACCATGACGGTACAAGACGCGCCACCACTGTTGCACCAGTAGGGAATGCCAGCGGCGGAAGTGTCGATCATGTAGTCGTTGCGGCCATCTTTGTTGAGGTCCGCCAACTGCATAAAGCCGGTGCGTTGCAAAAGCTGCTCGCCCGTCGGGTCGCCAGCCGCGGCGATTTCGTCCACGGCATTTGAGACCTCAATCGGCAGGCCCGCGTAGCCATAGCCGCCTGAGCCACCTGCAGGTGCCCCATGCCATGTCTTCAGAACCGTCCGAACGCCTTGTGGGCTCTGCATCGCCTTGACGACCTGCGGGCCACCGGTCAGCGCGCGGTTGTAAGAGGTGACGAGGAAGTCGCGTTCATATTGGGTCAGGTTGCCCGTTTGCGGGAACCCCATGTGCATTTGATATTGCCGCGACGCCTCGCGGGAGCGACGGCCAAAGACACCATCGGGTGTGCCTGCCTGAAAACCGAAGTAATTCAACGCGGTCTGTGTTTCACGGTTGTGCGCACGCGTCGCACTGCTGACGCCGGACGATCGCACGACTGTGCGCCTTTTGTTCTTGTTGGCCTCGTTCACAATGACGCCGCCAATCAGGCCGCCAACCAGTGCCGCCCCCAAATTGTCAGCCACGGCCGGCGCGGCTGCGGTGGTCGTAAGCAGTGATGCGGCCGTAATGGCTCGAATGAAACTTGAAGACATGGAATAATACCTCGCACTGAACCCGAACAGAAATTATGTGAGAATCAGAATACCACAGAGTCGATACATTGCGAGTCGGGTCTGCCGGGAAGACGAAGAAAAGATAAACGAGGAGCAGGTGGCATGGTTGAATGGATCACCTCTGACAGTCTGGTGTCCTATGAAGAGGCGACCCGTTTCATGGAAGAGCGGGCCGAGGCCATCGCGCGCGGCGAAGCTGAGGAATGCATCTGGTTGCTGGAGCATCCGCCTCTTTATACCGCTGGGACCTCGGCGCGGCCTGAGGACCTGACCGACCCTGATCGCTTTCCGGTGCATGTGACCAAACGGGGCGGGCAGTACACCTATCACGGTCCCGGACAGCGTGTGATCTATGTGATGCTCAACGTGGCAGAGCGCGGCAAGGATGTGCGCTGTTTTGTGCGTCAGCTGGAGCGCTGGGTCATTTTGGCCCTCGACGAGTTCAACGTTACCGGCCATATCCGCGACGGGCGCGTCGGGGTCTGGGTCGAGCGGCCAGAAAAGCCCCTGACCCCGAGTGGTGCCGTGGCCGAAGACAAGATCGCAGCGATCGGCATCCGGCTGCGAAAATGGGTCAGCTTTCACGGGATTTCAATCAACGTCGAGCCGGACTTGTCCCATTTCGGTGGTATTGTGCCCTGCGGGATCAGCGAGCATGGCACCACCAGCCTTGTGGATCTTGGGCTGCCGGTGACACTGGCCGATGTGGATGTCGCGTTGCGGCGCACATTCGAGGTCGCATTCGCTGACGATGCCGCACCAACCTGTGAGGTCGGCTAAACCACGCGCCTTGCGATTTTAGCAAAGGCGCGTGGTGTGATGCGTCAGGCGACGGCGGTTTGACGCGCGCAGAGGTCTATCCGCTGACCGTCCTGTGCATCAAAGAACAACAGGCGATTTGGGTCCACAAAGAGCGTGATCTCCTGTCCTATAGTGAGCGCCAGGTCCGCCGGGAGGGTCGCGGTCACGCGCGTGTCGTTGAGCATCACGCTCACGATCTGTTCGGGGCCGGTGAGCTCAATCAGGTCCACAACACCCTGCCATTGAAGGGCGCCCTCAAAAGGGGTGGGTTTTAGTGCTTCTGGTCGCACCCCCAGCACAACAGGTTGCGACGCGGACAGGCCGCTCAGAAACGAGGCCCCTTGAGCGATTTCCAACCCGTCGGGCAATTGGTGGGTGTCGAGGATGTTGATGGGGGGTGAGCCCATGAACTCTGCCACAAAACGCGAAGCGGGGCGGTTGTAGATCTCTGCCGGAGTGCCGAGCTGTTCGATGCAGCCTTCCCGCATAACGGCGATCCGGGAGGCCAATGTCATGGCTTCGATCTGATCGTGGGTCACGTACACCACCGTCACCCCGAGCATCTGATGCAGGCGCTTCAGCTCGCTGCGCATTTCCATGCGTAGTTTGGCGTCAAGGTTCGACAGTGGCTCGTCAAACAGGAACAACTGAGGCTTGCGCACCAGTGCTCGGCCAATTGCAACCCGCTGACGTTGCCCGCCAGACAGATCGGCCGGTTTGCGGTCCAGCAGATGATCCACTTGCAAGACCTTGGCCGCCTCCAGCACGGCAGCCTCGCGCGAAGAGCGGTCCACGCCGCGCATTTCCAGACCAAACCCGATATTGCGCGCAACAGAAAGGTTTGGATAAAGCGCGTAGGATTGAAACACCATCGCGATATCGCGATCTTTTGGATGCACGCCATTGAGCGTTTTGCCGTTGAGGGTCATTCCGCCCGATGTGGGATCTGACAGGCCGGAGATCAGGCTGAGCAGGGTTGATTTTCCGCAGCCCGATGCGCCAAGCAGCACCAGAAATTCGCCGCTTTCCAAGTCAAGATTGATGCCTTTCAGCGTTTTGAAACTGCCGTAGGATTTGTGGATTTCGCGAAGTTCAAGAGTGCTCATGCCGGGACCTCCTGCGGGGTGGTTTCAGAATAGGCGCGCGGATGGGTCGAGATCGCAGTCGAGGCCACGCGAACCGCGGAATTCAACGCGGCTTTGATGTCAAAGCCCCGTGCAAGTGCTGCAAGGAACGCCGCATTGAACACATCCCCCGCGCCGATGGTGTCTTTAACGGCGACTTTTGGTGCGGCGGCGCTGTAGGTCGCGCGGTTTTGCATCGCAATTGCCCCGTGGGGGCCGCGTTTGATGACGGCGATCCCATCCTGTGGCAAACGACGAGAGAGCGCAGAGAGCGCGGCGGTGGCCTCTTGAGTTTGCGTCAGGTTGATGGCCTCAATCTCGTTCAGCAGCACGATATTGCTGTGCGTGATCCATCCTTCGACACTGCGTCTGATGTCCAGTGTCCAGCCGTGAAGCGGCCAGCCGGTGTCCAGCGCCACTTTGACGTTGGCCTCCTGTGCCCTGCGAAAGAGCGCATCATAATGGCCGGTCAGGCGATCGGTCAGAAAGCAGCCGCACAACAAAAGTGTTCCGCCCGACAGCGCACTCCAGTCCAGTTGCGCCTCCACCTGCGGCCAGTCCAGTTGCGCCAGATGGCCCACCGTTGTGTAAAAAGTCCGTTCTGCATCCGGGTGCGTGATCCCCACCGAAAGTGTGGTGGCGCTGCGGGCTTTGCTCCATCCAAGCGCGGTCGCGCCGAGACCCTGACGCAGCCAGTCGCCAAAGTGATCATCGCCGGTATTGGCGGCGCATTGGAAGGGAAGATCCATGGCCTGCCATGCAAGGGCAGCGTTACCCGCTGCGCCCCCGACACGCAGATCATCCTCGGCGCAGATGACCTCGGTTCCGGGAGTAGGCCACGGGGCAACGGGGCCAAGGATCAGGTCGACATTTACATTGCCGACCGTTGCTAGGGGTCGCGTCATCGTCATTCAACCTTTGTCACTTTGGAGCACCGCAGAGGTGTGCCGACGTCCGTCACGCGGGAGGCGGAGAAGTCGACCATGAATCTTTGCGCGGCTGACAAGAGGGCGAAGGAGGCCGCAAGCCCCTCTGATTTCGGGCAACGCACTGTCACTGCGCCCTCAACGGCTGGCAGGTCAGAGGCGTCAAACAGGATCAGCGGCGCGTCGCTCTCGCGCAGGGTAAATTCAGCAAGGCTTGTGACATAGGTGCTGGATGGGTCATCTGCGCGGAACATGACGACGCCCATTTCGCTGTTCAGCATCTCTACCGGACCATGGCGCAGTTGGCCGCTTTCCAGACTGAAGCACGGCAGGCGCGACAGTTCCGTCAGCCCAAGCGCGATGGCCTCGGCGACGCCCTGCTGGTGCCGCCCCGATGTGACGATTGCCTTTACATTCTTAAAATGTCCGACGGCCTGAGTGAGGTCCGGGGTGGTGGACTGTTGCATTGCGGCGAAAACAGGCGAGAGATCCGCGCCAAGATGCTGCAGGACCGCTGCATGCAAGGCCAGCGTCACGGTGAGTGAGCGGGTCGCGGCAAAGGGGATCTCTGATCCGCCAGCACCGATCAGGCAGGGCACGAGGTTCGCGAGCGAAGAGGTCGGCTCCATCGTCAGGCCAAAGCTGTCGCGAGGCGCGCGCTCTTCGGCGAACCAGCGCAGGACTTCTGCACTTTCGCCCGATTGAGAGGTCACCATCGCGGTCCAGCCCTCAAGTGGCACGGGACAATCCAGTTGTTCGGAGAGCGGCAGGGCCACGGCTTGGATACCGAGTGCGCGATAGCAGGGTGCGACGGCGCGGCCTACTGCATGTGATCCGCCCATGCCCAACAGGATCAGGCGTCCATTCTGGCGGATGGTGGCCGCGATTTCGGCGGCGGTCTCGTCTGCTTGCAAGATGCTGTCGCGGCTGTCGCCCATCTGGCGCGCCATTTCGTCATAGATGGATGCGATAAAGTCGTTTTGGGGTTCAAGTAGGGTGGTCATCCTTTGACACCTCCGTTGGTAAGCCCCGAGATCAGGGATCGTTGCATGAGAATTCCGATAAGCACCGGCGGCAGGGCTGCGATTACCCCGGCCGTTGCGATCAGCCCGTAGTCCGAGACCCGCCCACCGGCGAGATCGGCAATGGCGACGGTGAGGGTTTTGGCCTCCTGATTGGAGGTGAACAGCAAGGCATAGAAGAACTCGTCCCAGGCCAGCAGATAGGCAAAGATGGTCGCGGTTCCGATCACCGGCATGGCGAGAGGCAGGATCACGATCCGGAGCATCTGATCCAGACGCGCGCCATCAATTGCGGCGGCGCGTTCCAGATCTCGGGGGATCGGATCAAAGCCGGATTTGAGCAGCCATGTGACAAAGGGCGCAAGGATACTGAGATACACAAGCCCCAGCCCGAAGACGTTGTTCAAGAGGCCGAATTTGGCGAGAATGAAATAGAGCGGGATCGACAGGGCGACGGGTGGCAGCATGTAGGTTGCGATAATGCCCCCCAGAACCCAGCCAAGTTGTGGTGTGCGCGACAAAGCCCAGCCTGCCGGAACAGCAACCAAGATCGCCGCAATGGTCGCCATGCCCGCAACTTTGATGCTGTTGAAAAGCGACGCGACAAAGGCTTGGCCTGCGCTATTGTCGGTTTGCGACAGCAGCGCTTTGTAGCGTGACAGATCGATCTCGTTCGGCCACCACTGCAAGGGTTTTGCTGAGAGATCGGCATTTGAGGAAATGCTCATCACAAACAACCATGCAAGTGGTGCCAGAATGACCAGCGCAACCAGCAGCGCCATCAGATGGATGAACAGGCTGAACCAACGGGATTGATGTTCCATCAGCGAGCCTCCCCGGCAAAGCGGCGCATTATCATCAGATACGCCACGGCCAGTACGGTGATAATCAGGGTGATAATGAGCGCGAGCGAGGCACCAGATCCGACGCGCTGAAACGCAAAGCCTTCTTGATATACAAGGATAGACAGGCTGCGGGTGGAGTTGGCGGGGCCACCGCGTGTCATGATCCAGATCATATCGAATACTTTGAACGCCTCAATCGTGCGCAGCACCAAAGCGACCATCAAAGGACCGATCAGATATGGCATGATGACAAAACGAAAGCGTTTCCACGCATTGGCCCCGTCGGAAATCGCGGCTGCGCGGATGTCTTTGGGCACCGCTTGCAACGCAGCAAGGGCAATCAGGGCCACGAGGGGAAAGTTCTTCCAGACATCGGCAACGATCAGAGCTGTCATTGCACTGCCCGGTTGGCCCAGCCACGATCTATAGGCATCAAGCAAGCCGATCTGGGTCAACATCGCGTTGAGCGCACCGTATTCGGGATTGTAGATCAGACGCCAAAGGGTCGCGTTGACGACTGTGGGCAACGCCCAGGGCAAAATCAGCAGGGCGCGCAATGCGGTGCGGCCAAAGAAGCGCTGGTTCAGCAGCAAGGCAACCAGAACCCCGAGAACGAGTTCTATCGAGACGGACCAGACGGTGAATTGCATCGTGGTCCAGAACGCGGATTGGAAATTGCGCCCCGATAGCATCCTGGTGAAGTTGTCGGTGCCAATGAACGCGCCGCTGGTGCCAGCCAGTCTGGCATCGGTGAGTGACAAACGGACGGTATCGATCAGCGGCCAGCCAACAACCGCGATCATCACCAACACGAGAGGCAGCATCAACAATAGGGCACGCGGCGATATGCGTTCTGAAAACATAAGATCAGCCTGTGTGGGAAGAGAGTGGAAAGCGCGTCAAAAGACGAGGGCAGGGCGCGCGATTGCGCCCTGCGATTTGCGTGGTCAGAGGCCGCTGTTGTCAGCTGCGCCTTGCAATGCGTCTTTGGGGGACGCCATGCCGAGGAGGGCTTCTTGAATGCCTTGTTGCAGCGCCATCGACATCTCCTGATAGCGAGGCGTCATGGGGCGGGGGTACATGGCAGAGAGGCTCTTGCTGGCGGCGGAGATCAGCTCTTCTTGGCCGGAGGTGATTGCCGGATCCTCATAAGAGCTTTTCCAGATTGGCAGGCTCAGTTTGGCGTAGGTGTCCTGCACGGGTTGCGACGTCATGTGGACGATATAGTCCCATGCCTCATCGGGGTGTTGCGAGGTGGTCGGAATGCCAAGCCCCATCGAGCCATTGACCGCAGAGACCGAAGAGGTGCCATCCACACCCGGTGCAGGCACGACGCCAACATTGCCCGCGACCTTGCTCTCTTCAGAGGTGTTGGCGAGGTTGTACATATAGGTCCAGTTCAGCGCGAAGGCCGCATCGCCGTTCTGGAACACATTGCGCACGTCTTCCTCAAGGAACTCTTTGGAGTTTGGATTGGTCAGGCCAGATTTATAGCTGTCGACCATATACTCAAGCGCATCAAGGCCACCGCCGCTCTGGAATTCTGGCGCGCCGTCTTTCAGGAAGTCGCCACCATAAGCACTCAGAAGAGTGGTGTAGTCACAGATGGCGGCTTCGGCCTGTGCCCAGCTCCAGACAATCGGGTGCTCGACGAGGCCTGCGTCTTTGATTTTCTGGGCGTCTTCTTGCAGCTCCGCCCAAGTGGTCGGCGGTGAGTCAATTCCGGCCTGCTTTAGCATGGCTTTGTTATAAAATAGATATTTGGTGTCCAAAATCCACGGCATGCCATAGCTTTTGCCGCCGTAATCCACCGTGGTCCATGCACCCGGCAGGATGCCAGCCTTCATGTCGTCGGTGATTTTGTCGCTGACATCGAGCAAAATGTTGTTCTGTGAATATTCGGCAGGCCAGATCACGTCGAACAGGACAACGTCGTAGCCACCACCGGCGCCTTGTGCGAGCACGGTTTTGTCGTGAAGGCCCTCGTAGGGGACAAACTCAATATTGATCTTCACATCGGGATTTGCGGCCTCATAGCTCGCGGTCATGGCGCGGATGTCATCTTCGCTATAGGCGGCTTGGGCCATAAAGAGCGCATTCAGCGTTGTCTCGGCCATTGCGGTGGTGCCGCAAAGCGCGGTCGCGGCCATCAGGGCCGCATGCAGTTTAAGTTTCATCAGCTCACTCCTGTTGGGGTCTGGCGACGGGTACACCCGCCGCCGCCGGTCTTGTTGTTCCCACTGCATCAGGGGTGATGCTGGACCTGTCCGGCATTAAGTCCAAGTGGTGGACTAAATGCTTGCAGACAGAGCCACCACCTGTCAATATGTTTTTGATGAAGCAATCCGCACCCAAAATTAATGCAATGTTTGGAACGTCTTCGGGCGCAGCAGGGGTTCATAACCGCCGTGTTGTGATCGATGCGATCCGTGTAAATGGTGCGCTGTCACGCGCCGCGCTGGCACGGGCGACCAAACTGGCGAAACAGACGCTCTCCAACATTATTGAAGATCTGGAGCGCGAGGGGCTTGTACTTGCGCAGGATGCGGTGATGGAGGGGCGCGGCAAGCCCGCGATCCCCTATGCGCTGGCCCCATTGGGGGCGTTTTCAGTGGGCCTTCAGATCGACAGGCATGTGGCGCGCTGCGTCATTGTCAATCTGGTGGGCGAGGTGGTGGCGCGCAACGATGTGCCGGTGTCGACCAGCGCGCCGGAGGCAGGCCTGGTGGAACTCGTACAGCTTATCCAGCGCACCCGGCGTGAACTGGAAGGGCGTCATCCCGAGGCAGGCGAACGTATTGTTGGCATGGGAGTAGCGATGCCCGGTCCCTTTGGGCCGCAGAGTGACTTTTCAAATCAAGAATACACGATGGCCTTTTGGCAAAATTTCCCGCTGGTGGCGCGCCTTGAGGAGGCCACGGGACTGGCGGTGAACCTGCAAAACGATGCCGCCGCCGCCGCTATGGCGGAGAAACTGACGGGGCAGGCACATGGCAAGCAGAATGCCGTCTGCATCTATCTGGGATACGGTCTGGGCGCGGGCCTTATCATCAATGGCGAACTCTATGATGGGACGCGCTGCAATGCCGGAGAGATCGGCAGTGTTGGATTGAATCCGGGTAAACTGACCCCGGATATTCTGGAGCGCGTCGTCTCCTTGGGCGGGTTTTGTGCGGAGTTTGGATTGGATCACGCCGCACCGGATGTCACCACGCGGATACAAAAGCTATTGCAACAAAAACGCCCGGATGTGGAGGCATGGCTCGATCAATCGGCAGGGTATCTGGCGTGGATCACCAATATAATGCAACTCGCGCTGGACCCGCAGGTTTGCGTTCTATGTGGCACCGCCCCCAAGGAGATGATCGAGACCCTCGTGGCGCGAATAAACGTCGCGTTGAGGGCAGGGCGAGATCGGCGGCTGTTGGTCGGCTTGTCCGATCCATGGACTGTGGCGCTTGGCGCTGCGGCGGAGCCGATTAGTCGAAGTTTTGACCCGAAATATGCAGCGCTTTTAAAGGCGTGATACCTTTAGGCAATTGTAATCAATGCATTTTCCGCCTGGAGATGCAGCGGATTTTATGCTGTTGATGTTTATTTTTCAGAGAAGTTGAAAAATGTTAGCGCTTTCAGTGCGCGCACGGTAATATGCGGCGCACATGAGGGTCCGATGCGGCCATTTGAACTATCTAAACAGGACGGCAGGCATGATCCTTTGTTGTGGCGAAGCACTGATCGACATGATCCCGAGCATGACGCAGAGCGGGCAGGCGGCCTTTGTGCCGCATGTTGGTGGCGCGGTTTTTAACACCGCCATTGCCTTGGGGCGATTGGAGCGGCAGGCGGGTTTGTTGAGCGGTGTTTCCAATGATCTGATGGGGCGAAAACTTCAGGATGCTCTTGGGAATAGCAACGTGGATGCGCAATATCTGATCCGTTCTGACCGACCGACCACACTGGCTTTTGTCGAACTGCAAAACGGCCATGCGAAATATGCGTTTTATGACGAAAATACCGCTGGGCGGATGATCACCGACCAAGATTTGCCTGCGATTGGCTCAGATATCCATGCGCTGTTTTTTGGGGGGATCAGCCTTGCTTGTGAGCCTTGCGCCGATACCTATGCGAGCTTCCTTGAACAACACGGACAAGAACGGGCGGTGGTGATGGATCCCAACATCCGTCCGGGTTTTGTCCCTGATGAGGCGCGTTATCGCGCGCGTCTCAAAGCCATGCTGGCGCAAGCCGATATGGTCAAAGTCTCTGATGAGGATCTTGCGTGGATCATGCCAGAACATACGACCCTGCAAGAACAGGCCGCAGCATTGCAAGCCTGTGGCCCGGCGATTGTGCTTGTGACACGGGGGGAAAAGGGAGCGATAGGTTTGTTGGCCAATGGCGAACAGGTCGAAGTCGCTGCAGAACATGCCGAGGTTGTCGACACAGTCGGGGCAGGGGATACGTTCAACGCTGGAGTCATGGCGCGCCTTGATGAGTTTGGCCTGATGCAAAAAGGCGCGCTGCGAAATCTAGACGCAGACAATCTGATGCAAGCTCTTTCTTGGGGCGCGAAGGTCGCAGCCATCACAGTATCCAGAGCGGGCGCCAATCCACCATGGTTGCACGAGCTCTGAATACGCCGAGGGGTGTGGTATCGAACCTGCGCCCCAAGCGCATCAGGCGTGCCGTGATCGCAGCGCCTGATAGGGTTCTATCCTAGTGATGTCTTTGCGGCGCAAATCGCGACGCGCCAGCGGCCCGTATCCCTGACTGACGATCTCGCGCCCACTTGATCCGCGTTTGGCGAGCGCTGGCAAAAGCTCCGGGAATAGGTCAAAGACCTCGCGCCTGTCGGCATCATCAAGGCTGCGCAAGGCTTCGGGGCCGGGCCAGAAGCTTTCGGTCGCGCAACCATCTACAAAAATTACCTGATGCTCTTCGGTCATCAGATGGATGTAGCAGACCGGCGCGTCAGCGTGGTCCGCAAAGACATGCGCGGGATCCATATCCAGCAGCAGGCGGGCCCGCGCAAATACTTCGCTTCCGCAATGCTCAGACTTGGTCAGGAAACGGTGCTGTGGAGAGACGCGCATATACCGCCCATTGGCGATAAGACCCCCGGGCCTCAGCACGATCGGGCGCAAATGCGAGTGGCGTTTCAGAGCGGCTGAAGACAGCGCCCGCCGCCCCATCCAGATCACGGGCTGCAATCCGTTATCTGCAGTCTGCAGCAAATCCCCTACACGGATCTGTTCGACCGGGATCTCACCCTGAGATGTGATTACCCGGCTGCCGGGCGTGTAGCAGGGAATTCCCGCAGCAAACAACTGGTCATGGGTGTTCATTTGATCGGGAGAAACACCCTGCAAAACAAGCTGTTCTCCATCTGGGAACGTCAGCAACGCATTGCCATAGCCATCGTCACTCGTTGTGACATCACTGGTGCGCACCATGCCGCCGGTGCCCGATCCTCCTGTCAGATCAGAGACATCCAGCTGATCATTGTAATACCCATCATCATCATTGTCTGATGTGTCAAAGTCGGTGATCCGATCCGTCCCGCCAGAGGACGTCAGGGCGATTTTGTCGTCCCCGGCCCCCCCTGTGAAACGGTCATCCCCGCTGCCACCGATCAGAGTGTCGTTGCCCGCACCTGCATTGATCTGAACACCGGCGCTGTCTTCGCGCGCGTCGACGACATCATCCTCGTCGGTGAGGATCAGCTCCTCGATCTCGGAGAAGCGGATCGTGTCTGTCCCGTCGGTGATCGTGCCCGATTCATAGCCGGTGTAGGTGACGGTCACTGGCCCCGTCATGTAGGACAGATCAATGACATCGTGGTCTTTTCCGGCTTCGCCGCCGAAAATTTTGTCGTTTCCGAAATTGTCCTCGATCCGGAATGTGTCAGCGTCGGCCTCGCCTTGCATGACATCATCGCCTGTGCCGCCGATCAGCAGATCGCTGTCGTTGCCGCCATACATGATGTCATTGCCGCTGCCGCCGTCCAGCGTATCGTTGCCGTCGGTTGCAACGATGCTGTCATCACCACTGCCTCCCACCAAACTGTCGTCACCGACCGAGTTGCGTAGTGTGTCGTTTCCCTCACCTCCATAGAGCGTGTCATTACCGCTGCCGGTGGTGAGACTGTCATTGCCGAGCCCGCCGTAGATCAGATCATCGCCATCCCCACCGGAAATGGTGTCATCATCTGCGCCACCGTCGATGGTGTCGTTGCCACTCCCACCTTCCATGTGGTCGGCACCGCTCCGACCGTACATCACATCATGACCAGCCTCGCCGAACATGCTGTCATTGCCGCTGCCACCATCAAGGTGGTCATCATCGACCCCGGCATAGAGCGTATCGTTTCCCTCGCCGCCCTCTAGGGTGTCATTCCCTTCCGTGGCCACGATACTGTCGTCGCCTTCGCCGCCAACCAGACTGTCATCCCCGGCGGAGTTATGGAGCGTGTCATTGCCCGCGCCCCCCAGCAGGGTGTCGTTTCCAAGACCCGTAGAGAGGCTGTCGTCGCCTTCGCCGCCATCGATCAGATCATCGCCATCGCCACCGGAAATCGTATCGCCACCGATCCCGCCCATCAGAACATCTGCGCCAGCGCCGCCAATAAGGATGTCATCCCCTTCGCCGCCGTCGATGCTGTCATCCCCTTCGCCCCCATCGAGAAGGTCATTGCCACCTTGGCCCATGATCACATCAGATCCGAGGCCCCCAAGAAGCGTGTCATCACCGTGATCGATCGGCGTGTAGACCGCATCCTCAATGAGGTCGCCCGAGAGCGTAAAGCCGGATGGCGTATGGCGCGCTTCGAGGGTGAAGTTGATCGAGCTGCGCCCTTCAAAGGCTGCGGAAAACCACGCATCCTCATCATCCGGGTTGTTCTGTTCTGAACCGGAGGCCCGCACTGTGCCGTTTTGATTGGTCACATTCAGGGAGGTGTCATCCGATGTCCCAAAAGCACTGTATTGATCCGCAGCGAGGGTGACGGCCTCGACGTCGTATTGATAATAGTTCTGATCCAGATCGTTGAACGTCGCGGTGGAGCTGATTTCAACCGGCTCGCCAGTGGTCGGATCAAAGAATTCCAGACGGAATTCAGCAGTATCGCCATACCCGTAACCGTCGATGGTGATCTCTGCGCCGCGATCCCCCGACAGATCGATGAACATGTTTTCATCGCTTGCCCCAACCAGAACCACGCGTCCCCATACCGAGGTCCCATCCTCAAGGAAGGCGACATCGCGGTAAACGGCCGCATCACCGGCCTGGGCGCTGCCAGAGGAATAGGTCTGGCTGACAAGGTTATTGATGTTGAGAACGAGCGGTGTGGCCTTTGATCCACTCTCGCCGTCATCGTCCCCCATCAGCGTATCATTGCCAGCGCCCCCATCGACGCTATCGTTGCCGCGCCCTGCCATCACGGCATCCGCATCTGCAGTGCCCGTCAGCCGATCATCCGCATCACTACCAAAGAGCAGTTTGAACAGCCCGTGCCCGTTTCCATTGGCGTTGACCGGACCATTCCCCTTTCCCCAGAGGTTCAGCAGGTTGTTCAACAGGCCGTCGTTTTCCTGTCCCTCCACTCGGAAGAATTTTGCGTTGCTTTGTTGCTCGGACGGTTCTTCCTCTTCCTCTTCTTCTTCCTCCGGCTCGAACTCCTCGTCCCAAGGTGCAAAATCATCGACATCAAACACCTCACTCAAGGCGGTCAATTCCTGGCGTTCTTGGTCTTGAGAGGGTGCAGTTGATTTTGAATCCTTGCCTGTCGAGCAATTGTTTTGATCCATAAAAGGAGGCCTTCGCATTTATTAAAACGAGGCGCAGTGAGGCACTCCGTTTAAAGTGGGCAACGTGAGGCAGGTTTATGGAGGGTGCGGAAATTTTCCGTTAATCGACCAATAAGTGATTTCCTCGTAATGTTAATATAATTGCACATAATTACCGAATTGCATCATTGCTAGGGTCAGGATGCATTGATTTCGGTCGCACTGCCTGATTCACGGCTCCGAAAATGGAGCTGTGACATGAGCGACCTTTTCTGGCTGACCGACGCGCAAATGGCGCGTCTGGAACCTTTCTTTCCGAAGTCGCACGGAAAGCCCCGGGTCGATGACAAACGCGTTCTGAGTGGGATAACATTCATCAACCGCAATGGGTTAA
>Ga0208184_100023_pt1 | contig 190182 bp, 183 predicted proteins | sample Virmet3651_4511_FD_185736 | JGI IMG/M metagenome (GOLD analysis project Ga0208184, IMG submission 185736) | Marine viral communities from the Southern Atlantic ocean transect to study dissolved organic matter and carbon cycling - metaG... | ecosystem: Environmental > Aquatic > Marine > Oceanic ... | reverse complement strand
TCGGCGCTTTCGGCAGCCAGGCCCACCATGATCCGGGCGAAAACGCCATTGTCACTCCAGCGTTTCCAGCGATTATAAAGTGTCTTTGCCGGGCCGTATTCCTTAGGCGCATCACACCACCGTAACCTATTGCGATTGATGAAGATTAGTCCGCTCAAAACGCGCCGATCATCGACGCGGGGCTTGCCATGACTTTTGGGAAAGAAAGGTTTCAACCGCGCCATCTGGGCGCCGGTCAGCCAGTAAAGATTGCTCATCGTTCAGGTCTCCTTGCCGATCCTGAATCACGCCAAAAGCATGAAATCAATGGGTCTGGAGCCTAAAAGCTAGCTCAGCATTTCCCGGGCGATGATGGTTCGCTGGATTTCCGAGGATCCTTCGTAAATCCGGAAGATCCGCAAGTCGCGCAGGTAGCGTTCCAGCGGGAAGTCTCGGGTGTAACCGTAACCTCCGTGGATCTGCAGCGCCCGGTCTGCGATGCGCCAGGCCGCCTCGCTGGCATACAGCTTGGCAAAAGCCGAGTCCGTGGAATACCGTTCTCCGGTTCCCCGCTTGCGGGCGGCTTGCAGGCCCAATGCCCGCGCCGCGGCCAGTTCGGTGGCACTGTCGGCCAGCATCCACTGCAGCCCCTGGAAGCTGCCGATCGGCCGTCCACCAACCTCGCGCTCCTTGGCATAGGACACAGCCGCACCCAGCGCTGCGCGCGCAATGCCGGTGGCCTGCGCGGCCACTTCGATGCGGCCGTTGTCCAACACCTTCATCGCGGTGCGGAATCCGGTGCCCTCGTCGCCCAGTCGGTTTTCCGCGGGCACGTGGCAGTCAAACGAGATCGGGAACACATGGCCGCCGCGCAGGCCCATGGTTTCCTCGCGCTTGCCGATTTCCACTCCATCAGTCTTGCCCGGTTCCACCACAAAGGCGCTGACTCCGCGAGCACCGACTGCGCTGTCGGTCTTGGCATAGACCACGATGAAATCAGCCTCTCCCGCATTGGAGATGAAACATTTGGAGCCCTTCAGCCAGTAGCCGTCGCCGTCGCGGGTGGCGGTGCTGCGCATGTCCGCAGGATTGGAGCCAGCCATCGGTTCCGTGAGGGCGAAGGCCCCCAGCGCCTGGCCCGCCGCCGCGGCGGGTAGAATGCGCTGCTGCAGCGCCTCATCCGCACCCAGAAGCAGCGAATCCGTGGCTAGGAAATGCGCCGTCAGCATCGAGGCGGTAGAGCCGCAGGCCGCCGCGACAGCCTCCACCGCGCAATAGAGCGCAGGCCCGGATAGACCGATGCCGCCATGGGCTTCGGGCAGGTTCATCCCCATGATGCCCATCTCAGCCAGTGCCGGAAGATGCAAGGTTGCAAATTGGGACTTTGCATCGATCGCGGCAGCGGCAGGCGCCAGCACCTCGTTCGAAAACCGCTCGATCTGGCCGATGACGGCCTGTTCCTCGCTGTTCAGATCAATGCTCATCGGGGCTCTCCCTGTTTTGCTGCAGTTGTTGCAGAATGTCCTGAGTGTGTGCGCCCAGGGCGGGCGCTGACTGGCGTCCGCCCCGCGGCGCGCCGCTGAAATGCACGGGCTGCTCCGGCACCGTTACCGTTCCAAGAATGGGGTGCTCTACCACCGAGGCCAGCCCGCGCGCCTGCGCCTGCGTCGAGCCCCAGGCCTCGGGCACCGAACAGAGGGTCGCGGCCGGAATGCTTGCCTCGGACAAAACCGCCACTGCGTTCTGCGCGCTGCGGGCCGCAGCCCAGCGTTCGATATGCTGCGCCAGCGCGGGTTCGTTCCGCCGCCGCAGGGCATCGCTAAGAAAACTCGGATCCTCCGCCAGCTCCGGCGCGCCGATGGCTTCTGCGAAGCGCGCAAACATCCGGTCATTCAGCACTGCGACGGTGAAACTGCCATCCGCGGCCGAATAGGTGCCGAAGGGTGCCGACAGCGCATGTTTGCTGCCCGTCCGCTTTGGCGTTTCACCCGCCATCAGTGCCCGGCAGGCCGCCACCGGCATCATCGACACCAGCGAGTCATAAAGCGCCAGATCAACATGCCGCCCCTTGCCGCTGCGTTCCCGGTCAAACAGCGCCACCATCGCTCCGAAAGCCGCGAACAGGCCGCCTGCAACGTCGGCAAAAGCATCTCCGGCCATCATCGGCGGGCCGTCCTCGGCGCCGGTCATATCCATCAGCCCACTCATCGCCTGGATGATGACGTCATAGGCCGGCAGCATCCGGTTCGGGCCTGTCTGGCCGAACCCGGACACAGAAACATAGACCAGCCGGGGACAGGCTGCGCACAGTTTCTCCGCACCCAGCCCGAACCGCTCCATCACGCCGGGGCGGAAGTTTTCGACCAGTACGTCGCACTCTTCTGCCAGCGCCCGTGCCGCCGCAGTCCCGTCCTCGGATTTCAAATCCAGAACGATGGATTTCTTGCCGCGGTTCACCGATTGGAACAGAAGGCTTTCGCCGTCCTTGAACGGGCCGATGTGGCGGTAATCATCGCCCGCGGGCGGCTCCACCTTGATCACCTCTGCGCCCAGATCGGCCATCAGCGCCGTGCAGTAGGGCCCGGCTAGAACCCGGGAAAAGTCCAGAACCCGGATCCCCTCCAGCGGCCTGCGGCCTGCCGTTTTGTCATCTTCGAACATGCGCCCCCCATCAATTGCTTGCTGAAGGATAGCGTCCAGTTTGCTATATTCAGAAATACGGGATGTGTATGAAGGCTATACCAATATGAATATACCATTGAACTTCCGCCAGGTTGAAATCCTGCTGGCGGTCGCGGATACTGGCAGCACCGCTGCGGCGAGCCGCGCGCTGAACACGTCCCAACCCTCGGTTTCGCTGGCTATTGCCCGCTGCGAGGAAGTGTTCGGACAGAAGCTCTTTATCCGCATCCCAGGCCGCGGGATGGAGATGACCCCGTTCGGTCAACACAAGCTTGTACAGCTGCGCGAACTGGAAAAACAAGCCCGCTGGGTGCTGAGCGGCGGCGAGGGCACGCCGGAGTTCCTGAATCTTGGGGTGTTTTCAACGCTCGGCCCGCGCTATGCGCCGCAGTTGGTGCGCCGCTTTCTGGACGCCCGCCCCGACGCCGAAGTCCGCATCCTTGAAGGCGACCTGCAAACACTGTTCGATTGGCTCAGCGCAGGTCGGATTGACATGGCGCTGCTGTACGATTTCGGCATTCCGTCGGATTTTGTCATCACGCCTCTGATGGCCGCCGAGCCCTACGCCCTTCTGCCGAGGGGGCACAAGTTGGCACTGCAGCCCTGCGTTCGCGCCGAAGACCTTGCGCAGGAGCCAGTCATACTGATGAACCTGCCTCACAGCCGCGGCTATTTCCTGTCTCTGTTGCAGAATGCAAGTGTTCCGGTGCGGGTGGCCCACGAAACCGGCTCGATCGAAATGTTGCGGTCAATGGTGGCCAACGGATTTGGCGTTGGCCTGCTGGCAACCGACCTGCCAGACGGCCCGTGCTATGATGGCAGTCCGGTGATCCGGGTGCCGCTCAACGGTCGCCCGCCGCAGCATCAGATCGCCCTTGCCCATCGCAGCGCGGCGCTCAAGCGGCCAATCACCCAGGCTTTTACCGCCTTTGCCGAAGCCTGTTTCAGCCTGCCGTCCTGAGCGCCAGGTGGTGCCCGGCGCTAATCCGCGGCATCCTGAATTGTGTCTATTGTTCTGGCTCCAGCATGTCACGACAAGCCCAAACACAATATTGGTTCTGTAGATGTATGGCTGAGCATGAACCGAAAGTGGGACAGACAGTGTAAGTATTTTGCAGGCGCGAACGCATCCCATTTCCTATGCGGAGCCAAGCACCAAGCAAGCCCTACCAGGACGAGATGAGGACGATCGTCGCGAACAGCGGACTACACAGATAAGAACTTCTCTTTCCATGCTTAGGCGAAAGCGGCATGTTCGGCGACGTGCCCTCCCAAGTGTCCGGCATTCACTCTGCGCCTTCATCAGAATGCAAAAGAATAGCTCGCCTCGACACCGTAGCTTGAGTAATCGTTCGCCCCGAACCCGTCGCCGTATGCGCTGAATTGAAACCGGCCACCGTTTGTCAATACCCCACCGTAGCCTAGCTCCAGCCGCATTCGGCCACCTTCATAGGTGGGTTCGCGCAGGGCGGCAGCACCGGAGCCTGAGGTTTCTGACCAAATGCCCGAAACCCCTCCCGTCAGAACTCGCCCACCGGCCTGATGAGTCAGTTGCAGTTCGAAATCTGCGCCTAACTCCACGTTGGTCAACCGAATTCCTTGAACCGGGATCATGTTGCCAAGGTGGTCAATATAAGCGCGCTGATCATCGCGAGTATGAGTGGCCGTCAGAAACGGAAATACAGTCCAATCGCCACTGATGACCTCTCCAGTGACACCGAGTTGCGCCAGCCAGCGCTCGGTCTTGAACTGATCGCGATAGGTTCCCAATGGTGCGATTTCGTTTTGCGATTGCCCATAGAGAATTTGCGCGCTGAATATCACCGGCTGATCGGGCAGGCGATAAACCGCATAAGGACCGATCAGCCAGCCATAGCCCTCTACCTCGGCTGGTCCTTCGGTGGATTCCGCATAGTCCATTTGCAGCATTGCGCCCAACAGCAAATTTGGCTGCACTTCAATGTGTCGACCAACCGCTGCCAGCGCATAGCCGCTGTCTTGGCCGTCGCTCTCACTAAAGGCAGCGCGCAAACTGGCCCACGCTCCGCCTCGTGGGGAGACCGCCATATCCATATTGACCTGACCCCGGGTGACAGAAGCGTTCAACTGGTTTTCGGAGCTGCGCCCCAGCAGAAAATCTGCGACGCGCGGCTGGTTGCTGATCAGATTGTTGGCACGGCTCTGCATGAAGCTGGCAATCAACTGACTGGTCTGTTCGATAATCCGGTTCACTGCAGTCATCTGGTTCGACGCTGCATTTGGAATACCATTGTTGTCATGGGTTACGCCCGCAGGAAGAGAAACCGAGAGATCACCCCGACCGCTGGCCAGCAATAGTGCCTGATAACGAGCACCACTTCCGCTGAGCGACTGAACTTCGCCGCCGGAGATCACCAGATCGCTCACGGTCAACCCGCTCACCGCCCGCGAAAACTGAATATCGATCTGGTGCTGACCGGGACCACTAAAGCTACCGGTCAGCCCGGTAAGTGTCACGCTTACATCAGTGCGAAGGGTGATCCTGATCTGATCGCTGTGGGTTTCGGTGCCGTCATTCACGGTGAGAGTAAAATCCAGCACCAGATCCGGGTCACCAAGAGAAAGACTGGGTGTCGTAAAACTGGGCTGTACCGACGCCGCATCACTCAGGGTGATGCCTGCGGGCGCTGTCCAAAGATAAGTCAGACCGTCGCCATCTGGGTCCGATGAGCCAGATCCATCCAGAGTGATGAGCACGCCGCCACCAGCCACCTGATCCGCTCCGGCATCCGCCAAGGGGGCGGTATTGGTAAAGCCGGTCGCGGTGAGGGAGACCGCCACATTGGTGTTGCCTCTGCTGTCCTGTGCCACCCCGGCTGGGAGAGTGATCGAGACCGAGCCGCGTGCTAGCGGGGCAACATCAAACTGGTAGGAACTGGGTGAGTGTTTCACAAAAGCGCTGAGCGCAAGGTTCTGCAGCTGCAAATCGGTCTCATCAAAGCCCGTGACATCACCGCTGAAGTCGACAGTAATCGTCTCGGAGCCGGTGATATTGGGCGGCAACCCCGCGAGCGTGGCGGCAATCTGAGCCATCACCGTGACGTCGACGGTATCTTGGTGTGCCTCGGTGCCGTCATCGACCGTCAACGTAAACGACAGCACCTGATCAGGGTCACCCGGCGCTGGGGTGGGTGTCGTAAAACTTGGCTGTTCCGCCGTCACATCACTAGGGACTATGCCTGCAGGAGGTGTCCAGAGATAGGTCAGGCTGTCGCCATCTGCATCGGATGAACCAGACCCATCCAGAGTGACGAGCACACCGCCACCAACCGCTTGATCCGCTCCGGCATCTGCCAAGGGCGCGGTATTGGTAAAGCCGGTCGCGGTGAGGGAGGCCGCCACATTGGCGTTGCCTCTGCTATCCTGTGCGACCCCGGCAGGGAGAGTGATCGAGACCGAACCACGCGCAATCGGAGCGACATCAAATTGATATGAGCTTGGCGAAGTTGATGCAAAGTTACTGATCGAAAGGTTCTGTAGCTGCAGATCGGTCTCATCAAAGCCGGTGACATTACTGCTGAAGTCGACAGTAATCGTCTCGGGGCCGGTGATATCGGACGGCAACCCCGCGAGTGTCGCGGCGACCTGAGCCATCACCGTGACGTCGACGGTGTCCTGGTGCGTGTCAGTGCCATCATCAACCGTCAACGTAAACGACAGCAGCTGATCGGAACCACCTGGCGCGGGAGAAGGCGCGGTAAAATTGGGCTGCACTGCCGTCGCATCACTCAGAGTGATGCCTGTGGGGGCGCTCCACAGATAGGCGAGCGCATCTCCATTCGGGTCGGAGCTGGCGCTGCCATCCAACGTGATTTGCGTGTCGCTTTGTACCACCTGATCTGGCCCCGCATTGGCCACCGGGGCAGTGTTATAGACCGTGCTCACCGGGGCCGCAGCGACCGAGAAAACACCGGGCACCCCTGCCACCGCCACATGTTGTGCCGCATCTGCCGGGACGGAAACCGTGATTGAAGCGCTGCCGTCCGGTGTGATCCGGGCGGTATAATTCGCACCGCTCCCCGAGAGGGACGAGAGCGTACCGCCACTGATCTGAATGTCCGATCCGGTGAAGCCTTCGACGGTTTTGGAAAACGTAATGGTTGCCTCAAACTCACCACCCACCGATGCGGGCACACCGGTGATCTCCGGTCGTGGCTCGTCCACATCCGCATACCCCAAATCGAGCTGAGTCTCGGCGCTGAAGTTACCGGCAACGTCCCGGAACATCCCTGCGGGGAAGGTCACATAAACCGGTCCATCACGTTGCGGTACAATCGTATATCGCATCTGGTTGCCGGGAAGGATACTTGTACCCGTAAGGGTGACCGTCCCCGGAAGTGTGGCCGAGTATCCGAGCACAAATATCGTCCCGGGTGAGTATTCGAGGACTGCACTATAGCCGACATAGGGGGCGGTGCTGGCGCCCGCGTCCACCAGCGTGATGGTGGGCGCAGTGGTGTCCACAAAACCAGAGAGCGTGTTGGAGGCCGTGTTTGCTACGCTGCGGTAATTGGACACCGCACCTGCTGGCAGAGTCAGCGATATGGCCCCGTCCCCATCCGGCGTCGCGGTCAAAGTGTAGGTCTGCGTCTGGCCATATGCGGGCGTCGGCGACCCTGCAGACAGGTTTGAGAGCGTCAGGTTGGTTGCGTCAAAATCCGACAATTGCAACGCATCTGATGTATCCACGCCCGCATTGAATTCCACTGTCACGGTCTGCGTGCCTACCACGTTGCCGCCAAATCCGGACAGAGACGGGGTCATGGTGGCAGGAACATCCACCACTTCGATGGTCATGCTCTGGGTGTCGCAGGTCGTGTAGACGCAGGTTTCCAGCGTTGCGGTATAGGTGCCATAGCTCGTGTATGTGTGTATAGGGTTCTGTGCCGTGCTGGTACCTCCGTCGCCAAAGTCCCAGTTCCAAGTCTTCAACGCCGGTGGAGTAGATGAGGATTGGTCTGTGAAGAAGACTGTATGCGGCACCGAAATTCCGAATCCAGGGTTAGCAGTGAAATCCGCTGTAATGCTGCTGATCCCTTCAGCCGTGCCGGACAGTGTATTTGAGGCAAGGTTTGGGAACGGTACACTGTCGGTCGCCACGCCTGCAGGTACAAGGACCGTTACTGCGCCCGGCGTATCGGGTGAGACTGTGAACGTATAGGTGGCACCCGACCCGGCGAAGCTGGAAATGGTGGCGTTTGTCACCTGGATGTCCGATGCATCAAAACCGCTGACCGTCTCGCTAAAGGTTGCGGTGACGGTTTGAGGATTAATAAAGGTGCTGCTCAGACCCGAAAGGGTAACGGTCGGAACAGGATCAGTGAGCACGACATCTCGCTTCACCACAGTATCGGTCACCCCGTACAGCCCGTGGTCAAAATCATACCGACCTATGCCAGGTACATCTGCTGTGAACCGGACGAACATTTGATCATCAGACGCGACAGTGCCATCCGCGCCGTCTTGGACAAGCCCCGTCACATTCGTGAAACCGCAGTTCGCCTCCAACCACGCGACCGTGATCGGCGGACGGAGCACAATAGCGCCGTCGTTGTGGGAAAAAAAACTTCCTCCAGCGGCCAAAGTGTTGAAGCCTTCATAGAAGAGAATGCTGGCACCTCGGGGATCTTGTTGCACCCTAGCAAAGCACTGTCCGCCCGGCATGGTCGGATAAGCCTTTACTCGTGCGTCCAGTGCGAGCGCTGACTGAGTGAACCCGTGCAGTGAAATCACGGCCAGCGCGCTGCAAACGGCAACTTTGGTCACAGATCTGCGGGTGAGACTCTCAAGCCTGCCCCACACCGCCGCTGCAATTTTCATCAGTGTCACCATTCCCAACCTCCCGCCCGGCCACTTTGCCCTGCGCTGCCGCTGCGCAAGCATGCCAAAACATGCCGCTGCCGGTGAAAGCGCCATCAGGAGGGAACCGGTTATTATTTGTCTTTTGGGCCGCCCGTGTTAGACATGCGCGGCTTTAGGCAAATCATATCCAGTTTTGGTGGGTCGCGTAGGGAGCGTGTTTGTCGAGGTGGCGGCTTTTTTTGTCGAATCTCAGCCTGTGCTCATGAAAGGTGTCCCGGCTCTTGCGTGAGGTGCGTGGTTCGCTTAGCCTATTCTTATCCTTTGTTTCTATTACCCTTTATCGCTAAATGTCTCTTGATTCATCTTCTTCTGACGCTTCTCAACCGGTTAAACTCTGTTTATCGGGCGTAGAGACAGTGACGGTAAAAACCGACGCGGTGGACATCGAGTTTCAGCGATCAAAAGCGGCTCCGGATACCGGCATTGGCTGGACTAAGACGCGGTTTCGCTCCAACGGCCCCGATACGGTCGAAGTCACAAACAAACGGCCTACAGATTTTGTATTTACCCAAGTCCCTTTGGGCGGCAGCTTCGCCGCTGAGTTGACCTGCGGAGCGCTCTACGAGAGTGACACGGTGGGGCTGATCCGCCCGCGTGATACGGGAGCTCTCTTTCGGTTGCATCGGCGTGAGGTCGACATCTTTGGTGTAAATGCACCATTGAAAATGGTTGAGAACTGGTTTGCGGGCAAGGTCCCCAAGGCAGTTCAGAGGATTTTGGACGGGATGGGGGGACCGTCCCTTGTCACACAGGCCCCGCTCCCCAGCTACCTCAGAATTTCGCTCGAGCAGGCACTGCACAGCCGTCTGCCACTTCGCACTCAGTTGATCGAGGCCGCCGCCCTGCAAATCCTCTGTTATCAACTGGAGACCCTATCCACCGACACCCCTCCCGGAATTGCGCCGCATGAGGTTCAGGCTGCACGAGAAGCCCATGCAATGCTGGAACTCGAGGCAATGACACCGCCCGGATTGGGAGAGCTGGCATCTCGGCTGGGTCTAGCAGCCAACCGTTTGGCGTTGGCCTACCGCGAAGTGTTCGGCTGTACCTTGGCGCAGAGCACCGAACAGGTCCGACTGCACGCCGCATGCGACGCGATACTTGGCGGTGCCCCAATAAAACGAGTAGCGAGCCAACTTGGCTATGCAAGTGTCAGCAGTTTCACCTACGCATTCCGCAGGAAGATGGGCATGCCCCCTCGCAAATGGCTCAACACGCAAGCGCGTAGGGTTAACCGGCTAAGGTCCGATTTTTAACATCTGATGGTATCCACCAGTGACCAGAGAGACACAACTCAGGCTTCAGAAAGGTTAACGTGCCGCTTCCCTAGCTCTGGTGATGGGATCAGTCGCAATGCATGCGCGCCTACCTACCATGTCCACATTCTCGAGACGAACGGCGAAAGCTCCCGCCTGCGCGAAAGCCGCAAATCTAAAACAAAAAACTGATCAGAACTGGCCTGCGGCCAGTGCGCCTTGGCACGCGTTAGCTATTTGGAGAGCACACACACCAAGGCGCAGCATCATTCAACCCCGGTGGCCCCATTTTCCTCCGGTAAATGGCCCCTTTTTGATCCGTGATTGACAGACGAAACGGGCCAAAACGCGATAATCTTCTTGAGAGCGGATGCATGAGCTCCAGCACTGCCGCGCCAGAAACACCGCAATTGAAAACAATCATAAAACCCGTCAATGTCACCTCAACATCAAGCCATTTGGAAAATACCTATTGAGTAAACATATATCAGAAGATGCAGATGATTTTTGGCTCGGGATAGCCAGACCTTCTTCTCAGGCACAAGACGTTCCGAACGCTGATTCTGTATATCATGCGCTCATGACGGTAGAGCCGCTGCTTGACGTCGTGCCGCTTGACGAACAATTCGGAATATGGCCGAGAAAAACAGTCCCTGACGGTCTTCGCGAGGCACTGTTCGGACAGCAAGACAGGACTAAGCCTGAGGAAAGTTTCGCCGTTCTTGATGCGGCAAAGGTGTTTGGACTTGCTGACTTTCTTGACTCCGAAGATCTGACGTATCGATGTCTATTCAAAGGGGCAGCCGAAACCGACCTGCGCGATGTCGCCCCATATTTAGTTCAGTTGGATGAGGCGAGCGATTTAACTCGAAGACTGTTCACTCGGTCTCAGCGCGCTGGTGGCCTGTGGGACAATGTACCGGGCATCTACCTGCGTACGACAGCCAGTTTTGACACCCTTTGGCGACATTTGCGCAGGTTTATTCGAGTTCAAGACGAGAACGGTGCATGGATGTATTTTCGCTTTTGGGAAATGCACTGCCTCCACCATTATCTGACTACGATAGCAGATAGTCCCACGCTTGCTCAGTACTGGTCAGCTACGCGAGACGGACACCCGCTGTGTTATGTGATGTCAGACGGAAGCGACTGGAATCTAGTTCGTGGTAGCGCTACAGTTGCGGCTAAGCCGCCTTTTCAGATGACCCGTGAAAGTCGAGATGTTCTGGCACAGTATCAGCATCGCCGGTTTCACATACGATTGGCCAATTACCTTCAGCGAGAAACTGGTGACCTAGAAATCTGTACAGCTTCAAAAGCGGCGGACTTGACTGAGAGGGCTATACGACACGGTTTCACTATTGAGAAGGCGATTGGAGATTTTGCATTAGCTGCGCTGTTGGCCGATTCGGATTTTCTAACCACCTCCGAAGTGAAACAGTTGCTTGCCACCCAACAGCACCAACTCGATAAGGCGTGCAAGATATTATCCTTGGCACGCGCGAACTCATCTTTCAGGAGACCTTTATGAGCGAACTGTCGAGTTCCTCCGAAGCTGGAGCTATCTGTGTGCCATGCCAAGAGGGCAATTGGTTTCGCCTTTCTGTCGCACCCGGCGCTAGCTGTCCGATTCCAATCATTGGCCAAGTGAATGGTGTCTGCACGCCGGCACTGCCTGAAAACAACGGTTTCACACTGCAGAATACACGTGAAAATACACGTAACGATCTCAGTTTGCACATTAACGGTCGAACATATCCTCTGGTGCCTGATATCCGTGCGCTCGGGACACCCGCTAGGGCGCAAAGCGTTGGTGCGCATATTATCATCAAGAGGGAACCGGAACCCGCGATACGCCCTATGGTACCCATCGGACAAGTATCCTCTGCACGCATGCCGGGACAATATGGTTCGATCCGTGCCGGCGACGAGATGAACGCACTTGATGTGATGTCAGAAACGGCTTGGCGAAATGCCGGTAGTCCCATGTCGTCGGACGGCGAAGTTCTGCCGGTGCCACCTTCTGACCCGATCGTGCTTGTTCACGAGATTGATGAACATATGGGGCCACCGCCGCCGCCGGGCATCTACGATATCGACACAATGAGCGATACCGAGGCGGCGTGGTTTGTATCTGCCATCCATTACATGACAAGCGATCTCGCGGGGGACTTGACGCGCTCAGCAGGCGATGCAGCGTTTCAGACCGGCGATATGTTGAGCGCAGGAAATAACCGGCGTTTTTTACGTGAGATGATCGGTCGTAAGGTGCGCGTGGAAACGCTCTATAATGGTGCGAAAGTACTGATCTTTGAGAGCGGTCAGTGGGATAATGGAATGCTCTGGTATCGCCGTCATTTGCAATACGGATCAAAAGGTCTTGGCCGTATGCAGGTTTCGTCGATGAACATCGCAGTACGCTCCGTGAGCGAAAGCATCGGTTCAAACCTCAGAGGTATGGCCACCAAAACGGGTGTTGTTGGTCTGGTCTTCGCCGTTAGTTTTGACATTGCTGAATATCTGAGCTCCGACGGAGAGCGGTTCTTGTCGGATTTGTTCGTCTCGATCGGGTTCACAGTAGCAAATGCAGTCCTTTCTACAATCATAGGTACGGCCATTGCCTCCGTTGCGATCGCGCTTGGGGTCGCAGCAGGCATTGCAGCATCACCCATTGTTGTTGCTGGCGTTGGTATTGCTGCAATCGTTGCGGTTGGCTTTGGCATAAATCGCTTAATCGCGACAACGGGTGTCAAGACTGCAGTGCAGGACTTTTTCAAGAATACCGACTGGTATAAGTCCGGGCTAACAGATGAAGAAATATACGATGGAGCAATGATTGCACCATGACAGACTTATCACCCCGTCAATGGACGCCATTTGCTGTCCATCCGTTTAAGGCTGACACGCTACGCATGTTTAAACTAGCGCCTTTTGTGGTGCTCGCGGGGCCAGCGATGTGGTCTTTTCTTATCCTCGCTGTCAGTTTCGGCTTAACCCATGTATCCACATTATTTGCCGCCGGTTTCATCATTTTGCAGATAGCTTTCATACTGCGTGGTAGATGGGAGGTGACGACACAACGCATCGCGACCGATGTGTTTCGTAATAGGTTCGGCTTGAACAGCATGCGAACCTTATGGATTAGTTTCTGCTTCTTTGGATGTGCGCTTGCGTTTGGTGGCGGTAGTTTTGTTTGGTGTGTGAGTGCGACTGTGCTTGGGGTAATGGTTGTGGAGCTTCGAGCAATGTTCCTTGCCCGGCGCATATCGAGCGCACGTGTTCAAGAGCTTGTCGGTTCCTGTATCGAGAGGACAACAAGAGGCACTCTCTACCTGAGGACAGCAGGGCCATCGCTCGCGGGAGCGGACTTGGGTACAGAAAGTCTGTGGATAGAGAAGTTTGGTCTGTGGATACTAGGTGGAGCACCACTGCTCGGCGGTTTGGCTTTTAGTGGTGCAGGCGATAGTGTCGCGGGCTTGATTGTGACCGCACTCGGGCTCTTCTTTTATTCGGCAAGCATGGGCAATTGGGTTGCAAGCCGTCTTCTGCGCCGAGTCATATCGGATATTGAGTTCAAAGGGGCGACCGCCTGACGATGTAATCGCGTTTCTCAAAGGATTGTTGCTATCCCGCCTTGGCATAGCGATCCCGTTGGGGGGTAACAACAAAACCGCACGAAGCTATTGTTCAGGCTGAGAGTTATCTCGGGCAGCAACTGACCAAGCAGATGGGCCTCCCATATGGAAAGAGCGTTATTGAGCCAGAGCCAACGGAAAGGACCATGTTGCACGAAAGCATAGGACTTCGTAGTCGGAGTGTAGATGTAGCGACAGGAATTCTGGATGCCGTTTAAGCACAACGCCTCACGGCGAGAGAAGTTTGAGAAGGCAAAGTATCGGGTCACGAACTGGTCGGAATACAACGAAGCTTTGCGAGAGCGCGGTGATGTGACGATTTGGACACCTCCGATAACCCGCCGTTCAGCCTGTGGTTGTCCGGTTGAAGGCTTTGATGCACCGCTTGCACGGCACTTTGAGTTCGTTCGGTGGGTCTTCAGCCCGGGTTTGGCGTCAAGCGGGCGCACTTTGACTGGAAAGCCAGCGCAATCGGTCCATGTTGTAGACTATGTTAGCCATCGTGATCTCGGCCGAGCGAAAGGCGGTGTCTGTCCAGACCTGACGCCCGGTAGGGTTGCGGCTCATTTCGTGCTTGCACCCAAGTTAAACCGCAGCCGAAAGGATCGGTAGGTTGCGGCGGTTGTGTGCTCCCACAACCAAATATATCATTCCAAAACAACAAATTATACCTCGCCTCGGCGGGGCCGCTTGCGTTGCGCCAGACGCGCTGGAAGCACTACGGAAGCAAGCGAGGCGGATTGAGGGTGTCGCCAAAAGACAACGGACCACTAATCGGTTAAACGAAGGCTGTTCCAGTTATATCTTGAAAGCAGGTCGGTGGATTCTGGCTCAACGGAATATTGCGTGTGGTTCGCTGCAAATTTATTTGCCATACACAGTTGCGCTCCGTATTCATCCTCAGATGTTTAGATTTATTTTAAGAGCGCGATTTAGGCCAAACTATCGCCCTCAATCCAATCGGCTCCCGGAGCCGGTTGAAAATACCTCAGCCTATGCAATGTCCTTTACACAAGCGCACCATACCCGTCACTGTGGCCGTAGGATAGGTCCGTCCGGGGAAAGGGGAACCGCGCTCAGACCCCAATTTGTGCAACAGCGCCCAGCGATCATTTCCAGAGCTTCTTCGGTCTCGACAAGTCGCTTGATTGCGTGATCGAAATAGATAATGCCTCCGGCTTCGACAGAGCGCAACGGTCGCACCCCGAGACGATCCAGTCGTGCGCCAATGATAGTGCCATTGCCCCGCGTCTGTGGATGACCTCAGCATTGAAGAGGCTATAGATCGTTTCTGCTAGGGCATTGTCATAGGAATCCCCGACGCTTCCGACAGATAGGGGATCTTCGCCTCGGTCAGCCAGAAGAGATCAGACATGTTATCACTCCGGTTTCGAAGCCGTGCGTCACACGCTGTGGCGGAACTCAATGCGTCCTGACCCTAAAGACAGTTCTCTGACCTTCTGTTCAGTGCAGAAAGAAAACCGCGGCCATGGCCAGTCCGATGACCGTCACAAAGTGGCGCAAAAGATCGGTTCTGACGATGCGACGGCTCAGATTTGCACCGAGATAGCCCCCGACAGTTATGCTGCAGGCCATCACGATCGCAGGTTGCCATGCGATCAGATTCGCAGCGATAAATGTGATCGAAGAGACCAATGAAACGACAGCCGAGACCAAGCTCTTGAGACCGTTCATGCCGTGCAGGTTGGCGTAGCCAATCAATCCGAATGTGGCCAGCAGCATGATCCCGAGTCCACCGTTGAAATAGCCACCATAAATCGACACCGCCAGCATCGCGGCGACCGAAACAGCGGCACCGGCGCTATTGACCCCACGATTTCGCACTGTGCGCAAAAGATGTGGACCACAGGCAAACATGAACGTCGCAAACAACAACAACCACGGGACAACCCACAAAAACGTATCTCCCGGCGTGATGATGAGCAGGATCGCCCCCACGGCAGAGCCCACCACGCTGACCCCGGCAATGGCCCAGGTCGACAGCACGCCCTCCCGTTTTATGTCGTGGCGAAATCCCCATGCGCTGCTGGCGTAGCCCGGCAGTGCCGCCAGCGTTGCAGTGGCATTCGCGCTGACCGGTGGTACGCCCACATATATCAGTGCAGGCAGACTCAAAAAGGTTCCGCCCCCGGCCACTGCATTGAGCAGACCGGCGCCAAAACCTGCTACAGTGAGCAGAAGAATATCAAAGTATGTCATGATGGGAGGATTGAACTTTCGCTGTTAGAAACGCACGTTCGCCGCGGGCGTTGATCTGGGGTGTCTAGACTGCTTGCCAGTCGACGAATCTCTTGTGACAACGCTGGTTCTGCCAATCAATAGGTTGGTCTGTAAATTGGTCTGAATGGAGCATACATTGCGCAAAAGCATCAAGGATGTACTGCCTGCCTGAATTGCGAGAGGCTGTCACCGGTGAGCGGAACCCTTCTGCTGGCTGAACTGCATCGCCCTGTGTCTGTCGGAGACCATCAACTTAAGTAAGGATGTTGGTTATGACAAAAAGCAAAATGGCAAATCGTTACTAACTTGAAGTCCGCGCACGAGCGGTCCGAATGGTGTTCGCGCATCATAGGCACCGTCGACAGTCACGGTGCCGATCTGCTCGTCTTCCGGGACCTGCCCAAGGAGGTATGGTAGCACGGGGCCGTCGCCGTCCGGGCTTGGCGTGAATTCCTCGGCGAGGATGTCGGATGTGGCCGGGTCACCATGCGCCACTGGTGTTAGCCCTGCAGCCCATGCTTGCGGGCTTGCCATTTGCCATCCCCAAGGAGCTTGATCCTGTTGCTGTCCACGAGAAGGTTGAGCGGGTCATCTGCGCGGCGATAGGGAACCTGCACGGCCAGGGTCTTTTGCCTGCGGCACAGCGTCGAGAAGTCCGGCTCGGGCCAGTCCCACCCCGCTAACTTCAGCAGGCTCGCCACCGTCCGGGCCGCTCGTCACGCGGCGTGAGCCAGGTAATCTCCTTGTCGACCCGGACTAGGAGCGCGCCCCGCTTTCGAAGTGCTTCGTTATAGCTGGACTAGTTCGTCGTACGATAGCGGGTGGGAGGTGGTTTGATCATGCGGCCCATCTAACCGCATGGATTCCCAAGTGAATCCCTCAAGGTGATAGTTCCGCAACAACGCCTGTGTTCTGCGCGGTTGGTTTCAATCACATCGCTTGGCAGTGTTGGCGATGAAACCTGACTCCTGCTGTCAGGTGTCAACTTGAGGCGCGGGTCGATCGAAGTTCGAAAAATTATTGAGATTAGATTCCAAAGTATGTATTGATCATCTAAAGAATGTAGAATCAGCGCGAGCTTTGCCCTTTTAGGCGGGCGGGAGAAGACTTTGGTGGACAAGGTAATTTCAGCAGGGAACGATATTGGTGTGCGTGTCGACACGATGCGTACTGATGTCCTGAGCTATGTACGCAGCGGCGACGATCTGGTTATCAAGTTGAAAACTGGTGATCAGATCACTGTCAGTGAATTTTACACACCAGCAGAGAATGGCTCGCTCCATAGTTTGATATTTGCAGACGGCACAGAAGCGGAATTCGAGCAGGGTGCCGAAGGTAGTGCGGGAATGGCGGGGGCTCTCGGAGGAGCAGGCATTGCTGCGCTAGCTGGCCTCGGGGTTTTGGGGGCAGCGGCCTTGGCCAACGATGATGGCGACAATGATGTCAACCCTACTGACGGCACCGACCCCACCGACGGTACAGACGGAACCGATCCTAGTGATGGCACCGACGGTGTCGACGATCAAGCGGGTGTTCTTGATCCGATCCTCTCTGATGATGGGCTGCTTGGTGAGCTAACAGGCAACGATGGCCTGCTGGGTGATCTGACCGGATCCGAAGGCCTGCTGGGGGATTTGATCGGTACGGATAGTCCGTTGGGTGGTCTGCTTGGGCCGCTATTGGGGCGGCCAGTGTTGGGCGATGGCGGAGCCGCTGGCGATGAAGGGCTCATTGATGCTGTGATTGCAGATGGCGGTCTTCTTGGCGGTTTGACCGGTAACAGCGGTCTGCTCGGAGATGTGACTGGGAGTGGTGGCTTGCTTGGCGATCTCATAGGCAATGATGGCTTATTGTCGTCGGTGACCGGAGTAGGTGGGCTCTTGGGTGATGTGTTGGGCGCCGGTTTGATCGGTACAGATGAGGGCGGCGACATCGGCACCGATGGTTTGTTTGATGGCGATGAAAATCTGTCGGGAGGAGATGGTGGACTGCTTGGCGGTGTTCTTGGTGAGGAGGGCCTCGTTGGCGGCTTGCTTGATGGCATCCTAGGTGAAAGTGGGCTTGTTGGTGGCCTGACGGACAGCAGTAATGAGAGCGCCCTGCTGTAAGCGGGTTGCTGTCATGACGGGCGTTGACCAAGCCCCCTTTGTCGGTCTGCGCCTGAGCAAAGAGCTGTCAGAGCCTTCCCCCCGAGGGTGTGGCAGTTCTTTACCGGCGAGCGGGTCTTGCACCCCACCAAGGCAATTGTGCCCGCTCGCCTATTTAAGAAATTATTCGAGTATGGAGGCAGAGCAGTGACGTATCGTGTATCTTATGCGGGGCAGGCCGTAGTGACGGGTGACGGGGATTTACGAATCGATGCTTTGGTTGCGGCCTCAAAAGCAGCTGCCAGTGGCTTTGACGGTTTGGCATCCGCGTTGGCGTCTGTGGCTGAGGGTCGCGACGTGAGCCCGGGATCATGCTTTATTGGGCGAAAAATCTACGCCAATTCTGATCATGCGCCCGCCATGAATGGGCACACCACTCCAGCATCCTGAATGAGGATGTTCACACTTCCATCGGATACGCTCTTTTAGGTGTCGTCCTTACTGGGCGCCATCATCTTCATTGAGGGGGTATATACTAAAGGGGTGATTATGCAGAATTACATCCTTTAGTTTTGACCTGCGATTTGTGGTGTGGTACTTAAGCTGAGAGTGCTGGGTTCAATCCATCTCATGGCGGTATTCTATGCCATGGAGCGGGATCCCGTGGTGCTAGATTTGGAGAGCGGTATTGGTCGCCAAGAAAAACAGTCGTGTTGGGCATGAACGCCAAGAGGCGGTAGAGGTTGCGGCCAATATCGGCGCTGCGCTTCGCCCGGAAAAGTTCGTTTCTGGAGGTTCTGGGGGCGGTACTGCTGGCGTGTCGTCAACCGCAACGGCAATTGGTATTTCTCTCGCTCTACAAAGCGCTGCCGCTGATGGTGTGTTGGCTGCGCAAGATCCGCTCGCTGAACATGATGTGCAAAGAGCGGGTGCGGGTCAGGGAGGTGAGCGAACGCTCACGTCGCCCCGGAACGCGGATTCTGTTGCTGTCGATGCCTCCGTTGGTCAAGATCTCGATATATCGCCTGACATTGATATTACGGCGCCAGCCGCTGAGGGCGCAGAGGCTATAGCGTTAAACCCGAGTGTTGCGGCTGCTGATTTCGATACACAACATTCTGCACTTGGTTCGGTGAAGGTTTCCACAGAAATCAATACAGCGGGCGATCCGACAAATGTTGCAACCAGCTCTACTGCCGCCGAGGGTCACGCTGCCGTCGGTGGAGTAGGCGGCGGCGCGCTAAGTGGCGAAGTCGATTCGCCTAAAGCTAGCGACGGTCTTCTTGGGGAAGGTGGTCTTGTTGACGATGTACTCGATGCTGTCGTCGGAGAAGATGGGCTGATTGATGACCTCCTCGGGGAGGATGGTCTCGTTAGTGATGTCATAGACGTGATTGTCGGCGAGGATGGGCTGCTGGGTAATGTGCTTGGCGGTGGTGGTCTTGTCGACGGCCTTCTAGGGGAGGATGGTCTTGTTGATGGCGTTCTTGGAGAGGATGGCCTCATTGACGGAGTTCTTGACGCTGTTGTGGGTGACGATGGCCTGCTTGGCAGTGTGCTGGGCGACGGTGGGCTGGTTGATGGTGTCCTAGGCGAGGAGGGTGTCGTTGACGGAGTTCTTGACGCGGTTGTAGGTGACGATGGTTTGCTGGGCAGTGTGCTTGGCGATGAGGGTCTAGTCGGCGATGTTCTGGGTGAAGATGGTCTGGTTGACGACCTCCTCAGTGAAGATGGCGTCGTTGGAAGCGTGCTTGGTGCGGACGGCATTGTCGCTGGCGTTGTTAATGCGGTTGCTGGCGGCGAAGGTCTGCAGGGTGATGGTGGATTGATAGATGGAATCCTCGGCGATGATGGGGTTGTAGGCGGAGTTCTTGATGCGGTTGTGGGCGACGATGGCATTCTTGATAGTGTGCTCGGTGGCGATGGCGTAGCAGGCGGGTTACTTGGTGACGACGGCTTGGTGGATGGTGTCTTCGGCGAGGATGGCATCGTTGGTAGTGTGCTGGATGAAGTTGTCGGCGATGACGGCTTGTTAGGGGGGCTGCTGGGTGGCGGTGGTTTGCTTGGCGGGGTTTTGGGTGGCTCCTCAAGTGAGTCCTCTGATGAGGAGAATGTCGTCGCACTGGATAGCGAATCCGGAAGCGACGGCGGCTTTCTGGACACTTTGCTCGGTGTGGCCACTGTCGGTGAAAACGAACTCGTCTCCCCAACGCTGGAGATAGGCGGCGCAGTGAGTGCAGATGTATTTGAAGCCTTACTTGGTGACGAAGATCTGCTTGGTCTGGACGTTGCGCCACAAGATGATCTTGCTGATGGAGACCTGCTGTCCGAGCTTACCGGGGTGGATGCGCTGAGCGGTACTCTTGTTGACGAGGGCGTGCTGGAAGGTGGTGGGGCGGTTCTGTCTGAGGCCGTCGATGATGTTGATCAGTTGCTCAACACGATCTTGGGCAGTGGCTCCGGCAGTATCGTAACCGGCGATGTCGCACTTACCTCGTTCCTTCAGGAAGGTGACGAGCCCGGGGATGCGACCGGCGCTGAAGGAGGCGGATTTATTTCCGATGGCGATTTCAGTGTCGAAAACGCACTGGGTACCTTGCTCGGTGGGTCTGGAGTGCTTGATGGGTTTGACGATGCCGGAGATGCAGACATCTGACGTTAGATTAACTGCATGAATAAATGCGAAAATTGAAAGTCGGTGACGTTTTCTTGTTTTCAAGCGGCGGGCAATCGCCATTAGGTAGCGTCGCTGCGATTCGCATCGCTATTTATGGGGAGGTCAATAAACTTTAAGACACTTTAATCACTTGCATTTTTTCTTACTGACTTGCATTCTGGGAGGAGCCGAGGGGTAATTAATCACCTCAATATTTGAATTCTTTTTACAGGCCTGAGGTGTGTCAATGGCGACGGAATTGGTATCCGGGTTGGGGGGCGTTGAAGATAATTCGCCTACGAGTATCGCCCGCGTGCTGAAGCTGAGTGCGCCAGAACGCGTAAGCTTAGACTCCACTCACTCTGAAATCTCTGATCTCGTCAAAAGCGGTCGCGATCTATCCGTGGTGTTCGCGGACGGGAAGCGGGTTTTTATCGAAGATTTTTTTGTTGTGGGGCCGGAAGGGGGATTTAGCACGCTCGTGGATTCCACCGGAGAGATCGTCGTATCCGGGCTGCAAGTTCCAGAACCGGCTGACTTTGATGACACACAAGACAACGAAGTTTTCCCAAAATTCAAAGATCCCGCGTCCGCCGATGCAGGCGCGATCGAAAGTGAGGCTGGAGGTGCCGCGCTGGTTTCTGAGGGTGGTGGAGACTTCATCACGCTGTTGGCCGGGACGGGGCTTGCCTCAGGTGCGGGGATGGTCGCAGGAGGTGGTGGCTCCGCCCCAAGCGATGACGTCTTCGACCAAAGCGCGCATGTGCTCGACGTGACGGAACAGGTTACGACCTTCGGGCAGGTGGTCACCGAAGAAGATTTGGGGCTGGTGTCTGTTGGTGGAAGCGAGGATATCGCTGCCTTCATGCCAGCGTCTGAGCCTGAGGTGGTTGGAGGTGATAATCACCACGCACCAGAAACTGGCGGCGAAGACTCCCCTCTCGCTGAGGCTGGTGCCGATATGGCGGTGATGTTTCCTGTCGAAATAGACCTGTTTACAGGGCTTACCCCCGAATTTGAAAGCGAAGTGGGGCTATGATGCGTCTTTGGAATAGTTGGCTGAGACAAGTTGCGCCTCAAAAGTTGACTCTTAAATGTGCAATATTTGCATTTTGTGCGAGCGTATCAGCCACGGTCGCCACTGCGGATTTGTCTTTACAGCGCGCGGTGATCATCGCAGCTGAGCGCGATGCCAATGTCACTGCTATGCGACAGCGGGTTGCCAGTCGTAACGTTGACGTCGAGTCTGCGCGCGATGCCTATTACCCCAGCTTCAGCTTGTCTGGACAAAGCAGCACAACAGATAGTGATGGGCCGGCAATTACGTTGACGGTTTCGCAAATTCTGTTTGACTGGGGGTTGATCCGTAACCAGATCGCCGCCGCCACGCAGGTCCGAACACAGGCTGTAGCGGATCTAAAAATGGCGGTAGAGGATTTGACGCTTCAGGTCGCATTCTACTTTCTTGATGTTGAAACGCTCCATCTGAAAATTTCAAAAACTCGCGAATATCTGAGCTTTGCAGAACGAATTGCAGAGCATGCAAAAAACCGTGCAGAGGGCGGTTTAGGGGATCGGGCTGAGGTGGCGCGTGCCAATCTGGAAATCGCACGTGCTCGAGATGAAATGTCGCAACTCACGTCTAGCCGTGATCGGGCAGTTGAGCAGATTGCGTTTCTGATTGGGCAAGGCCCGGGGAGAACGATATCTCCACCAGAAATTGGGTTCGATCGTATCTATGGAAATTCTTCACGTCTCAAAACGGCGGTAAGAATTGCGCCAGATTATATTTCAGCACGTGCGTTTGTGGATGAGACTGCAGCAGATATTGGCGTCGCTAAAGCTAAACGGTTGCCTACAATTAACCTAGAGGCACAAGCGCGCGGAAGTTTGGATGGTGGGCGCTCACGGACTGCGGTTGGTATTTCTGCGGGCGTCGATTTGAGTTCTCGTGGGTTTGGTAAACGCCAGATGCAGGCTGCAGTGTTAGACAATCAGGCGGCACAGTCTTCGCTCCTGGCGGTTGAGCGGGACTTAACCAACGCAGCACGAAATGCGCTTGCCGAGTTGGGAACCCTGAGACGAACGGAAACCGCTCGCAAGCGTCAACTCGTTGAAGCCGAGAAGGTTCTGGACACCTATGAAGAGCAATTCATTGCCGGGCAGCGTGAACTGGTGGATCTGTTGTCAACGGGGCGAGACCTCTATGACGCGCAGATTGATGTCATTGAGACCTACGATGACAGGAAGAGAACTGAATATCAGAACGCCAGAGATCTGGGGGTCTTGGGCACTCTAATCCTGTCTGCAGGCGGCTAGAGGCGAGGGCTTTTACTATGAGCACTGTTATAAATTCGCTGAATTGCCAATGGGGAATGCGATGAGAGATCTGGAGTACATAGATCCGGTCGTTCGGGGGCTTTTGGAACTGTGCCGAATTCATGGGATTTCCACATCTGCGGCCCAGTTGACGGATGGCTTAGCGCTTGAGGTTGATGAGCCGCTGAGTGAAGGGCAGATCGGTCTTGCCTTGCGGCGCGCAAATATGAGCTGTCGGATCAGCCGTGAGCCTTTGGAGAAGTTCCCTGCAAGTAGTTTGCCCGTCCTCGTGTTCCTCAAAGACGGGCGCACATTGGTTCTGGAGGCATTCGGGGCAACTGAAGCACGCGTGATTGACCCGGAAGCGGCTGGCGGTCGTGCAATATGGAAGCGGGGTGATCTGCTTGAGGCTTATGACGGGCGCTTGCTGGTCTCGAAGCCTATTGATCTTGTATCCAGTCGACTGGATGGCAAAGAACCGCAGAAGGGCCATTGGTTGCTGCGTCCGGTTCTCGGGAATGTGCGGATCTATCGGGATGTAATGACAGCCTCGTTCGCGGCTAATTTACTCGCAGTGGCAACGGCGTTGTTTTCAATGCAGGTTTATGATCGGGTTGTCCCCAATCAGGCTTTCGATACGCTGTGGATTCTTGCCAGCGGTGTTGGCATTGCGATTGTGCTAGAGTTCGTACTACGGCTCATGCGGGCCTCATTGGTAGATGTGTCTGGCCGAGACCTCGATTTGACACTCTCTGCGCGACTATTTGAAAAAGTAGCCAACATGCGGCTGGCGCAGCAACCATCGTCAACAGGTGCCTTTGCTAGTCAGGTCAGAGACTTTGCCACAGTGCGAGAGTTCTTTACCTCAGGAACCGTGACGGCTTTATGCGATCTTCCATTTGTTTTGGTTTTTGTGGCGGTGATTTGGTTCATCGGCGGTGAGGTTGCTCTGGTTGTTCTGGCTGGCGTGGTTTTTAGTGTATTGCCCGGGCTTCTTATGCAAGGGCGACTGGCTGCGGCATCAAAGGAAAACACGCGTGAAGGAGCCGCGTTGAATGGCCTTCTGCTTGAGACCATTTCGAGCCTCGAGACCGTCAAGGCGTCTCGCGCCGAAGGGCGCCTACAGCGGGCCTACGCACAGCTTACCGCCACGATGGCGAACACTGCTGTACGGACTCGGCATCTCACCACGATCACAACACAGCTTGTCTCGACAGTACAAAAGTTGGCTTATGCAGGCGTGGTGATTGCCGGTGTCTATCTGATCAATAACGGATCCCTTACGGTGGGCAGCCTCATCGCCTGTACGTTGCTTTCAAGTCGTGCCATGTCCCCAATGGGGCAAGTGGCAGGGCTTTTAGCACGCTGGCAGCATGTCCGGGCGGCAATGGAAGGGCTGGACGGGATTATGAACCTGAAGGTGGAGCGCCCGGATGATCGTCATTTTGTGCGAGCCTCAAATATAAATGGGGCGTATCGTTTGGATGATGCCGTTTACCGCCATGATCCCGAAGGGCCGCCAGTCGTATCGATCCATAATTTCGAAATTCCCGCCGGTGAACATTTAGCCCTCTTGGGAGGGAATGGCGCAGGAAAGTCAACGTTGTTACGCATGTTGGCCGGGTTGACTGATCCAGAGTCTGGTACTGTATTGCTGGATGATCTCGCGCTCAGTCAGATCGATCCAATCGACCGGCGTCGGCAAATTGGATATTTGCCGCAGAGCGTGGCGCTTTTCCAAGGTACTTTGCGGGACAATTTGCTGCTCGATCATGGGTTGCATTCTGATGAGGAACTATTGGAAGCGCTGGACGCGGTAGGACTGGGTAGCTTTGTACGGCGCCATGTGCGCGGATTAGATCTGCGTATTCATAGCAACGCCAATGTGTCTGGTGGACAGCGGCAAGCGATTGGTCTGGCGCGGGTGTTGTTGCAAGATCCAAAGATAGTCTTGCTGGACGAGCCGACGGCTGCGTTCGATCATTTAACCGAAATGCATGTGATCAATCACTTGAGCAAATGGCTTGAGGGGCGGACCACCGTGATCTCAACTCACAAACGAGAACTGTTGAGTCTGACCAAGCGGGCCGTGGTGCTAAAGGATGGTCGGGTCGTACGGGATGGTGATCTGTTGCAAATCCTCAATTCTGCGCGGTCGAACACGACACAAGTCAAACCGGTTCAGGCTGTTAAGTGATTGGATATGGACACATCACCCAGCCAAATGGACGGGAGCTATCGCCGTCAAGTTTTGCGAAAGTCACGATTGATGATCAATTTGATCGTCTTGTCGTTGCTACTTGCAATTGGATGGGCGTCGGTTGCGCAGATCAATGAGATTACGCGTGGTGACGGTCGGGTCGTGCCCCTGCGCCGCATGCAGATGATCCAGAGCCTTGAGGGTGGTATCCTTGCAGAACTGCTCGTCAGTGAAGGCGATATTGTGGAAGAGGGGCAAGTGCTTGTCCGCCTCGATCCAACCCGCTCCGAGTCTGCTTTCCTCGCTGCCAACGCTGAGATTACTGCTCTGGCGGCAGAGGTGGCGCGGCTGGAAGCAGAGGTGCTGGAGCAGCCGAAGCTCGATTTTGGACAGAACCCTGACGAGGCAGAGCGCACAGAATTGCGCCTGTTTGAAGCGAGGCGAACCAAATTGGAGGCCTCTCTCGAGGCGCTCGAGGCTGAGCGCCTCTCAATACAGGAGCAGATCGATATTACCAGTCCGCTCGTGGCGAAGGGATCTGTCAGCCGCATTGATGTACTGCGTCTCGAGCAACAACGTGCAGAATTGGAAGGCAAAATCAGCGACACTCGCAACGCATATGTTCAAGACGCCTACAAGGATTTGGCGCAGCGACGAGCTAAGCTGACCGCATTGCAGCAAGATGTGGTGCGAAAGCAAGACGAGTTTCTGCGAACAGAAATCCGGTCTCCGGTCTCTGGTCGGGTTAATAATATCGACATTACGACCTTGGGCGGTGTCATTCAGCCGGGCGAGCCGATCATGGAGGTGACCCCGACCGATGACCAGCTTTTGATCGAAACCAAGGTATTGCCGCGCGATGTGGCCTTTATCGCGCCGGGAATGGAAGCCAGCGTGAAAATTACAGCCTATGACTTCTCCACCTATGGGGATCTGCGGGGCGTTGTGACGCAGATCTCAGAGGATACTGTCGAAGAAGATACGCCGCAGGGGCCACAGGATTTTTATCGCGTCATGGTGCGGACAGGGAACAATTTTCTGGAGCGCCATGGTGAGACATTTGCGATCCGTCCAGGGATGCTTGCTCAGGTCGATATCGAGAGCGGAGAGCGTTCAGTTCTGAGCTATCTGACACGCCCGCTTTTGAGGGCGCGGCTGCGTTGAAACTATGCTCCCGCAGCGATGCGGCGGAAGACAATGAAAGATGCACTCCAATATGATAATGAACACTATTCGTTTCGCCACCCTGTCACGATGTGCGCGGGTAATTGCGGGACTGACAGGTTTTGCTTTAGTGGCAGCGGCCGGTCCCCTTTGGGGAGCTGTCAGCTCCAGAGTGGAAGTTCGCGGTGCGCAGTTTATTCCTGAAGAGGACATTCAGCGTACATGCGGCGTGGAGGCAGGCGTGTCTTATAGCGACGCTGAGTTGCGCGATATCGAGGCATGTCTGATGTCCACGGCCGTATTCGAGCGCGTTTCTCTGTATCGAGAGAGTGATGCGCTCATTATTGACGTGGTTGAGCTTGATACGCGTCCGGGCCGTTTGTCTGGCGCGCTGTTTTATGATTCTCAGGATGATGTCACCGCGCGTTTGTCATATGAGCGTGAAAACTTGTTTCCCGGTGTCTACGGCGCGCTCGAAGTTAGTTTCAACCCTGAAATCAAGCGACTAGATGGGCGGTTGATCTGGGACGACGCCTTAGGCGAAGGGCTTGATTTTGGCTTGAGCGTTTATGGCGAGCACCTTGAATACGACGATCGCAGCTATGCGCAAAAGAGCATTCAAATCGAGCCGCAGTTGGCATGGCGACCGTACGATGGAATTCGGATTGAGGTCGGTATGGGGGTGCGCCAGTACCGCATGGAAGGCGTCGAACCGGGTGCAAGTCCATTGCTGATAGATGAGGCGATATCGCTGGGCGAGGTAACGGCTCCTTATTTGCGATTTGGATTACAGCTGAACAATCTGGATGGCGATGAGGCTGTGAGGATGGGGTATGAGGCGAGCCTACAGCAATTCTTTTGGAACCTAGGTACAGATGATGTTTTATCTGAAACACGCGTCAGTGGGAGAATATACGTGCCGCTGCAGCCCCGAACGCGCTTGGTGTTAGGGCTAAGAGGTGGCGCTGTACTTGGAATGGATGGAAATTCGCCCCGTGCCGTGGATCGTTTTTTTCCTGGGGGAGAGGCTTTTCGCGGTTTTGCTCCCCGCGGTCTTGGGCCGCAAGACGGTGATGATGTCTTGGGTGGGGATTACTATCTTGTCGGATCAGTTGAGCTACAACGTCAATTTGAGTTGGAGCACGGCCCCAATTTTCTAGCGGGGATCTTTGCCGATGTCGGTACCAGCTGGGGATTGGATGACGATCGCGATGGCCTGATCGATGATGGCTGGCACCGGCGTAGTAGCCTTGGGGTGTCTTTGACCTTTGATGTGGCCGATATACCGGTCTCGCTCTATGTGGCACATCCTATAGAGCGAGAAGCTGGGGATGAGAGCCAGACTTTCGGCTTAAGTGTTTCAGCGCGATTTTAAGCTTTCAACGATGTGATGTCATGAGGGGCTCCGCATCTTCCTGTTTTGCATCGCTTTTCGGAACAGCTGCATATAGCGCGGTGTAACTGCTGCATAGCTATGGTGTTGGATCGACATGATCCGCGCCGCTGCACCATACCGCTTGCGCCGATCTGGATCTTCCATCAATGCCTTGATCGCAGAAATCCATGCCGCGTCCTCATCTGGTAGCAAGCAACCGTTCACATCGTCGATGATCAATTCTGTGGGATACCCGCTATCTGGAGCAATAACGCATGCGCCTCTTCCGAGTATCTCGACGAGGCCCCAGTTCGCTACGCCGTATTTCAACGGATAAAGGAACAGGTCGATGTCGGCGATCCGCTGTGTGTACTCTTCGTAAGGAAGCGTTCCAGCGAATTCGACAGCTTCGCCCGCCTGAGGGTAAACTGATTTCAAGTGCTCGCAGAAATTGGCTATTGCCCCATTGTGCTCTCGCTTTACCCACTGCTCCTCGTAGCCGTAGGTGGTAACACCGGCCCCGCCAAGCGCTATGAAGCGGGCTTCGACTTTTTGATCGATCAACTGGCTGACCAGACCCATGTAGGTGTCAAATCCTTTGGCGCTGGATAGATCCCTGGCGGCAAAACCGATGGTGAAAGGCGCATCCGATGCCTTCGCTCTTGCTGCATGGGAGTTGGTTTCGAAATCAAAGCCTTCCAGCTGGACTTCAATATTGCCTTGCAGCGCGCGGGGGAACATCTGCTTGGCATGGTGGCTTGGGCAGATTACCAGATCGCTTCGAACCGCTTGATGGAAGTTGAGCATCTCGGTATTTTTGTCGGCCATGCGTTGCACCAAATCGGGTGGATAGGCCGGATCCCAGCCGTGTGCTTGGTAGCTAGGGAATTCAATATAGCTGATGATTGCGGCATCTATTTCATCATAGAGAAAATGTGGCGCACCAAAGAGCGAATGCGAGACAACTACATCAATCTTCTTCTTGCTTTGGAATTCTCTTAATGCGTTCAGAACACCGCGACCAATCCGTGCTGAACGCTCGACTTTAGCTGAATAGTAGTAACTTTGCTCGCCAACGATCTTTCCGTCGGGCTGGAAGGCAAGGATATGCGCGCCGCGGTCCACGTTCCGAGCTCGGTGCCCTGGCGTTGTTAAGAAATATGTTTCGGCAACACCCGATTTTCGCAGGTAATCACAGAGGCCGCCAAATTGGCCCGGATAGACGGATCCCACAAATACAATGACTGGCTTTGTCACGGTTACCTCCAAGAGTATGTACTCATCACCATACAGACTAATGCATGTGGTGTGGAGGCCTGTGTGAACCCGTTGAACAATAAAACCACCGGACCCCGGCTAGTTCCGAACGGGGTAAAAGGATCGTCAGATGAGGTTCAAATCTCTTGCCACGATCACCGCCTGTGTGCGGTTGCTTGCACCGAGTTTGGTGCAGATAGACTTTACGTGCATCTTTACAGTGGGTTCTGCAAGGTTGAGGTCGCTGCCGATCTCCTTGTTCGGTTTTCCCTCGGCCAGTAAATTTAGAACGGTGGTTTCACGATCCGATAGCGGTGTACTGGTTGTATCCTGTGTCTTCACACGCTGTGTTTCGATGAGGTCGACAGGTATATAGCGCCCCCCCGCCGCGATGAAGTTCACTTCATTGCCAAGGTCCTTTAGGGATGTGGTCTTGAGGATCAGTCCCGCTCCGCCGAGTGACAAAATGTCTGAAACGACTTTCTGCGACGGGTTGCTGGTCAGAATTGCAACAGGTTTACCCTCGTTGAGGGCAATGGCTTTGCTGAGGCCGCTTGTGCCGTTCATGCCGGGCATGTTGAGATCAAGAAGTACGAGATCAAACGCTCCGCCTTGTTCGATCTTCGCCAACGCCTCATCCAGATCAGCAGCAGTCTCTGCCGTCACATTGGGGAGGTTAGAAAGGAAATGCTCAAACATTTCCAGTACCATGGCGTGATCGTCTGCAACGAGTATTCGAACTGGTTTGGGCGCGCTAGCGGTCATCTCTAATCTTTCTGCGGAGCAAAGCTCCTATTGCGTCAACACGGCGCATTTTAGTGGTTGCTAAAGCGGGATGTCCATAAGTGTATTTATAGCACCTGTTTGAGCGCGCATTACGCAAGCGCCAGTTCCTCGATGGCGTGGCGAGTGGCTTCAAGTAGTGATCGGGCGTCTTCTAGATGATCTCGGTTGAGTTTACGGTCTTCTTCGAGGCGTAGCTCAAGGGCGCGTAGCGCCTTTTCTGCTCTGGAAAGCCCCGTCAATCCGCATGCTCCAGTTGCTGCATGTAGCTGACGGCGGCTGTCGGGGGTGGCCCCACTCTCCAATAAATCACCCACAATTTCCTCCGCTTCTGTCAATGCTCGCTTCATGAAGCGTTGCGTCGAAGCGCTGCCCATCTGTTCCAGTAAATCTGCAACTACCTGCTGCGCGAGCAAATCGCCCGTTTGCAAGAAGTGTGGTTGCGTGTTCGCGGTTGAGAGTGCGGTTTGTGCGACGCGACCGGCCTCTTTTATAGTTTGAATCAGGGCTGAGGCGCGGATCGGTTTGTCCAGCACACGGTAGAAGCCGGACTCGTGGCAGGCTTTACGTAACTGATCATCCACATGTGCGGTTAGGCCAACGATTTGGCCGGTCCACTTACACTCTGCAGCGTCCTGAGCCGCGCGGAGGCGTTGAACGAGGTCCAATCCGCTCATGTAGGGCAGGGTCATATCAGTTAGGAGGATTGAGCGACATTGCTCGAGGCCATCGTCCAAGGTTTCCGGTGCGCTCAACAGCTCCAACGCCTCCATTCCGTTTCCAGCTGCAAAGACAGTTGCTCCGGCACGCTGTAGCACCTGCACCAACCAGTCGCGACTTGCGGGACTATCTTCAACAACGATAATTTTGTGATTTTCGAGAGACATGTCTGCCGCGGTGTAGGCCGGAGCATGTGGCCGCGTGGCTCTAGAGGCCGGTGGGGTGGCTGACAGTAGGCTAAATTCAGCGCGCAAGATTGTACCGGCAACGGGTGTATCGTCAGCCATTTGCCCTGGTGTTCCATTCGCATGTCGGTCCAAGACCTCCATCGTGCCACCCAGTTGGCGCAAGGCGTGTAACATAATGGTCAGACCAGAGGAGCGATGTGCCGACGTGTCTGACCTAGCCGATTTGTACGGATGACCAAGCGCGGACAATAGACGCGCTTTTTGTTCAACAGGCAGCCCGCCTCCCCAATCGCCAACCTCGAAACGGATCCGGAGTTGCTGGGCATCGCTCGCGTGCTCTGCGTCGAGGGGTTCTTCTATGCAGCGAAGCCCGATTTCGACTTTCGGGCCGCCGTATTTCACAGAATTGTCCACCATATTCTGAAAGAGTGCGCGGACAAATCGAACTGGGCCACTTACCCAGACATCTGCAGATGGTGTTTGGTTATATTCGAGCAGTGTTTCCTTAGAGCGCGCAATCGGCCTAATCATCGAGATGAGCCCCTTCAGCTCATCCGTAAGGCTGAAGGCTTCATCAGGGTTGATCTGTCCTGGCGTTTGTTCGCTGCGAATGATGCTCAGCACATGATCGATTTGATCCAATGCCCGTTGGGCAGTTTGATCGAGGTCCGAGCGCGTATCTTCGTGCAAAGTTCTGGGGGCGGCGCTTGTGGCATTGGACCACTCTTCAAATGCGGACAATAGGGATTGGATTGGGGTTTTGAGATCGTGGGCGACACGCAGAAGGGTTGCTGCGCGGGCCCGATTTCTCAGTGATGCTGCTTCCTGCTCTGTTTCCGACAGGCGAATCAAATAAGCCTCAGTTGATCCCAAGGGTAGGTGAACCAGCAGCCCTTCTACCGACCTATCGTCCAGCTCCGGTTGTATGGTCTGAGTTCCTGCGCGTCTGGCGTTGAGACAATGTGTCGACCACGCAGTCAACTTGTCTGTGAGGTGTTCGTGGATTCCGACACGCTGCGCTGCGGCATTGGCCAGAAGTACATCACCATTTTCACTTGCTAGGATCGTCGCGCGACGGTCTGTCGAAATAATGCGCGCGATCGTTTGCAAAGTGGACCGCAATGAAGTGACCTCGACCGCCGAGTGTGACTGTAGAGGGGGTGATGTCGAAGTGTTTTCCTCTGTGGGCAATGTCCCCTCCGCCATTTGTGGTGAGCACGCATGTTAAGTATGCATCCTTCGGAGGCAAGTCGATACTGACTTATAGCCATGCTCCTGTAGGATGCAAAGAACTCATGCGATGCACTCTGCACCCATTCTTTAGTTTGTGATGCGCGTAGCCGTCTCATAGTGAAGGCAACGCCCGCGAGGTTATGGTCGATTCGATTTGCGTAATTCTCTCGCTGGTTGTGCGAAGTTTCTCGGGGCAAAAACGACTGAATCCTGAATATGTAAGCAAGTATAGGCGTAAATTAGGTGCCCGACTTCCTCACGAGAGAAAAAGATACAATTTTAAAGGATAATTGCTACTCCAAGGTTGACTGAACATGCAAAGGTATGGGTAATACATACTAAAGAGTGATTATCGTTCAGTTTTTGAAGAGCACCACGCCTGGGCGGGTGGGAAATTAAGGAGACAGAGCTGTGGTAGACAGAACAATTCAGGCAGGAAGTGAGATCGGCGTCCAAGTTGATGCGGTACGCGATCAGGTCCTGCGCTATCTGCGCACCGGAGATGACCTTGTTGTCGAGTTGAAAGCGGGTGACCGTATTCTGGTAGAGGATTTCTATGTCCCAGCTGAAAACGGGTCACTGCACAGTCTGATCTTTGCAGACGGGACGGAAGCCCAACTTGAAGAAGGGGCTGAAGGGGGGGCAGGCCTCGCAGGTGCGATGGGAGGTGGCGAGATCGCCGCGCTCGCTGGCCTAGGCGCTGTTGGCATTGCGGCCTTGGCGTCAAACGATGACAATACCGACCCAACGGATCCCACCGACGGTACGGACCCCACCGACGGTACGGACCCTACTGACGGCACGGACCCTACTGACGGCACGGACCCCACCGACGGCACGGACCCTACTGACGGCACGGACCCTACCGACGGCACTGACCCTACTGACGGCACGGACCCTACTGACGGTACGGACCCCACCGACGGTACGGACCCCACCGACGGTACGGACCCCACCGACGGTACGGACCCTACCGACGGTACGGACCCCACTGACGGGACGGACCCTACTGATGGTACAGACACGCCGACAGATGCGCAGTCCGGGATTCTCGATCCAATTGTTGCTGACGGTGGTCTGCTCGGTGAACTCACCGGGAATAGCGGCCTGTTGGGAGATGTAACGGGAAGCGATGGCCTCCTTGGCGATCTGGTCGGGAACGACGGGTTGCTGTCTGATGTCACTGGCGAAGACGGTTTGGTCGGAGGACTGCTTGGTGCGGGTTTGCTTGGTGATGGCAATGGCAACAACTCTGATGGGGGAGGTTTGCTCGACACGGTTCTGGGCGAGGATGGCCTCGTGGGCGGCTTGCTCGCTGGTGGCAACCCGCTGGACGGTCTGACTGGCGGCTTGCTGGGCGGCGAAGATGGCTTGCTCGACGGAGTGCTTGGCGAAGACGGGCTTGTCGGAGGTGTGGTTGACACGGTTCTGGGTGAAGACGGCCTCGTGGGCGGCTTGCTCGGTGGTGGCAACCCGCTGGACGGTCTGACAGGCGGCGAAGATGGCCTGCTCGGCGGAGTGCTTGGCGAAGACGGGCTTGTCGGGGGTGTGGTTGACACGGTTCTGGGTGAGGACGGCCTCGTGGGCGGCTTGCTCGGCGGTGGCAACCCGCTGGACGGTCTGACCGGTGGCTTGCTGGGCGGCGAAGATGGCCTGCTCGACGGAGTACTTGGCGAAGACGGGCTTGTCGGAGGTGTGGTTGACACGGTTCTGGGTGAGGACGGCCTCGTGGGCGGCTTGCTCGGCGGTGGCAACCCGCTGGACGGTCTGACAGGCGGCTTGTTGGGCGGCGAAGATGGCCTGCTCGACGGAGTGCTTGGCGAAGACGGGCTTGTCGGAGGTGTGGTTGACACGGTTCTGGGTGAGGGCGGCCTCGTGGGCGGCTTGCTCGCTGGTGGCAACCCGCTGGACGGTCTGACTGGCGGCTTGCTGGGCGGCGAAGAGGGCCTGCTCGATGGTGTGCTTGGCGAAGACGGGCTTGTCGGAGGTGTGGTTGACACGGTTCTGGGTGAGGATGGCCTCGTGGGCGGCTTGCTCGGCGGTGGCAACCCGCTGGACGGTCTGACCGGTGGCTTGCTGGGCGGCGAAGAGGGCCTGCTCGACGGTGTGCTTGGCGAAGACGGGCTTGTCGGAGGTTTGCTTGACACGGTTCTGGGCGAGGATGGCCTCGTGGGCGGCTTGCTCGGCGGTGAAGATGGCCTCATCGGAAACCTTCTTGGCGAGGGGAACCCGCTGGATGGCGTGACGGATGGGCTGCTGGGTGATGCAGGCGGACTTCTTGGCGGTGTGCTTGGCGAAGAGGGGCTTGTTGATAGTGTCCTTGGCGAGGACGGCCTTGTTGGCGGTGCTCTTGGTGATGATGGCCTCATCGGTGGACTGCTCGGCGAAGGAAACCCGCTGGGCGGCGTGACCGATGGGTTGCTAGGCGACTCTGACAGTCTCCTCGCAAGTATTCTCGGTGAGGACGGTGTCGTGGATGGCGTGCTTGGCGAGGATGGTCTTGTTGACGATCTAGTTGACACGGTGCTTGGTGAAAATGGCCTTGTTGGAGGTCTCCTCGGCGATGGTAACCCGCTGGCTGGTGTGACCGATGGCTTGCTTGGGGATGACTTGCTGGCTGGCCTCACCGGAAGTGATGAAGGTGGGTTGCTCTAAAGGCGTTTCCTGTCAGTTAGGACCGGATGCGTATGTGTCCGGTCCTCGATTACTGAAAACGACATCTGGAATATCAGGCAGCCTGTCCGGTTCTCACCATCAGCATTGTAGGAGTTGTGTGAGTGCTCGCTGCTCAAGCTTGCAGTGTCTAGGCACAATGAAGGGAGAAGGAACATTGGGAGTTCTATTCGTAGGAGTGATTTCTGGTGTGATCGCGGTTTTGCTGGGCGGCTATTGGGGCGCGTCCCTGCTACAGTGTATTGTGCTCTACAGTAGCGTCGGTAGCGGTAGCGTAATTTTGGTGTCCGTCGTCAGGGATTTTGGGACAGATGGCGGCGTGATCTAAGAGAGGGGCTGGCTCATCTGGTTGCTTTGATTATGCGGCGGATTTGCGGTGAGGCAAGCGCCGGGTTTCGATTGTCTTCTGTTTGATCCTTTTTCGTCGTTTCAGAATGGTCTTGCCACGACCGAAGTAGACATCAGCCGGGGTGAGGTTTTGTAGGCTCTCGTGATAGCGCCGGTGGTTGTAATGGTCGACAAAGGCATCAATCTGTTGCTTGAGGTCACCGGGCAGGTAGTAGTTTTCCAGCAAGATGCGGTTCTTCAAGGCCTGATGCCATCGCTCCACTGCCCGGCAGTGCATTGCGTAGCAATGTCACGAGAGGGATCTTGCCCTGAGTTTCGGCCTGTGTTCTCTGTACCTGCAAAACGTCCAAGGGCACGGCTGGAAACAGAAATGCGACCGTAAGCTGGAGCTGAACCTCAGGATTAAGCCGCGCAAGCGTTTGAAATGGGAAAAGCCGGATGAATGAGCCGTGCCGCTATCGCTACAATCGATCCCCCGGATTAGGTCTGGTCCATCGACTTCATGGCTGACAGGCTTGGGCATGAACGGCAATTCCGCCTCCTGAACGTTCTGAACGACTTCAGCCGCGAAGGACTGGGTATTGAAATCGACTTCTCACTTCCTGCGGAGCGAGTTGTTCGAGCCCGACGGTGATAATCTCCGACATGACCGCTCTCCTATGTGGATCGTTGCAGACCCACCTTGACACATTGATGCCATGGGAGGGGCGGTTACATCATCAAAGCCCTTCGGGAGAAAAGGTCTATGATTGGCGTGTAATGTACCTCAAACATCCAGCTCTTCCACGAACTTGGCGTTCTCCTGAATATACTGAAAGCGCAGTTCGGGTTTCTTGCCCATCAGACGCTCGACCAGATCGCCGGTCTCGCCGGGTTCGTCCTCGTCGATGGTGACCCGGATCAATTTGCGGGTCTTGGGGTCCATGGTGGTCTCTTTCAAGTCCTTGGCGTCCATCTCGCCGAGACCCTTGAAGCGGCTCACGTCGATCTTGCCTTTGCCACCCAGACCCTTCTCCAGCCACATGTCGCGCTCGGCCTCGTCGAGGCAATAAACACGCCTAGCGCCTTGGGTCAGGCGGAACAGGGGCGGGCAGGCCAGATAGAGGTGACCACCGTCAATAAGCGGGCGCATCTGCGTGAAGAAGAAGGTCATCAGCAGCGAGGCGATATGGGCGCCGTCGACATCCGCATCGGTCATGATGATGATTTTGTCATAGCGCAGATCGTCGAGGTTGAACTTGCTGCCAAGCCCGACGCCCAAGGCCTCGCAGAGATCGCGGATTTCGGCGTTTGACGTGAGCTTGCCCGAAGCTGCACCGAGCACGTTCAGGATCTTACCCTTGAGGGGCAATAGTGCCTGATATTCACGGTGGCGCGCACCTTTGCCGGACCCGCCCGCCGAGTCGCCCTCGACGATGAACAATTCAGTGCCGGCGCGATCCTTGGACGTACAGTCAGTGAGCTTGCCGGGCAGGCGCAGCTTCTTGGTGGCCGATTTGCGCTGGGTCTCTTTTTCCTGCTTGCGGCGCAGGCGTTCCTCGGCGCGCAGGATGAGAAAATCGAGGATCGCGCCGGCGGATTTGGTATCGGCGGCAAGCCAGTTGTCGAAGTGGTCACGGACCGAGTTTTCGACCATCTTGGCCGCGCCCTCGGTCGAGAGGCGATCCTTGGTCTGGCCGACGAACGCGGGATCAGCGATAAAGCACGACACCAGTGCGCAGCCGCCCGCCATCAGGTCGTCGCGGGTGATATTTCCAGCCTTCTTATTGCCGACCAATTCGCCGTAAGCCTTGATGCCCTTGAGGATCGCGGCCCAGAAACCGGCGACATGGGTGCCGCCCTCGGGTGTGGGGACGGTGTTACAGTAGCTCTGGGTGAAACCATCGCGCGAGGGCGTCCAGTTGATCGCCCATTCCACATAACCCGGCTCGCCAAATTTTTCGCGGAATTCGACTTTGCCCGCAAAGGGTGCATCGGCATAGACAGAGGATTTTCCCAATACTTCAGTTAGATAGTCGCGCAGACCACCGGGAAAATGGAAGGTGGCCTCTTGTGGAGTCTCCCCATCAGTGATGGCGGATTTCCAGCGGATCTCGACGCCTGAGAACAGATAAGCCTTGGAGCGCACCAGTTTGAACAAGCGCGCGGGCTTGAAACGGTGAGAGCCGAAGATCTCCTCATCCGCATGAAAAGTCACGGTGGTGCCGCGCCGGTTGGGGGCCGCACCGATCTTTTCCACACCGCCCAAGGGCTTGCCGCGTGAAAACCGCTGCTCAAACAACTCCTTGTTTTTGGCAACCTGAACCACCAGCGAGTCCGACAGTGCATTCACAACGGAAGACCCCACACCATGCAGACCGCCCGAGGTCTGATAGGCCTTGCCGGAGAATTTACCGCCTGCGTGCAGCGTACAGAGGATCACCTCCAGCGCGGATTTGTCGGGAAACTTTGGGTGCGGGTCGATCGGGATGCCACGCCCGTTGTCGCGTACGGTGAGCGAGTAATCCTCGTGCAGTTCGACCTCAATCCGGTTGGCATGACCTGCGACGGCCTCGTCCATCGAGTTATCGAGGATTTCGGCAACCATATGATGCAGCGCGCGCTCGTCGGTGCCGCCGATATACATACCGGGGCGTTGACGCACAGGTTCGAGGCCCTCGAGGACTTCGATGGAGGAGGCGTCATAGGTGTCAGACGAGGACGGGCTCAGGAGATCGTCGGCCATATGCGGATCGCTGCTCTTATCGTTGGGTTTGATTGTCGTTCATTATGACGCATGTGGTCCGGCGGGGGAAGAGGCCAGCGTGTCCTTGTGGATAAGGGAGAGAAAGGCATTTGTGACCGCTGACGATAGGATCACGGTCGCAGGCTTTGAACAGGGTGCTGTCTCATAAGATCCATCTTTCCTTCAGGTGTAGGTAGCCGTGGCGGATGATTCAAAGAGAATGTGAGGTTGATGGCCTGGGTTGGCGACAAACCGGTGCATACGTCGGGATATTGGCCTTGTGCTCACGAAAACTCTACAACTTGGCAGGCCCTTAACAATTGAAATACCTCGTGATCGTAATAGCATGATCGCAGTATGCATGGGGGACACGATGGCTTGGATCGAGACTGTTGCGTTTAACGAGGCAACTGGAAAATTACGCAAGCTTTATGATCGCGTGAGCGGCCCGGATGGCAATGTCGACAATATTATGATGGCGCATTCCTTGCGACCTCATTCGATGGAAGGGCATATGGCGCTCTATAAAAACGTCTTGCACCACAGCGGGAATGCGCTGCCCAAATGGGTGCTGGAAATGATCGGCGTTTGGGTGTCTTCACTGAACGGGTGCGTATACTGCGTTGAACATCATTACCAAGGTCTGAGACGACTGATGCACGACGATACACGCGCAGAGGCGATCCGGGCGGCTATTGAGGCGCAGGACATGAATGCGCTGCCCGTAAGAGCAAGCGAAAGAGCGGCGATGAATTATGCGCGCAAGCTCACCGAGCAACCCGCCGGTATGGATGAGGCAGATCTACGACCGCTCCGTGACGCTGGATTGAGCGATGGCGAAATTCTCGAGATCAATCAGGTTGTGGCCTATTTTGCCTATGCCAATCGCACGGTGCTGGGCCTTGGTTGCTCCACCAAGGGGGATGTTCTGGGGCTTAGTCCCGGCAATGGTGATGATCCCCAAGATTGGGGGCATCAATAGGGAAAACCAAGATCCAGATGGCGGAAATTGGCACAGCTTCGGAACCCGGTGTTTTGTTCTCTTGAGCGGCGACAGAGCCTTGGCTAGGGTCCTGATATGCTGAAGCCTGTCGCCACTTTACTTGCACTTATCGCCCCACTGCCGGTGTTGGCGCATCCGCATATTTTTGTTGATAGCGGCCTGAAGCTTGAGGTGGACGCTGAAGGCATAGTGCAAGCCGCCGAGGTGACGTGGGTCTACGACGATTTCTACACGCTGCTGGTCTTTGAAGATATGATGCTCGACAACGATCTGGATGGTGAGTTGACCCCGTCAGAGCTGGAGCGGCTCAAAGGGTTTGATTTAAACTGGGTCGAGGGGTTCGAGGGCGATCTTTACCTAAGCCAACAGGATCTTAACCTCCATCTTGGTGCGCCGGAGCATTTGAGCACTGAAGTGCGTGATGGGGTCATCATCACCCGTCATCGGCGGTTGGTCACCGAAGAGACACCGGTGAAGGCTGAAGGCGTGACCGCACGGATGTATGATCCGACATATTATACCGCATATGATCTGAGCCAGGGGGTCGAAGTCACCGGACCATGTTCGGCGTCGATCACGCCGCCCAATCTCGATCAGGCCTATACGCTTGTCGAAGAGCTGCTCTATGCGATGCCAACGCAACAGGCCGAGGATGCATTCCCAGAGGTCGGCTCGGCTTTTGCTGCAGTGGTTTCACTGGATTGTGAGAGCTGAAGAAATGACACGCCACCTGCCGGGAATTATCGCAGCGATCACGCTGATTGCCGTTGCTGTGCTGGCGATTTGGCTCTGGGGGTTGGGCGGCGCGGATCAGGTTTTGCGCGCGGCCGCTGAGGCGCAGCGGGAGGCTCAGAACGCGATGGCGCGGGGGCTGCGGGCGCTCAAAGGTGGCCAACCCGGGGCATGGTGGGGCCTGATGGGCCTGTGTTTCGCCTATGGGTTTTTTCATGCTGCAGGTCCGGGCCACGGCAAGCTCGTGATCGGTGGGTATGGTCTGGGGCGCGCGGTGACACTATGGCGCCTTTCGGCGCTTGCAGTGGCGTCTTCACTGGCGCAGGCCGCAACTGCGGTACTGCTGGTTATGGCTGGTGTGTGGATGTTCGACTGGGGGCGCGAACGGCTGACTGCGACAGCTGAAAACCTCCTGGCACCGGTCTCATACGGGTTGATGGCGCTATTGGGGCTCTATCTGCTGTTACGGGGGCTGCGGCGCGGCTGGCGGCTCTGGGATGCGAGGCGGCACAGCCATGACCATCATGGCGATCACGGGCATCATGATCATCATCACGCTCATGCGGATCACCACCATGATCATGGTCCGGGTGAGGTCTGCTCCAGTTGCGGTCATCGCCATGGTCCGACGCTGAGCGAGGCCGAGAACCTCAGCTCATGGCGCGAGGCGGTGGCGATCATCTTCAGTATCGCGGCACGTCCCTGCACAGGTGCCGTTTTCTTATTGCTTTTGACATGGCGGCTCGACGTGCTTGGGGCTGGTGTGGCGGGCGCTTTTGCCATGGGGCTCGGCACCGCCAGTGTGACTCTCTGTGTGGCGCTTTTGGCGGCAGGAGTTCGGGGCGGACTATTGGCGCGTATGATGTCAGGAGATCGCACCGGAGGCGCGCGCATTGCCGCAGCTCTGGAGGTCTGTGCCGGTGGCTTGGTCTTGGCGCTTTGTTTGCAACTCCTCTTGCGGAGCATCTGACCCTTTCTAAACGGACAGAACCGCTGAGCAGCCGCTATAGGCGGGCTCTCGCCGGTTTTCAGACTGCCTGATCTTTGTGCAATTGTATCGGTACGAAAAGCTGTCTTGTCGATACCGGGCACGCGTCCTAATGGCTGTGTCTCATGAAGGAGGCCGATACAATGGCAAGTACACAACCAGCAGATCAGATGAGCTATGGCGGGCATGTTCGCGCGCTGTCGATCCTTGGCCTGCCGCTGATTGGTGGCCACTTGGCGCAGTTTGCCATTGGTTTGACCGACACCGTCATGCTGGGTTGGTATGGTGTGAATGAGTTGGCGGCGGTGACGCTGGCGCAGTCTTTTTTCTTTGTATGGTTTATCCTTGGTTCTGGTTTTGCCTTTGCGGTGATGCCGATGGTCGCCTCTGCCGTGGCGACGGATGATCATCGCCGTATTCGCCGCTCCACCCGCATGGGGCTGTGGTTGTCAGTGGTCTATGGCGTGCTGTCGATGCCTTTGATGTGGTATTCGGAAGCGATCCTTCTGGCGGCTGGGCAAGAAGCGCAGGTTGCTGCGGATGCTGGTACCTATCTGCGGATCGCGGGGTGGGGGATTTTTCCCGCACTATTGGTGATGGTGCTGAAATCCTATCTGGCAGGACTGGAACGCACGCAGGTGGTGCTTTGGATCACGGTGATGGCTGCGGTGGTCAATGCAATCGTGAACTACGTGCTGATCTTTGGTCATCTCGGCTTGCCGGAGATGGGCCTGCAAGGTGCAGCACTTGCTTCATTGGCGACTCAATCCGTTTCGGTTGTTGCTGTGGTGGCCTACGCCCTGTGGCGATTGCCGGAACATGACCTGCTGCGCAATCTGCAACGCCCTGACTGGGAGATGATGCGTGAGATTGTGCGCCATGGTCTCCCCATCGGTTTGACAACTCTGTGCGAAGTCAGCTTGTTCTCCGCTTCTGCCCTGATGATGGGGTGGCTCGGCACCGTGCCACTGGCGGCGCATGGCATCGCGGTCTCAGTCGCTGGTCTTACATTCATGGCACATCTTGGGCTCTCTAATGCGGCGACCATTCGTGTGGGCAATGCGTTGGGCCGTGGGGATAAAGCGCATATGGTACGCGGAGCAATTGTTGTAACGGTGGCCTCTCTGGTGATCGCGGTGGTAACAGCGTTGGTGTTCTTTCTTGCGCCGGAACCTCTGATCCTGCTGTTCCTTGATCCCGATGATCCACAAAAACCTGAGATCCTCGCAATTGGTGTGTCTCTCTTGGCCATGGCCGGGCTGTTTCAGCTGATGGATGGCATGCAGGCGATTGCGCTGGGGCTGTTGCGCGGGTTGCTGGATACAGGCGTGCCAATGGTGATGGCAGCACTCAGCTATTGGGCGGTGGGGGTTCCGACCTCCTACATCCTCGGGTTCCGCGCGGAAATGGGCGGGGTCGGTGTCTGGATCGGGTTGATCCTCGGCCTCAGCACGGCGGGTGTTCTGCTATTGCTGCGTTTTTGGCTTCACGCATTACGGCGTGTCCAGACCCCTCCACCGGGGAATGTACCGCCGAGCGATGCGATGGCTGGCTCCGCCTAACGCTTGCTAGGCCGCTCAGCGTATTACGTACGTCTTTCATAAAAGGCCGATCTTGTGCGGCAGGGTTATCGATCCTGTTCCAGACGATCGGCTTTTTTGCGCACCAGCACATTGCGCAGATCATGCATTGCGAGAAGCAGCGTGTCGGTCACCGCTTCAAGTTGATCGTCGCTGGCCCGTGATTGCGCCCACTGAGTGGTCAGGTTGAGGTGGTCTACCGTGCGCAGAATGTCATCAACCTCCCGATGCAGCAGCAGTTCTGTGCGTTCAATGACCCATGCCTCGATTGCGGCTTCATCTTCAGCGCTCAGGACAGTGTCGCCGTGGGGCTTTATCTCGCCCTTCCTGAGATTCACCACCGCGATTTGGTCCATTTCAATACGACGATTGCGGTTCTCGGTGTCGAGACGGAACACGATTGCGCCGTTCTCGCGGATGCGAAAATAGTAGTCGGGTAAGGCAGTTGTCATGAAAACCCTGAAAGAGATTGGACAGTCGGTTCAGCGTATCAGGCCCGAGCTCTAGGGCAAAGGGGGCTAAAAATCGAAAAGAGGAATGGTTTTTGAGCGCCTCTTGTTCGGGAGGGCTTCCGCCCATGCATGTCCCTTACCCAAGGGCAAGCGACATTGGCCCGGTTGGGCCGGGCGGTGGCCGCGCCGCAGGCGCGGCCACCGCCCCACCGCGATGCGCGAAGCGCAGCGCAAAACCTCATATGGTTCAAAATTTGAGGAATAGCCCGCGCAACCGAGCGCTGCCATGCAGCACTCGGTCCACGCAAAATCAGTTCAGCGCAGCACAGAACCGTTGAATGCGGCTGCAGGCTTCTTTGAGCGCCTCGTCAGAGGTTGCGTAGCTCACGCGGAAATTTGGTGATAGGCCAAAAGCTGCGCCAAAGACCACCGCGACATCCGCCTCTTCCAAGAGGGCGCTTGCAAAATCCTCGTCGGTATTGATGACCACGCCCTTTGGGGTTGTCTTACCGATCAGGCCAGCAATGGAGGGATAGACGTAGAACGCACCCTCCGGCACTGGGCAGGTGAGCCCTTCGATCTCAGACAGCATCGACACCACAAGATTGCGGCGGCGTACAAATATCTCGTTGTTGCTTTCAAGGAAATCCTGAGGACCCGTCAATGCTTCCAGCGCTGCATATTGGCTGACGGAACAGGGATTTGACGTGGATTGCGACTGCACCTTACGCATGGTGGCAATCAGCGCCTCTGGTCCTGCGGCATAGCCAATCCGCCAGCCCGTCATTGCGTAGGCCTTAGAGACACCGTTGCATGTGAGCGTCCGGTCATAAAGGCCGGGTTCCACTTGCGCCGGGGTGCAGAACTCAAAGTCGTCATACGCAAGATGCTCATACATATCGTCGGTCATTACCCAGACATGCGGATGGCGCATCAGCACATCCGTCAGCGCCTTCAGTTCGGTACGAGAATAGCCGGCACCGGTTGGGTTGGACGGAGAATTAAAGATGAACCACTTGGTCTTATCAGTGATTGCAGCATCGAGCTGATCTGGTGTCAGCTTGAAATTGGTCTCAAGGCTGGCCTCGACCGCGACGGGTGTGCCCCCGGCGAGAAGAACCATATCGGGATAGCTCACCCAATAAGGCGCGGGGATGATGACCTCATCCCCCGGATTTAGCGTCGCCATCAATGCATTATAGAGCGTCTGCTTACCACCCGAGTTCACGGTGACCTGCTCGGGGCGATACTCGAGACCATTGTCACGCTTGAACTTCTCGCAGATGGCTTGCTTTAATTCCGGGATACCGTCGACGGCTGTGTACTTGGTTTTCCCCTCTGCGATGGCCCGCACCGCTGCGTCTTTGATCGATTGTGGTGTGTCAAAATCGGGTTCACCCGCGCCAAGGCCGATCACGTCACGCCCCGCCGCCTTCAATTCGCGCGCTTTGTTGGTGACGGCAATGGTTGGAGAAGGCTTCACGCGGGAAAGTGTCGCAGAGAGAATGGACATGTCGGACCTCGGTTTGAATGTCATCTTCAAAACTCTTAGGGTGGCGCCAAACGGCAATCAAGTCGTCCACTTAGGAGAGACCGCATGACCGACATTATGAATGACTGGTATGGCCCCGATGCTGCGACTTTTGGCGATCGTGTTGCTGCCGCGCGCGAAAGTGCAGGGATGACCCAAGGGCAGCTGGCCCGCCGCATGGGTGTGAAGAAAACCACACTGATCGGTTGGGAGCAGGATCTGTCTGAACCACGCGCCAATAAGCTCTCGATGCTGTCTGGCCTGTTGAATGTGTCGATGAGTTGGCTTTTGACTGGTGAGGGCGATGATCTTTCGGCACCGAGCGAGGATACGCTTGGGGAAGATATGGCAGCAATTGCACGAGAATTGCGTAGCTTGCGCGAAGACTTGCGCCAACAGGCCGAGCGTGCCGGACGTCTGGAAAAGACGTTGCGCCGTCTCGTCGCCACGCAGGAGTCCGCAGAATGATCGAGGCGCAGGCTGATCTGGAAGAGAGCCGTGAAATCCGCATCAAACGCTTGACGATGCGCTCCATGAGACGCGGCATTAAAGAGATGGATATCTTGCTGTCTGGTTTTGCCGCTGCGAATCTGGCTGAAATGACCGACGCGCAATTGGGTGAGTACGATCACCTTTTGCGGGAAAACGATCAGGATCTTTACCAATGGGTAACGGGTCAGGCACCGGCACCGGAACGGTTTAACGCTCTCATCGATGAAATCTCTAGAACATACCAAAAATAAAAGAGAAATCCGGTTTAACGCATTTTCAGGAAATTCCAGTCACATTTGTCATGAAGCAATTTCGATTCGGAGATGCTGAATGAGTATGGAACGACCAATCAGCCAGCTAGACCGCAAAGGGTTCATGACTGGTTATCTTGATGCACTTGCACTGGTGGAGCGTCTGCACCGCTTGTTGTTGGATGTAATCAAGGACGAGTTTGAACGCGTGGGTGTCCTTGACATCAACGCGGTGCAGGCTCTGTTGCTGTTTAACATCGGCGACAATGAAGTGACTGCGGGGGAACTCAAAACCCGTGGCTACTATCAGGGTAGCAACGTCAGCTACAACCTGAAGAAACTGGTGGAGATGGGCTATATGCACCATCAACGCTGCGAAATCGACCGCCGGTCGGTTCGCGTTCGCCTGACCCCCCGTGGTCGTGAAATTCGCGACATCGTTGCGTCGCTGTTTTCACGTCATGCTGAGGGTCTGGAAAACAAAGGCGTAATCAGCGCCGAAGGGATCGAGGATATCACTGGTTCCCTCAAGCGTATGGAGCGGTACTGGTCTGACCAGATTCGCTACATCTATTAAAAACCGTTTTTCGGGCCGCAGGGTTCGTGGAACACATAAGATAGCTTTACGTCTGCTCCTTTTGCCAATTTCGGCTCTGCCGAAAACAGCCAATTGGATTAAATCAGAAGGTAAATCTGTCAACCCGGTCAAACCAAACGCCGTGATACGGTTCAAATGGTAAGATGGGGGCGGTTGCAGAAGCAACCGAGGTACTGCCGAAGCCGGAGAATTCGGCAATCTGTCAGTTAAGAATGTAATACGTTGCTACCCATTGTTTCGGGTATGCTGCGACGGTGACCCCATGGGACACCCGACCAGTGAAGGAATGGTGCTGCAATACTGTTACTGAAGTTGCGTTCTCTCTTCTCGCGAGCGTGCTTTGAACCGGGCGGTCCGTGATATTTGTCGCGGACAAGTCAGGTATTTCAGCGAAAGCTGTCAATCAGCCCGGACTGGCATGAGCCAGATCCGGGCTGTTTTTACATCGGTTTAGAAAAGAACTCAGCGATCTCGTGCTGCACCTCGAAAGTGCGATCAGCCGAATATCTCAATAGGCGGCGCACCTTACCAGTGCCCGGTGTTTTCCATACTTGCCCATGGCTCGGCAGCGGCAAGCGCCTCTCCTGCCTGCAGCAACTCGATTGAGATATTGTCAGGGGAGCGGACAAAAGCCATACGCCCATCGCGCGGCGGGCGGTTGATGGTGACGCCATTGTCCATCAGGTGCTGGCACATCTCATAGATATTATCGACCTCATAGGCGAGATGGCCAAAGTGACGGCTGTCTGAGGGCAGTTCATCATCGCCATCCCAGTTCCACGTCAATTCAATAGGAGCCTCTTCCTGACCTGGAGGTGCCATGAAGATCAGCGAAAAACGTCCGCCTTCACTGTCGTGGCGGCGAATTTCCTTCAAACCCAGAAGTTCATAAAAAGCCATGGATTTTTCGAGATCTTTCACTCGGACCATGGTGTGCAGATACTTGAGCGGCATGGGACGTCCTTTTTTCCAGCAGTCAAAATAAAACGGTGTCGCAGGTCAACCTAAGTTCTGCGGCTGGAATGTCGAGGGTGGCGGGGTAAACTGCTTGGAACTGTCCAGTTGGCGCGGTATCACCGGAGGGCAAACAGGAGGCCCGCGCCATGCAGCAATATCACGACGCCTTGCAGCATATCCTTGACCACGGGGTCGAGACGACGGACCGCACCGGTACGGGCACCCTGTCGTGCTTCGGCATGCAACAGCGGTATGATCTTGCCGATGGCTTCCCGCTCGTCACCACAAAAAAGCTGCACCTGCGCTCTATCATTCACGAGCTTCTGTGGTTTTTGTCCGGTGATACCAACATCAAGTACCTGAAAGACAATGGTGTTTCGATCTGGGACGAGTGGGCGGATGAAAATGGCGACCTTGGGCCGGTCTATGGTTACCAGTGGCGCAAGTTTCCGCGACTTGAACTGGCAGAGGGCACTTTGGGGGATGAGCCGCTGTATCGTGCAGGCACGGTGGATCAGATCAGCGATCTGGTGGAAATGATCCGAAATAGTCCCGACAGCCGCCGCCTGATTGTGACTGCATGGAACCCGGCCGATGTTCCCGATATGGCGCTGCCGCCCTGTCATAGCCTCTGGCAGGTACGCGTATTGGGCGGGAAAATGCATCTGCAGCTTTATCAACGCTCCGCGGACATGTTCCTTGGTGTGCCGTTCAACATCGCGTCTTATGCGCTGCTTTTGCAGATGCTTGCGCATGTAACCGGCTATGAGGTTGGGACATTTGTGCACACCATGGGGGATGCGCATATTTACTCAAACCACATGGAACAAGTGAAGCTGCAACTGTCCCGTAGCCCGAAACAGCTGCCACAAATTCGCATCGCGCGGAATGTGACATCACTCTTTGATTTCAAATACGAGGATTTTGAAGTCATCGGCTATGATCCTGATCCCACCATCAAAGCGCCCGTCGCGGTTTGATCGCTCCAGATACATGCAGGCACTTTTATGATCACACTTATCGTCGCTCGGGCTCGAAACGGGGCCATCGGCAAGGACAACGATATCCCGTGGCACGCGCCCGAAGATTTAAAAGCCTTTCAGCGCGAAACGCTGGGCGGGGCTATCATTATGGGGCGCAACACCTGGGACAGCCTACCCGTAAAGCCCCTGAAAAACCGGCTTAATATTGTTGTGTCCTCAAACCCGGATGCGGCTGAAACCGTAGTGAAAACGATCGAGGACGCTGTTGCCTTGGCGCGGCGCGAGGGCTATGCGCGTATTTATGGGATCGGTGGGGCAGGGATCTATAAAGGCATGCTGGAAATCGCGGACCGGTTGATGATTACCGAAGTCGCGCTTGATATTTCCGATGCAGATGCCTTCTTTCCGTCATTTGACGAAAGCCAGTGGCGTATCGGTGCGCGTCTGCCATTGAGAACGGAAACGCCAGCCTGCGTCCTGACGGAGTACCTGCGCAAGCCGAACTGACCCACGGCATGAAATCTGCGCGCCGGATTTGAGATTGTGGAATAGAAAAACTGCGCCCAAGCCACAGAAGCGTGGGTCGGACGCAGAGATCTTTATGGGGGAGGGGCCTTAAAGCGGGCGAATATCGCCGGCCATTTGTCGGCCATCTCGGCCTTCGCTCAGCTCATATCCCACTTTTTGGTTGTCAGCCAGGCCGGTCAGGCCAGAGCGTTCGACGGCGGAAATATGGACAAACACGTCCTTGCCGCCCTCATCGGGTTCAATAAAACCATAGCCCTTGGTGGTGTTGAACCATTTCACGGTGCCAGTTGGCATGTCCCGTGTCTCCTTCTCACTTGCACTTCACTTTGAGCATGCTCAAAGTACCTTTCAATCTCCCGTCCCGAGGCGAACAAACGACGCCCAAGCCCAGGTGATCCAAGCCCTTGGTTAACGCAGGCCCGTTTTAGTGTGGCACGGGGTTTTGAAAAATCAAAGGAAATCGGTAGAACTCTACCGTAAATTGTGTGAAACTTTCATGCGCAAGGGAAAGCTGAAGTGAAGCTCTATGGTCTGAAAACATGCGACACATGTCGCAAGGCACTGAAATCATTGCCTGCGGCTGATTTTGTGGATGTCCGCAAAGATGGAGTTCCGGCAGATGTGATGGAGCAAGCTTATGCTCAATTTCCAGACACATTGCTTAACACCCGCTCGACCACTTGGCGTGGTTTGAGCGACGAAGAGCGTGCAAGACCCCCACTGGAACTGGTGGCAGAGCATCCGAGTCTGATGAAACGCCCGCTGATTGAGGCTGAAGGGCGGTTTTTTCTCGGTTGGAACGCTGATGTAAAATCAGCGCTCGGCGTGGCCTGAGAAACCCCATTTTAGATAGAAAGACGGCGCGTCTGGTCGGTTCAGACGCGCCGTTTCTAAGGAGAAGGGATGTTACCTCAGGACTGGGTTGCGGCGTGGCGGTGACGCAAGAGGGCATCAACCGATAGCGCGCCTGCACCTTGTACGACGAGAAACATCAGCACAAAGACCCACAACAGCCGTTGATCCATTATGACGCTGTCAGAAAAGCGATCAAACCATGCACCCAGTGTTTTGGTGTCAGTTGCGCCGTGCCCGTAAACATCGGTGAGAGACTGCACTACCACAAAACCGATCATGCCAAGAGCGGTGAGACGCGTAGCAAGCCCGATCACGATCAGCAGCGGCAGCAAGAATTCTGCGTAAGTGCCAGCCATCACCACCAACCACTGAAAGATACCGAACTGCGACACGTCGTAGCCAGCGGCATCGAGTTGTTTCGGGAAAATCTGGCTGTAGGCTCCGATTGAAGGGGAGAACAGGCCGAAGATCCCGTCTCCCAGCTTGGTCAGGCCGGAGTTCCAGTAATAAAGCAGCAAAACAGCTGCAAAGGTGAAACGGGCGAACAGCGGCATCAGCCAATTGCCTGCGCGCTCAATCAGGTTGAACGCGGCGTTATGCAGTGAAATCAACGCGGTCATGGGAAGTCCTATTGCGAGAGGTCGGTGAGGGCCAAGCCCTCGATCAGGAGCGCCAAGGGGGCGCTGAGGTCGAAATCAGGAAATTCATTTGTAGCGGCTTCGGTTGCATCTCCGAGTGGCTCGCCTGCCTGAAGCGCGGCAATCCAGACCGCACTGCCCTTGGGAAGCAGTTGCGGAATGGGGTCAAAATCGGGTCGGGTGATCAATAGGTCTTCGGCGCCAGCCAGCGGTTTAGGTGCGTTCGGCTCAGTGTTATAGCGCCAGATGGAGAAAATCGGCCAGTCCGAGCGCATCAGGCCCATCGCGGGTGCAAAGTGCAGACGGCAACGCATCAAATCTTGTGGAGCCATCGCGCCAAGGCGCGCGGGGTCCAGTGGCGCGGCATCGCCCGCATGGTAGCTGCGGCGCAGGGCAAGTTCCAATCGCGCCACATCGCCCAGATAACCCAGGTGAGAGAGCTGTTCGAGGTTTTCCAAAAACTCGGGAAAGCCCGCGCCGTAATGCATCATCAACGGTGAGGACGGCGGATGGGCGCGCAGGTACATTGCGGCCAGACCATCCATGTTCTGTTGTCCCAGAAGCTTCGCGATGACAGGAAACCCCTGATGCAGAGCCTCGGTAAGGGAGACGGCGACATTGTTGCGATAGACGCTAAAACGACGCCCCGCGGGCTGCGCGATGCCATCCAGCAGCCCCTCGGGGACGGGTTCGCGCGCATCCAGAATAGCGCGGGTGAATTGCTCTTCGCGTGACATCAGGCCGCCACTTTGACTGCGTGCAGGGCACTCGCGGCGCGGGCCGCCTCGGCTTCCAGCACTGGCCAATCAGGCACATCGGTGTCCCATTCCACCAGTGTTGGTTTGGGACCCGAGCGCACCAGCGTATAGGCCAGCAGCGACCATACAGGATCTACCACTTCTGCGCCGTGGCTGTCGATCAGCAGCGGGCGGCCATGGTCATCTTCGTCTTCGTCATGCCCGCCCAAGTGAATTTCACCAACCAGATCAATCGGATAGGCGTCAATATATTCCTGTGGCCGATACCCAAGATTGGTGGCCGAGACAAAGACGTTGTTCACATCCAAGAGCAACCCGCAGCCGGTGCGCTTTGCAATCTCATTCAGGAATGCTGGTTCTGCCCAAGTACTCTCAGCAAAGGCGAGGTAGCTTGATGGGTTCTCCAGCAGCATCTGTCGTCCCAACAGGTCTTGTACCTGATTGATGTGATCACAGACGCGAGTGAGCGTGGCATCCGTGTAAGGCAACGGCAGCAGGTCGTTGTAGAAAAGAGTATCATGGGTGGACCATGCCAGATGCTCGGAAAAGCTCGCTGGTTTCAGCCAGTCGACTAGGTGTTTCAGCCGGGCGAGGTGATCTGGGTCAAGGGGACCTTCGCCACCGATCGACAGACCCACACCATGCACCGAAATTGGAAAGCGCTCGGACAGGTGGCGCAACTGCGCCAAGGGACGACCGCCGTCGCCCATGTAGTTTTCCGCATGAATTTCGAGCCACTCGACCGTGCCCGCATCTTCCATGATCGCCTGAAAATGCTGAGGTTTATAACCGACACCTGCGGCGTTCGGCAGGCGAGAATGCTCTGAACGTGCGGGCATGGCACACCTCTTTTCGATGAAGCGAAGGGAGAGAGACAGTCGTGTCAATCAACACGGAGCAGGTCGCGAGGGCGCGATTGTGCGCCCCCACGGAAATGTATCGCAGTGGATTATGCGGGCAAGTCGCGCTCCAGCGGCTCCAGAGAGCCGTTGCGCGCCGTGCCGTCTGCCATTGCAGGCAGGTCCATATCGGCGCAGGTGCCTGCGTCAACGAGGGTCCATGCGTTGCCTTGATAATCAACGGTCGAAGTGCCTGCGCAGGTCGTGCCGGGACCGGCAGCGCAGTCATTGTCGCCTGCAAGAGAGACGCCGTAGCATTTTTCTTTGGCCTGTGCGGATGCATGCGGAGCAGTAACTGCCGTCAGCGCTGCGGCAACAGCGCCGGCAACAGCAAGGGTTTTCTTAGTGGTCGACATACGCGTGTCCTCCTGAAGTGATATGCGTCGTCTTTAGTGACAAGAACACACTAACCGGGGATTGATGCGTAAACAAACTCACGAGCACGTGGCTCACGCCTGCGTCAGTCGATGTTAGAGAACGGCCACAGTTGAACCGTATATTTCCTTGGTTTTAGGCTGGTTGTAACAAAACGGCCCCCGATTGGGGGCCGTTCGTTTCAGGAATATCGAGAATTGTTACAGAAGATCCGGCGGCGTCGCGGCTTTAGCGAGCTCTTCTGTAACATTTGTGAGGCTTTCAACCTTGGTTTGCTTTTCGCCAAGACGGCGCACTGATACCGTGCGCTCCTCGACCTCCCGGTGGCCAACGGCGAGAATGACCGGCACCTTGCCCACGGAGTGTTCGCGGACCTTATAGTTGATCTTCTCGTTGCGGATGTCGGCCTCGGCCCGCACACCGGCGTCGCGCAGGGTTGCGACCACCTCGTTCACATAGTCATCGGCCTCCGACGTAATCGACGCGACAACAACCTGACGCGGTGCGAGCCAGAACGGCAGCTTGCCTGCGTGTTCCTCGATCAGGATGCCGATGAAACGTTCGAAGGAGCCCAATGTGGCGCGGTGCAGCATGAAGGGGCGGTGTTTGCTGCCGTCCTGACCGATGAAATTTGCATCTAGGCGCTCCGGCAGGTTGGGATCCACCTGCAGGGTGCCGCATTGCCAGTTGCGGCCGATGGCGTCGGTCAGGGTGAATTCCAGCTTCGGGCCATAAAAGGCGCCTTCGCCTTCCAGCAGCTCATACTTGTAGCCGGCGGCCTTGCAGGCATCCCCCAGCGCCTTTTCCACCAGATCCCAGCTCTCGTCGCTGCCGATGCGCTTTTCGGGGCGGGTCGACAGTTTGATGGTCCAGTCGTGAAAGCCGAGATCGGCATAGACCTTGGACAGGAAGGCGATGAATTTTGCGGTCTCGGATTCGATCTGATCCTCGGCGCAGAAGATATGGCCATCGTCCTGGGTAAAGCCGCGCACCCGCATGATGCCGTGCAGTGCGCCCGAGGGTTCATAGCGCGCGCAGGAGCCGAACTCGGCCATGCGCAGGGGCAGGTCGCGGTAGGATTTCAGACCCTGATTAAAGACCTGAACGTGGCAGGGGCAGTTCATCGGCTTTAGCGCGTTCACCGCCTTTTCACGAGCGTGGTCCTCGTCGACCTCAACGATGAACATGTTTTCCTGGTATTTGTCCCAGTGGCCTGAAGCCTCCCAGAGTTTGCGGTCGACCACCTGCGGCGTGTTGACCTCGACATAGCCGTCGCGGTCCTGCATCCGGCGCATGTAGTCCTGCAAGGTGGTGTAGATTTTCCAGCCATTGGGGTGCCAGAAGATCTGACCGGGGGCCTCTTCCTGCATGTGAAACAGGTTCATCTCGCGGCCCAGCTTGCGGTGGTCGCGCTTGGCGGCCTCTTCCAGCATGGTCAGATGCGCCTTGAGCTTTTCCTTGCCGGTGAAGGCGACGCCGTAGATGCGTTGCAGCATGGCGCGATCACTGTCGCCGCGCCAATAGGCACCCGCAATGGACATCAGCTTAAAAGCATCGCCGGGCACCTGGCCGGTGTGCTGCAGGTGCGGGCCGCGACAGAGGTCCTGCCAGTCGCCGTGCCAGTACATGCGCAAAGGCTCGTCGCCGGGAATGGCGTCGATCAGCTCGACCTTATAGGGCTCGTTGTTGTCGGTGTAATATTGCACCGCACGTGCGCGTTCCCAAACCTCGGTTGTCACCGGCTCGCGCTTGTTGATGATCTCTTTCATCTTCTTTTCGATGGTGCCGAGATCTTCGGGCGTGAACGGCTCGGCGCGATCGAAATCGTAGTACCAGCCATTTTCAATGACCGGACCGATGGTGACCTTGGTGTCGGGCCAGATCTCTTGCACCGCGCGCGCCATGATATGGGCGAGGTCGTGGCGGATGAGCTCATTGGCCTGTGCCTCGTCCTTCATGGTGTGGATGGCGATGGCGGCATCCTTGGTCACGGGCCATTGCAGGTCCCAGTGCTGACCGTCCACGGTGGCGGAGATCGCTTTTTTGGCCAGCGAGGTGGAGATGTCGGCCGCGACCTCAGCAAGGGTGATGCCTGCGTCATAGGAACGTGCGTTGCCATCGGGGAATGTGAGGGAAATCTGGGCCATATGCTGGCTCTCCTCGTCGGTTTGGCGCCCACTGAACGCCCGGTTGCGGGTTATATGTGTGTTTGCTGTTTGGCCGAGGGGGCGGGCAAGGTCAAGGTGTCGGTTGGAAAATTGCTGACAGTGTGGGCGAGAGGCGCTGCCCCTCGCGCTCCCCGGGATATTTCACGTTAGAAGAGGTGGGGAATTGGCGAATCTCGCTCTGCCGTGGCATGTGGGGACGACGAAGGCTTTAGGGAGAATGCAAATGGCGCCGCAGTATCTGGACACCGTTGAAGGACGACGTATTGCCTATCACAAGACCGAAGGGGAGGGGCCCTGCGTGGTGTTTTTAGGCGGATTGAAATCCGACATGGAGGGCACCAAGGCGCTGTTTCTGGAGGACTGGGCTAAGGCGCGCGGCCAGGCGTTCCTGCGGTTTGACTACTCCGGGCATGGCGAGAGCTCAGGCCAGTTTGAGGAGGGCTGCATCGGCGATTGGCACGCAGACACGCTGGCGGCGGTGGATGCATTGACCGAGGGCGAGATCGTGCCGGTTGGCTCCTCTATGGGCGGTTGGCAGGCACTCTTGCTAGCCAAGGCGCGGGCAGCGCGGATCAAGGGGATGGTGACCATCGCGGCGGCACCCGATTTCACTGAGGATGGCTATTGGGCGAATTTCAGTGCGGCGCAAAAGGCGGAGCTGGAGCGCCATGGTCGGGTGGAGTTGCCAAGCGACTATATGGAACCCTATGTGGTGACCAAGCGGATGGTGGAAAACGGACGCCAGAATCTGGTGTTGCGCAGCGATCTGAATTTACCGTTTCCTGTGCGCTGTCTGCAAGGGACAGCAGACACAGCGGTTTCTACCGAGACCGCATTGCGACTGCTGGATCATGCGACCTGCGAAGATATGCAACTGACGTTGGTAAAGGATGCCGATCATCGGTTTTCCGATGAGGCCTGCTTAACGCTTATTGAAAAAGCGGTTGAGGAGGTATGTTGCGGGAACGCGAATTAAGTGTTCGCTTTTTGTTCCTGCGTGAGGTAGCAAGAAGGCACGTTAATTGTATGTGAGAGGATTGAACAATGGAGCAACGAATTAGCCTGATCACGCTTGGGGTGCGTGATATGGAGGCCTCAGCGCAGTTTTATGAAAGCCTGGGCTGGAAGCGTGTTGAGAGCGAAGAAGGCATCATTGCGTTTGATCTGATTTCCCAAACGATCGGGCTTTACCCGCTGGAGAAACTGGCCGAGGATATGAACCTGCCTGTTGAGGACCTCGGAACAGGGGCCATGACTCTGAGCCATAATGTGCGCAAAGCCGAAGACGTCACCGCGCTCATGGAGCGCGCGCGCGCAGCGGGAGCCTCGGTGCTGCGTGAGGCAGGGGCTGTGTTTTGGGGTGGCACCATCGGATATTTCCGCGCACCGGATGGGCATATCTGGGAAGTAGCGCATAACCCCTATTCACCACTTGCCGAGAACGGTGCGTTTCGGTGGGCTGGGTATTGAGGAAGACACACATCCTTAACCAATTTTGCGCAAAATAAAAAAGTCCTTGCTGCCCCGCACTTTGGGACGTGTAGTGAACCCAAGCGCCACAGATAGGCGCATGAAATACGGGCAGATGTATATGATTGAACCAGCGCAGTTGTTGGCGCATCCTTTGGTGGTTGTGCCGGGATTCATGAGTGATGGACGGGTCTGGGAACCCCAGATCCGATTACTGTCACGGCATGTGCCGGTGACGGTTGCGCCGGTTCTCAATGCTGACAGGGTCGAGGATGTTGCCGCCTCGCTGTTGGTTCATATGCCCGCAAAGTTCACTGTGGTTGGTGCCGGGCTTGGCGGTTCGATCGCCATGGCAATGCTGCAGGAAGCGCCGGATCGCATAGCAGGGATTTGCCTGATCGGATCGACGCCGCTGCCTGAAACCCCGGCCAAAGCGGCAGAACGTGAACCGTGGATTATCCGTGCCCGTTCCGGTCGATTGCGCGGCGTGATGGAAGAGGTCATTCCGGCTTCAGCACTCGCACCGGGACCGTTGCGGCATCAGGTGATGGGGCAGCTTGCCGATATGGCAGAGGATCTTGGGGCGGATGTTTTTGTATCCCAAAGTCGCATGTTGCAGCGCCGGTCGGACCAACAGGCCACATTGATGCGGGCGGATCAGCCTGGATTGGTGATCTGTGGCGTTCATGACCAACTCATCCCGGTGAAGCGGCAGTTGTTCACTGCGGAATTGATGAAAAATGCCCGGATCGAAATGATCGAGGATGCTGGCCATCTGCCTTTGATGGAACAACCGGATCGGGTGTCGGCTATTTTGCACAACTGGATTGTTGGTGAACACGCGCTACTGCCCAAGTGCGAAGAAACTCTTGATCCCCTACCCGAACCCGTCTGGACAAGCCGCCGGTCCCGGCGGCGTCCGGTGGCTGTGGAAACTCCAGCAGTGGACAGTACCGCAGCTACTTCGGAGCCCGTTTCCGAAGACGTCCTGCAATTGACCTCTGAATACCGCGCGAGCGCCTGATATTAGGTTTAAGAGTCTTTTGTCAGAGCCTTGCGTTCTGCTTTTGACAGGACCCGTGGCTGCGCCACGGGCAACCCGCTTTCGATGTCAAAAAAGGGTGTCTGCCGCCAGCGTCCAGATACCCAAGCAGAAATCATCCGGCTTGCGAGCTTCATGGTCATCCGAGCGGCCCCATCATGGCGCGGGGGCTTGCCTGCCTGCGGAATGAAGGCTTGCGCCACGACTTTTCCAAGCCGATCAGGCTCTGCAAAAAGCGCACTGCGTAGAGCGATGAAAGGCAGCCGGGGTTTGCGCAAGCTGTTGAACATAGGCGTGCCGCAACACCCAGCGTACCAACGATATAGCCCCCTTGGCGATAATTGCAGCAGCTGTAAATGCTCCGCGCCCTGATCAATTTTGACCATGTCGGGGTTCAGTTGTAGCAGGTCCACGCCGCTGTCTTTTGGATCCGGCGCGCCGTGATAAAGCTCAACTGCGCGGCAGTCCGCGCAGTGGCAGACTATGCGTGTCCCCTGTTTTACCGCAGCCGCATCAATATGTCCGGAGAGGCTGCCACAAGCACATGAAAAACCGAGAGCGTCGGGTGATGTGCTGGGCATAGGAAGCTCCTCTATTTGGCTGCAGTCTTACTTGGCTGTTTGCGCGAGTACTTTCGGGTGTTTGCATCCATGAAGTCAATCACCAACGGGCGAATGTTGTTGCGCCAGGACCGACCTGCAAAAATGCCGTAGTGCCCTGCATCGGGTTCAACATGGCTGGCCTTTTTCGAGTCGGGCAGGCCGGTACAGAGATCAAGCGCGGCAATGCACTGACCGGGGGCAGAGATATCGTCCTTGGCCCCTTCAACAGTTTTGACCGCGACATCGGTGATCTTGCCAATGTCGACCTTATGCCCCTGCACGGTGAACTCGTTCTTGGCGATTTCACGGTTCTTAAACACCCGCTCAACGGTTGAGAGATAAAACTCCGCAGGCATATCCATCACTGCGAGATATTCATCGTAAAAACGGTTGTGCGCATCGTGATCAGTGGCCTCACCACGGCTTACGCGCAGGATCTGCTCCGAAAATGCCTTAGAATGGCGGTCCATGTTCATCGACATGAATGAAGCCAGCTGCAGCAGGCCGGGATAAACCGCACGGCCCACACCCTTATATTTGAAACCGACACGCTGGATCATGGTTTGCTCGAGTTGGCCCATGGTGACGCGGTGGCCAAAGTCGGTCACATCGGTGGGCGTTGCATCGGGATCGACCGGACCGCCGATCAGTGTCAGCGACGAAGGCTGCGCCTTAGGGTCGATTTCCGCCAGATAAGCCGTGGCCGCGAGAGTCAGCGGCGCGGGCTGGCAGACGGCAACCACATGGGTATCGGGGCCAAGTTCACGCATGAAGTCAACGAGGTAGAGCGTGTAATCCTCCACATCGAACTTGCCCGCAGAGACCGGAATATCGCGGGCATTGTGCCAGTCTGTCACGTAGACTTCGCAGTTCTCGATCAGGCTTTTGACGGTAGAGCGCAGGAGCGTCGCGTAATGGCCGGACATCGGCGCAACAACCAACACCTTGCGCGGCTGCTCGGCGCGGTCGGTTACCCGGAAATGAATGAGATCGCCAAAAGGTTTTTCGACAACGGTATCGACTTCTACCAAATGGTCCTTACCATCAGGCAGGGTGGTGGCTGGAATACCCCAATCGGGCTTGGCTACCATTCGCTCAAAACTGCGTTCTGTGACCTGCCCCCATGCGGCCATCCAGCTCAACATTGGATTGGGGAGTGCCGCAAAGGCAGGGTAGGAGGCCATGGACAGCGCCGTCGCGCCAAACCACTGGTTCGCGTTACGAACCGTCTCCATCAGGTCGTAGGACATCATGTAGCGCATGTGCGTCTCCTTGGCGGTGCTTTTCGTGCCGCGGTTTGGGTTCATCTTTGCCGACTCAAGTCGGGGGATTCGGACCTTTCGCCGCTTTGCCGTAGAATGGCAGGGCAAGTATTCTGCACAGCAGAAAGATTAAAAGGGTTTCCTTAAGATGACAACAACGCACAGGGATATAGACGCACCATCCGCGGAACAGATTGACCAACTTAAGGAAAATCTGGTGCGGGTGGAGCAACTGTCGAAGCGTTTGATGGATGTTTTGGCGCAGAAGAAGACCCACAACCCCGGTTTGGACGCTCCGAATCAAGAACTTTTCGCGCGTGCAGCATCCTCCTATTGGGCGGCGATGGCGCAAAATCCCACACGGTTGCTGGAACAGCAGGTGCAGTATTGGGGCAAGTCGGTTCAGAATTTCGCCGAGGCCCAGCAAATCATGGCCAACGCGTTGAAATCTGATGAGATCGAAGCCCAAACCGCAGAGCCCCCAAGGTCGACTGATCGCCGCTTCTCCAACCCGATGTGGGAGACCAACCCTTATTTCAAATTCCTGCGTGATCAATATTTAACCAATGCAGAAGCCATCCGCACTGCCGTCGAGGAGGTCGAGGATCTGGACCGCGTTGACCGGCAGCGGCTGGGATATTTTGCCGACCAAATCATTAACATGATGGCTCCCACAAATTTCCTCGCGACCAACCCGGATGCGTTGGAAAAAGCGCTGGAAACCGACGGGCAATCCTTGATCGACGGGTTGGAAAACCTCGTCGCGGACCTAGAGGCCAATGATGGTGAATTGATCGTACGTCTCGCGGATGAAACGGCCTTTGAAATCGGTCGCAATATCGCAACCACCCCCGGCGAGGTGGTCTTTCGCAACCGTATGATGGAACTGATCCAATATAGCCCCACCACGCAGACGGTGCATGAAACACCGATCGTTTTGTTTCCACCTTGGATCAACAAGTTCTATATTCTTGATTTGAAAGAGAAGAACAGCCTGATCAAATGGATCACGGATCAGGGTTACAGTCTTTTTGTCGTGTCATGGGTCAACCCGAACCACGACTATGCCGACGTAGGTATGGAAGATTACATCGAGGAAGGATTCCTGAAAGCCATTGAGGTTACCAAGGAAATTTGCGGTACCAAGCAAGTCAATGCGGTTGGCTACTGCATCGCGGGAACCACGCTCAGCCTGACTTTGTCGCTCTTGAAGCAACGTGGCGATAAGTCGGTGAAGTCCGCAACCTTCTTTACGGCGTTGACGGATTTCTCGGATCAGGGGGATTTCACACCTTTCCTGCAAAATGACTTTGTCGACGCGATTGAGGCTGAGATCGGCGAAGATGGCATCATGCCGCATTACATCATGGCGCGTACGTTTTCTTATTTGCGCGCCAATGACTTGGTCTATGGCCCTGCAATCCGAAGCTACATGATGGGGGAAACACCGCCTGCGTTCGACCTGCTTTTTTGGAATGGCGATGGTGCCAATCTGCCGGGTAAGATGGCCGTGCAGTATTTGCGGGGGCTGTGTCAGGATAATCGGTTTGTGACCGATGGGTTCGAACTCTTTGGTCACACGCTGCATGTGCGTGACGTCGACGTGCCGCTGATGGCAATCACCTGCGAGACGGATCATATCGCTGCGTGGAAGCAGTGCTATCGTGGTGTGCAGCAGATGGGGTCGCGGTCAAAGAACTTTATCGTCAGCCAGTCCGGACATATCGCGGGTATCGTTAATCCGGTGAGCCGCAACAAATACGGCCATTACGTCAACGACGATCTGAAACTGGACGCGGATGCGTGGATGGATGAGGCAGGTTTTCACGAGGGGTCATGGTGGCCGCGTTGGGAGGCATGGCTCAAGAAACGTTCGGGCAAGCAAGTGGAAGCTCGCGCGCCGGGCGCGCATAAATCCTATCCGGTTCTGGGTTCGGCTCCGGGGCAATATGTGCGGATCAAAGCGCGAGGCTAACAAAAATACTGCCCCGCTGTCAGATCAGCGGGGCAGGTGCCCTAGTCATATTGCCCTGTGATCTTTAGCGGATCAGCTGAGGGCGTATGCGAATTTTGCGGCGCAGCTCCTGCGGCATATGACGGTTGAGGCGTGTATTGATAACGCCAAACAGTCCGATGATCACCAGTGTCAGCAGGATGAAATAGAACGCCAAAATTGGATAAGGCACAAAGGGGTTGAAGGTCTTATCCGCGAAGTAGTTGGCGTAATAGAGCGCATCCCCTTTCTGTCGCCACGCAGGAAAGCCCGAGAAGAACACCAGCGTTGTGGCATGAAAGAGGAAAATCGCCTCGTTTGTGTAAGACGGCCACGCCAGCCGCATCATCGTGGGCCAGATCACCCGACGGAAACGGCTCCATCCCGACAGTCCATAGGCATCGGCGGCCTCCAGATCCCCTTTGGGGATTGAGCGCAGCGCACCATAGAAGATCTCGGCCGAATAGGCGGAGGTGTTGAGGAACAACACGATCAAAGCACCAAGCCACGCGGCCGAGAGCGGATCAAAGATTGGCGACACACTCTTGAGCGACAGAAACATGAAGTAGGCGAAGAAGAACTGGATGAACAGCGGCGAGCCACGGAACACAAAAATGAACCCATTGGCAGGCGACCGTAGCCAGCGCTTCGGAGAGTTTTTGGCCACCGCAAGTGCATTGGCAAAGAAGAACCCAGTGACGATTGCAATAACGCCGAAGTAGACATTCCAGATCAGGCCGGAGCCGATCAGCACGAACTGGTCGCACAGGGTGAAATCACTGCGCGGCAACAGCCGTTCACCAAACCCCAGAGAGCGTAGCGCATAGGCCTGAAAGGTTTCAAAGCAGCTCATATGGAGGCTCCTTCCGTCTTGCGCAGTGCTTCTCCGGCCAAGGTGGCCTGACCATGTGACAGACGGCGAGAAATGCGCGCCAGTACGATTTCAGAGACTTTGGTGAAGGCAAGATAGAAGACCAGAAGCGCGAAGAAGTACCACACGCGCCAGTCGCCATGCGGATAGTCCGTAAAGCGCGTGGTTTTTGAGCCGCCCAATTCGCGTGCCCAGTAGACGATGTCTTCGACACCCAGCAGGAACAACAATGGTGTGGCCTTGATCAAGACCATCCAGAGGTTAGAAAGCCCCGGCAGCGCATACACCCACATTTGCGGCACAAGCACACGCCAGAAGGTTTGACGGGTGGTCATCCCATAAGCCTCAGCCGTTTCGATCTGCGCGCGCGGCACGGCACGCATCGCGCCAAACAGGACGTTTGCGGCAAAAGCGCCAAACACAATGGCAAAGGTCAATACCGCTAGGCTGAACCCATAGACTTCATGCATCCACTGAGGCGCAGTATTCAGCGGCATCTTGGCGACCTGACACACAAGGAAGTCATTGCCCTGCCGGATCGGCTCGTCCCAATCGGGGCATTTCACCTTGTGGCGCAGCCATTCGATCCCTTGGTCCAAGGCGATGACAAAAAACAGGAAAAAGGCGATGTCCGGTACGCCCCGCACAATGGCAATATATCCCTTGCCGAACCATGCCAGCGGCAGAAAACGTGACCGGGCGGCGCTGGCACCAAAGAAGCCGAAGGCGAGCGCCAGAGGCGCGGTGATCGCCAGCAACAATAGGACCGTCCCGAAAGACAGGTAAAAGGCCCAATGCTTGCCGGTTGTGAGATAGCAACTCAGCCACTGGAAGCCCTCCAGAGTGGCCGGATCAGAGCAATAGGAAAAAATGGCGAGCCTCGTCTTCTGATGGGGAGCGGGCGCTAGCGCAAAGGGACTGCGCTGGCAAAAGTGGAAAGGGGGCCGATGCCCCCCTCCCGTGTTTCAGTTAGGGATCGGGGCGATCAGAACTTGCCCTCGATCTCCCATTTGTCGAGCATCTCGTTGAGGGTGCCGTCTTCTTTCATTGATGCAATCGCTGCGTCGAATTTGCCGCGCAGTTCATCGTCGGATTGACGGAACGCCATGCCGATGCCACCGCCCAAATAGACGTCGCCAAGGAAGACGAGATCGGTTTCTTCGACGATCGGCGCAAGGAAGTCCTTGTCGGCCATAACCACGTCCACTTCGCCGGAGTTCACGGCAGCAATGGTTTCGTCCGGAGTCGGGAATTCAACGAGGGTTGCGCCGGATTCAGCCACGTGCGCGGCCTGAATGGTGCCGGACTGGGCTGCAACAACGCTTGCGTTCACGTCGAGCCCTTCAGACATCGCCGCATAAGCGGAGGGCGAGGGCAGGGTGTAACCTTCGGTGAACGCAACAACTTCTTTGCGCTCATCCGTGATCGACATGCCTGCGATGATAGCATCGTAGTTGCCCGACAGAAGGTTCGGGATGATCGAATCCCAGTCGTTGGTGACCCACTCACAGGTCAGCTCGGCACGTTTGCACAGCTCATCGCCCAGCTCGCGCTCGAACCCGTCAACTTCACCAGCATCGTTGATGAAGTTGTAGGGAGGGTAGCCGCCCTCGGTGCCGAGGCGAATGGTGTCGGCCATTGCGAAGGTTGCGGACAGTGCCAGAGCGGCAGAGCCAAGAAGCAGAGATTTCATGTGGTAACTCCCGTTATAGTGTTGGTCTGGTTTTTGGTTATTGGGCCTGTCGCGTGGACGACAGGAAGGCCCGCAGCCGTTCGCTGCGGGTATTTCCAAAGATCTCGTCAGGGCAGCCTTCTTCTTCGATCAGCCCCTTGTGCAGGAACACGATATGATCAGAGACATCAGCCGCCATACGCATATCGTGGGTGACGATCAGCATGGTGCGGCCCTCGCTGGCGAGGTCCTTGATGACCTTCACGACCTCTTGCTCCAGTTCGGGGTCAAGGGCAGAGGTCGGCTCGTCAAACAATAGCGCCTCGGGCTCCATGCATAGGGCTCGCGCAATCGCGGCCCGCTGTTGCTGGCCGCCGGAGAGCTGCGCAGGGTAGACGTCACATTTGTCACCGATTCCCACTTGGTCGAGATACTTGCGGGCGGATTTTTCGACCTCTGTGCGGTCGCGCTTCAGCACTGTCAGCGGTGCTTCCATCACGTTTTGCAGAATGGTCATATGGGACCACAGGTTGAACTGCTGAAACACCATCGACAGGTTTGTGCGGATGCGCAGCACCTGTTTGGGATCCGCGGGCTGGCGGGTGATCCCACTGCCGCGCCACGAAATTGGCTCACCTTTGAACAGGATATCGCCCTGCTGACTGTCTTCGAGCAGGTTGCAGCAGCGCAGAAGTGTGGATTTGCCGGAACCGGAAGAGCCGATCAAAGACACCACATCGCCCCGCTTGGCGGTGATATCCACCCCTTTGATCACTTCCAAGTCGCCGTAGGATTTATGCAATCCGCGGATTTCGAGTACAGGGGTTTCGTCGGTCAAGGTTACATCGTCCGGCTGTTATGTGAAGTGGCCCCTATTGGACCAACTTTCCGGTCGATTGCAATGCGCAAAGGGGGCGCGAGAGGGGGCAAAACGGCAATTTCGCTACGGAAACTGCCGGAAAGGGCAAAGTTGCCCCTGATGCCCACCCATGAGGCGCACGCCGACGCGCCGCGGATTTCAGCGCGCGCGCGCAAGGCGGTCCATTACCAAGGTTGGCCCCGGAGGGGTTGGCACCGCGAGGTAGTCACTTGGTGTTGTCGCGATGATTTTTTTCAGATGCAGGGTTTCGCAGTGCTCAGGCGCCAGCGTGTCCAGTGCGCGCTGCAAAGCAGACAGGATCGCGCCAGCATCCTGCGACAGCGCGGTGATGAATGGCAGGGCTGGCGTGGGTTCGGTGCGTTCCAATTCGCATAGGGACGACACCAGATCAGGTTCATAGTCTTGCAGCATCTGATAGGTCAGCGCGTCGATACTGGCAAAATCTGCGCGCCCCTCCGCCACGGCCTTTGCCGAGGCCTGATGACTGCCTGTTTCCAGTAACTCGCCCGGCAACATATCGTCTGCGCGCATCCGCATCATCGCGGCAGCCCAGCCTGATTGCGATATCGGGTCATTATAGGCAAAACGGCTTCCGGCGAATTTCGTCAACGCAGTGCCCTTGCGGTCGGCAGCGGCGATCATCACGCTGTTGTAATGTCCTTCGGGGCACCCCGGCAGACCATAGTCAGGCGTCCCCACAAGTTCGACATCGCCGTAAAGACGAGCGCGATAGGGCAACCCGCAGGTTTGCGCCAACAACAAATCCGGCGAGCGCCAAGCCTGCCACAGATCCATGTCGCGTGTGAGAGCTTCGGGCCCTTGTCCAATTTCTGCGCGAATGGCGGCCCAAAACGCATCATTTGCTGCTGCCGTCTCTTTGCGGTCATACATCGGCAGTAGAGCGATCATGCGCGGCTCTCCGCCCGCTTGCGCGCCATTGCACTGTCGACGTCATTGACGCCCAGAAGGTTGGCGGCAAGGCGGATCAAGGCATCCTCTTCGGCGTCACGTTTGCCATCTGCAAGGGCGACCTGCCAAAGGGTTTCCACCACCCCTGTGCGGTCCTCATAAGGGACTGCGTCTTTGATCGCGCGGGTGAAGCGCACTGTGTCAGGTGCCTCGGCCTCTAGCCCTTCGCCTTGTTCCCGCAGGATTTGTGCGGCCCCGGAATCCAATTGGAAGCGGCTGCGCAGGATGCGATCAATTCGGTCGCGTTCGGTGTCAGAATAACTCTCATCCGAACGCGCAAGGCGTACCAGCAATGCCGTCAAGGCAAGGCGTGCGTCCTCGTCTGGCAGGATCGCGGGGGCAGGGGCCAGCAGCTTATCCAGAAAATCCTTGAATATCATGCATCCCCCTGCGGCACTGGTTGCGTGTCCAATTTTGAGCGCGCCCGGGCGCGGGCACGTTTGTTGTCGATCACCGACAGCCCCATGGCCTTGCAGGCATCGTTGACGATTTCGATCTCGCCTTCGTGTTCGCGATTGTCCGCCAGCACAACTTCCCACAGCGCATCCAAAGCCGCGAGACGCTCTTCGAGGCCGGTGGTTTCTCGGATCAGGCGGCCAAATGTATCCGTCTCCGGTGCGGCGGCATGCAGTTTTTCACAGGTTGCGCGCACCTTAGCAGCCTCAAGCGCGTTGTGGCCGTAAAGGCGCGCCAGAATGCGGTCGATCAGGCTGATCTCTTCCACAAGATAGGCGCGGTCGGACTGTGCAATCCGCACCAACAGTGCCCCCAACGCCAGTTCTGCGTCCGGATCGGGCAGGTTCGGGCTTTGCGGTGGGCGAAAGGCCTGAAACAGCTTCTTCAGCATCAAAAACTCCTCTTCGGCGGCGTCAGCCGTCGTAGCCTTCGATTATTTCCATATCGCCGGTCGAAACCGGATCTCTGAGCGCCTTGGCCTGCTGGTAAGCGACGCTATCATAGCAGGCTTTGGCCGTGGTGAAGTCCTCAAACTCAATCACAACAGTGCGCGCGCGCATCTGTCCTTCGCGCACTTCTTTCGTCCCGCCTCGGACCAGAAATCGTGCACCATACTCGCGAAAAGGGACTGCATTGGCATCAATATACGCCTTGTAGCGCTCCATGTCGTCAATATCGACATGTGCGACCCAATACCCTTTGGCCATGTTCTTTCCCCACCTTCTCCGGGCCGGTGACCGGCCTCTATCGTTTCGCGTTCCAAGCTGAACCAGAACACGGGCTTTGGCAATCACCACCTATAGGCGATTGTCGATAATTTCACGGGGAAAGGCCCTCGGTGTGCAGCTTGGGTGCGGAACCCAACACAACAAAACGCCCGGAACCAGTGTCCGGGCGTTTTGTTTAACGTTCTACAGCCGCATCAACCGATTTCAGCAAGGCGGGCAAGTGCCTCTTTGAGCTTGGTTTCTTCTTCTTCGCGCGCAGCGAGGTTTTCGCGGGCTTCTTCAACCACCTCATCAGGGGCCGAGGCCACAAATTTGGGGTTATTCAATCGACCACGCAGACCGCCGAGTTCTTTTGCGAGCTTGCCGAGGGATTTCTCCAGCCGCGCCTTTTCGCCGTCGATGTCGATGATGTCGGCCAGCGGCAGCAGGAAGGACGCACCGGGTGCAGAAATCGATACGCAGCCCTTGGGCGCGCTCTCGACCTTGCTCAGGCTCTCAATACGCGCAAGGCGTTTGATCAGTGTCTCATTGGCGTCCCACGCGGCCTGACCGGCGGCGTCGATATCGGTGACCAGCATATCTACATAAAGCCCGGCGGGCACATGCATCTGAGCGCGGGCAGAGCGGGTGTTCTCGATGACCGAGATCACCCAGTTCATCTCGGCGTCAGCTTCGGGCTTCACCAGATCGGCGGCCGTGTAGGCCGGCCAGTCTGCATGCACCAGCATCTTGGCGCGCGTGCCTGTCGCGCCCCAAAGCTCCTCGGTGATGAAGGGCATGATCGGGTGCAACAGGATCATGCACTGATCCATCACCCAACGCATGGTGGCGCGGGTTTCAGCCTGTGCCTCGGCATCATCGCCCTGAAGCAGGGGTTTGGAGAGTTCCACATACCAGTCGCAGACCTTGCCCCAGACAAAGCCATAAAGCGCCTGTGCCGCGTCGTTGAAGCGGAAACCCTCCATAGCCTCGTCCACCGCCTCGCGCACGCGGGCAGTTTCGCCGATGATCCAGGCGTTGACGGCGGCCTTGGGGGCGAGCTGGTCGACGGTCAGCTGCGGCACGGCGTCGGCAAAGACCTCGTTCATCTCGGCAAAACGCACGGCGTTCCACAGCTTGGTGCCGAAGTTGCGATAGCCCGCGATGCGCTGCATATCCAGTTTCAGCACGCCACCTAGAGAGGCCATCGCCGCATTGGTGAAGCGCAGCGCGTCGGCACCGTATTCCTCGATGATTTCCAGCGGGTCGACCACATTGCCGGTGGATTTCGACATCTTCTTGCCCTTGGCATCGCGCACGAGGCCATGCAGGTAGACGGTGTCAAAGGGGATGCGCTCCTGCACCGGCAGGTTTTCGTCCAGCACCGCCAGCTGCATCATCATCATGCGCGCAACCCAGAAGAACAGGATGTCCTGACCGGTGACTAGGGTCGAGGTCGGGAAATACTTGGACGTCTCCTCGGTCCATTCCGGCCAGCCCAGCGTGCCGATCGGCCAGAGGCCGGAAGAGAACCAGGTGTCCAGCACGTCGGGGTCACGGAACATCGGCACCTGCATCGGCCCCTCAAAACTCCGGATGGTGCCTTCGGTGCGCACATCCATCAGCTTGCGCTGTTCCGCGAGGATTTCGACCGCTTCCTGCTGATCTGCAACAATACGGAACTCGGTGCCCTCGGCGGATTGCAGGCGAGCTTTTTCAAGCGCTTCCTCTTCGGTCGCGGCACAGATTGGATACCAGTCGTCCTCGCCCGGGACGTACCACACCGGGATCTGGTGACCCCACCAAAGCTGACGGGAAATGCACCAGGGCTCGATGTTTTCCAGCCAGTGGAAATAGGTCTTCTCGCCCGACTCCGGCATAATCTTTACGTCGCCATTGCGCACGGCATCCAGTGCCGGGCCTACAACCTTTTCGGCGTCGACGAACCACTGGTCGGTCAGCATCGGTTCGATCACTACCTTGGAGCGGTCGCCAAAGGGCTGCATGATCGGCTTGTTTTCGACCATCGGCACCGTCTCGGTAACCTCGGTCTCGTTGCCCTCATCGTCTTTGACGGTTTTGGTCACGGTCTGCATCACCGCGAGGCCCTCGTCGGTGATTTCCTGCACCACCAGCTTGCGCGCCTCAAAGCGGTCCAATCCGCGCAGGTGATCAGGCACGAGGTTGATGGCATCCACCTCGTTCTCGGTGAACTCCGCACCTTTGGCATGGGCCTGAGCTTTGGCGGCCTCATTGGCGTAGGGGGCACCATCGGCGCGCATCGCGCCCTTCATGTCCATCAGGCGGTACATCGGGATGCCGCCGCGTTTGGCGACCTGATAGTCGTTGAAATCATGCGCGCCGGTGATCTTTACCGCGCCAGAGCCAAAGTCCTTGTCCGGGTATTCATCGGTGATGATCGGGATCAGGCGGCGGTGTTCCTTGGGGCCGACCGGGATTTCCACCAGTTTGCCGACGATAGGCGCATAGCGCTCGTCCGAAGGGTGCACCGCAACCGCGCCGTCGCCCAGCATGGTTTCGGGGCGGGTGGTGGCGATGGAGATATAGTCGCGCTCTTCCTCAAGCGTGACGTTGCCGTCTTCGTCTTTCTCGACATAGGTGTAGGTCGCGCCGCCCGCCAACGGGTACTTAAAATGCCACATGTGGCCGGCGACCTCGATATTTTCGACCTCAAGGTCGGAAATCGCGGTCTCGAAATGCGGGTCCCAGTTCACCAGCCGCTTGCCGCGGTAGATCAGGCCCTTGTTGTACATCTCCACAAAGACCTTGATGACAGCATCGTGGAAGTTCGGCGAGTTCTCATGCCCGGTGCGGGTATCCCCCGCCGCACCCGCCATGGTGAAGGCGGTGCGACCATAGTCACAGGATGCGCCGAGGCGCTTGAGCTGGTTGATGATGGTGCCGCCGGACTGTTCTTTCCATTCCCAGACTTTCTCCAAGAACTTCTCGCGCCCCAATTCGCGACGCGAAGGCTGCTGGGTTTCCGCCAGCTTGCGCTCCACCACCATCTGCGTGGCGATGCCGGCGTGGTCGGTGCCGGGCTGCCAGAGCGTGTCGAACCCCTGCATGCGCTTCCAACGGATCAGGATATCCTGCAATGTATTGTTGAAGGCATGCCCCATGTGCAAGACGCCGGTGACGTTTGGGGGCGGGATCATGATGCAATAGGTGGACGCGCCGGGCTTGGCGTTTGCGCCTGCGGTAAAGCAGCCCGCCTTTTCCCAAGCGTCAAACAGGCGGCTCTCCGCCTCGGCTGCGTTAAAGGTCTTGTCCAGTGCCATGTCAGATGCCCCGTGCGTCGCGTCTTGAAATCTCAGATGGCGGGTCAAAGCCCGCATTTGGTCCTCCAATAACGAATGCCGCTTCAAAGGGAAAGTGTCGAACCATCGTGGAAAACTTTGCAGATCTTGCAAGCTGGGTGTGTGCCGATAACCCGCTATTAAGTCTTATTTGAAATAAAGGTCGCCAAGGGACGCAGCCCACCCCACTCGCCACTCCCAACTGCGCCCCCCTCCATTTGAAAGTCCCGGTACTCGTGCCCGGTCAGGTCTGACGCGTATCCCGCGAACCTGACCGGGTACACGAGGTCCGGGGCTTTCTTGTTCTGGGTGCGTTAGGCGTCTTGTTGGCGTTGATACACGAGGGAATTGCTCCCGCCCCTTTGCAGTGTCCCCTGCCGGGCCCACACAATGCGTTGGGCCCAGCGCAATACCTCAAGTACCATCGCATCGAGGTTCGCTGTGACCATGTATCGAGTGATAGCGGCTGGAATTTTCTCTCAGCATTGTCACGCGATCACTGGACAAGCCTGTCTCGCGCATTAGGCTCCGCTTGAGCTGAGCGCAGGCAGAGGGAGCCATCTCATGAACCAACGCGTCGAGAAATTTGGAAAAAGTCAGCCGCTCGCACGGGTGGAGGATCAGCGTCTGCTGACAGGTCAGGGTCGCTACATCGAAGATACGATGCCACAGGGCGCGTTGCGGGCCTTTGTCTTTCGCAGCCCCGTCGCCCATGGTGAGATCACGACACTCAACGTCGAGGATGCGCGCGAGGCGGATGGCGTTCATCTGGTGATCACGCAGGCCGATCTGGTTGAGGCCGGTATTGAGGCCCATCTGGACGGGGTGGTGGTGAATAACATCGACGGCAGCAAGGGCGCGGCTCCCGAGCGCCCCGTGCTGGCGGGTCATCGTGTGCGTTACGTCGGCGAACCTGTGGCGGTGGTCATCGCTGAGACCATGGAACAGGCCCGTGACGCGGCTGAGATGATCGAGTTCGACTATGATGATCTCGATGTGAAACTGGGCCTGACAGTGGGGGGACCACATATCCATCCGGAAGCGCCGGACAATCGCGCCTTCAACTGGGGTCTCGGCGATAGGGAGGCGACAGAAGCTGCCTTTGCGCAGGCCGCTCATAGAGTGAGCCTGCAAGTGGCCGACAACCGGATCATTGTAAATTCGATGGAACCACGCGGCTGCCACGCCACCTGGGAAGATGGTCGGATGCATTTCCACTACGGCGGGCAAGGCGTCTGGGCCATGAAAGAGCAACTGGCCAAGAAATTACATCTCTCAGAAGACAATGTGCATGTGGTGACGCCGGACGTGGGCGGCGGCTTTGGCATGAAGGCGATGCCGTATCCAGAATATTTTGCAGTGGCGCATGCGGCGCGGGTCCTCAATCGGCCAGTTGGCTGGATGTCGGATCGTACCGAAGCAATGCTGAGCGACAACGGCGGGCGAGATCTGACCTCTCTGGCTGAATTGGCCTTTGATGAAAATCTGAAAATCACGGCTTACCGTGTCCACACGCAATGTAACCTTGGGGCTTATAACTCCCACTTTGGTCAGCCGATCCAGACGCAGCTGTTTTCGCGCGTACTTGCTGGGGTTTACGATATTCAGACTGCGTGGCTGGAGGTCGATGGCATCTATACCAATACCACGCAGGTGGATGCCTATCGCGGCGCCGGGCGACCAGAGGCCATTTATGTGCTTGAGCGGGTCATGGACCGCGCCGCGCGGGATCTCGGTGTTGACCCGATGGAACTGCGGCGCAGGAATTTCATCGCCCCGCAGAAGTTCCCCTACAAGACCGTCACCGATGAAACCTATGACGTAGGCGATTTTAATCTCGTGCTCGACCGGCTGGTGCAAGAGGCCGACCTGGCTGGATTTGAAACCCGGCGCGCAAAGGATGCGGCGGAGGGACGTTACCGGGGCGCGGGCCTTTGTTACTATATCGAAAGTATTTTGGGCGATCCTTCAGAAACCGCAGACGTCGAGTTTCTGGAGGACGGCCGGGTGAACATTTATGTGGGCACGCAAAGCAACGGACAAGGACACGAAACTGTCTTTGCTAAGTTTCTTGCGGACCAGACCGGCATTCCTGTCAGTGCGATTGAGGTCATCCAAGGTGACAGTGACCGTATTGCCAAGGGCGGCGGTACGGGCGGCTCTCGGTCTGTCACGACGCAGGCCAATGCAACCCTGGCCACGGTCGACAAGATGGTCGCGGCCTTCACACCCTTCCTTGCGGAGGAAATGGGCGTTGAAGAGAGTGCTGTCGACTTTGATGGTGAGACCTTCCGCGCACCGGGGTCGAACCTGACACCAACGGTGCTCGAAGCGGCTGATCTTGCACGTGAAAGGGGGCGCACGGACCTGTTGCGCCATCAGGCGGAGGCTTCATTGCCGGGGCGGTCTTTCCCCAATGGTGCCCACCTCGCGGAGGTCGTGATCGACACGGAGACCGGACAATCGCGGGTGGACCGCTATACGGTGGTCGATGATTTTGGTAATCTGATCAACCCGATGCTTGCCGAAGGTCAGGTTCATGGCGGGGTCGCGCAGGGCCTCGGGCAGGCGATGCTTGAACATGTGGTTTATGATGCCGATGGTCAGTTGCTCACGGCAACGTTCATGGACTACGCGATGCCCCGCGCCGAGGATATGCCTTGGGTTGGCTTCACGTCCGAACCTGTGCCCTCCACCCAAAATCCGATGGGCATGAAGGGCTGTGGCGAGGCAGGGACCGTTGGTGCGCTGGCGGCCGTGGCCAATGCGGTTCAGGACGCGCTCTGGGATCAGGGCATCCGGCAGGTGGACATGCCGTTCACACCGGTCAAACTATGGGAGTTGATCAAGGATGTTCCTCAAGCGGCTGAGTAAATCAGTTCTGGGATTGTTCGGACGGCCTCGGCTGCTGTCCGCGCAATCCTCAGAGACCGCTCAACGCGGTCCGCAATGTCATGTGATCATCCTTGACGGCACTATGTCCACGCTGGAGCCGGGGCGTGAAACCCATGCCGGGACAGCTTATCGCCTGTGCAAGGAAATGGGGCCACGGGTCTCGGTCTACTACGAGGCGGGTGTGCAGTGGAGCGCGTGGAACAAAACCGCAGACGTGATGATTGGACGTGGCATTAATCGCAAGATCCGCCGCGCTTACGGCTACCTAGCATCGCGCTATCGCCCCGGTGATAAAATCTACCTTCTGGGCTATTCGCGCGGCGCATATGCAGTGCGCTCGCTGGCGGGGATGCTCGGCGCGGTTGGGCTAGTGCGGACCGAGTTTGCCACGGTGCGCCATATCCGCACGGCCTATCGCCATTATCAGATGGGCAGCGGTACAGAAATCCGTGCCGCCTTTCGCGATGCCTATTGCCACCCAGAGGTTGAGGTGGAAATGGTCGGCGCATGGGACACAGTCAAGGCGCTTGGCTTTCGTTTGCCGCTATTGTGGCAATGGTCCGAGGTACGTCACGCCTTTCATGACCACAAACTCGGCTCTCATGTGAAGGCGGGGTATCACGCGCTTGCGCTGAATGAGACGCGCGATGTCTACACGCCTGTGCTGTGGAAAACGACGCCCGATTATTCCGGCCAGCTTGAACAAGTCTGGTTTCGCGGAGCCCATGGCGATGTGGGTGGCCAACTCGGGGATTACGATGCGGCGCGTCCACTGGCGAACATACCTCTTGTCTGGATGCTGGAGCGGGCGGAAATGTCAGGTCTGCCTCTACCGCGCGATTGGCGCATGCGTTTTCCGGTTGATCCGGATGCGCCCTCGGTGGGAACGTGGTCGGGTTGGGGCAAGATTTTCCTGATGCGCAGTCGCCGTAAAGTTGGACAAGATCCAAGTGAGAAAATCCATCCCAGCGTTCAGGTGGGGGATTCACCCAAGAAATCGGGGAATTGGCTGAATATGTTTATGCGTCAGACCCGTCTGTGATGAGCGATTGGCGCAGGTTCGAATTTCAGACCTGCTTGATCATTTCGGTCGCCGTAGAAAAGCCAAAAATTGGCGCGGCCAGCCCGAGTTTTTTCACGTCTTGGACCACAAAACCCTCGCGCTCATAGAGTGCGCGCGCCCGCGGATTGGTGTCGATGACATCCAGACGGACTCGTTGCAGCTCAGAATGCGCGGCATGACCCATGATCGCGTGCAATAGCGCCGTGCCCACACCCAGGCCGCGCGCCTGAGGTTCGACAAAAATCCCATCCATCAAGAGGGTTCCGTTCTCGCACGCGCGCTCCAGAGTGCTGACCAACAGGCCACGCCAAGCCGCTCCAAACAGGCCATAGACCTGACGCAGATCATCGAATTCGCCTCCGATAAAGCTGCCATTGGGGGTTTTGAAGCCGGCCGCACCGAGAAAGTCACCAGATGAAGAGACGGCGCTGATTGCGTGATCGGGCTGCAGAACACGCTCAACAAAGGCGATGGCCTTCTGTTCTGGTCCAAGCGGATAGCGCAATTTGCGTGAAAACGCCTGCCAATACCCGCGCGCGGCTTGGGCGCGATGTTCCGGTCGCAGGCCCGATTCAATGACATATTTTGCGGACTCGCCGTTTGAGATTGTCATGATGCCTCCCTAAATCCAAAGAGATATGGATTTTCATAAGGCGGCATTCAATTGAAGAGACGCATTTTCATCGGCGCAGGCGTTGTTGCCTGTTTGCTGGCGGCACTCGTGTTCTGGCGTCTGCTGGATCATGATCTGGGGTGGCGAAACAGTACTGCATTTCAATTTCGCACGCTTGAGGGCGAGGTTTCAGGCACGCTCTGGCTACCCGATGATGCACCGCGTGCGGCGATTGTGCTGGTTCACGGGGACGGGCCGCAGGATCGCACCTCAAACGGGGGGTATGCGCCCTTGATCAACACTTTGCTGGATCGCGGAATTGCGGTCGCGGCGTGGGATAAGCCGGGCATAGATGCGTCTGCAGGGGATTGGCTGATGCAGTCGATGGCGGACCGTGCAATGGAAACCCGCGTGGCGCTGGCAGAGCTGGATTTACGATTTGAAAACATACCAGTTGGGGCAATGGGGTTTTCGCAAGCAGGCTGGGTGTTGCCACAACTGGAGCCCGAAGTCGCAGATTTCCTCGTGCTGGTTGGGCCAGCAGTTTCGTGGCAAGCGCAGGGCGAGTATTACACCCGGACCCGGCTTGCGCGAGAAGGATGCGGCACAGAAGAGATCGAGCAGAGACTGCGTGACGCGGCAAAGCAGGATGAGATTTTATTCTCCGCCGATCGCCCACCTGCGGATTTGCCAGAGGGTATGACACCGGCGCGCTGGCGCTTCATCCGTATCAATCGCACGGTTGATGCCAGTGCTGATCTGGCAGCGCAAACCTTGCCTGTCTTGGCGATTTGGGGGGCGAAAGATCTGAATGTCGATGCGCAGGCAGATGCTGCGGCTTACCGCGAATTATTAGCAGATGGAGCTGCTGGTACTCACATCCAGCTTTGGCCTGAGGCCACTCATGGGTTGCTTCGGGCGGGTCCCTATAACTATCAATTGGTCAATGAATGGCCGTGGCATGCAAAGCTGCGCTTTTTCTTTGAGGGGCGGCACGCCTTTGCACCGGGGGCGTTGGATATGATTTCCGACTGGATCTTGGTCAAATCGGCGGGTGATCCCTGAGAGGTGGATTGGACCGTTAGATCACGGGGCAACTTTCATCACGATACAGGTGGTCGACCCCGTCGCATAGAGCTTGCCATCCTCGACCCCACGGATTTCGCCATGAGCAACACCCGTCGAGCGCCCCACGTGATCGATTTCGCCCCAGCAATCAATGGTCATGCCAAGTGGGATGGAGCGTAAGATATTGATCTTGAATTCAAGCGTTGTGTAGACCGAACCTTTCGGTACACGGGTCATCACAGAACAGGCCATGGCACTATCCAATAGCGTGCCGTACCACCCGCCATGCACGGTGCCCATCGGGTTGGTGACGTTGAATTCGGGTGTGCCGCGAAACACCACGCGGCCCAGCTCAACGCTCTTCAGGTGATAGCCAAGTGTTTCGCCAATCGGCGGGCCGGGCAGGCGGCCTTCAAGGATGCCGGTCATGAAATCAAGACCAGAGATCTGCGCGACCTCAGCGAGCGGCATCAGGTCCGTGGGGGATTTTGCAACTGACATGACGTCCTCCAGTCTGCGTTGTGCAAACGCTAGGAGGGCGCCATGGGCTCAACAAGTGTTACGCGACGTTCTGCAGGCGCGCTTTGGATTTTACACCAAGCGCATGGCACACATCGCGGGTCAGTTCCGGGCGATTCAACGTGTAGAAATGCAGCTTCTTCACACCGCCATCCAGAAGTTCAGTGCAGAGTTCACTGCAAAGTGCCGTCGCCAGTAGGTCGCAACGATCATCGCGCTGTGCTTTCTCAAAGGCCTCATCGAGCCACGCTGGGATGGTTGTGCCACAGGCTTCGGCAAAGCGGCGCACACCTTTCCAGTTCTCGATCGGCAGAATTCCGGGAGTAATGCGATCGGTGTCAATGCCCGCCTTGGAGCAGGCATCGCGGAAGCGGAAGAAGCTCTCGGCCTCAAAGAAAAATTGCGTCAGCGCTTCATCGGCTCCGGCGTCCAATTTGCGCTTGAGCCACTCCACATTGGCCTGCTGGCTGGCAGCTTCGGGGTGGCTCTCAGGGTAGGCCCCGACGCGCAGGTTGAATTTACCCTTGGCCGCCAGCGCTTCGATCAGTTCCACTGAAGAACCAAAGCCATCCTCAGTCGGGGTGAAACGGCCCTGTTCTTTCGGCGGGTCACCCCGGAGCGCAACAATATCCGTGATGCCTGCCGCAGCGTATTGATCCGCAATGTCGAGGGTTTCCTGTCGCGTTGCAGACACGCAGGTCAAATGCGCCGCAACCTTGAGGCCGGAGTTCTTATGCAGCGTCGTCACTGCATCGCGGGTCAATTCGCGAGTGGTGCCGCCCGCACCATAGGTGACAGACACAAAGCGCGGTGCCAGCGGTGCCAGAGACTGCACCGTGTCCCAAAGCCGAAAGGATGCTTCGAGGTTTTTGGGCGGGAAGAATTCAAAGGAAATCTCTGGCGTGGTCACTGTCGTGGCTCCTCGGAGGCGGAGCGCCCTTGGTTGTGCGCTCGGAATGTCGTGTTTTGCGTCACTTGTGTCGCATCAAGTTTGACCCCTTTTCACATGAGAGCTATCAGTGAATCAAACTCATATTTCTCAAGAACAACATGAGGCGGATCGAAGTATGCATATCGAGTTTCGTCACCTGCGCACCATCAAGGCGATCCATGAGGCGGGAGGATTGGCGCGGGCTGCGGATCAGCTGAACATCACCCAAAGCGCGCTTAGCCATCAGATCAAAGGGCTGGAAGAACAGGCCGGGGTAGAGCTGTTTCTACGCCGTTCCAAGCCGATGAAGCTCTCGGCAGCGGGGTTGCGCCTGTTGCGGCTGGCGGAACAGGTCTTGCCACAGGTCGAAGCGGCACAGGCAGAATTCTCCGCCCTGCGTGACGGAGAGGCGGGGCGGCTTCATATCGCCATTGAATGTCACGCCTGTTTTGAATGGTTGTTTCCGGTGCTTGAGGGGTTTCGCAAAAGCTGGGGTGATGTGGATGTGGACATCCGTCCCGGTTTGGCCTTTGAGGCGATGCCTGCGTTGATGCGCGAGGAGGTGGATCTGGTGGTCACATCCGACCCCGAGGACATGTCCGGTGTCACCTTCATTGAGCTCTTTGATTACAATCCGGTGTTTGTGGCCTCTGCCCAGCATGCGCTTGCCTCCAAACCCTATGTGGAGGCAGAAGATTTTCGCGGTCAGACGCTCATTACCTATCCTGTGGAGCGCACGCGTCTTGATGTGTTCAGCCAGCTTCTGATCCCGGCCGGGGTGGAGCCTGCAAGCATTCGCAAGGTCGAGTTGACGGCTGTGATCCTTTTGCTCGTGGCCTCCAATCGCGGTGTTTCGGTGCTGCCGGACTGGGTGGTGCGTGAGGTGAAATACTCCTCGGATTACGTCACGCGCCCGCTGACCAAAGACGGCATTACCCGCAGGCTTTATGCAGCCATTCGCAGCGATGATGAGAGCAAGCCCTTTATGCAAGAGCTGATCCGGCTCGCGCGTGTGGAAGCACGCAAGCTGCAACAGCAATAGGCCCGCCTGCTACTGGGCCTGTACGAACGATGTTTTAGATGCGGGGGCGCAATGTCGTTGTCGTTCTTATGCGCTCAGTGCATGGCTGAAACTTCCTCGCAACAGGGCTTGGCCTCTTGGCAACTGCGGCCAGCCCGTGTATGGGCACCCTTTGACCGACATCTCCCCCGCAAGGACAGCTCGTACAATGATTGGTAGCGCAAATCTCAACGTGATGATCAAGGCCGCTCGCAAGGCAGGCCGTTCCCTGGTGAAGGATTTCCGCGAAGTGGAAAACCTGCAGGTCTCCACCAAGGGGGCCGGAGATTTTGTGAGCCGCGCGGATATTGCCGCCGAGAAGATCCTCAAAGACGAGTTGATGGGCGCGCGCCCCACCTATGGCTGGCTTGCTGAAGAGGGGGGCGAAACTCCCGGTGAAGATCCGACCCGTCGTTGGATCGTGGACCCCTTGGATGGCACCACCAACTTTTTGCACGGTCTGCCCCATTGGGCGGTCTCTATCGCGCTGGAACACAAAGGCAAGATCGTTGCCGGGGTGATTTATGACGCCGCCAAAGACGAGATGTTTTTTGCCGAAAAAGGCGCAGGTGCGTGGATGAATGAGACCCGCATTCGCGTCTCTGCCCGTCATCGCATGATCGAGTCGATTTTTGCCACTGGTCTGCCCTTTGCAGGTCGTGCCGACCTGCCGGAAACTCTGCATGATCTGGCGCGTCTGATGCCTGCCTGTGCCGGGGTGCGGCGTTGGGGTGCGGCGGCGCTTGATATGGCCTATGTGGCTGCGGGTCGTTACGAGGGATTCTGGGAACGCCGCCTGAACGCTTGGGATCTGGCGGCTGGGATCATCATCGTCAAAGAGGCGGGCGGTCTGTGCGAAGCCTTGGACGCCGATGAATCAATCATCGAGAGCGGTGACGTGATTTGCGCCAACGAGCCAATCTTTGAGAACTTCACCAAGGTGATCCGCGGCTGATAAGGCTGCTTGGCTGCCTTAAGGTGGCGACAGAGTTTGAAGACACCCCAGTTGCGTCATACCGCAGCGGGGTGTTTTTCGTTGAACGCAGGTGCTTTTGCTGCGTCAGAGGTGCGTCGTTCGTGTCTCCTGTCGGATGCCTCCGGCGGAGGTATTTGCAAAAGGTGAAAACGCAGGGCTGCACTAATCGGTCGTGCGGTCTGAAGGGTGGTTAACCCCGTCATTCCAAGGAATTTCGCCGTATGTTTGCGCATGGGTGCGCGGATTGCCCGCGTCGATACAGCCGAGGTTTACTCCGCATTCGGACGGGTTTGAGCGGCGTTGGTGGTAGACGTATATGCCGCAGGTTTTGCAAAAATAATGTTTCGCAGTGTGTGTGCCCCAAGTGTAGAGGCTCAGATTATCGCCTCCGCGCAAGAGTTCTACAGAGTCTGCATGGGCGGTGACGGCTGCCGCGCCCCTGCGCAGGCAGAAGGAACAATCACAGCGGCTTGCAGAGGCGAGGCCCTGCGGAAAAGCGGCCGTAATCTCGACCGCGCCACAGTGGCAGCTGGCGGTGTGGTGTTCCATGTACGCCTCCTTTGGCAGAAGTTATGTTACTTGCCCCATGGCCCACTGGGGCGACGTGGCAGATTTCTGGCCACTCGTGGGATGCGGCTTGCACTATAGGTGGTTTCCGGGTGAGGGGGCTGGCCATGTGTGCGAGACCAGTACCTAGGCCCGCCGCGTTTGAGCCAGAGCGGAACCGTAAGTGCCAGTCCGATGAAGAAGCCGCCAGCATGTGCCCAGTATGCGACGCCACCAAGGTTCGGATCGGCATTGAGGCCACCAAAAAACTGCATTGCAAGCCAGAGCCCGAGCATGATGAAGGCGGGTATGGGAATGATGCGAAAGAAGATGATCAGAATGATCAATATATCGACGCGCGCCTTTGGGAACATCAAGAGATAGCCACCCATGACGCCCGCGATCGCACCGGATGCTCCGACTAAGGGGACATTGGACATTGGTGCAGACATCACATGTACGAGCGTCGCGCCGACACCTGAGGCGAGATAGAACAACAAGAAGGGTAGATGGCCCATCTCGTCTTCCATATTGTCGCCGAAGATCCACAGAAACAGCATATTGCCTGCCAGATGCATAATACCGCCATGGATGAACATGGAAGTGAGCAAGGTGAGCGGTGCATCACCCATCATGATCTCGCGCGGGACAGCAGCGAAAGTGGCGTAGAACAACGCCATACTGCGGTCGGTGGGGAAGCTCGTGGAATACCAAAGATAGCCAAGAATATTGGCTGCCATCAGCAGATAGACGACATAGGGCGTTCGGCCAGATGGGTTGTGGTCGCGCAGAGGAAACATGCGCTGACGCTGAGCCGTTGACGCGGGGAGGTCAAGCGAAATGGGAGGTTTGTTTGGACGATATGTCTCGCGTGATCTGAAGTGTGCGGCTGAGGTGATCTCAAGCCCGCCGAAAACTTATGTCTAAGAAGGCCTCGCCGCCCGCCCCAAGGATGGGCGGCGAGGATTGTTCGAGGTGAGCGTTAGCCGTTGCCGCCCAGAAGGGCCGCGTTACCACCGGCGGCGGTGGTATCGACGCAGACGTGACGTTCCGCGAGAGCGCGCGCGCGGTCCGGGGCTCCGGGGATGAGCGGGACAATCGGGCCGTCGCGTTTGGCGAGGCTTTGTTCGATTTCGCGACCGGTGGCTTCATCGCCCCACCACAACACGCCGGAGATCCCGTCGATATGCTGGAGACGATGCAGATCTACCATTCCGTTGGCCTCAATCGCGGCCCCACCGAGATCCGTGACCAATTTGGCCTGTTCGGTAACGGCATCTTTGCCGGGGCCCATGCAAAACAGAGGCGCCCGCGCCGAAACCGTCAGACGGTTCGATTCACCTGTAGGGCCGGGCAGCGAGGTGGTTTCCGGGCGTCCGGGCTGGCCGCTCTCGCCGGGGATTTCGCCCATGGTCTGATCCCAAACAGCAGTGCTCTGGCGGCGATCCGGGGCGCAGAACCGGGCCAGATAGTTGGGGCCACCCGCCTTGGGTCCGGTGCCGGAAAGGCCCTCGCCGCCAAAGGGTTGGCTGCCGACGATTGCGCCGATCTGGTTGCGGTTTACGTAGATGTTGCCCGCGTGGATACGGTCACATACGTGCTGCACGCGGTCATCAATCCGGGTTTGCAGACCAAAGGTCAGCCCATATCCAGTGGCGTTGATCGCGTCGATGACGTCATCAAGTTCGCGCGACTTGAAGGTTGCCACATGTAGTACCGGACCAAAGATCTCTTCTTTTAGATCACTGATCCCGCTGATCGAGATCATGGTCGGGCCAACAAATGTCCCCCCCTGCGGCGCCTGCATTTCCTTGAGCACTCGGCCTTCAGTGCGGGCCTGATCGATGTGGGCGAGGATTTTTGCGCGCGAGCCTTCGTCGATAACCGGGCCGCTGTCGGTGGACAGATGCCATGGATCGTCAAGATCCAGCACTTCCATCGCGCCCTTGAGCATGGTCAGTACATCTTCGGCGACGTCCTCTTGCAGATAGAGGCAACGCAGCGCCGAGCAGCGCTGGCCCGCAGACTGAAACGCGCTCTCGACCACGGCTTGCACGGCCTGTTCCGGCAGTGCGGTAGAGTCCACGATCATCGCGTTCAGACCGCCGGTTTCCGCGATCAGGGGCGTGCCTGGCGCGCAATGCTCGGCCATGGCCGAACGGATGCGCATGGCCGTCGCGGTCGAGCCGGTGAAGGCCACGCCACCCACACGCGCATCACCTGTAATCGCCGCACCAACCTTGGAGCCACGACCGGGCAGGAATTGCAGCACTTCGCTCGGAACACCTGCCTCATGCATCAGCTCAACCGCTCGGAAGGCCACCAGCGGGGTCTGATCGGCAGGTTTGGCCAGCACTGCGTTGCCTGCAGCGAGCGCCGCCGACACCTGTCCGGTGAAGATCGCCAGTGGGAAGTTCCACGGCGAAATGCAGGTAAAGATCCCTGCAGGTGCAGCATTGGGGATGCGGGAAGCGTAGTAGCGAAGGAAATCCACCGCCTCGCGCAGTTCCGCCACCGCATCCATCTGGGTTTTGCCTGCTTCACGGGCTAGAAGCGCGAAAAACTCGCCAAAATTGGCTTCATAGAGGTCGGCCGCTTTGTTGAGCGCCGCTGCGCGCACCTCTGCGGGGGCGTCCCAAACATTGGCGGAGGCAAGGGCAAGTTCCACATCCTCGGCGCTGGATTGGGCGACGGAACCGATTTCGCTGAGATCGCTGGGGTTCGTGACCGCAACGCGGGTTTCAGGCATTGCCTCGCCCGCGATCAGTGGCACTGCATCCCATGTGGCATCGCGGAAAGGGGCGCGGGCTTGTTCGATCGCGGCCAGAGTTGGTGCGTGGCGCAAATCGAACCCTTTGGAGTTGGTACGCTCGGGCTGGAACAGGTTCGGGCCGGTGGGAATATCCGTCGACAGGTCGTCCACCTGCAGGAAAGGATCCGCTGCAACCTCGCTTGGCGGCACGTCTTCGTCCACGATCTGGTTCACGAAGGAGGAGTTGGCGCCGTTTTCCAGCAGACGCCGCACCAGATAGGCCAGCAAATCGCGGTGTGCCCCAACGGGCGCGTAGATGCGGCAGCGGGTTTTGTTCTTGTCCATCACCATCTGGTGCAGGGTCTCACCCATGCCGTGCAGGCGCTGGAACTCATAGGCCTGACCGTCTTCGGCCATGTGCAAAATGGCGCTGACGGTGTGAGCATTGTGGGTGGCAAACTGCGGGTAGATCCGATCTGTGCGCGACAGGAGTTTGCGCGCATTGGCGATATAGGACACATCCGTGAGCGCCTTGGAGGTGAAGACCGGAAAGCCGTCCATCCCCTCGACCTGAGCGCGTTTGATCTCAGTGTCCCAATAGGCCCCTTTCACCAGACGCACCATGAAGCGGCGGTCGTATTTTTCGGCCATCTCGTAGAGCGCATCGATCGCCAGCCCGGTGCGTGGACCATAGGCTTGAACGACAACACCAAAGCCATCCCAGCCCTTGAGTGCTGGGTCAGAGATCACCTCCTCGATCACTTCGAGCGAGATCGACAGGCGGTCGGCCTCCTCGGCGTCGATATTGAGACCCATTTTTGCAGCCTTGGCCAACAGCGCCAGTGCTTTCAGGCGCGGCACCAGTTGTTGCTTGACCGAGGCCTCCTTGGCGATCTCGTAGCGCGGGTGCAGCGCCGAAAGTTTCACCGAGATGCCGGGGTTTTCGCGGATGTCGCTGCTGGTGCAGGCGCTGGCAATCGCCGAGATCGCACGGGAATAGGCAAGGTGATAGCGCGAGGCATCCGCTTCGGTGCGCGCGGCCTCTCCTAGCATGTCATAAGAATAGGTGTAACCTTTGGCTTCCATCCCGGAGGCCCGTTTCATCGCGCTCTCGATGGTCTCGCCCAGTACGAACTGGCGTCCCATCTCCTTCATCGCGCGACCAACGGCGGTGCGAATGACCGGCTCACCCAGACGTTTGATCGCGCTGCGCAGGGCGCCGACGGGGCTTTTTTCCTCGTCCAGTACCTTGCCGGTCAGCATGAGCGCCCAGGTGGAGGCATTGACCAGCGAGGAGGTCGATTTTCCCATATGTTTGCCCCAGTCCGAGGGGGCGATTTTATCTTCGATAAGTGCGTCAATGGTATCCGCATCCGGTACCCGCAGCAGCGCCTCGGCCAAACACATCAGTGCCACGCCTTCGTCGGTCGACAGGCCATATTCAGCGAGGAAGACCTCCATCAAGCCGGGCGAGGAATGGCCGCGGATGTCCGTCACCAATTGGGTGGCGGAAGCACAGATGGCAGAGCGATCCGCCTCGGAAAGAGCAGCCTGTGCCACCAGCGCGTCGCGCATATTGGCCTGGTCCACATAGGTTCCGGCATCAATCCGGTCGCGCAAGCGCATATCACGAGTCATTTCTGTTCCCCTTGGTCAGAGATTTTGCCCCTTTTATCCTGTCCTCACTGGTCATTTGTCCTGATTGTTGCGATAGTACATGACAAATGCGTTTATTTGTGGAGGGTTTTTGATGCAATCGCGCTTTCCCGGATTGGACCGGTTCGATCAGGCGATTCTGCGCGAGTTGAGCCACAATGGCCGCAGTTCCGTATCTGATTTGGCCCGCGCTATCGGCCTGTCGAAATCGCCCACGCAGGCACGGTTGAAGCGGCTGGAGACGGAAGGGATCATTCAGGGCTACCGCGCCATGATTGATCCGATCCGGCTGGGGCTTGATCACGTGGCGTTCGTTGAGGTGAAACTCACCGACACGCGCGAGGCGGCGCTGGCGTCGTTCAACGCTGCGGTGGTGCAAGTGGCCGAAATCGAAGAGGTTCATATGCTGGCCTCACATTTTGACTATCTGCTGAAAGTTCGCTGCCGATCCATGTCAGATTTCCGCGCAGTTCTGGGTGAGAAGATCTCCTCCCTGCCGCATGTTTCTTCCACTTCGACCTACATGTCGATGCAAGCGGTAAAGGACGACGCGGGCCTCGGGCCGATCTGACGCGCAAATGTGACTTGCCTGCAGTCGCATGAGCACCACCTATATAACATGTTTATGCGTGTCGTGTTGCCCACTGTTTTTACTTTTGCCCTATCCAGTACGGCCTTTGCGCAGGGATGCCCGGAAGCACCGGACCACTCCGCATCGATTGCAGCACTCTTGGCAGACGTTCAGGCGGCGGAGAGTGAAGCTGAGGCACAGCGCCTCGGCAATCAGCTTTGGGAGTTTTGGGCGGATGCGCCCGACGCCCGCGCGCAAGAGATCCTGGATCGTGGAATGACACGTCGCTCCGCCTACGACTTTCTGGGGGCGTTGTCGGATTTTGATCGGCTGATTGATTACTGCCCGGAATATGCCGAGGGCTATAACCAACGTGCTTTTGTGCATTATCTGCGCCGCGATTTTACCGCCGCGCTACGAGATCTGAACCGCGCCTTGGAGTTGTCCCCACAGCATGTCGCCGCCTTGAGTGGCCGGGCATTATCGCTTCTGGGATTGTCGCGCCTTGATGAGGCAAGAGCGACACTCCAAGAGGCGCTTAACCTCAATCCGTGGCTACCAGAACGATATCTTCTCGATCCAGGCGGGCCGTTGGCAGATGATGCGGTTGAACTCTAGGCTCAGGTCCCATTGATTTGCGTATGGAGGCGGGCAGGGGGCTGAACACGCCTGATCTCTTTTAGTTGAGCGACGCTTAGATGGCGTGCCTGCGTATTAGGCAAAAGACTGTTCTTCACGCCTAAAAGCACCCTGATTTCTTCCAATCCATCATCGCATTCTTCATCTACGTGGTATCACCCTTGATCCTATCTGGCCGATCATACAGTGCCCTTTAAGGGGTGAAACCACTGGAGGTGATGTCGTATTTGCATTCGCTGATCGAATTGTGTCATCTCGCCGAGAAGTCCATAGTCCCATCAGGCAAGAAAGCGGGATCATGTCGAAAGATAGCAACAAGATGTCAGGGTTTTTGGATGAAGTCGAAAGCCATGCTCGGCTGCGTACGGTTGCGCTGATCATTATTGCGTTTGCTGTGGTCTTGTTCTTGCTGGTTCAGGCACGTTTTCTGCTTATTTCATTGGCCGTTGCGATTATCTTATTCTCGCTCACCTCAGATGTGATCCGCCTGATCGCACGTCAACGTATTGGGCGACTAGGTGTGCCAAACTGGCTTGCATCAGTTGCGGCGTTATTGCTCATTTCCACCGCATTGCTGTTGTTGTCATCGATCCTTTTGGCGCAACTTAATACAGTGCTGAGTACGACGCTGTCTTATGCGGAACGCGCGCCGTCTGCGGTGGCCTCTCTTTTTGCATGGATGGGTGAAGACGTGGAAAGGGCTGTGCTCAACTCGTTGAACAGTGTCGAGTTGTCGAGCTATGTACGCACCGTTGCCGGGCAAGCTGGCAACCTGATGCAGGGCACAGTTCTGGTTATTCTATTTGTTGGTTTTTTGTTTGCGGAGCGCATTTGGTTTAGCACCAAAATGTCGAATTTCTTCGGTGATGAGGCTCAGGCCGAACGTGCGAACAAGATCATTACCTCGATCATTCACCGCGTGAACTACTACCTACTCGTCAAAACCGCCGTGAGTGTGATCACTGGCGTAATGGTGTATGCAGTCGCGTCATTCTTTGGCATCGAATTGGCACTGTCTCTGGGCATCTTGACCTTCATATTGAATTACATCCCCAACATTGGCTCCATTGTTGCGACGGGGATGGTGGCGTTGGTTGGGTTCGTTGAAACCGGAGAACCCACGTCGACCGCCTTGCTGTTCTTGATCACGGGGCTGATTCAGTTTGTGAATGGCAATGTGATCGACCCTTTGCTAATGGGCCGCGCGCTGCGTTTGTCTTCTTTTGGGATCATCTTGAGCCTTGCATTCTGGGGAGCTGTCTGGGGCGTACCCGGCATGTTTCTGTCGGTCCCGATCATGGTCATGATGCTGGTGATCTGTAGCCATGTACCCGGGCTGCGAAAGGTTGCGGTCTTGCTCTCTCGGGAAGGCCTTCCAGAAGATGAGCGCGAACTCGATCGCTTTAACGATGAAATCGAGGACCGGAAGGCACTTTAAATTTGCGCCTCGGCGCGAGTAGCTCAGTTCCCCCCACAAGAATGCTCATTGCTGAGCTGCAGCTGCGAAGGCGGCCTCAATGGCATCCAAGAAAAGTTGCGCTTCGGTCTGCTGCAAAACAAGTGGCGGGCGGATTTTGAGAATATTGGCGCCCGGACCTGTCGCGCTTATGAGAACACCGTTTTCGCGCAAGTGATTGACTACAAAATGCGCAAGCGTTGCATCAGGTGTATGCATCTCGTGCGAGGTGATGCATTCGACCGCGAGAAACAATCCAGCGCCTCGAACATGACCGATCTTCGGGTATCGGGTCGCGATATGCTGCAAACCTGCCTTAAGGAATGCGCCTACTTTGGCCGCGTTGGCTTGCAAACCTTCGTCCGCGATCACATCAAGCACCGCCATTCCCGCGGCTGCAGCGACAGGGTTGCCACCAAAGGTGTTGAAATAACGTGCTTTCTCTCCAAACTCCTGAACAAGTTCAGGCCGCATCGCGGTTCCCGAAAGTGGGAAACCATTGCCCATAGGTTTGCCCATAGTGACCATGTCGGGCACGATCCCATGGCGCTGAAATCCCCAGAACGCATCTCCCGTACGGGCAAAGCCGGGCTGCACTTCGTCGGCGATAAAAAGCCCGCCCTCGGCGCGGATCAGATCGACCGCTGGTTGCAGAAAACCCACCGGATCGGGGTGCAAACCGTCGCTAGAAAAGATCGTGTCGACAATGAATGCTGCAGGCTCGATCCCATCGGCACGCATCTGCGCAATCGCGTGGGCCAGATCGGTTGCGAGTTTGGGACCTTGTTCGACTGCAGGGGTACGTAACGTATCTGGGGCATCAATCAGGCGGATGCGGGAACTGCGTGGGGTGAACTCCCCTAACGAGGGGGAAAGTTCGGAAACCGCTTCGGTAAGCCCGTGATAGGCAAGACGGGTGACGATCACGCCCTGCCGCCGAGTATAACTTCGTGCAATACGCAGGGCGATATCGTTTGCCTCGGACCCGGTGCAGGTGAACATAACATGCCCAAGTGTGTCAGGCATTGTTGCCAATAGACGCTCAGCATAGTTCACAACGCCTTCATGCAGATAACGGGTGTGGGTGTTCAAGGTGCTGAGTTGGTTGGAAATTGCCTCCACCACATGGGGATGGCAATGACCGACAGATGCGACGTTGTTATACGCATCCAGATATCGGCGTCCGTCCTTATCCCAAAGCCAGACCCCTTCACTGCGCTGGATATGCAGTGGCTGATCGTAAAAGAGCCGGTAAGCTGGACCAAGCGCCTTGGTTCGTCGATCGATCAGGGCCTTGTCGGTTGCGTCGAGCGCGCTCGCCCGAGAACTGTCATAGGCGTTTATCATGGTCATGGGTCACTCTATATTGCCGCCGCGCGTTTCAGGGCGTTGATCACGGTTGCGTCACCAATTTGGTCAAGCGTAGCAAGCCCACGCTGCGCGGCGTCAGCATTGCGTAGAATGTACGGCGCATTAGCTGGATACCGGCGCGCGCGCGACGCACCGATAGCGAGCGTGGTGGTATGGCGCAGGCGAATGAGGCTTGGCAAAAGTGCGATTTCTTCAGGCTCTAGCCGGAGGCAGTTTGTATAGCCTGCCACCATCTCGCAGATCGCATGCAGCGGATCGGTTCCATTTCCGATCTGATAGGAGCAGGCCACGGCAAGATCGCATGCAATCGGCGTGTGCACCATATCCCCAAAATCAATCAGCCCAACGGGGTAGGTGGCATGGAGAGCATCGACCAAAATATTGTGCGGATTAAAGTCATTATGCACGATCTGCGCTCTGAGACGCGGCAGCAATGGCGCGATTTCAGCCTCAAAGTGATCAAGCGTGCGCTCCAATTGAGCACGCAGGTTGATGTCCTGCATATCCGTCAAAAGTGGACGTAAATGGTGCGCCCGTTTGATGTCCCATTGCAGGAAATGATTTCCGCCGGCGTGAAAAAAGCCACGCAAACCAAGAGTTACGCGCGCATGGAAGTTTCCCAATGCAGGGTAAAGCTTGGGGCCGGGCGTTGCATGACTGAGGGTCGTTCCTTCCAGATAAGACATCAGCCGTACAACGTGGCTTTGACCGTCAGATGCCGTGACAATCTCCGCAGCTTTGCCGTTCAGGCTGGCGCAGATCCGTTGTACGGGCAGGGTGGGATCGGTCGCGGCAAGATGCATCAGCGCCGCGGTCTGCATATCTGTTACCGTGCGCTCTTCGGCAGCATTGGTGATCTTCAGGAGCGCCCGTTCGCCTGTTGGCAGGGTAATCAGGAAGTTGGCGTCTTTTTCCGCAGATAGCGGTTTGATCGCGCCTGACAGGCCATAACACCGCAAGGCGGTTTCTGCTGCAAGCGCGCAATCAAAAGCGGGGGGATCCTGCGCCAGCAAATCCGTTTTAGGGCTGGCCTCTTCAAGCAGCACTCCGCTCAGAAAAGGGGGGAGACCGTTTCGTGGGATTAACCCCGCATCGCTCATCGGGTGATGTCCTCAGTCCCACACCATTCGGCAATGAACAGCGCCATGGCTTGGGTGATCTTCTTGACCGAACTGAGGCTGACGGATTCATTTATCCCGTGAATATTGCGCGACTTCGGTCCGTAGCAGAGCGCCGGGATCTTGTTATAGAGCGCATACACCCGCGTATCGAGATAACCGGCTGTCATGAAGGATTGAAGCGGCGCGCCGATAGCGCTCTCATGGGCGCGTTCCAACACTGCTTCGGCCTCGCTACTGGGGTCCAGCACGTAGCCTTCGGCATGAAAGCCGTTAAAGACGATCTTTGGCGGATTGTTGGACAAGAAACCATCGGTCTGGGCGAAGACTTTGACCCGTTCGGTGATTTCGCGTGCGGCGTCTTCTGCACTGCGGCCGGGGTAGATGGATACACGGCAATCGATGTTGCACCACGACGGCACCGAAGAGGCCCAATCGCCACCTTCAATCTTGCCTATGTTCAGGTTGATCGGATGTGCTTCCTCCTCGAAATGGGGATGGTTTCCTTTCTCGGCGTTCCAATCCTCCTCCATGGCGCGCAGGGCTGTGATGACGCGGGTGGCCGCATCAATCGCATTTGCGCCTTCGCCCATTTCACGCACATGCACAGGGACGCCACGCACCTGCACCTGAAACCAGATGACGCCGGTATTGGCACGCACCAGCATTTCCTCTTCCGGCTCTGGGATCAGCACTGCATCAGCGGTGTAGCCCTGTAAAAAGGTCTGCAAAGCACCGTTGCCGGTAGATTCTTCCTCCACCACAGATTGTATGTAAACCGTTGCGGCCGGTTGCAGCCCGATCCGGCGCAGCGCATCCAGTGCGAAAATATTTGCCGCTGCCCCTGCCTTCATATCGCCCGCGCCCCGGCCATACATCCAGTCCCCTTCAATCTTAGCGCAGAAGGGCGGGTTATCCCACATATCGTGCAGCCCCTCCGGCACCACATCGAGATGAGATTGAAGGATCAATGAGCGACCAACCTCTTTGGCTGGACGGTGGATTCCCACCACGATTGGGGCGTCGGAGTGGTCGTCTGAGTATTTCGACCCGCCCGGATGCACCTCGATTGCAGCACGGTCCATCTTGAAACGGTCCATCGCATAGCCACGATTTTGTAAGGTGCGAAACAAAAGATCCTGGATTGCATGCTCGTGACCGCGCAACGATGGGATTTGCACCAATTGTTGCGTATAGCTGATTTGGTCTGCGAACCCGTCGTCAACCGCCTGAAGGATGCGCGCTTTGAGGTCTGGATCGAGGGACATGTCGTTTCCTTTCAGAGATTAGAGCATCGCTTCGATGAGGAAGGGGCCGGGTTCTTTCGCCGCATCCTCAATGGTGCGCATCAGATCGGTTATGTCTTCGACGCGTATGCCGGGAACCCCCATCCCTTTGGCAAGTGCCACGAAATCCAGCTGTGGGCGGTCGAGGTTCAGCATGCTCAAGGCATCGGGACCGGGTTGCGCGCCGACATTGTGCAGCTCGCCCTTCAAAATTTCATATGACTGATTGGCGAGAATGACTGTGGTGACGTTGGAGTTTTCTCGCGCTTGCGTCCAAAGCGCCTGAATGGTGTACATCGCTGACCCATCCGCCTGAAGCGTGATCACCGGACGATCCGGGCAGGCAATGGCAGCCCCGGCAGAGAGCGGTAGACCAATACCGATCGACCCGCCAGTAAGCGCCAGCCATGTGTTGGGCGCGGCGCAGTCTCCCGCAGGGAAGGTGGCCCCGCCAGATGATACGGCCTCATCGACTACGATGGCATTTTCCGGCAACGCATGCGCGAGAGCCGCGCCGAGGTTCTGCAGGGTTATTGCCCCGGCTTGCGGTCGTGCGGGTCTTTCAGAGTCATGCGGTGTGGCGGCTTTGGCTCCGATGCAATCGGCCAGGGCCGCCAAGGCGGCGGGACCATCGCCGTCAACGGCAGCCAGTGTGACAGTGTGGCAGTCTGTTGGCAGAAGCAGACTTGGTCTGCCGGGGTAGGCAAAAAACGCCACCGGCGGTGGGGTCTCGATCAGGATTGCGCGTCTGTAGGGCGCGAGGCATTCGAGCGCGGCATTGATCGGATAGGGGATTTTATTGATCGCAAAATGCCCGTGACCGCGCTCTATACGGCGGTTTGATGTGGGCGCGAGGATATCAGCCCCGGTCTTTGCCGCGATGCCATGCAACACGGCCATGGCGTCCGGGTTCTCCAACACCGAACTCCCCGCAAGTAAAACGGTTTTCTCGCCGCTTTCGAGCGCCCTGATCGCGGCATCGAGCGCGCGTTCGTCAAGCGGGGCCGCGGTGTGTGGGGCAACAACAGCTGCCATCTTGCCGCCTGCATCCCAACCAATGTCTGCAGGTGCAATGAGCGAGGCAATCTTTCCGGGCTTGCTTTGTGCCACCGCCAAAGCAGTCATCGCGTCGGCTGCAAAACTGCCTGCATCGCGGCCCGAGCGCACCCAGTCACTGAATGGCGCGCACGCGCCTTCAACATCTGCAGACAGTGGAGCGTCGTATTTTTGATGGCGCAATGCATGATCGCCGACAAGGTTCAGCATCGGCACGCGCGCTTTGCGGGCATTGTGCAGATTGGCGGCCCCATTGGCGAAACCGGGCGCAAGATGCAGCAAAGTCACCGCCGGTTTCCGGGCCATGCGCGCATACCCATCGGCAGCCCCTGTTACCACGCCCTCAAAAAGCCCAAGCACACAGCGCATCAGTTTGGTTCGGTCCAATGCGTCGACGAATTGCATTTCTGACGTGCCGGGATTGGCGAAACAGACATCGACACCACCTGCATGCAGGCTTCGAACAACGCTCTCGGCGCCGTTCATTGTCTCAGGTGTCTTGCTCATGACGTGGCCTCGCGGAATGCTGTGAGAAAGGATCTGGCGTTGTCGGCCAGCGACGGTCCAAGGTAGCCGCCCTCCTGAATGAGAGCTGTCGGAAGGTTGAGCGCTGCCAACCGTCGTGCCATTTCGGCAAAGCCTTCTGGATAGACCGAGACGGCGGCAAGCGGGTCATCAACCGCCATGTCAAAGCCAAGCGAAACAACCAACGCCTCTGCGCCAAAGTCGCGTATCGCCGAGAGCCCTGTGTCGAGCGTGGCCAACACATCTTCTTGGCTCGCGCCTTGTTCAAGCAGCAGGTTCAGCGATTTTCCAGCCCCGTCCCCTTCGCCCGTTTCATCCGCATGACCAAGGAAGAATGTCGGGTAGGTCGCGGGATCTGGATGCAGAGAACAAAAGAAAACGTCGCCGCGTTCATAAAAAATATCGAGAGAGCCATTCCCGGTATGCACATCCACGTCAATCAGCGCGACCTTGGTGTAGGTCCGCATCAAGTGATGCGCGGCGATCGCGGCATTGTTGAAAAAGCAAAATCCGTTGGCACAATCGCGCATCGCGTGATGGCCCGGCGGACGACAGAGGGCATAGGCTGCGCGCTCCCCTGACGCGATGGTTTCAGCGGTTTGCACTGCCGTTTGCGCCGACCAATAGGCGGCGTCCCATGTGCCTTCGGTCAAGGGAGTCGATGTATCAGTCATCCACCAGCCCAATTGACCATGGATATCCTTTGGCACTTTGCCACGTCGCACACCGGGGTGCATCGTGGGAATCGCCAGTGCCTCTGACCCTGCGCTTTCAACAAAACGGGCGTGGGCGGTGGGTAGGAAATCGACATAGTCTGGATTGTGAACCGCCTTGATCGGATCTAGCCCATGGTCCTGTGGCTTGGTGACTTCGAACCCTTCACCGATCAACATATCGCGTAGAATTTCAGCACGTTGGGGCTGTTCTTGATGCGGCATCGCCGCCCCGCGCCGAAAGTAATGAGTCGGCGCATGGTGCAACTGGCGTTCGTCAAAAAAGACTCTCATCATATTCCCTGTGGACCAATAGTGTTGTGCCAGAGCATTGCAGTTCAAATTTGCCAACTCAACAAAAATGATGCATCATGCATCAAAATAGACCATGAATTGGTCAGCCAAGAAGAGGGCAAGATGGCCGAAATCAATCAAGTTTCATTGGGTGACGCCATCTATCAGCGGCTTAGTCAGGACTTGGTCAGTGGCAAGTTGCGTCCAAATGAAAAGGTGACAATTCGGGGACTCGCGGAGCGTCTGGGGACCAGTTCCACTCCGGTTCGGGATGCAGTGCAGCGACTATTGCGAGATGAGGCGCTGGAGCAACGGAGCATGCGCGATGTGCGTGTGCCGGTGCCGACCAAGGCTCAGTATCTTGAAATCGCGAGCATCCGGCGAGAGTTGGAAGGCTTTGCCGCAAGCCGCGCTGCCGAGATGGTGGGTCCGAAGGAAATTCGCCGCCTAAATCAGATCGTTGAGAAAAATGAGGCAGCGGCCAAAGCCGGGCGCTGGTCGCAGGCTGTGAAGTACAATCAGGAGTTCCATTTTGCATTGGTCGAAGGGGCCGATATGCCCATTCTTTTGGCCATCCTCAGCAGGCTTTGGCTGCGAATGGGGCCGTTGATTGCCGGGTACTACGCCCGTGAACAGGTCGCCTTGGTTCGACATCATCAAACAATTGTTGCAGCCTGCGAGAATCGCGACCCTGCCGCTGCGGCGGCTGCAATGCGTGCGGACATCGATGACGCAAAGGAGGGGATCATCAGATACATTGAGTCATTCACGACCAACGATTGACACACCCAAACCCTGCACAGCGCAGGTCTAGTGACTAGCGAACGCGCAAATCGGCGCCAGATCGAACGTGCTCGCGGAATAGATTCAACAGGAGCCAATGGGGAAAGACATGTTTAAAACTACTAAATTGACCGCAGCCGTTTTAGCGCTGGCGATCGCAGGGCCGCTCGCCGCGCAAGATGGCACACCCAAGGCGGGGGGCACGCTCAACGTCGTAATCCAGCCAGAGCCGCCCAGCCTCATGATCGGCCTTGTGCAGAACGGGCCGACGCAGATGGTCGGGGGCGACATTTATGAGAGTCTCTTGCGTTATGATTTTGACCTGAAACCTGAGGGACAATTGGCGGAGTCGTGGGAAATTTCAGAAGACGGCAAGACCTATACCTTCAAATTGCGCAAGGGCGTGGTCTTTCATGATGGAGAACCGTTTACCTCGGCCGATGTCGAATTTTCCATGGATAAGTTTCTGCGCGAGACGCACTCGCGCATGCGCACCTATATGGAGCACGTCGAGAGTATCGAGACACCGGATGACTACACGGTTGTGTTCAAGCTGAAGCAACCTTTCGGCCCGTTTATCGGTATTTTTGAGGCGGGTACTGCGCCCATGATCCCCAAGCATATCTATGAAGGAACGGATTTTGCCAATAACCCGGCAAACAACACGCCGATTGGCACCGGTCCTTTTAAGTTCGACAAATGGGAGAAGGGCAGCTTTATCCATCTCGTGAAGAACGAAGACTACTACATGGAGGGGAAACCCTATGTGGATGAAGTCTACTATCACGTGATCCCAGACGCCGCCTCGCGTGCGGTGGCCTATGAAACCGGTAAAGTCGACGTTCTGCCGGGCGGTTCTGTCGAAAACTTCGACGTGGCGCGGATTCAGGCGATGGATAATACCTGCATAACCGACAAAGGGTGGGAGTACTTTGGTCCGCTATCATGGATGTGGGTCAATAATGACAATAAGCCGCTTGATGATGTGAAGGTGCGCAAAGCCATTATGCATGGCATCGACCGTGAGTTCGCCAAGGATGCTCTGTGGAATGGCCTTGGCAAGGTTGCGACCGGCCCACTCTCCTCCTCCACCCGGTTTTACGATGGCGATACGCCAGACATCTCGTATGACCCCGATAAAGCCAAAGCTCTGCTTGCTGAAAGCAGCTACAACGGGGAAACCATCCGCATTCTGGGCCTGCCCTACGGCGAGACATGGCAGCGTTGGGCCGAGGCGGTCAAACAGAACCTCAGTGAAATCGGTATGACAACCGAGATCGTGCCTTCTGACGTAGCGGGTTGGAACCAGAAGGTTGCGGATCGTGATTTCGATCTCGCTTTTACCTATCTCTACCAATATGGCGATCCGGCACTGGGCGTTTCGCGGACCTATATGGGCGACAATGCTGCCCCCGGCTCGCCATGGAATAACGTGGCGGATTACCAAAACCCCGAGACGGACAAACTGTTTGACGCTGCTGCGCTGATGGCCAGCCCCGATGACCGCATGGCCGCCTACAAAACGATCCAAGATAAGATCGTTGAAGATGTGCCAAATATCTGGCTGCTGGAACTGGGTTTCCCCACGATCTACCGCTGTGATGTGAAGAACCCCGTCAACACTGCGTTTGGTGTGAATGACGGGTTCCGCGACGTCTGGATCGACAAGTAACAAGAGCGAAAAACGCTCAAGGTCTGGGCCGTTTTGGCGGCCCGGACACTTCTCGGAACCAAACGGGGCGGATAGTGTGATACGTTTCATTTTGGGCAGGTTGATCAAGGCAGTCTTTATTCTGCTGGCCATCCTTGTCTTCAATTTCTTGCTGATCCATGCGGCGCCGGGTGATCCTGCGGCTGTGATGGCCGGTGAAGCCGGAGCAGCAGACGAAAAATTCCTTGCAGACCTGCGTGCCAATTTTGGACTGGACCAACCCCTTTATGTCCAGTTGTGGCTTTATATCAAAGGCGCGGTGCAACTCGATCTGGGGTATTCCTTCCGCCAGCAGATGCCGGTCGCCGAAATGATTGGGGACCGCTTGCCTGCAACGCTTTTGCTGACGGGCGTCGCATTTGTGCTGTCGCTGGTGCTGGGTGTCGCTGCGGGTGTGGCGGCCTCAGCTCGGCAAGGGCGGTGGGGCGATACGATCATTTCCACCTTTGCGCTCCTGTTTTATGCAACCCCTCTATTCTGGGTGGCGCTGATGGCGACACTCGTGTTTTCCGTTTGGCTCGAATGGTTGCCGGGATTTGGCTACTCCACCATCGGCGCGGGTTACACCGGACTGGCTCATATGCTCGACGTGGCCAAACACCTGGTGCTGCCAGCGTCCACATTGGGGCTGTTTTTTACAGCGATTTACATGCGCATGACACGCGCTTCGATGCTCGAAGTCTCGCGGTTGGATTTTGTGAAGACGGCACGTGCCAAAGGGTTGTCTCGTGGCGTGATCCAGCGGCGGCACATTCTGAGAAACGCACTTTTGCCGGTCATTACACTCGCTGGCCTTCAAGCCGGGCAAATTTTCGGCGGAGCAATTCTAACTGAGACCGTTTTTGCATGGCCGGGCATCGGGCGGCTGATGTTCGAAGCCATCAACCAACGGGATTACAACGTCATCCTTGGCGTCTTTTACATCTCAGCGGCGATGGTCCTGCTGTTCAACCTGATCACGGATGTCATCTATGTCATTGTTGATCCGCGGATAAGGCTGACAACATGAAGAGCTTTTGGACACGTTTCAGCTATAATCGAGGCGCGGTGATCGGTCTGGTAATCCTGACACTTGTTATCGCGACGGCTATTCTCGCACCTTTCCTCTTTCCACAAAGTCCGTGGAAAATGGTGCAACGTCCGTTCCTGCCACCGTTTACTCAGGACGGGTTGCCACTGGGCACCGATGCGCTTGGCCGCAATGTGCTGTCGGGCCTCGCTCATGGGGCCTATGTGAGCCTCTTGGTGGGCTTGGTTTCCACAATCGTTGCACTTGCAATCGGCGTTCCGGTCGGTGCGGCAGCGGGATATTTCGCCGGGCGTACAGATGATGCGCTGATGCGATTTACGGAGTTTTTTCAAACAATTCCGAGTTTTGCTTTGGCGATTGTGCTTTTGGCAATCTTTCAGCCCAGCCTGACCTTTGTGATCATCGCAATTTCTATTGTGTCATGGCCGCCTGTGGCGCGGCTTGTTCGGGGCGAGGTTTTGTCGCTCAGAACCCGCGAGTTTGTGGAAGCCGCCAGCCTTTCTGGCCTCGGCAATCTGCAAATCATCCTCCGCCACATCCTGCCAAATGCGCTGCCGCCGATCATTGTGCTCGCGTCGCTTATGGTCGCACAGGCGATCCTCTTGGAAAGCTCGCTTTCTTTCCTTGGGCTGGGTGATCCGAACATCATGTCTTGGGGCTATATGATCGGTGCGGCGCGCACCGTGATCCGCACCGCGTGGTGGCTGTCGTTCCTGCCGGGGATGGCGATCCTTTTGACCGTGCTGGCGCTGAACCTGATTGGCGAGGGCCTGAATGATGCGTTGAACCCACGCTTGACGAGGAAATCCGAATGACACTGCTCAGCATACGTGACCTCTCTATCGCCTTGCCACGTGGAGCAGATCGGCTTTACGCGGCCAAAGACATCAATTTTGACCTCGCCTCTGGTGAAATTCTCTGCATTGTCGGAGAAAGCGGGTCGGGAAAGTCCATGTCTGCCAATGCTGTCATGGGTTTGTTACCGCAAGGGGTCGAGCCGGATAGTGGCAGCATCACGTTTGACGGCCAGTCGATCCTTGAGTTGTCGGAAAACGAGTTGCTGAAGCTGCGCGGCAGTCGCATCTCGATGATCTTTCAGGAGCCACTCAGCGCGCTTAACCCCCTCATGCGTGTCGGGGCTCAGATTGCCGAAGTGTTTGAGGCCCACGGCGCGCTGACGGGTGCCGAACGGCGCGCACGGGCCCTCAAACTGCTGGATGAAGTCGGTATCCCCGATCCGGAAGCGGCGATCAGAGCCTATCCTTTCCAGCTATCCGGCGGGCAAAGGCAACGGGTTATGATCGCCATGGCATTGGCATTGGAACCGGACATCCTGATCGCAGATGAGCCGACCACTGCCCTTGATGTGACAACACAGGCGCAAATTCTTGCGCTGATCGAGGACCTGCGGAAAAAGCGTGGCATGGCTGTGATCTTTATCACCCATGATTTTGGCGTGGTGGCGGATATCGCCGACCGGGTGATCGTCATGAAAAAGGGCGAGATTGTTGAAGCTGGTCGTGCGTTGGATGTGTTGCTAAACCCGCAACACCCCTACACCCGCGCATTGATCGATGCGATCCCACGGCTGACCAAAACAGAGCCAGTCGAAGAGGTCGAGCGCGCGCCTTTGCTCAAGGTCGAAGGTCTGCAAAAAACCTTCTCGACCGGCTCTGGCACATTGTTTGGCAAACGCCGGGTCGTGAAGGCCGTGCAAGATGTGAGCTTTGATCTCTACGCGGGCGAGACCATTGGTATCGTTGGAGAATCTGGGTCGGGCAAATCAACCGTCGGTCGGTGCCTGGTGCGCCTGCTTCATCCCGATGGGGGGCGGGTGTTGATGGACGGCGTCGATATTGCCCATATGGCTGGCGCTGAATTGCACGCACAGCGACGCAAACTGCAAATGATCTTCCAAGACCCGTTTTCATCACTTAACCCTCGCGCGCGTGTTTCACGGATCCTTACAGAAGGCATGATCGCTTATGGTATGCCCGACAAAGAAGCGAAGGCCAGAGCTCGAGAGTTGCTCGAATTGGTCGGTTTGGATGAAACCGCAATGAAGCGTTTCCCGCATGAGTTCTCCGGCGGCCAACGACAACGAATAGGCATCGCCCGCGCACTCGCACTGGAGCCTGCGATCATTATCGCGGATGAGGCCGTCTCGGCGCTCGATGTATCTATTCAGGCGCAGGTGTTGGATTTGCTGGCTGAACTAAAGGTGCGATTGCATCTGTCGATGCTATTCATCACCCACGATTTACGCGTGGCAGCACGTATTTGTGACCGTATTATCGTGATGCAAAAGGGGCAGATCGTCGAAGCCGGGCCTGTCGGCAAGGTGCTGCATGATCCCGACACCGCTTATACCCGCAGTCTCCTAGAGGCTATTCCGGGGCAAGATTACGAACGCAGTCTAGCGGCCGCCGACGCAGGATAAGGCATGAATTTCGTTAAGGTAATCGCAGTGCGGCACGCCAAAACATCCCACTGCGGTTGCCTTTGGGTGCCTTGTGAACAGTAGCGATCCGGTTTTCACGCAAGTTCTTGAGCCACAACGCGGAGTTGCCGCTGGAAGGCTTGTGTAATCCCTCCGGTTGGCCGGGGCATATGACGATCATGAGGGCAGGTGCGCGCAGCATGCTTTCTGAGGCCCTAATCCGCCGCGCGGTAGAGTTCAGGCTGCACGTATTCGATCACGGGAGGGGTCTCATTTTCGAGAAGTGCGAATGCACGTTGAACCAACATTTTATGGCGCTGACGCATCATGTGAACAGGAAACCTGAGCAGCTGACCAAAGGGCTCATAGTCAAAACAACCAAATGAACAAGCGGACAATTCGTGTTCTGGTAGAGTTGCCAAAAACCTGAGAGTGCCCTCGAAGACCGAGTCTGAGTTGATGAACAAACCTGCGGGTAGCCCCCCCAACTGTGCGTAAAGCTGCGTGATCGTGCGTGTTGCGGCCTCCAGATCATAGGTAGAAGCCAAGATCTGCTGTGCTGATATCTGGCCTACTTGCGCGTACATCTCTTCGCTAAAGCCATCGACACGGTTCTTGGTCGAGGGCAGCGTTCTATCGCCGCCTACAAAATAGACTGTCTCGCGCGGGTCATCGCCGAAGCTCCTCCCGCGTTTGGTCATCGAGGTGATAATTTCTCGGGTCAGAATGCGCGCGCCGGTGCGGCTGTCTGTAACCACAGAGGGCGCAATCGCGCAGGGCTGGTCAACAAAGACATGTGGGATGTCCGCTGCACGGCATTGATGGCTCAAATCATCGGGGGCAACAGTACCAACAAAGAAAATCGCATCGATCGACCAAGAGGTCAGGTCCGCCACGGTCGACCGTTCCTCATCGGGGTCGCGTCCAGTGGAAATAATGACCGGGCATTGATTGCGAGCGCGGACTTCTTGGGAAAACGTCTGTGCGATGTTGGAGAAGAACCGATTATATTCTGGCATCAACAAAGCGACCAACCCCGAACGGGATGTGCGAAGGGCGCGCGCCTGTAGGTTCGCAGAGTATCCATGTTCGCGGGCAATCTCGATAATGCGCTCAGCGGTTGCCTGCGCGATGCGGCGTTTTTTCCACGTACCATTCAGCGCCGCACTCACCGTCGAAGGCGAGGCGCCCGCGCGTTTGGCAATGTCGTAGATCGTCTTTTTCTGCGTGTCCGTCATGACCATGACATATGCGACAAATGCGCGACTGACTATCGGATGTGAACAGCCGTTGACAGTTTGTCCTGCTTTCGTGTTACTGTGCAACATCGATTGTGCAGCACAGAATCGCTGTAAGCCACGATCGCTGAGGAGGCGTGTGGCTTTTTTTAGCACTGGTTGCACAATCGGTTGTGCAGATGCGAGCGTAGTTGCACGACAGGAGACGCGGGATTGGCCTGCGCAAGGGAGGAAGACATGAAGAGATTGACCGGACTGGTCAGCGCATTGGCGTTGACCGTTGGAATGGCGAGCACTGCGGTTGCCGAAACTTCCATGGGGATCGTCGTCAAAATTGGCGGTATCCCGTGGTTTAACGCCATGGAAGACGGGATTGAGCGCCGCGCCGCCGAACTGGGTGTCGATGCAGAAATGATCGGCCCTGTCTCCGCTGACCCGGCTTTGCAGGTGCAGGCGATCGAAGATCTGATCGCAAAAGGTGTCGACGTGATTGGCGTGGTCCCAAATGACGAGGCCGCATTGGAGCCGGTGCTCAAGAAAGCGCGCGATGCCGGCATCATCGTGATCTCGCACGAAGGGCCAGGCCTCGAGAATGTCGACTGGAATTTCGAACTGGCCTCAGCCGAGGGGTTTGGTGAGGCGCATGCCAAACTGCTGTCTGACAAAACCGAAGAGGGCGGCAGCTATGCGGTCTACGTTGGCTCTCTGACCGTGCCGCTGCACAACGCTTGGGCTGATGCGGCAATTGCGTGGATGGATGAGAACCGTCCGGATCTCAAAATCGTTGGCGACCGGTATGGTGTCGCCGAGAATGTCGATGACAGCCGCTCGACCGCGCTTGATTTGATTGCTGCAAATCCGGACCTCAAGGGCTTCCTCGCATTTGGCAGCCAGGGACCGATCGGGGCTGGCCGCGCAGTGGAGGAACGCCGCAAGACCGGTGAAATTCAGGTCATGGGACCATTCTCGCCCGGGCAGGGGCGTAAGATGATCCACTCGGGCGTGCTGACCGGCGGCTACATGTGGAACCCGGCACAGGCAGGCGAGGTTTTTGTCACCCTCGGCGAGATGCTGGTGGAGGGCGAAAAGATCGAGTCCGGCACCGATATTCCGGGGCTCGGCGTGGTCGAACCCGATGTCGAAGGCCGAGATATCATCACCGACAACCTCTTGGAGATCAACGCCGAGACGGTGGACGATCTGGCCGAAAAAGGGCTCTGAGCGCCTGACCATCCGGCAGATGAGGGCACAGGCGCGGCCTTGCCTTCATCTGCCACCAGCAAACAGAGGTGATCCATGACACCTGCTCCGGCAGAGGAATTTGCGCTGCGCTTGCACAAGGTCTCTAAGTCCTTTGGCGGGGTGCAGGCACTGAATCAGGTCGATTTTGAAGTACGCGCAGGCGAGGTGCACTGTCTCGCGGGCGAGAACGGCTGTGGAAAATCGACCCTTATCAAAGTGGTAACAGGGGTGCATCAACCTGAACAGGCGGGGTTGATCGAGCTTTTCGGTGAGGCTGTTGAACGGATCACGCCCGTACAGGCACGGCAACGCGGCGTGTCGGTGATCTGGCAGGATCTTGCGCTGTTTCCACATATGAGCGTGGCGGAAAACATCGCCTTTGACGATCTGGTCGGTCTGCGCCCCCAGTCGGTGCGCTATCGCGAGATGGTTGAAAGATCTGGCGAGGTTCTGTCTCGCCTAGGGGTCAACATGGATCTGGCCGCGCCGCTCAACGATCTGCCGATTGCGCAACGGCAGGTGGTGGCGATTGCGCGCGCGTTGATGAACGACGCGCGGCTCATTTTCATGGATGAACCAACAGCGTCTTTGACGCAGACCGAAACCGACCGCTTGCTGGACATTGTGCGCAAACTCTCTGCCGCCGGGGTCGCCATTGTGTTTGTCAGTCACCGTCTGGCAGAGGTGCTTGATATCGCAGAACGGGTCACGGTGGTCCGGGATGGCAATCTGGTCGGAGTATACCCGACCGAAGGGATGACGCAGGCCCGATTGGGCGAACTGATGACCGGGCATCTGATCGAACACGAGGTGGTCGCGCGGGATCTGCCTGACGCAGATGTTGTGTTCGAGGCCAAGGGCCTGTCACGTCAGGGTGAATTTGCCGATGTGTCTTTTGACATTCGTGCGGGCGAGGTCCTCGGGCTGACCGGGCTGATCGGCGCCGGGCGAACCGAGCTGGCCCATGTGATGATGGGGCTGCGCCCCGCTGATACGGGAGAGATGCGGCTGGAAGGAGCATCGTACAGGCCCGGCAGCATTCGCGAGGCGATCAGGCGCGGGCTTGCGTATGTTTCCGAAGATCGCCTGTCGCTTGGTCTTCTTCAGAAACAATCGATTGCCGACAACACGGTGATTTCGATTTTGCAAAAACTGACCACTGCAACCGGACTGATCTCGGATCGCGACAAAGCGGCGACGGTCGGGCACTGGATCCGCGAACTCGGCGTCAAGATTGGTGCGCCCGAGGACGCGATCTCGACTCTGTCCGGCGGCAATCAGCAAAAGGTGGTGCTGGCCAAATGGCTGGCCACGGAACCGCGCCTGTTGATCCTCGATAGCCCCACCGTGGGGGTCGATGTCGGCGCGCGTGCGGGCATTTTCCGCATCGTTCGCACCTTGGCGGAAGAGGGGTTGGCGATCCTGCTGATCTCGGATGAGGTCACCGAGGTCATGTATCATTCCGACCGCATCCTGCACATGGCGGATGGCCGCATTCGCCAGACCTATGACCCGCGTGACATCACTGTCCCCCAACTTGAGGAGCGGATCTATGCGTGATCTCTTGCGACCCTATAAGATCGAGCTTCGGCTGGCTGTGGTTCTGGCACTGATCTGTATGGCGCTGGCCGTGGCCGCGCCACAATTTGCCACCTTGCCCAACCTGACCTCGCTTCTGAACAACAGCGCCGTGAACCTGATCTGGGCGGTTGGGCTACTGGTGGTGTTGATTGCAGGCGGGATTGATATCTCTTTTGCGGTGGCCTCGTCGGTGGTGCAGTACATCGCCGCCAAGCTCCTGATCAGTGTCGGCGGCGGCAACTGGTTGCTGGGGTTCCTGTTTTGCGGATCACTCGGCATCCTGCTTGGGCTGCTCAATGCGTGGCTGATCCACGGTTTCCGCATTATCTCGATTGTGGTGACCATTGCCACATTCAACGCCTTCTTCGGCCTGCTGATGTTCTTCAGCGGCGGGCGCAACATCTACGATCTGCCCGATTGGTGGACCGCGCGCATCTTCATCTTCGAGCATGAAAACGCGCAAGGCATCTGGTCGGAGCTGACGCTGTCGGTCGCGGTGATGATCGGCTGCGTGGTCGCCACCTGGGCCTTGATCCAGCGCAGCAATATTGGCCGTCAGCTCTATGCCTTCGGCGACAATCCTGAAGGTGCGCGCCGTGCTGGCGTCAATATCGCCGTGATGCAGGGGGTCGCCTTTGGCTGGATGGGATTGATGGCGGGCATCGCCGGTCTCTGTCAGGTCAATATTGTAAAGGAGGTGGTGCCTAATGCGCTCTATGGTCGCGAGTTGGAGGTCTTGGCTGCGGTTGTTCTGGGGGGCGCTCGGCTGGGCGGCGGCAAGGGGACCATTTTGGGCTGCATCCTCGGCGTCATGTTTGTCGCCATCACGCAAAACGGGCTGAACTTGCTCGGGGTGTCGCCCTTTGCCTTCCAGATGATTATCGGCGCCGCCATCCTGATCGCCATTTCAACATCCAATATCGATCTGTCGCTGCGTCCACGTCGCAAGGAGGCTCGCTCATGACCGCGCTGTTGTCACGCATGTCCCGGATCAAGACCGGTCCTCATGGTGAAAACCTTGGGCTGCTGGCAATGCTGGGCCTGCTGGTGTTGCTCTTCTCGCTGGCCTCTCCGAGGTTTTTGACGGGTGCAAACCTTGGGTCGATGGGATTTCAGATGCCGCTCTTGGGCCTGCTGACCCTTGCGATGCTGGCGCCGATCCTGTCGGGGGGCCTAAACCTCGCTATCGTGTTTACCGCGAATATTTGCGGGCTGACGCTGGCATGGACCATCATGCAGTTCGGCGGGGCCGAAGCGGGCATCGGGGCCTTTATACTCGGTTGCGCGCTGGCCTTGCTGGTCGGAGCGCTGGCTGGCGCTGCGATGGGGGCGGTGGTCGCATATGTGGGCGCGCATCCAATCCTTGTGTCGCTTGCGATGATGATCTTTCTGCGGGGGCTGGGCGAGTTCCTGACCCGGGGCGGCGACATATCCGGCTTTCCTGATTACATGCGTGTTCTGGGTCACGGCAATCTGATCGGTATTCCCGTGCCGCTGATCCTGTTTGGCCTGATCGCACTTGGATGGCATGTGTTGCTGCGCCGCACGCCACATGGGTTTTCGGTCTATATGACCGGCTCGAACATGCGCGCAGCGGAATATGCGGGCCTCAACGCCAAGCGTACCTTGGTGCTGATCTACACGCTTTCCGGGGTGCTATGCGCGATCGCGGGCATCCTGATGGCCGCGCGGTTCAACTCGGTGCGCGTGGGTCACGGTGAGGCAATGCTGCTGATCACGGTACTGGCGTGTTTCCTCGGCGGGATTGATCCCTTTGGCGGGCATGGTCGCGTTGCCCCCGTCATCATCGCGCTGGTGATTCTGCAGGTGCTGTCTTCGGGCCTCAATCTGATCGGCGCCAATCAACATCTCGCAACCGCCGTATGGGGCCTGTTTTTGATCGCCGTCATGGTTCTGCGATCCGGCCGCTTGCGGCAGTTAATCGACGTATTCTCCGGAAAGGATAAATAATGCAAGGCTTTGGCGTACATACCAGCATGTGGACGATGAATTGGGATCGCGAAGGCGCAGAGCGCGCCGTGACCGGAGCACAAGCCTATGGGGTCGATTTCATCGAAATCCCGATGCTCCGCCCCGCTGAGGTCGACACGACCCATACTGCGGCCCTGCTTGAGCGCAGCGGATTGCGGGCAGTTTGCTCTTTGGGTTTGCCAGAACAATACTGGGCTTCGGTCAACCCGGAGGGCGCGATCACCTATCTGAAACTCGCGATCGATAAAACCAAGGCCTGCGGTGCAGAGGCTCTCTCCGGTGTGACGTTTGGTGGGATCGGGCAGCGCACCGGCACCTATCCAACCGAAGGAGAATACGACAACGTTGCGCGCGTCCTTGAGGCCTCGGCGGCTTATGCGAAATCGGTCGGTTTGCTATTTGGCATTGAGCCAGTGAACCGTTACGAGAACCACCTGATCAATACCGGTTGGCAGGCCCGTGACATGATTGAGCGCGTGGGCTCCGACAATATCTTCATCCACCTCGACACCTATCACATGAACATCGAGGAAAAAGGTGCCGCCAACGGTATCCTCGATGCGCGCGATTATCTGCGTTATATCCACCTGTCCGAAAGTGACCGTGGCACACCGGGTGAGGGGTGCTGTGACTGGGACGAAGTCTTTGCCACCTTGAAAGCGATTGATTTCAAAGGTGGGTTAGCAATGGAGAGCTTTATCAATATGCCGCCTGAGGTGGGCTTTGGTCTGGCCGTTTGGCGCCCGGTGGCGCGTGACCATGATGAGGTGATGTCCAAAGGTCTTCCGTTTCTGCGCAACAAGGCTGCGCAATACCGACTGATCTGATGTCACGTGTGATCGACATGGAGGGTCTCTTTGCGGAGGCTCTCACGCTGATGGACGCACCCGGACGGCGGTTTCTGGCAATTGCCGGAGCACCGGGCTCTGGCAAGAGCACCACAGCGGAGACCCTCCACAGATGGTTAGAGGCGCGCCGCCCCGGTGAAAGCGCGGTGCTCCCGATGGATGGCTTCCACTTTGACGATGCCATTCTGGAAGCCAAGGGGCGGCGGCCATGGAAGGGCGCGCCAGATACATTTGACGTGGGCGGACTGCTTTCGGTCTTACAAAGACTTCAGGACGATCATGAAGATACGGTGGCCGTGCCGGTGTTCGATCGGGATCTGGAAATTTCACGCGGATCAGCACGTCTGATTGATCGCAAGGCCCGGCTGATTATTGTCGAAGGCAACTATCTTCTCCTCGCGCAGTCTCCATGGGATCGCCTGCAGCCACGGTTCGACAAAACTGTCCTGATTGATGTGCCCGAACCCGTGCTAGCCGCGCGGTTGCGGCAGCGGTGGCTGCACTATCAACTGACCGAAGAACAAATACTCCACAAGCTTGAAGCTAACGATCTGCCCAACGGTCGAGAAGTGATCGCGAAGAGCCGGGTGGCGGATCTTATATTGCGACAGGAGACACCAGCATGAGCGATACTATGCAGTATTTTCTCGGTGTGGACGTGGGCACCGGATCGGCCCGGGCAGGTGTATTTGACAACCGGGGACATTTGATCAGCAGTGCAAAGACCGCATTAGAAATGCATCGCTCTGATACTGGGCATTTTGAACAATCCAGCGCTCAGGTCTGGCGCTCGGTCTGCGCGAGTGTGCGCGAGGCAGTGGCCAGGGCAGAAGTCGATCCTGATTTGATCGCTGGAATTGGATTTGATGCCACCTGCTCACTGGTGGTGCAGGGCGCGACATCCGGGGTGGGTGATCCAAACCATCCGGAGCGAGATATTATCGTTTGGTCTGATCACCGTGCCCGCACGCAGGCGGAACGGATCAACGCGAGCGGCCATTCTGTGCTGGATTATGTCGGCGGCACCATCTCGCCCGAGATGCAAACGCCCAAGTTGCTCTGGTTGCGTGAAAACCTGCCCGAGGTTTATTCATCCGCTGCTCATTTCTTTGATCTGACGGATTTTCTGACGTGGAAAGCCAGCGGTGCATTGGAGCGCTCGATTTGTACCGTGACCTGCAAGTGGACATATCTCGCCCATGAAGATCGTTGGGATGCCGGTTTTTTTCATAGCATAGGGTTAGGTGATCTGGCTGATCAGGAGTTCGCCCGGATCGGACCCCGAGTTGTCCCAGCCGGGACCTCTCTTGGGAACGGCCTGACACCGCAAGCGGCAGCAGAGATGGGCTTGAGGGCGGGTGTCGCGGTGGCTGCAGGGCTGATTGATGCACATGCTGGTGGTCTGGGGACCGTTGGAGCCAGCGGCGCACCGGATGCGGCATGCCAGACAATGGCCTACGTCTTTGGCACTTCGTCCTGCACGATGACGTCCAGCACTGTTGCACATTTTGTGCCAGGTGTTTGGGGGCCATATCGGTCCGCGATGGTGCCGGGGCTTTGGCTCAATGAGGGCGGCCAGTCTGCAGCGGGCGCGGCCTTGGATCAACTCACCGCATCGCATCCAGCAAGCGCTAAAGCCGCGCAACTGGCGGCGGAATGTGGTATAGGCCTGACACAATGGCTCGCAGATCAGGCGCTCAACAAGGTTGGACACCCTAGCGAGGCGGTTGGACTGGCCCATGGGTTGCATGTGGTGCCCGAGTACTTGGGTAACCGCGCGCCATTTGCTGATCCCAAACGCCGTGCAGTGGTCGCAGGTCTGGGATTGCAACAAGGTATCGACAGTCTTGTGGCGCTCTATGTGGCTGGATTGTGCGGCCTTGCTTACGGGTTACGCCAAATTCTGCAGGCACAGGCCGGGCAGGGCATAACGGTGCGTGCTTTGTCCGTCTCCGGTGGCGCAGGCACGCACCCGCTGTCTTGTCAGGTTCTGGCTGATGCCACGGGCCTGCCGGTTGAGGTCACAGAGAGCACAGAACCGGTACTGTTGGGATCGGCCATGCTGGCGGCCGTTGCGTCAGGGCGATACGGCGCGTTGACGGATGCGATGCCGAACATGTCACGCGTCGCCCGTCGGGCAACACCAAACAGCAGCTATGCAGCGCAACATCAGCAGCGGTTCGATGCATTTACAGAACTGCAGAATGTGGCCGCAAGACTAGCGACAATCGAAAGCCACTAGCTTGGGTATGGTGAGTGCTGCGCCACACGGGTAGGCACAGCACTCACACCGCATTCATAGGATCATCGCACGAATAAGCATTGCGACCACCCCGAGGATTGCGACGCTGACAATCCAGAGGCCGATAAACCAAACCCATTTTATCAGAAGGGCGCGCTTCATCAGTGATAGCCCTCTGACGGATCCATTTTGCCGCGAAATACCCAGTAGGCGTAGGCTGTATAGCCCAAAATAATGGGGATGAGGATCGCGGCCCCGACCAGCGTAAAGGCAAGGCTTGCATCTGGGGCGGCCGCCTCCCAGATGGTCAGGGAGGGCGGGACCATCATCGGATAGAAGCTGATGCCGATGCCGATATAGCTCACCACAAAGAACCCCAGTGCGGCCAGAAACGGCTGCGCATCCTTGCCATCGTTCAACCCTTTAAAGAAGGCCCAAGTCAGGCCCAGCATCAACAAGGGTACGATCATGGAAAATAGGCTGCCGGGAAGGTTGAACCAGCGTTGAAAGTACTCTGGCTCCTGAAACGGGGTCAGAAGACTGACGAGACCGATGAGGCCGAGCGTTGCAGCGCCAAGCCACCATGCATAGCCTCGCATTTGCATCTGAATGTCTTGCTCAGTCTTGAGCACAAGCCACGTCGCGCCAAGCAAGGCGTAGCCGATCACAACGGCAAATCCGGTCAGCACGGAAAACGGCGTGAGCCAATCGAACCAGCCACCTGCATAGGCGCGCCCGTCGATCTCGATCCCCTGCACCAATGCGCCCAGCGCGATACCCTGACATAGGGCCGCGACAAATGACCCGCCGAAGAAAGCGATATCCCATAGGCGTTTGTTCTGAGTACGCCAGCGATATTCAAAGGAGACGCCGCGAAACACCAACGCCAAGAGCATGAGTATGATCGGCATGTAGAGAGCCGGCATCACGATGGCATAGGCGAGTGGAAAGACCGCAAACAGACCACCGCCACCAAGAACCAGCCATGTTTCGTTACCGTCCCAAACCGGTGCGACAGAATTCATCATCAGGTCTCGATCTTGTTCGGATTTCCCAAAAGGGAACAAGATACCGATACCAAGATCGAACCCGTCAAGGATGACATAGGTCAGGACTGCAAAAGCAATGAGCCCCGCCCAGATGAACGCAAGATCGAATATCATTGAGCAGTGTCCTTTTCGCCGGGGGTGAAGTCTTCTTCGATCTGTTGGGCCGGTGTGATCCCGGCAGTGCGGATTGGACCGTCTCTAAGACCGAGGCGCGGTGTTGCCGGGCGTTTGTTCATCATACGCAGCAGGTAGTAGGTGCCCGCTCCAAAGACGAAGAAGTAGACAATAATGAAGGCAACGAGTGAGGTCGCAACGGCTGGGGCCGCGACGGGCGCAAGACTATCGCTGGTTCGCAGGAGGCCGTAGACGGTATAAGGTTGTCGCCCAACTTCTGTGGTGATCCATCCAGCCAGAACCGCAATAAAGCCGGTCGGACCCATCAAGATTGCTGCGCGGTGCAGCCAAGGTGTTGTGAACAATGTGCCGCGATAGCGGGCCCAAAGGCTCCAGAGCCCCAGCCCGAGCATCGCAAAGCCAAGCCCGACCATCACCCGGAAGCTGTAGAATACAATGGCGACGGGCGGCTCTTCATCGTCCGGGATCGTGTCCAGACCATCAAGTGGCGCATTCAGCGAATGTTTGAGGATGAGAGAGCTTAGTTTTGGGATTTCGAGCGCGTAATCGATCTGTCGTTCAGCCTGATTTACAATGCCGAACAAAATGAGCGGCGCACCGTCAGGGTGGCTCTCATAGTGGCCTTCCATCGCCATGACTTTTGCTGGCTGGTACTCAAGGGTATTGAGCCCATGCATGTCGCCCGCATAGATTTGCAGCGGTGTGACAATCGCCGCCATCCACATGGCCATGGAAAACATACGCCGCGCTTCCTGATCGCTGCGATCGCGTAGCAGATGCAGCGCTCCCACTGCCCCAACCACCAGTGATGTCGTCAGAAAGGCCGCTAGAACCATATGCACCAAACGGTAGGGGAAGGAGGGGTTGAAGACGATCTGCCACCAGTCCTCTGGAATGAATTGCCCGTTCTCGGCAATCGAAAACCCTGCTGGGGTCTGCATCCAACTGTTTACGCTCAGGATCCATGTGGCCGACATCAACGTACCAAAGGCGACCATGGCGGTTGCAAACATATGGAGTTTCTCGCCCACGCGCTCTCGCCCGAACAGCATGATGCCGAGGAAACCCGCCTCCAGAAAGAAGGCCGACAGGACCTCATAGGCCATGAGGGGACCCACAACCGGTCCGGCCTTGTCGGAAAAAACCGACCAATTGGTGCCAAACTGATATGACATTACAATCCCCGACACGACCCCCATCCCAAAGGCCACGGCAAAGATCTTTTTCCAGTAGTTGAACAGCGTCAGATAGGTTTGATCTCGGGTTTTCATCCATAACCCGTTCAAAACCGCCAGAAAACTGGCAAGCCCGATGGAGAACGCGGGGAAGATGATATGAAATGAAACGGTGAAAGCGAACTGTATGCGTGCCAATGTCTCTGCACTGAAACTGTCGAGCATGATGTCGGTCCTTTTCGCTCGGTCCTCGATATCCGCGATGGGCAAGTGCGGCTGGTGATTGCCTAGCGGCTCGCGGCTCACCGGGTCAGTGACAAGGTCACCGAAATTGCACATAACCTACATCGCAAATAGAAATTTGAGCGACGAGAGCAAGCGAACTATGGGGGTCGTCCTCGTAATACTCTGTAATCGCTTCAACTTGCCGCATGATCGCTGCGTCAATTGGCGCGGTTGTTGGGCGGCTTTGTCGCATTTAGGGAGGGGTTTATGGCCATAGGTGACTGGACAGAGAAATTTCAGGGCACGAAGGCATTGCCGCGTCCGGTCCGCGACCGCCTGCTTAACGTCGCACAGATTCGGCACTACGCAAAAGGACAGCAGGTCTTTGGCCCGGAAAACCTGCCCGACAGTTTATTGTTCCTGTTTGACGGTACCATTCGCGTTTCTCAGACGTCTGACAATGGCCGCGATATTGTGCTTTATCGGGTCGATGCCGGGGAAAGCTGTGTGCTGACAACCGCCTGCATGCTGGCCGAAGAGGCCTATAATGCCGAAGGCGTCGCAGAGAGTGATATTACCGTTATTGTGTTGCTCAAGTTGGCCTTTGACAGATTGGTGGCAGAGGAGCATGCGTTCCGCTCGTTTGTTTTCGCAGCCTATTCACGCAGGCTGATTGATTTGCTGCGTGTGGTGGATGATGTGGCCTTTGGTCGGATTGATGTGCGCCTCGCGGATCGACTTCTGACGCTTGCGGGTGGCGACAAAGAGATCGCCGCAACGCACCAGCAGATTGCCAGCGAGTTGGGTACAGCACGCGAGGTGATCTCGCGTGTGTTACATGATTTCCAAAAGCGAGAGTTGATCGCGCAATCTCGGGGGCGGATCACCATCACCAACAAACCAGCGCTGCGGACGCTTGCGGATAGCGATTGAGCTTGCAGTATGAAAATCGCGCTTAAGTGACAATATCACTGAACCGCCCAAGCCCGTCCTGTACGTCTTATCCAATCGAATTCAGTTTGGAGGACGTTATGGCGCCCAATGTCGGAACACTTGATCGCCTGCTGCGCATCGCGCTCGGTCTCGCGCTTTTATACCTCGCATTTCTGAGTGGGATGCCATTTTTTGATAGCGTTCTCGCCAAATATGGCGCTGCAGCAATAGGCATCGTGATGCTGTTGGTCGCCGCACTCAGGGTGTGCCCGATCTATTCGGCCCTCGGCGTGAAAACCTGCAGGAGATAAGTGATGGAAATGGCCTTTACACCTTTGATGTCTTTCGGCGGCGGGGCTTTAGTCGGGCTGGCCGCGGTACTGCTCATGCTTGGACTTGGGCGCATCTTGGGGGCGACGGGGATACTGTCTGGTGCAGTGTTTGTGACTTCGCGCCAAGAGACCACATGGCGTGTTGCTTTGATTGCTGGCATGTTGATTGCGCCGGGCGCAATTTTTGTCGTAACGGGCACAATGCCTGAGATCTCAGTCCCCTCAAGCCCGATCATGATCGTGATTGGCGGTCTCATCGTGGGATTGGGTGCAAGCCTTGGCTCTGGCTGCACTTCGGGGCATGGCATATGCGGATTGTCCCGCCTCTCTCTGCGTTCCATCGTGGCGGTGCCGACATTTATGGCGACGGCTGCCATCACGGTTTACCTGATACGACACGCATTCGGAGGCTGAACCTATGCAACTGATTTACACGGTTCTTACCGGGCTCGTCTTCGGGATCGGGATCGCGCTCTCTGGCATGATGAATCCTGCCAAGGTGCTGAATTTCTTTGATGTGATGGGGAGTTGGGATCCCAGTCTGGCCTTTGTGATGGCGGGCGCTCTGACGGTGACATTTCTTGGCTACCGGCTGGTATGGAAGCGCGACACGCCCCTCTTTTCGGATCGCTTTCAGATCCCCACATCAACACTGATCGATGCAAAGCTGATTGGCGGCTCGGCGCTTTTTGGTATCGGCTGGGGCATTGCAGGATTTTGCCCCGGTGCAGCCATTCCCGCCCTTGGAACAGGCCGTTGGGAAGTTGCGCTGTTTTTATGCGCCGTTGTCGGTGGTTTCTTCCTGCGCCGCTTGCTGTTCAATTTGCCGCTAAAGGCCACATCGTAACGCGAGACAATGCCCGGAGGAGGCCAAATGACCACTTATCCCGTGAATATGGATGTCAAACCTGAGGTTCAGTCCTTCTTTGACGACGCCACCAATACCATCAGCTACATCGTAAAAGATCCTGCCTCAAATGCCTGCGCGATCATCGATAGTGTGATGGACATCGACTATGCCGCCGGGCGTATCACTTACGATCATGCGGATGAATTGATCCATCAAATCCAATCTCAAGGCCTGCAGCTCGAATGGATCATCGAGACCCATGTTCATGCAGACCATCTTTCCGCCGCACCTTACATTCAAGACAAGTTGGGTGGCAAAATCGGAATTGGTTCAAAGATCATGGTCGTGCAGGATACCTTCGGCAAGATCTTTAACGAAGGAACCGAGTTTCAGCGAGACGGTTCGCAGTTTGACCGCCTCCTTGAGGATGGCGATACCTATACAATCGGCACTATGCAGGCATTTGCGATGTATACGCCAGGCCACACACCCGCATGCATGGTACATGTGGTGGGGAATGCGGCTTTTGTCGGTGACACACTCTTTATGCCTGATGGCGGTTCTGCACGCGCCGATTTCCCGGGCGGCGACGCCGGAACGCTTTATGACAGTATTCAAAAAGTGCTCAGGCTACCTGATGAGATGCGCCTCTTTATGTGTCACGACTATGGACCCAATGGTCGCGATATCGCTTGGGAAACCACCGTAGGCGAAGAAAAAGAGCACAACATTCATGTCGGCGGTGGCAAGACGAAGGAGGAGTTCGTCAAGTTTCGCACTGAACGAGATGCCCAGCTTGATATGCCGAAACTCATCATACCGTCCCTGCAGGTGAATATGCGCGCTGGTGAAGTACCAACCGATAAGGATGGGCGCCCAATGCTCAAGGTACCTGTCAACGGCCTGTAACAAATCTGCCCGGGAGGAATTCATGGAACTCAGAGAGATTTCATCCAAAATCACGGTAAGCCCGCAGGTCACGAAAAAGGATGTGGCCGAGATCAAGACCAAAGGGTTTCGCGCAATCATTTGCAACCGACCTGATGGAGAAGGGGCAGATCAGCCTTCGTTTGAAGAAATCAATGCTGCAGCAAAGCTTGCTGGAATTGAAGCGCGCTACCTGCCTGTCCAGTCCGGCATGGTTACAGATGAGGATGTCGCCGCGTTTCGTGATGCCTTAGAAGAGTTGCCCCGCCCGCTTTTAGCCTATTGCCGCAGTGGCACTCGCTCAGCGACTCTCTGGTCGCTCAGCGAAGCACAGTCGCGCCCAATGTCCGAAATTCTTACGGCAACCAAGGCGGCTGGGTTTGATATGAGCGGAGTTGCGCGGCGTATCGCCAATGGAGGGCGAACGCCGACCGATACCGGAGACGCAAAATTTGATGTGGTCATCGTTGGCGCCGGCGCTGCCGGCATCTCTGTCGCAGCGAGCCTCAAAGCGCGCAAATCAAATCTCTCGATTGCAGTGATTGATCCCGCAGATATCCATTACTATCAGCCCGGTTGGACGATGGTGGGCGGTGGAATTTTCAGTGCGAGCCAAACCGCCAAAACCATGGGCAGCCTCATTCCCCGCGATGTGACGTGGATCAAGGCCGCAGTTGCCGCCTTTGAACCCCAGAACAATGCGGTCATCTTGGATGGGTGCCGGGTGGTGAAATATGGCCGCCTCGTCGTCTGTCCGGGCCTTAAGCTCGATTGGAGGCAGGTTGAAGGCCTCGAAGAAACCTTGGGGCGCAATGGTGTAACATCTAACTACCGCTACGATCTTGCCCCGTATACTTGGCAACTGGTGCAAGAGATGACGCGGGGCAGGGCGGTTTTTACACAGCCGCCAATGCCAATCAAATGCGCAGGTGCGCCACAAAAAGCGATGTATCTGTCTGGAGATGCTTGGTTCCGCCGAGGTGTCGGCAAGGATATCGACATCCAGTTTATGAACGCTGGCGGAGTGTTGTTTGGTGTTAAGGACTACGTTCCCGCCCTGATGAAATACGTCGAGAAATACAACGCAACGCTGAACTTCTTCCACACTCTGATTGCCGTAGATGGGCCTGCCAAGACAGCAACTTTCAAGGTATCGCAACCGGATACCGATTCCCGCGAGATCAAGGTAGAGTTTGACATGCTGCATGTTTGTCCGCCGCAGGTCGCACCCGATTTCATTCGGGTTTCACCGCTTCCGGATGCGGCTGGCTGGGTCGATGTGGATCAGGCAACATTGCGTCACACTCAGTTTGATAACATCTGGTCTCTGGGCGATGTGATGAACGCGCCAAACGCCAAAACAGCCGCTGCGGCGCGCAAACAAGCACCTACCGTGGCCGAGAACATTGTCGCCGACATTGCTGGAGGCTCTGCTGTAGCGCAATATGACGGCTATGGCTCATGCCCGCTGACTGTTGAGCGCGGCAAGATTGTGCTGGCAGAGTTTGGGTATGGCGGTGCGCTGAAACCCTCGTTTCCAAGGTGGCTTTTGGATGGCACCAAACCAACCCGTGCAGCATGGTTTCTCAAGGAAAAGATGCTCCCGCCAATTTATTGGCAAGCCATGTTGAAAGGCAAAGAGTGGATGGCAAAGCCGGAAAACCTGAAGATAGCTGCCGAATAGACACGCGATCATGCGGTCAGGGACGGCGCGCAACGCGCAATACTCCCTGACCCCCATCCAAGCCAGCTGTGCCTCAGTTCACGAGACGCGGCAGGCTGCGAAAGGACAGTAAATCAAAGATGCACAGTTTGCGTCAGTACTTCCCAATCCTCGAATGGGGCCGGACTTATAACAAATCGGCGCTCTCCAATGATTTGATTGCGGCCGTGATCGTAACGATCATGTTGATCCCGCAGTCGCTTGCTTACGCCTTGTTGGCCGGATTGCCGCCGGAAGCCGGGATTTATGCCTCTATCGCTCCCATCATTCTTTACGCGGTGTTTGGAACTAGCCGCGCATTGGCTGTCGGCCCGGTCGCTGTGGTCTCTTTATTGACGGCTTCAGCGGTGGGGCAGGTCGCTGAACAAGGGACAATAGGATACGCAGTCGCAGCGCTCACGCTTGCCTTCCTTTCAGGTAGCTTTTTGGTGCTGATGGGCGTCTTCAGGCTTGGGTTTCTGGCCAATTTTCTGAGCCATCCGGTCATCGCAGGGTTTATCACGGCCTCTGGTGTGTTGATCGCAACCAGTCAGATCAAACATATCCTAGGCATCAATGCTGGTGGGCATACATTGCCAGAGATGCTCTATTCGATCCTAACGCATGTCGGGGATATCAATTGGATCACGGTTTCTATTGGTGTCGCCGGAACGGTTTTTCTGTTTTGGGTACGTAAACATCTAAAACCAACATTGCTGCGGGTCGGAACCCCTCCGTTGCTGGCCGACATCCTGACCAAAGCTGGTCCGGTAGCCGCTGTCGTGACCACAACCCTGGTGGTATGGATCTTTGATCTCGCGGATCGAGGAGTGAAAATCGTTGGAGAAGTTCCGCAAAGCCTACCCCCACTCACATGGCCTGGCCTCTCGCCTGATCTGCTCAGCGCGCTCTTGATCCCTGCGATCCTCATTTCCATCATTGGATTTGTTGAATCCGTTTCGGTCGCTCAGACGCTCGCAGCAAAGAAACGTCAGCGCATAGACCCAGATAAGGAGTTGATAGGGCTGGGCGCGGCAAACCTTGGAGCCGCTTTTACAGGCGGCTATCCTGTCACGGGTGGTTTTGCGCGCTCGGTTGTGAACTTTGACGCTGGCGCTGAAACGCCTGCAGCGGGGGCATTCACCGCAATCGGCCTCGCGATCGCTGCCGTTGCACTTACCCCGCTGGTGCACTTCTTACCTAACGCAACGCTCGCCGCGACGATCATCGTCGCCGTTCTAAGCCTCGTCGATCTCTCGATCCTGAAAAAGACATGGAATTACTCTCACGCGGATTTTGTGGCTGTGGCGGCAACGATCCTGCTGACGCTGACGTTCGGGGTCGAAATCGGTGTTGCTGCAGGTGTGTTGACCTCCATTGTTTTGCACCTTTACAAAACCTCGCGCCCGCATGTCGCAGAAGTTGGCTTGGTCCCCGGCACGCAACATTTTCGCAACATTGACCGTCACGACGTCGAAACCGACCCTACGCTTGTGTCGCTGCGGGTGGATGAAAGCCTCTATTTTGTAAACGCACGCTTCCTAGAGGATCTGATCCAGAAGCGAGTCACCGAGGGCTGCGCCATCAAACACGTGGTGTTGATGTTCTCTGCGGTGAATGTGGTCGATTATTCCGCTCTCGAAAGCTTGGAAGCCATCAATCATCGCCTGAAAGACATGGGAGTGGGGCTGCATTTGTCCGAGGTGAAGGGGCCAGTGATGGATCGATTGCAACGTTCGCACTTTGTCGAGGAGCTGAACGGTAGAATCTACCTGTCGCAGTATGAGGCTTGGAGCAGTCTCATGCACTCGCCGCAATCCAACGCTGCGCGCTAGCGACCGCGTGGTCTGGTGCTCCTGACCGGGCAGAATGTGGTTACTTGTAGAAACCTTCTCTCAGGTTAATACCGTGCTCAAGCCATGCCTTCATCGCGCAGATCATGCCTGTCCATCCTTCGCAGTTTACAAAAGACGAGGACAGACCGTCAGGCGTTGAAGGCCAACCAAATTCAGTGATCCGAACCAATGTTCGATCATCATCAAGCGGTTGAAATTCCATTGTAACCGTCGTCCATGTTGCGGAGTCTTTTTCCGGCTCCCACTGTAGGACAATCTTGCGGTTGGGCACGACCTCCTGAACCAGTACAGGGCATGCGCCAGTGCTTTCATGGAAATTCCACGCGACTTCTATACCGGCCTCCAGCCTGCCTGACGCACCACCCGTCGCAAAGTACTGCGTAAGCTGACCCGGTTCGACCACAGCTTTGAAAACCTCTTCGACAGGTTTGGAAATACGTCCAGCGACGGTGAATTTTGGTTCCATTGGGTATTCCTCCCTTTTCTTCACACAATTAATGTTATAAAATTATAACATGTCAACTGAAGACCAATACGACGCTCTGTTCAAGGCACTTGGGCACAGAGTGAGACGGCGGCTCCTTGACCTGTTGAGGTCAGGACCGCAAACGACAGGTCACTTGTGCGAGGCGATGCATGAACTTGATCGGTGCACTGTGATGCAGCACTTGCGCGTATTGGAAAGGGCTGGATTGATCATAGTCGAGCGACGCGGAAGAGAGAGGTGGAACCACTTTGACGCATTGCCCATCCACGATCTGCAGACGCGCTGGATTGGGCCCTATGCAGAATACGCAGTATCTGTGCTTTCTGATCTAAAAGCGGCCGTTGAAAACGATGACGCAGAGCTGAATGCGCCGCCCATGCAGGCTCAGGACCAGATCAAGTAAACGAAGGCAACTGTCCATGCGATCTGTGAAACCTAAGGATATGCCCCACCTTCACGACGGGCAAAAAACTCAACACATTTGCCAAGAATCGATCTTGTCTTTTAAATCCTGTCGCGATAAACGCTCTCCACGGTGAGGACGACGTTCTCGCTACTTGCGTTTTAGCTGGCTGTAACCTTTGGTCAGCGACTGAATGCGAAAAAAGTGTAGTATTAGTGCCCCTATAGCTCAGCTGGTAGAGCAACTGATTTGTAGCGTCGTCTCAGGCTCAATTCTGAGGCAAGTTGCAGCCCTCGATGGAAACGTTGAGGTGAACTGGTGTCAAATTCGGGGAAACCTTAGCAGCTTCGGCTGTTGGCAATCCCGAGCGAAGCTTTCCGAGGCAACTTGGATTGAACGTGTAGAGACTTGACGGCACCCACCTAAAGCCTTTCAAGGCCATGGTGAAGAGAAAGTCCAGACCACAAAGCGCCATATGCGTGGCGGCGAAAGTCGTAGTGGTATGAATCAGTAGGTCCGCGGTTCGAGTCCGTGTGGGGGCACCAACTACTTTCCTAGAAAGTACTCTAATTTCCTGTGATATATGGACATATTGCAGATTTGGACGAAGCAGCGGTAGCGAACTTACCGTGAACAATCCTGTGATTTTGACAATCCATTACGACGAAATTACGATTGCTGAGCTATACACAGCTTAGGAAATCGCACTTGGCTACGTTCAAGAAACTTGAGACAGGGCGCTGGCAGGCTCAGGTCGCCCGGCAGGGTGTTCGCAAGGCCAAAAGCTTCAAGACAAAGCGCGAGGCGCAAGATTGGGCCAACCGGCAGGAATTCCTCATCACAGAAGGCGAAACCGGCGGCTCCAGCCAGCTGCTCAGAGAGTTGTTTAGTCGATACGCTAGAGAGGTCTCGCCTAAGAAGCGTGGCGCAAGGTGGGAGATTATCCGGCTTGAGCGCTTATCGAAAGACAAAATCAGCGAGATTCGACTTTCTGACTTAGCCCCTTCTGATTTTGCAGATTGGCGAGACCGGCGGCTGAGCGAAGTGGCTCCAGCCAGCGTAAGCCGCGAAATGGTGCTTATGTCTTCGGTGTTGACACAGGCGCGCAGAGAATGGGGATTGATTTCATCAAATCCCATGACTGACGTACGCAAGCCAAGCAAGCCACCCTCTCGCGACCGTCGCGTGTCTCAAGATGAAGTAGATAGACTGATTGTAGCGGCTGGAGCGGATCTGACCAAGATTCGTGCGCGGGCGGTTCACGCTTTTCTATTCGCCATTGAAACCGCAATGAGGTCTGGTGAAATCATCAGCCTGACCAATCAGACCGTTGACCGTGAAAAACGTGTCGCGACCTTGCCAAAGACCAAAAATGGCACGTCTCGCAAGGTTCCCCTCTCAAATGCTGCGCTTTCGCTTCTGAGTGAGCTTCCGGAAACTGAGGGAGCGCTGTTCGGCCTCACAAGCCAACAGATCGATGCGAATTTCAGAGCAGCCCGCGACAAAGCAGAGATTAAGGATCTTACGTTTCACGACAGCCGCCATGAGGCGATAACCCGGCTAGCCAATAAGCTGGATGTTCTCTCACTGGCGCGAATGGTCGGGCACAGAGATATTCGGATGCTCCAAGTGTACTATAACGAGACGCCGGAAGAACTAGCCCGCCGTCTCGATTAGGCTGGCATACGTAATGAGTTTCTTGTGCCCGTCTCGGCGCACTTCGAGGCGGCCACAATCACAGTAGCGGTGCACTGTTTTCTCAGTGCATTTGAGGATTCTTGCGGCCTCTTTGACGGTCACATATTCGGGCTGCGCATCCTTGCTTTGCGCCTCAACTATCCGGCGCAAGTCGGATAGCTCGCGCATCAGCGGGGCGGTAGCCTCTTGGACCGCAGCTTTTATTTCGGCTTGAAGAGCGCTCATTGATGTTTCCTCAGTTCTGCATTGAGCGATAGGATCTGCTCGGCTTGTTCGAAAGATTTCCGGATGGCGTCCTCAAGCTGCATCGCAAGCCTGTCACGCTCAGTCACCAGTGCCCGCATGCGCAGGGCGTCCTGGTGGTGGGTGCCCATGGCGCAATGTTCGATGTGTTCCGCGCGCGCCAAGATCGCCGCTGTGCTGATGTCGATCTGGGTCATGTCCTCAAGGTCACATGGTTGAAAAGGTGGCCCCGCCATTCGGGGCCACTTGATCAGTTCTCAGGCGAACCCATGAACGTGGGCAGTTCGGTTTTCTCGGTCGCTTGATCTACGGCCTCCTTGAAGGCGGCTTCGAACACCTTTTCCGGGTTGTAGATCGAGAGGATGAACTTCACCGATGCGCCGGACTTACGGTAACGGAAGCGCACGGCCATGCGATAAGGCGCGCCACCTTGGAACACGGGAATGGCGATGATGATCAGGTTGGGGAGATTCAGCTTTTCGCCGTTCTCGTCCTTGTGTTCGTTCAAGAACTTAACCTCGGCCTCGCCCGTGTCGCGGTTGGTCACCACCTTTAGGTCACTGGTTTCGAAAACCTGAAACTTACGTGACATCGCCAGTAGTTGCGCGAGCTGACCAAAGCGGCCTTCGATCTGGCGCGCGGTCTCGACCAGGCGGTTTTCCCACGGCTGGTTGCTGTCGTGCTGTTCGCCTTTCAGCACCGCAGGCGTGGGGTCCATGATGTCTTTGGCCTGCGCCTCGATGAACTCCCCCATGTCGTCTTTATCGAGACCCTGTCCCGACACTTTCATCCATGCCTTCCATTCCTCTGACAGTGGAAAGTCATAAACGGCGCGATGGTGACAATGGCGGGCGGTGGGATCGCCCTCAGCAGAGGTCACATCAATCGGCCCGCTCTCGTGATAGTCCGCGATGCAGGTCAGTGCAGGCGCGGTGAGGTCAGCCTTGGCAAACAGAACGGAGCTATCGCCCTTGAAGCGGTTGGCCCAAGCAATGAGGCTGGCCAGATCAGTCAAACGCGCAGTCCCACGGCGACGGGTGGGTTTCAGGTATTCCGCAGCATCGCGATGCATGCGTCCTAAGTCTTCGACCTTGCGGTGGTTTGGCAACGTGACCAGGTGCGGTTTGGTCAGGTTGTGCGCTTTGGGCGTTTCGATACTCTCGTGCAAGCCGATATCAGCCATGACATCGCGCATGGTTTCTGCCGGGTTCTCCATGGTGTAGGTGGTCGTGTCTCGGTGTTGTTCCATTGGGGTTCCTTAACTTAGGGGTGAATTGAGGGGCTCAGACGTCGCGCACTTCGCCAGTTTCCGGGTCGTGAGGGGTGACATCACGGACACCGCCCTGCATGCGCTTCATGAGCGGGCTGTAGAGGGTCAGCTGACCGTTGTCGTCGACGTATGCAGCTGCTTGGCTCGGCGGTTTCTTGGGGCCTTTGAAATCGGCGGAAATCTTCATCGCCATGTCACCAGAGCCGCCAAGCTCGTAGGAAACGCTTAGGGAGAAAGAGCCCTTTGCGCCCTTATGGCCGTATTCTTCGTTATGTTCCTGCATCTGCATAAGCAGGTCACGGTGGTCGGCCATGAAAGTTTCGAGGAAGTGACCGCCATCAAACAGGGTGAACAACTGCTCGATGCTGCGGATCGAAAACGGGTCATGCTCAACCACTTCGGCTGGGCTGGGTGGGGATCGTTTGGCCATCACGGGTTTGGTCCTTTCTGTTCTCAGGTGAGGTTTAGGCAGCTAGGGCGCGGCGTCTGTCCGCCTCGTCGCCCCATTGGCGCGCGGCAGCATTCATCATGCCTTCGAAGGATCGACTGCGAAGGCGGCTGCGCTCTGGTCCTGGTGGCATGCGATGAACGCGGTTCCAGCGCTTCCACTCTTCCGTCAAGCGCTTTGGCTCGGGTAACACATTGGTTTCCCGCAGGGGCGTTAAACCATCCAGATACCAGCCGGTTGCTTTATAGGCCGGGTCGCCATGATGGAATGGCTGAACAATGTGCGGCGCGGGGAGACCCGCAGGCAAGCGATCCCGTGCGAGATCGTTCATCGCGGGATTTTCAATAGCGCGGCATGGGATCGGCGCGAGCCAGCACGCGGTAAAGACGCTGACGCCGAGTTCAAATTCAGCTTTCAAGTCGTCCCAAGTGCGCCCTTTTGGCAGCTTCTTGGGTGGTGTCCATTTGCCGGGTCCAGACATCCAGCGGCGACCAGAACGACAAAGGCGGGTACAGGGGGGATGCATTACCGCCAGCAAATCCCAGCCTTCCTGCAGTATGCCATCCCGTACATCACAGATGATATGACGGTTGGTTTGATCCTCTGCGGGTTCCATGTCGCAGGACCAAACGTCGTGCCCCAAGGCAAGTAGAGCGCGCCGCATGATGCCGCTGGTTTCGCAAGCGACCAGTGCTTTAGCCATGTCGATAGCCCTCCGGAGGTGAAGCGATACGCCCGCGCCAAGCGTCGAAATCGGTGCGCAAGGCTTCGAACTTCTGAAAGGCAGCGCCGCGCAAATCGAGGTCGCGACGGGTGATGATCCCGCAGACGGTGCGCAGGTATTCTGCTGTAGCACTGGCGTTAAACCGTTGGCCCGGCAGGCCACTGCGGACAGCCGCAAATTTCTGAAACTGCGGATCATTGCAGAGGATACCGGCCTGCTGAGCAGGGCCGAGGTTTGTAAAACTCTGCTTGTGGCGGCTGCTCATCGGTCACACTCCAGCCGTGGTTCAGTTCCCATGGGCGCGCGATTATTGGTGTTCGCGTGAGTGGTAATGCCTACGCGCGCCCCGGATCGGGAAAATACCTTTCTGGCTCCATTGCAGCAGAGGCAAAGGGAGTGGCTGTTGTCATGGTGCGGATGCCAATGCTCGATCCCGCGACCGTGGCAGCGCGGGCAAGTTACGGTCTCCGGGCGCTGCACTTTGCAGACTGGGCAATGGCCGACATGCACGGGCATGCGGTTGTCATCTGAACAGTTGCAGATCCAATGGGAGAGCGCCGGGGACATGAGTATTCCTGAAAAAAGGGCCGAAGCCGGAGCTTCGGCCAGTTGGTCACGGGGCAGGTTTCAGGCCGCGCGAAGGGAGTTTATGAGCGCAGGCGGTGTTTCAATTTGGAGGATTGAGCCGCCCGCGCCTGATCCGCACCGCAAGACGGGTGCGAAACTTCGGGGCCACGTGGTCAATCCTCAAACCCAAGTGGCCGATGGTGCTAGTGGCAGGTTGGTGGCGCGCGGGGGATCTTTCCGATAAATGCCTTGCGGCCTGCAAAGAACGGGCGCGCATTGCGAATGCGTCGGGCCTCACGCTGCATGGCGGCGATGTGGCTGGATGCCCCGTTCGTGCATGATTTCGCGAACCCGATTACCGACGCGTTCCAGAACCATATCGGTCGGTTCTGGCGAGGGTGCTGGCCCTTCGATCAGATGCTGGGGACGCAAGCGAGAGGGGTTAAACCCTTGTCCTCGCGCGGCCTTCATCACTGCCCACGCTGAGGTGAACAGGTGAATCTCTGTCAGGTGATCTTCGGGAGAACCCGCAATCTGGCGGGCAGTTTGAGTAATGTCTTGCATTCAATCCTCCATCGGTTGATGGAACATTGCTAAACTAAACATTTTGCGTAGGTCAACCGCAAAAATACGCATATTGCGTATTTCCTGCACTGACTGCTAGGTTCAATGGCGGTCAATAAGCGGCTGATTTGTTAGCTCAGGCTCCAAACCGACATTTGAAGCTCATGCTAGTTGTTGGATGTGGGACATGGGGGCGTGAAGCATTTGGACACTTCAATATGAATATCGAAGACAGACAAATTCTGATTTTGCTTAAAGAAGCTAGAAAGCGTTCGGGGCTACCGTTGGACTTCTGGGTCGATCTCACTGATGGCTTAGATCAGAGATCCTTAGAGATCCTTGTGGGCAGATCGTCGATTTTTCCGAAGTACATAAACTCCAGAGGCAAGCCGTAGCGCTTACGAAGTTTCTTTGCAGCTGTCAGAGAGAGTTCGCGCTTGGCATTCTCGAAGGGACCATATGTTTGCTCGGTTAAGCCAGCACGTTCTGCAAAGTCCTTTTTGGACAAGCCCAGCACTTCTCTCACCCGCTTCAATCGTGCCGAGACTGCGTCGATATGATCTTCTTGTTCTTCTAGCATGGAGGCAATCTATCGCTTTAGTTGATATTCGGCACTGAGCAATTTGCGTATTTACATCCTACGCAATATGCGTAGTTTGGTTTCAGAAAGTAGGCAGAGCAGCATTGTGACACTCACAGATTTCTTAGATCAGGTAGGCCGTCGGCGCTTCCAAGCGGAGACCGGCTTCTCCGCGCAACTGGTAAGTCGAGCCAAGAAGGAGGGTGCATTCCCTGCACATTGGTTCTGGGTTGTTCGCAGGTTCTGCTCCGACAACGGCTTTCGAGTGCCAGAGCATCTTTTCAAGGGTCACCCTGACGCACAATCGAGAGAAAGCGCATGAACCGCCCCCGTCTAACCTTAGTCGTGAACAATGATGTTTCATGCTCCAACCGTGACACGGACATGCCCCAAAAGGCTTGGTCAAATCAGTTTGACCCCTACGCGCTGAAGGTCAACGCAGCGAATTTATGGTCCAGCTATTTCCGCGCACGGTTCAACAGCCCGCGCGAGGTCGCGCTGTTCTGCGATGTATCCTTCCAGACCGCGCTGAACTGGTGGGGCGCTGTCACCGCCCCCACCAGTCATATCGCCGTTTTGGTTATGCTCACCGATCCGGGTGCGGCCGAGTATTTTGCCGCGAATGCAGCGAGGGCAGCATGACAAGAGAGTGTGTGTTTCCAAAACCTGACAGTATTACGGGAAGCACTCAGTTATGTTTGTGCTCCTTCAATAAGGGCACGGAAATCGCTCTCCGAGAGAATATCAATCTCTTGCCCAGCAAGGATCAGCTGTTCGGCCTTAATGTGCTTGCTGCTCTTGTCCTTCCCGGCAAGCTTGGTCGCATCCTGATCACCAACAATAAGCACATTCGTTTTTTTTCCGACAGATTTGCCTACGGTAAATCCTGCTGCGGCGGCATATGCCACCGCTTCGCGTCTTGGCATGGTCAGTGCCCCAGTGAACACCATTGTGGCCCCAAAGAAAGGTCCATCTGGGTCGGGGTCACTACTGTCTTCAGCAGCAGGTTGAATCGGTTGAGTTATGCGTTTCTGCCAATCATCAAGACTAAGTCCTGTGTGTGCGATAGCTCGGATGACAATCTGCGCGCAGGCCTTGGCGTCTTCGCCCGCGTCATGGTGTTCAAAATCGATACCAAGCTTACTGGCTACATTCTTCAATCCGTAGCCAGTCTTGGCGAAATCTTCGGGCCAAGCACGCCGAACCATTCTCGCACTGTCGAGCCACGTAGCGCGAGGCACTTCAAACCCCAGTTTCTCGCATGCACGGAAGGTAGCGACGCGGTCAAACGCAGAGTGACTGATCACGGTGTGTCCATCCAACGTGTTCAAGAGTTCCGGCAACTTCTCTTTCAATTTTGGCGCACCTTGGACCGCACCTTGGTCGATGCCGTGAATACTGGTGTTGATAAAGTCAAACGCCGCTTCTGGGTCCACGAGCCAAGTGTTTTGGTCGCAAATGCTACCGTCTCTGACTTCAACCAATCCAATTTGGCAAATGCTCGACTGGTCAGCGTTTGCGGTTTCGTAATCAAGTGCAAAAAAATGCATAAGAATTCCTCACAGGAAAGGAGTATATACAATGGTGTTTCTTTGTTGGGCTCTCTTCAAATGGCTGCGGCCAGAGTTGGATGCGTACCTAAAGCCGTCATCGCACGAAATTCACAGCCTTTAATCTGGTGTCTCAGCCTTCGACTCGATTTGCCTTTCGGCGGCATCGGCCAATGTGCGAAGGATTTTTGGAACTTCAGCAGCGGCCTTGGTCATCAGCTCCTCCAGTGGCAATGCGGAGTCGATAGCGTCAAGTTTGACGGGGATGCTGATACGCGGGGCATATGGGCTAAGTGGAGAAACGCCGGGCATTTCCCATTCAACAGGAACTGTAGCCAGTATAAAAGTTTCGCCCGGCGTTTCGTTGTCGTCCAGAACACGAATGCTGGGTTGATAGAGCGGGTTTTCCATTCACGTTTCTCTTCTCAGGTTCAATTTCTTGCCGCCATTATGGGCGGAGGATTGGCGCTGTCTAGTGGCGGTGCCGCATGAACTTGCGCGTGAGCAACAGCAATCAGATCTTGGAGCATGAGGTCTGCCCCCGCGCATGCCGGACGCTCTGGTGTGCCGTCATCGAAGAACAGTTGCGATTGGCGGTCTCCCCTCGCTTGGCGGATCAACCACTGGACATTGACCGGGCACGGCGCTGGTTTGGATCATCTGACTTCTTCATGACCTGCGCCTTGGCTGGTCTGGATGGCGCATGGGTGCTGTGGGGTGTGCAGCGCAAGTTTCACCGTGCGGGGTTGGTGAAATGACCGGCCAACACAGATGCCCTGCGGTGATGCAGCAACACGCCAAAGACTACCCAGCAAAAGCGCCCGTAGAGGCTCATGGCAGGATTTTGGCACCATGACCCTATTGCACCCCCCGCCCGCAAATGCCGTGGCACGGCATATTGAGGCGGAAGACTTTCGGTCATTCGCGCATCAAGAATTGGCCGTGTTCAGCCCGTGGCAGGATGGGATCTGCTTCAATCCGTCCTGTGGGGCTGCGTTTGAACCGCGCCGCAAGTGGCAGATTTACTGCTGTACCGCCTGTGAGCGTGCAGGCACAGCAGAATTGCGCAAGTGGGGCCACCGCATGGCTCTGTCGGCGCTGATCTGGCGCATGGGCAAGTATGAACAACATGACGCGGGCATTCGCGATCTGACCCGCGCCGCACGGCGGCATGTGACGCATGTGCAATCTGCATGGTTGGCGGATCGTCAAGCGCGCGCTGCAGAAAGAGGCTCTCAATGACTGCGTTACGTGCCATAGGTCCTGTCGATCTTGACCAGTTGCCGGAGTACCCAATCGATCCAGATGCGCGTCTGGATAGCCATGAATTCCTGCGCTGGGAGTTTGGCCGATGGTTGGCTTCGGACATGCGCTGGAATGGAACGCACGAGTGCAAATCCATGTGGTTTGATCTGGTGAATCTATCCTACGCAGAGACCCCGGTTGGAACCCTGCCGAAAGATCCAAAGCGGTTGGCGAAAATGATCCAGCCCGTCGTGGACCGGGATCATTTCGATACGTTGTGCGGGTTGGACTACGGGCCGCTGCATGGGTGGGTGCCCTGCCGCTGCGGTGATGACATTCGTCTGATGCACCCGTTTCTGACGCGCATCGTGCTGAAGGCCTACGCGAGCCGCGCCAATCACGCCGCGCGCGTTGAGGCCGCATCACAAGCGCGCAGGTTGAAAAGGCTAACCGAGGACGTGATGCAACTCGCTCCCAATGTTGCTGAAGATGCCCGCAAAATCCGCTTCATCGATATCACGATACAAGACCGGATCGAGGCGCGCGGCGGTGAGCGGCGCACATCAGAAGACCTGCATATCGCCATTCAAGCGTGTCTGGCCAAGACGCGCGACGGTGGGTTCCCCGAAAAGCACTAATCAGTGTTGCTTAATGTCCAACAGACACTAGCGGACAGTCACGGACACTAAGTTAGTGTCCACATCGAGAAGGATAAAGACAATGAAAAGAAAAGGAAAATTACGTTGTCGCGTCACAATCAATGATCGCGCCTGTGGATAAGTCGGATCGCTGAGAAAGGGGCAGTGATGGAAGGTCAGGAACTAGAGAAAGGAAAGGCGCGTGTTCGGTCTCTACTGATCGAGCCATTGGAGCGCCGTGGCATGGATCGCAAACGCAATGTTCGGCTTGAAGCACATCAGGCCTTCCTTGCCAGCTTAGAGGGTCGTTTGGCCTATATGACGCCTGAGAAACTGATGGCGTTGACTGAGGTGATTGAGCGTTACGCAACCGGCAAGTTGAAAACTTGTTGGCCCACTGAGGTATCAATCATGAACTGGGCTCGTCTCCTTCAGATCCCCCCAGTTAGCGAAAGTCGTTTGGTGCGTACCTACCTGCAATCGGGCGCAGGTCGAGCGGCGCGCGACGGTGGCTATCTGGTCGAGTTGTTTGCCTATCTCAAGAAATGGGGGGCTCCGCCGAACGGGTACTCGATGTCTAAAATTCGTACTGAGGCAGATCGCAATCGCGGGCAGTTGGCATCTATCAAGCGCGCAATCGCCAGCGGTCGTGCCACTTCCAAAGAAATCCAGTGGCAGCAGAGATACCTGCAAACAGAGGCTCGTTGTCACGACATCGTCAAAGCAAAAGAACAGGTGGGCGCATGAGCGTTGTGATTGTCGGGTCGAATGGTGTAGCACGACTTCTCAAAGAAGCGGAGCGCATTGCTATGATCAAAGCGCGGGGCGGTGTTCCTGATGTTTGTGGTGACAGCATCGCCGAAGCACCGGCACGGGGCGCGTTCCGTGTATTCGATCCTGTGGCGCTCTACCCCCAAGGCAGTAACTATGCTGTTAAATCCGCTGGCTATCGTGGCCGCAAAGCTATTCGGATGGCGGATGCATTTGACCGGATGGAAGCGCAAGCGCGCAAGGTTCTGTTCGAGCCACATCAAAAAGCAATTGGTCGCGAGTATGCATCGTTATACGAAAAACTGGATGCAGCGGGTGTGCGCTGTTCGTCTGTCGAGGTAATGCGACAGCAATCATCGGGCGGCGGAGATTACATTGATGCACTATTGCGTGATCGGGGTCGTTTGGATCGGATTCAGGATCGGATTGGCTGCGGTGTCGCCCTTTCTGTGCGTCGTGTCCGCCCCTCATCGCGCGGCAAGGTCGGGCTGATCAGCGACCGCAGTTTAATTGATATGGTTTGTGTTCATGATCGAACCTTATCCGAAGTTCTGAAGAAATATGGGTGGGTCGCGGAAGGCCGCAGGGCACAGGGCCAGCACATAAAATCTCTTCGGTTTGCGTTGCTGGACGCGTTGGACCGCATGGCTGGCATGTCTCGCTCCGGTCGTGTTGCGCCCTACCATAGTGGGGCAGCGCCGGGGATCGTATCTAAGCAATGGCACAGTCGCCCAAAGAAAGGGGATTGACGTTAGTACGACCGACTGCCTATGAATATGCATCATCGATAAATGCGTCTAAACTAAATCGCTAGTCTCGGCTTACGTTGGATATTGAAAGTAGGGGACTACTTTAGAGGGATTGAATGAAGTCCTTCATCAGTTTCCCGATTGCCATCGATTGACTGGGCATGCGTCCCTCTAATGCGCATTTCTGTTCCCTTAAGTGTTTCAGTCCTTGCCAACGGTCAACGGATTATGACTTAAATTTAGTTAGGTCTGAAACGGGTGTGGACGAGTAAGGATGGCTAAAAAAGTGCGAACGAAGCGTGGCTGGGTGCTGCAATTGGGGCATCCCAATCGGCGGGCTTTTGCAAAGGTTGTGGTTCGTTCCGTAGAAAAAGGTATCGTAGTACTTTCGTTCAAGTCAGATGGCATGCCCGGCAAAGTAGTATTGCGTTGTAGCCAAGAGCAGTTTCTCCAAGAGTTCAAAACGGCTCCTGAAGCGGGTTGGGTGAAGCGGTTCTATCCAGGCGAAGCTATTCCAAAGCTATTTTCTAAGTCGGCGGGAAGAGCACTGAGTGGAAAGCGGAGGGGAATTCAATCCATCTATGCTTTTTCATTGAGCTCCGGACGAACTCTAGATGGTGTTACCGCTATTGTTAGTGGGTGGGAAGCGAGGGAAAAGGAAGATCATCCTCCGGTCGATCCAGATGGAGCAAAACCCGATGGAAAACCTGATGGAAAGAAGCGTCCTCGCCCTTGGTGGAAAGAACAGCCCGGTCCGATGAAAAGGTGATGGCATGGTAGATGATCCAAACCAAGAAGTTCCTAGCGAGGATGAACTGAAACAGGTCTACTTCCGGCGAGTAGACCAACAATTGGAAATAAGTGCTAGGATAAGTGAAACAACTAGGTTCATCGGATTTGGGATAATTGCTTGGGTATTCGTTGTTAACACTTCATCCTCTGATTTTTCGATTGATTATGTAAAGGAGTATGGTTTCTTCGTTGGTTTGGCGGGGATTCTTGGTGTGTTAGGCGTTCTCTCTGACTATGCGCAGTACGTTTGCGCGCACAATTCCACGGCCAGAGCTTTGGACAGGGAAAACGAGTTTTTTAGCTTTGATGAAAAGTCTGGTTGGTACTTCTTCCAGGACTTTTTTTGGAAGTTGAAGCAGGGGTGTATACTGTTTTCTGGCGCGGTTATTGCGGTAACCTTTGCAATCCACTTAGTTTGCAGATCTTTGGGCTGTTGACCGGAGAGAAACTGACGAAACTTCGAGCGCCCACGGGAAACCGGCGGGCGCTTTTGCGTTGTACATTCTGAAAAATCGAGGGGTTCCCGTGGCGCGATTGAAGATCTGCGCGGCATCGGGCTGCGAGGACTTCGCTGTGCCTGGGTTGTCGCATTGCGAGCGGCATGAAGCGGCGCGGCAAGACAAGTTGAGGGCACGGCGGGCCAAGGCGCAGACTTCGCCAGCGGCAGTGCTGGCTCGTGTCCTTTACGCGGATCCCAAATGGAAGGCGGCGCGTTTGGCTTTCCTGCGCGCGCATCCGCTTTGCGCGGACTGCGGAGAGCTAGGCGTGATCGAGGCGGCAACGGATGTCGATCACATCACGCCGCACAAGGGTGACCGGAAACTGTTCTGGGATCGCTCGAACTGGCAGGCGCTTTGTCATCGCTGCCACAGCCGGAAAACAGCGCGCGAGGTGTTCCACGGGTGACCGGGGGGTATCTCAAAATCAAACGGGATATGCCCCAAACCGGCGGGGGTACCTTTGTTTTCGCGGTCGCGAAATTGGAGACAAAAACCCACTTTGGAAGGAGATGGAGATGAAGGGACGAAAGCCAAATCTTCAAAACGTGGTTCCAATGAAGGGCGAGTTCAAAAAGGAGGTGCCCGATGCACCAGACTTCTTGGATGATCTCGGTCGTGCCGTTTGGGACGAATTGGTCCCGGAGCTGGTGCGCAAGGAGCGCATGGAAATCTTGTTTCGATATCAGTTCGCGACCTACTGCGCGGCTGTGTCGAAGTTCATCCAGGCGACCAATGATCTGGCGCTCGAAGGCCTGACCTATGAAACCGGCAAGGGCCGCAACGGCAACCAACGCCGCCCTAATCCGGCGATTGCAGCTCAGTCTGGCGCAATTGCAGAAATGAATCGCGGCGCAGCAGTCTTTGGCCTATCGCCAGTAGATGCCGCGCGCCTCGACGGCGGTGGTCAGGGCGATCTCTTCGATGAGGTCGTGAAGCAACTCAATGGAACCAATTGATCACCCAGTCTCGCGCTATGCGACCGGGTTGTAGAGGGAGACATCATCGCGGGCGATCTGGTCCGCATGGCGTGCGAGCGGCACCTTATGGACTTGGAAACCGGTGCTGATCGCGGGCTGTACTTCGACTGCGAAGCCGCAAGCCGCATCATCCGTTGGGCTGGAATGCTTCAACACACCACCGGGCCGATGGGCGGCAAACCTCTGGCACTTGAGCCTTGGCAGCAGTTCCGGCACGGGTCGGTTTTTGGCTGGAAATACCAAGAGACCGGCTTGCGCCGCTTCCGGTCCACCTATCACCAGGTGGGCAAGAAGAATGGCAAGACCACCGACACTGGAGTGCCAATGCTCTACACCCAGCTCTTTGATGGAGAGGCCGCGCCGCAGGGATACTGCGCTGCGACCACCAAAGATCAGGCGGGGCTGCTGTTCAAGGAAATGAAGCGCATGATTAAGCGCTCACCCTTTCTTGGGCAGTTCATGAAGGTCTGGCGCACCACGATTGAAACGCCGCGCACGGATGGCTCAATCGCCTGTCTCAGCCGCGACGGTGACAGCTCGGATGGGATCAACCCATCTTTCTTGGCGCGCGACGAAATGCACCGCTGGACGGATCGTGAGCTCGCCGACACGATTGTGGAAAGTATGATCGCGCGGGATCAGCCGATTGACTGGGTGATCACCACCGCCGGTCAGGACCGCAATTCGCTCTGCGGCGAAATCCGCGGTTATGCCGAGAGCGTCCTGTGTGGCAAGGTTGAGGACGATAATTTCTTTGGCTTCGTTGCGGAGCCACCGCCGGATTGTGATCCCGCAGACCCGCTTGCCTGGGCAATGGGCAATCCGAACCTTGGGGTGAGCAAGAAGGCGGAGGCGATGCAGTCCACGTTGCGATCCGCACTGGCCATCGCCGGGAAGATGCCGAACTTTCGCCGCTTCCATTTAAACCTCTGGACGGAGGGTGCGCAGACATGGATCGCCTCGGACGTTTGGGACAAGGGGTTGGCATCAGCGCCGTTTGATCCCGCAATGCTCTACGGGCGCAAAGCCTGGGTTGGGCTTGATCTGTCAAACAAGGTGGACACGACCGCAATTGTAATTGCGGTGCCTGTCGATGGGCTCATCTACCTCATCACCTACACCTTTCTGCCGGAAGGTCCGAAAGGCTTCATCCAGCGCGCGCAAACCGAAAAGCGTGAATATGTCAGTTGGCGCGATAACGGCTGGCTGGAGGTTCACAAAGGCGGCACCATCGATGAAGACCAGATCGCAGATCGGTTGGAATGGGTCAGGCAACGCTTTGATCTCCAAGAAGTCGCCTATGACCCGTGGGGCATGAAATATCTGGCGGACAAGCTGGATAAGCGGCGCTTTCCAATGGTCGAACACCGGCAAGGCTACGCCTCGATGTCGAACCCTATGAAACGGTTCGAGGAAAAGGTTGCTCAGAACAAGATCCGCCATGGCGGCAACCCGGTGTTGGGTTGGCAGGTCGGTAATGTCCACCGCGACGAGGACGCCGCCGAGAATGTGAAGCCGAACAAAAAGAAATCTACTGGCCGCATCGATGCGGCGGTGGCAGCGATCATGGCGCTTGGGCGCGCAGAGGTCGGTGAAGAGAAACGCAAAGCGCGCGAGGTTGAGGTTGTATGAAGTTTCTGGGGTTGGAAATTAGCCGCGCCGGGGCAACTGAAGCTGGACAGGTGCGCGTAGAGCCCCCGGTTATGGCGGCAGCGGTTGAAGCTGGCGTGTCTGGCATCGCCGCTCCGAAACCGTGGCTCACAGAAATCGGTTGGGGTGGTCCATCGCTCTCCGCCAAACTGCCGCGTGTGGCACCGCAGCGCGCAGAGCAGCACGGTACGGTTTTTGCCTGTTGCAACAATATCGCCGGGGATCTTGCAAAGGTGCCGTTGAAGCTGTGGCAGCGTCAGGCGGATGGCCAAGAGGTGCGGGTGCGTGATCATCCAGCAAACTACTTGCTGAATGTCGAAGCCTCTCCGGGGGTGCCTGCTAAAATCATGCGCTTTGCGTTGGTCTATGCCTGGGCGTTGCGTGGGAATGGGTTTGCCTTTGGCCCGCGTGATGGCGGCGGGGAATTGGAAATGATCGAACTTGTCGATCAGGACGCCTGCACTCCGCTGAAAGCTGGCCGAGATCGGTTTTATGATTTCACCGATGGCGCTGGCATTGCCCGGCGCGTTGCCAGCCGTTCCATGGTGCATCTGCGCTATATGGCACTTGATGGCTGGACTGGTCGGTCCCCGTTGCAGGTCGCGGCGGAGACCGTGGGGCTTGCTTTTGCCGGTCAGGAATCGGCAGCGCGCTCCGTCTCTGGCGCTCATTCCAAGGCCTACATGAAGCTGGGCGAGAGCTATGAAGACGACCAGACGCGGACGCGAAACGCGCGCCGTATCAAAGAGACCCTGCTGAATAGCAATTCAGATGGTATTCCAGTTCTTGGGCCAGATGAGGACATCAAGAGCCTTGATCTGACTGCTGCCGATCAAGAGCTGCTCGCCAGTCGAAAGTTTGACCGGGAGCAATTGGCCGCAATCTATCGGATGCCACCCTCCAAGCTGCAAATGCTGGAATACGGCGTGAAGGCCAATGGTGAGCAGCAGGCCATCGACTATCTGACGGATTGCTTGTTCCACTGGTCCGGTCTGGCAGAACAGACAATGGCAATGGCAGTGCTGACGCGCCGTGAGCGCGAGGCTGATTTCTTTCTGCGTCATGATTTCGATGCCCTTCTGCAGCCGACGGTGAAGGAACGGAACGAGGCGATGAACAAAGCCATTGGTGGGCCGTTCATGACGCCGAACGAAGGGCGCAGAAAAATCGGCCTGGAGCCAGTCGACGGCGGTGAACGGTTAAACCCTGCACCGAACATGACGCGCGATGACAGCGCCGGAAAATCTGACAGTAAGGGGAATGAGAAATGACGCGAACCACTATTGGTGCGCTGGTTGGTGGAACGGATCTGGCCCTGCACGAGGCTGGGCTGCCACTGCTGAACATGGAGATCCCTGCGACGGAGGCCTCTTTCGCTTTCGATGCGCTGAGCGATGCGGGGGTAAACTTTGAGCGCGGTCAGCGGTTTGCTGTGCATCAGCGTGTGGCCTATGTGCCGGTGCGCGGCCTGTTGACGCCAAATTCTGCCGTGCTGGAGCGGTATCTTGGTTGGTCCACCTATCACGGCATCGCAGAAACAATGGCCACCTTGTCGGCAAGCGATGAGGTGGAAGCGGTTGTACTCTTCTTCGACACTCCGGGCGGGGCTGTGATGGGCATTCAATCTGCGGTGGCCGCTATTCAGTCCTGCGCGGCGGCGAAACCAATGCATGCTTTGGTGCATCCTTTAGCGGCGTCAGCGGGCTATTGGCTTGCCAGCCAGTGTCAGGATCTGAGCGCCAGCCCTGGCAGTTGGGTAGGATCGGTCGGAACGATGCTGACGGCCTATCAGCCAGTGCAGCCCGGAGAGACTGGCAACCAGATCTATATTCTGACCTCGGAGCATGCCGGGGCAAAACGCCCCGACCTTTCCACCGAAGAGGGAAAGGCAATTTCGATGGTCCGGCTTAACGCGATGGAGGCGGAGTTTCTGAGCGCTGTGGCGCAGGGGCGTGGCATTACCGTTGACGATGTGCCGGGGCGTATGAGCCGCACCGATGATGACAAGATGGGCGGTGACGTGTTTTGGGATGAGGATGCAGTTTCTCGAGGTCTGGTTGATCAGATCGAAACTGTAGCCTCATTCATGTCGCGCGTCGCCGGTCTTTACGCGCCAAAAAAGCAGACCCGGTCGCGGGCGTATCACGCCAAAGCCGCAGCCGCTAAGGCTTCGGCCTCTCTCTAACAATTTCAATCATTCTCATCTGCGCTGATCTGTGAGGATCGGCGTTCCCCTCGCGCGAATGCGGCGAGGCCAATTGGGCTGCGCGCGTGCAGCCCTCCATGTGAAAAGGAGAAAGAAACATGGATATCAACGATCTGCGCCGCATGCTGAAAGCATCGGCGGATGACATGGAAGTCAAAGCCAAGGCGATTGAAGATTTGGAGGCCGCTGAGGACACGGATGATCAAGCGCTCGCAGCGGCTGTCGCTGCATTTGAGGCCGCTGAAAGCGAGTTCAAGTCATTGCAGGTCAAGGTGACACGGGCTGAATCCGTCGAGCGGGCAAAAGCTGCCACTGCGACATCTGAAATCGACACGCCTCCAGCGGCTCCGGTCGCGGTGGCAACGCCCAAAGACCCGGAACATGAGGGGATTGAGGTCGGGTTCATGGCTCATGCTCTGATCAATGCGCGTGGCGATCGGGACCGTGCGGCTGCGCGGCTTGAGCAAGAGGGTCATTCAGCGATTTCGGCGGCGCTGTCTGGTGCAACAGAGAGTGCCGGTGGCGTCACGCTGCCCCGTCCGCAGGCTCAACAGGTGATCGGCCTCTTGCGTCCGCGCGTGACGGTGCGGGCCTCGGGTGCGCGCATCCATGATATGCCTGCTGGTGAGCTGCGAAACGCGCGCCAGGCAACTCCGGCCTCGGCGGCCTACGGTGCGGAGAATGCAGCGATTGTCGAGAGCGAGCCGACCTTCGACAAAGTGGAAGAAAAGTTCCGCAAGCTCACGTCTTTGGTTCCCATCGGCAATTCGCTGTTGCGTCATTCCAGCGCTTCCATTGCGATCTTGGTTCGCGACAGCATCATTCTCGAAATGGGGCTGAAAAACGATCTGGCCTTCTTGCGTTTTGATGGCACCGGGAACCTGCCGAAAGGTTTGCGCCAGTGGGCGTTGGCCGATCATTGGCAGGCTGCGGTCGCGGGCAACGATCCTGCGGTGGTTGAGGCTGCTATTCGCCGGATCAAGAGCAAGGTCGAAGATGCAAATGTCGCGATGGCCGCGCCCGGTTGGATCATGCGCGCCTCGGCCAAGAACTTCCTCGCAAGCCTGCGTTGGCCCAATGGCTTCAAGGTGTTCCCGTCCATCGATGACAGCGGCACGCTGCATGGCTATCCGATCCGCACCACCTCGCAGATTCCCGACAACTTGGGCGCTGGTGGCGATGAAACCGAGATCTACTTCGCAGACTTTGCGGAAATCATGATCGGTGACGCGATGCAGATCTCGTTTGGGTCCAGCACCGAAGCCGCCTTTGTGAACCAAGCCGGTGACACGGTGTCTGCCTTCCAGAACGATCTGACCCTCATGCGGGCCATTGCAGAGCACGACATGGCCCCGATGCACGACGAGGCCATTGCAGGCCTCAACGGCGTCGGCTGGTCTCTCTGATCGCCACATTCGTGATGTGACCTCGGCGGCAAACGCCGGGGTTTAACCCTCCCGACAAGACAAGGATTGCTGAAATGGAAAAAGTAATTGTTGAGTTTCTGAAAACACATGGCCGCTACGTCAAAGGTGATGTCGCAGGCTTTACGGCTGAGACCGTCGCCGCGTGGCCCAAGGGTGTGTGCAAACCCTATGACCCAAATGCCAAAGTGGAAACTGTTGCACTGAGCGTCGACACGTCCGCAGCGCAGAAGATGATCGAGCATGCCCGGGCAGAGATTGAGGCAAAGGGCGGCGAGCTCGACACCCGCGAGGCGGACTTGAAGGCGCGCGAAGATGCACTTGCGCAACGTGAGGCAGAGCTTGCAGCCAGCGTGTCGACGGAACCGACAGCCGAAAACACCGATACGGTCAAATCGCCTTCTGGTGAGCCGCCGAAACAAGGCGCGAAGAAGTAAGGCGGGCGAGTGATGCGGGTGATCGAACAGGGAGAGATCCCGATGGGTGTGACCTTGGAAGACTTTAAGCGTTCCGTTCACATCGCAGCTGAGGATCTTGATGACGACGCTGCTTTGGGGCTCGTACTTGGGGCCGCTGAAGCGACCGTCGCCACGGCCACAGGTCGCCCGCTGACCTCGCGTGCTGTCGAGTTCATCGTGACTCGTGGCGGTTGGTCGCGATGGTGGTTCCCAGTCTTGCCGGTCACGACTTTAACCGGCCTCGCCATCAGTGATGGGGCTGGCGGTTGGATTGATCAGCCATTGACGGGAGCATGGGTTCAGCAGGCGTATGATGAGCCTCAGCTTGTGATTGGGGCGAGTTGGGCTGGGCATGCTGTCACAGGTGATCTGTTGCGGGTGCAGGCCTCAGTGGGTGGCGCGGATGCTTCGACACTGGCGCGCTGTCGTCAGGCCATCTTTCTGCTGGCGAAAGAGTGGTTTGAGGCGGGCATTGCTGTGGATGGTGAACAACCGCAGCACCTATCCTTTGGGGTGCGACTGCTGATGAAACAGGCGCGCTATCGCCGCCCCTGTGTGGTGGCCTGATGGGGCGGCAACTTGATCGGCGGGTGACCATTCTTACGCGCGTTGCGGAGAAGTCTGCCACGGGAAACATGCGCAAAACTGGCGAGGTTGCATTGATGTCCGTCGCGGCGAGTTATGAGCCGCTCAAAGATGATGAGCGTTGGCGCGCTGGCGTGGTCGAGCAAAAGGCGGAGGCGCGGTTCATGCTACGATACTCGAAACGCGCGGCGGCAATAACGGGCGAACATTTTTTGCGGTTCAATGGTGCCGATTGGGAAATCACCGGCACCAAGGTAATCGGGCGGCGGCAATGGATCGAGATCACCGCCTGGCAGATACGGGAGATATCTTGATGGCTGTCAAAATGCGCATTGAGGGCGCGGGCGATATTGAGCGCGCGCTGGCAGCACTGCCGCGCGGCACCGCCAAGGGGGTGATGCGGCGCGCCATGAAGAAGAGCCTCAAACCTGTGGCGCAGATGGCAGAAGGGGCGTCGCCCCTTGCCATTGCGGTGACCGCCAAGCTGACCGCCCGCCAGGCGCGTGAGGCGCGCGGAGATCGAGGCCGCAGCAAGGTGGTGCTTTATGTGGGGCCGGTTCAGCCGGATGGCGCAGATGCTCCGCATGCGCATCTTTATGAGTTTGGCACCGGCCCCCGCGTGCAAAGCTCCACGGGACGCGCCACCGGGTCGATGCCCGCGCGGCCTTTCCTGCGTCCTGCTTGGGATGCCAGCCAAGCCACAATGCTGGCGACACTCAAACGCGAGGTTTGGGCGGAAATTGAAAAGAGCCTGGAACGCGCCCGGCGCAAGGCGGCACGCACATGAGTATGGAAGAAGATCTCTATGCTCTGTTGGAACCTCTGGCCCCGGCGGTGATTTGGGGAAGCTTTGATGATGTCGCAGAGTTTCCACGCATCACGATGCAGCGCATATCCACGGTCACAGATTATTCCTTAAAAGCCCGTGCTGATCTGGAACGAGCGCGTGTTCAAGTGACGGTTTATGGCCATGATCTAGATGAGATACTCGCGCTTGGCCGTAAGATCTCAACCACGTTGACGCGCTATCGCGGCGGATCGGTGATCCGCATCAAAGAGCTGACCCGGCGGGATTCCCATGTGGAGACCGGCGGTGATGTGATCCGGCTGCAAATGCTGGATGTGCAGGTGCGCTACCGCGCCTGATGTGGCCGGGCAACCGGCGCTTTCCACCACTTTATGAAAGGACGAGCCATGGCAGAGAATGTCATCGCAGGCGATCTGGCGGATATTGAATGGTCCCCGGATGGAGAAGAGGCGACATTTGTCGTCATCAAGGGCTGTAAAACCGTGGGCATCCCCGAGGAAAACCCGGAATACCGGGACCGCACCTCGCTCGATAGCCCCGGTCGGTCGCGCGAATGGGGCGTGGGTCTCACTGATACCAGCGAGCTCACGCTGAGCTGCTTTTATTCCTCTGAACTTTACGAGCAGGCGGCGGCCTATAAGGCGGCCGGCAAGCCCGTGTTCTTCCGGGTGAAGCTGCCCGCGATGGAGGGTCAGGTCACCACGGGGGATGTCTTTGCCTACAAAGCCTTCGTGAACCCTTCGGTTCCGGCGGTCGACCATGAGGGCGATCTGATGACCGATCTCAAACTGCGCCCCACCGGGCTCATCAGCTGGACCAAAGGGAGCTAAGGGATGATTGCTGCAGCAACACTGAAGCAGGGCAAGAGCACCCATAAACTGCGCTTCACCACCGGCGCGCTGATGCGCTTTGAAGAAGACAATAACGGCACCGCCTTTGATGTGCTCCTGGATGATCTGATCCAGGGCAAGGGCGGTGTGCGCCTGCTGGTCTCGGCATTGGCGGCGGGGCTGGAGGATGGTGCAGGCGTCAGCCGCGAAGAGGCGATTGCGCTGGTCGATGCGGCGGGTGGTGCGCGGCAGGTGGTGCCCTTTGTGGGGGATGCCATCGCCAAAGCCTTCCCCCCACCCAAGGGTGATGCACCCGGCACCGGTGATAGGGAGGCGACAGCGGGAAAGGCCCGCCCCCCGGCGGGGGCGTAGACTGGAGCGCGCTTTATGCGTCGTGGTGTGAGCTGGGCTTGCACCACGCCAGCTTTGAGGGCGTTACCTTCAAGGAATACGACCTCATCACCCGGGCGCGGATCCGGGCCAAGGATGCTCAGGTGGAAGCGCGCCGGGTGCTCAATCAAGAGCTGGGCGTGCTGGTGAGCCACGCCTTCCACAATCCCAAAAAGATGCCGGATTTTACCAAAGCCTCGGCCCAGAAGGGCCAAGGCAGCCGCGATCCTGCGCAAGAGCTGGCCGCTTTGCGCGCAGGCCTGATGAATATGCACTTCCAAAGCAAGAAAGGGCCTTAGATGTCCGCAGTTATTGGCGCGCTGCGCGGCGTGCTCTCGATGGATTCCGCAGCCTTTGAGACGGGCGCAAAGCGGGCCAAGGCCACCATGGGCACGGTGGAGCGGCGCATGGTGCGCCTGGCGGGGCATATGGAGCGCGCCGGGCGTCGCATGGCGCTTGGCTTGACGGTGCCGATGGCCGGGGCGGCAGCGGTGGCCATCCGCTCCAGCCTGCAGATCGTCGATGCGCAAGCCAAGATGGCGCAATCGCTGGGCACCACGGTGGCCTCGATGCAGGTTCTGGAGCGCGCCGCAGATCTCTCTGGGGTCTCCATGGGCGAGATGCAGCAGGCCACATTGCAGCTCACCAAACGTCTGAGCCAGGCGGCGGGCGGCAGTGGGGCTGCGGCCAAAGCACTGGGGCGGCTTAAACTCAGTGCTGCACAGCTACAGGCGCTGCCGCTCGATCAGCGCCTGTCAAAGATCCAGTCGGCATTGGCGGAGTATGTGCCAGAGGCCGAACGTGCGGCGGTGGCCTCGGATCTCTTTGGCAGCCGGGCGGGGTTGATCTTCACCCGCGTTGATGGGGCCGCCCTGCGCACCGCTGCGCAGGATGTGAGCCGCTTTGGTGTGGCAATCTCTGAGGTGGATGCGGATCAGATCGAGCTCACCAATGATGCGCTGTCGCGCATGAGCCTTGCCGGGCGGGGTCTCGCCAATCAGGTGACCGTGGCGCTGGCCCCGGCGTTGCAATCGCTGAGTGACCGCGCGGCGGATCTGGCGAGCTGGTTCAATGGGCTGTCCGATGGCACCAAACGCATCATTGCCACCACCGGCTTGATTGCCGGAGCGGTGGGCCCGGCAGCGCTGGCGCTGGGGTTGATGCTGAAGATCTCGGCGCCGCTGGCGGTGGCGATGGGGGCTGTGGTCTCCACGGTGGCCCTGGCCCCGCTGCGCTTTGCGGCGGCGGCCAAATCGGCCATTGCGCTGGAAATCGCCCTTGGGGCCACCTCGACCAAAGCGGCGGTGGCCAGCCTTGCAATAAAAGGCCTGCAGCGCGGGTTGCTGCTGTTGCGCGGCGCGGTGATTGCCACCGGCATTGGCGCGCTGGTGGTGGGGGCTGGCTATCTGGCGATGAAGTTCCACCAGCTGGTGGTGGCCACCGGCGGCTGGGGGGCGGCGCTCAGAGCGCTTGGCACTCTGGCGGTGGGCGTCTGGGAGGGCATCAAGACCAGCGCGGCGGCGATTAAACCCTCGCTGGCTGCAATCTGGTCGCAGGTACAGGCGGGCTTTACCCGCATGCTGCAGGATCTCTCACTGCATTGGGGCAACTTCTTATGGACGCTCTCGCAAGGCATGCGGGGTCTCCCCGGATTGTCCGAGGTGCAGCAGAGTTTGCGCAATGCCTCAGATCAGGCCATCGACAAGGTGATGGAACTGGATCTTGCGGCCAGCTCCCTTGAGGGGCGCGTGATCCGGTTGCGCAAAGAGGCTGCAGGCCAGCTCACGGCGGGGTTTGAGAAAGCCGGGGCGGCCATGCGCACTCTCTCCGGCCAGATGACCAGCGCCAATGACGCCATTGAGGCGGGCGATGACAGCGCAGATGCGCTGGCCAATACGCTGAACACTTTGGATGATACGCTGGATGACGGATCCGGCGGCGGTGTGGCGGGCAGCCTGCAGACCACCACCGAGGCGGCGGGGGATCTGAGTTCTGAGCTGGAGGGGCCGCTCTCAACGGCAGTGGATGGCGTGGCGCGCTCCTTTGGCGATTGGATCGCCGATGGTCTGCGCGACTTCCGCTCCATGTGGGATGGGATCAAACAGGCCGCCAAGCGCGGGCTGGCGGATCTGGCCGCAAGCTTTGCCAAAAACCAGATCCGCATTGCGCTGGGGCTGTCGCTCACAGGGGCCGGATCGGCCGCGCAGGCAGCGGGCGGCTTGCTGGGGGGTGGCCTCTTTGGGGGTGGCGCTGGCGGTGGCGGCGGTCTTCTGTCGGGGCTTCTGGGCAAAGGTCTGGGCGGGCTCTTTGGCGGCGGGGGGGCCTTGGGTGGCATAGCCTCGGGTCTGGGCGGGGTGTTCTCCGGTGGCGGGCTTGGCTCGAGTTTTGCCAATCTCGGTGGGTTGCTCTCCGGATCCGTGGGCGGCTTTGGCGCGCTTGGGGCCGCCCTGCCTGCGGTGGGCATTGTGCTGGGCGGTGTGGCGCTTCTCAAAAAGGCCTTTGGCCGCAAATACAAACATTCCGGCATCCGGGGCTCTTTTGGGGCCACGGGCTTTGAGGGCAGCGCCTTTGACTTTTACAAAGGCGGCTGGTTCCGCAGCAACAAGACCAAGTATCGCGGTCTGGATCCGGAGCTGGACCGCGCCCTCGATCTGCAGTTTGGCTCCCTGCGCGATCACCTCGAGGACATGGGCGGCTCTCTCGGTCTTTCCATTGAGGCGCTGAAAGACTTCCGTGGGGCCAGCTTTGAGATCATCACCAATGGCAAAAGCCAGGAGGACATCCAGCGCGAGCTCGCCGCCCATATGGAGAATGCCAGCGATCAGATGGCTGAGCTTCTGTTGGGCACGGAGGAATTTGCCAAGATCGGCGAGAGCGCCACACAAACCCTCTCGCGCCTCTCGGGCAGTCTGACCCGCGTCAATGACGCCATGGATCTGTTGGGCCGGACTGAGTTTGATGTCTCGCTTGAGGGGGCCGATCTGGCCTCTGATCTTCTTGAGGCCTTTGGCGGCTCTGATGCCTTCTCGGTGGCGATCTCCAGCTATTTTAGCGGCTTTTACACCGAGGCGGAGCGCAGCGAGGTCTTGATGCGCCGCCTGCAGGAAGAGTTTGAGGCGCTCGGCATTGTCATGCCCAGCTCGCGCGATGGCTTCCGCGCCCTAGTGGAAAGTCTCGATCTGACCACGGAGGGCGGCCAGGCGCTTTATGCGGATCTGCTGCGCCTGTCGGGGGCGCTTGGCGATGTGCTGCCCAAGGTCGGGGCCTTCACCGCAGAGCTGGCGGGGCTGGCGCAAGAGATCGGCGGCGAGATTGGGGTGCAGATCGAGGCCGCACAGCAGATGGTGACCGAAGCGCGCGATGCGGCACAGGCCTGGCGGCGCACCGCAGAAAGCCTGCGCGGCTTTGTTGCGGATCTGGTCAACACCGAACTCACGGCGGCCAGCGGTGGACAAACCGAGGCGATCTTGCGCGCGCGGATGGATGCGGCCTTTGCCAAGGTGCAGGCGGGGGATATGGCGGCGGCGGCAGACCTGCCGGAGCTGGCCCGCGCCTTCCTGCGCCGGGCGCGCGAGACGGCCAGCACGGAGCTTGATTATCGCCGCATTGCCGCCGAGGTGCAGGGTCGCCTCGCTTTTGCGGCGGGGATTGCCGAGCTGGAAGCGGGCAATGATGAGGTGCTCGCGGGTCTTTATGAGCAGCAGATCGAGCTCCTCACATCGCTGGGCACCTTCTTGCAGTTGGAAAGCCTCACCGGTGATCAGGTGGCTGAGCTGAGCGAAGGCGTGCAAGAGCTGGCGCAGGATTGGGATGGCACGGTGGCCGCCTTTGAGAGCTCGCTTGCCGCGCTGCAGGACGCCATCGAGAGCGCCGAGGCCTTCAGCTATGAGGATCTGGTGGGCGCGCTTGATGTGGCGGTGACACTGGATGACAGCGCCCCGGACTGGCTGCGCACCTTGGTCGAACAGGCCGACACCGGCATACGCACCACATTGGACTTTATCATTCGTCGGGATGATCTGACCGCAGCGGATCGCTGGATTGCCACCCATGCGCTCTCACAGCATGTGGCAACGCTGGATCTGGTGCTGGGATCGGATCTGGATGAGGCCACCCGCACGCTGGCGCTGACCACGGCGGCGGATCTGCGGCGCAGCCTGCGTCTGGATCTGGCGCAGGATCTTGACCCAGAGACCCGCGCCCTGGTGCTGACCAAATCCGCCAATCTGTCGCGCCGCATCAATGTGGCGCTTACCGGCGAAGGGGCGGATACGGTGGCGCAGCTCACTGAGATTGCCAATCTCATCGGCAATGGCGAAGGCAGCGGGCGGCTCACCTTTGGTGGCGGCGTAGTGCTGGAGGCAGATGATGTCTTTGCTGATCTTGTGGACAGCACCGGCGCGCTGGTGGAGCCGATGGAGCGGCTGCGGGGCATGCTGGCGGAGCTGCGCGATGCGGTGGATGCGGATCGCGTAGCACGAGAGGCCGAGCAGCAGCTCGCCAAATTGCAGGCCCAAGGGCGTGGTTTGGCTCTGGGGCTGGAGGATCGCAGCGAGGCCTCGGGCCTTATTGCTCAGATCGCCGCACTTGAGCAGCGCACCGGCGTCTCGCTGCGCCGCAGTGGCAACCGCGATGCAGAGCTGCATGTGGATCCCGAGACCGGTCGCATTCAATATGATGCGGATTGGGTCTCTTATGGATCGGGCGCGGATCTGGCCGGTTGGAAAAAAGCCTTCTGGGCCGATGGCGGGCTGGAGGATCAGATCGCCGCCTATAACAAGCGCCATGCCAAAAGCAGCAAGGCGCTGGAACAGCTTCGCGCCCAGGTGCGCGAGTTGGGCGGCATTCCGGCCTTTGCCCGGGGCGGCGCGCATCGGGGTGGTGCGCGCATTGTCGGCGAGCGCGGCTGGGAGATCGAGACCACCGGCCCCTCGCGCATTCACAGCCACGCCGAGTCTGTGGCCATGCTGGACAATCGCCCGCTGACCAAGGGGGTGGAAGAGTTGACCCGCCATGTGGTGGCGCAGGGTCAGGTGGTGCGCATGTTGGTGGATCGCATCGCCACCCATCTGGATGGGTGGGATGAGGTGGGGCTGCCGGGGGAGCGGAGCTGATGGACTTCAATATCCTCTCTCCCATGCAAGTCACCGAGGTGGAGCTGGTGGCATCCAATGTCCCAGAGGACGATCACCCGGAATGGCAAGCCGAGACCGTCTATGCGGCGGGCGCGCGGGTGATCTCCACGCAGACCCATCGGATCTATGAGAGCCTCATCGATGACAACAGCGGGCAGGATCCGCGCATAGACGATGGCAGCGCCTGGCTTGAGCTCAGTGTCACCAACCGCTGGCGCGCCTTTGATCAGAACCGCTCCAACCCGGCGCGGCAGGCCAATGAGATCACCTATTCCATTGTGCCCTCGCAGGATTGCGATGCGATTGCGCTCTTTGGCCTTACAGCGGGCAGCCTGCGCATCGAGGTCTGGGATGGGGCGCTGCGGATCTATGATCAGCGCTTTGAGATGGCCGACACCGGCCATGTGGTCAGCGCCTATACCTGGTTCTTTGGCGGTGTGGTCTATGCCCGCCAGAAGGTGGTCAACGGCTTTCCGGGGTATCTCGGGCACCGCATCGACATCACCATCGATGCCAATGGGGCCATGGCCGAGGTGGGTCATATTGTGCTGGGGCGCAACAACCTTTTGGGGCGGGTGTTGAACCTGCCCAGTGTTCGCTTCGTCAGTCACAGCCGCAAAGGCTATGACGACTTTGGCAATGAGATCCTGGTGAAGCGCGGCTCCACCCGCAAGGTGGATCTGTCGCTGCTGGTACCCACCCACCAGGCGCAGCGGGTCATGGATATCGTGGCCGAGGTCGATGGGTTGGCGACCGCGTTTTATCTCTCTGGCGACGGGCCGGGCTACGGCATCGAGGGGCTTGGGTTTGTGGATGATCACAGCCAGCCCATCGATGTGGCGGGCGAGTCTGTCTTTCCTCTCATCCTGAAAACTCTGAAATAGGAGAATGCCCCTATGAGCATTCCAAGCTTCTCGGCCTTTCCCGAGATCCCCCAGCGCAGCACGCCGGAGGCTGATTTTGACGCCAAGATGTATGCGCTGTTCCAGCACTTCGCGACCACCCACCGCCAGGAGCTCTTGGCGTTTATCCAGTTCTTGGAAAACAACGTCACCGCCATTGAGGGGGCGATCAATGGCGTCACCATCGGCCTGACCCATCCGGCGGCCGCCAAGTTCACATCGCTTGCCGCAGACAGCATCAGCGGTGCGGCGGTGCAGGCAAGTGTCATGGATACTGACCCCGGCAAGCTGACCACGGTTGGGGCATTTGGCTGGGGCGGTGGTGCGCCAGAAGCTTCCGACGCTTCGATCACGGATATGAACGACCTTACAACAGCAGGTGTATGGACCATCTCAGGCACGGTTGCCAACAAGCCGGATGGGACAACCGGCAATGCCGGTGTCTGCCTTGTCTTAAAAAGAAAGTTTTCTGCGGGACCCTCAGTGACACAATTGCTGTCCTATGGTTCCGACGTTCCTGCCTTATGGGTTCGGGTTGCAACTGGTGCACCCGAAGTCTGGTCAGACTGGCATGAGGTCGTGGCGCTCGATGAAAGCGGGAGAACTCCGCAGAACATCGAGATCAGAAACAGCGGCCCATTCATAGCCATCACGGACGTTGACACAGGGGTCAAACACAACCTGAGCGGCAACAGCACCGCCGGGCATTTGTACGTCAAAGTAGATCCGGCATCGAACGCACTGGATCCGAAGCTGTTGTTAGAGCTGCAGGGTGCGCGCCCCCTAGAGATTGGTAAAGATGACATAAAGTTTAACGTGCCGATTGGTAGTTACCTTGGCATTGGTCAGGCGGCCACTTCGCCGGTGAACGCTCTACACATTCGAGGATCAAGCGCCAACGATAGCCGGATGAGATTGCAGCGTGATGACATTATTGGCTCTGTTGGAATTGTGTCATATGACTTGTTGCTGGAGGGTAGAGGCTCCACGGGTACTGACGGCGGGGTAAGTTTCTATACCGGGGGAACGCAGGCGGCTCGCATAACACCTGATGGCACGTTTCGACCGGGTTCTGACGGTGTACAAAACTGTGGTTTCCCCTCGTATCGGTGGGATGTTTTCTACGGCGCAACAGGTTCAATCAACACATCTGACGCGCGCAGCAAGCAAGACATTCAAGACTTGGACGAAGCCGAACGCCGCGTGGCGCTGGCGGCTAAGCGCCTCCTGAAAAAATATCGTCTGCGAGATGCCGTAGCGAAGAAGGGCGACGCTGCCCGCTGGCACTTTGGTGTCATTGCGCAAGAGCTTGCAGCCGCCTTTGAAGACGAGGGTTTGGACCCTTGGCGATATGGCGTTCTGTGCTGGGATGAATGGTGGTCTGCCGAGGTGGAGATCCCAGCCGAGACAGCCCCCATTATGCGCGAGGTGGTTGAGCGCATTGTCCAGACATATCCTGTTTTGAATGACGCCGGGGAGCCGACCGGCGAGACGCGCGAAAAGGTGGAAGAGGTGCGAAAGAAGGTCGACACAGGCGAGGTTAAGATCGTCGAACCGGCCCGCACAGAACTGAAAACCTTCGCCAGCGCCGAGGAAGCCCCAGAGGGGGCCGAGTACCACGACCGGCAAGGTGTGCGCTATGATGAGCTGTTCGCCTTTATTCTCGCTGCACTCTGAGGACGACACATGGCAATGATTGAAAGTAGCGATCGTGGGATCACCCTAACCAAGGGGTTGGCGTGGGTCATGGTCGTCGGTCTGCTAGGCGCAGGGGTGAAGTTTGGCACACAGATGGCAGAATTGCGCGGTGAGACCGCTGCCCTTTCCCAAACGATCAACGGGCTGCGAGTGGATCTGACAGCTTCAGAGGCCCGCCAAGTTGCGCTGGCCTCGCGGGTCCGCGCCAATGAGACCGCCCTCGCTCGTCAGGATGAGCGCCTGTCGCTGATCCTCTCTACCCTGAACAAGATCGACACTCGGCTAGAGCGCATGGAGCGCCTGCCGATCCGCTGATCCCCTCGAAATTTGAACGAAACCCTAAGCCCGCCTGCGGGCCTTTTCCTGTTGGAGGAATAACTATGCCTGACAAAAAATTGCTTGACGAAAAATGGCGCTGGCTCGCCTCGAGTTCTTACACGGCGCTGGCCTTTTATGCACTCGCCGCGATCACATTGGCCCCGGATCTGATCTATCTGGCCACCGGAATTGATACCAATCCCCGCGTCTGGTCGTTCCTGCAGCTTTGGACCATTTTTCTGGGCATCATCGGCAGGCTCATTTTGCAACCGCGTGAAGGCGCATTGCGTCGTCGCATCATTCTCGCTGCCGTGCTGCTCGGGACTATCATCGTCGCAGCGCAGGCCATGGCCCAAACCACAGCGCGCCAGACGATGCAGGTGCTTGTTCCCCATGTGATCAAGTGGGAAGGCGCGCACCGCTGCAAGGATGCGCCGCTGATGCATTGCGCGTATCTCGATATCGTGGGCGTGCCGACAGCGTGTTTCGGGGAAACCCAAGGCATCAAGCTCGGTGACCGCTTCACTGATCGGCAATGCCGCAAGATGCTTGATCGTCGCTTGTCTGATGACTACCGCGCGGGCCTGCATCGGTACTTCACGCCTGTCACCATTTCGACCCGTCTGACGCCGGAACGGGACGCCGCCTATGTATCGCTTGCCTACAACGTCGGAATCCGTGGGGCAGGGCGATCGACCGCCACCCGGCGTTTGAATGCGGGTGATATCGCGGGTGGGTGCCAAGCGCTGACCTGGTGGAACAAAGCCGGGGGCAGAATGGTGCGCGGCCTCGTGCGCCGCCGGTCAGCGGAATACACGCTCTGCATGGAGGGCGCGGCATGATCTGTGCATTGATCACGTTTGCGCTCGCCCAGCTTGCGGACATCGTCTCCACCACCAAGGCCCTGAAATCCGGCGGCACCCGTGAGGCAAACCCCGTGGTGCGCTGGATGATGGATCGGTTTGGCCGAGGCTGGATTGTCGTGAAGGTCGTGGTTTCAGGTGGAGCGGCGTTTCTGCTCTGGAAAACCGGTTTTGAATTCGGGATCTGGGCCATGGCAGCGCTTACCGCTTGGGTCGCCTATCGCAACATGCGGTTTGTCAAATGAACCGGTTCGTGATCTCTGCTGCAATCGCTCTCGCCTTGGTCACTGGCAGTTTGGTGATTGGGTATCACCGGGGCGCTGCTGACTGCCGCGCCGACCATCAACAAGAAGAACTGCGTCAGATCGAGGCGGGCCGCAAACTTGACGCAGCCCGGATCGCAGTCGAGCGCGCGCGGTACACCCTATCCCGACAACTAGAGGAGAAAGCCTATGCGGACCCAGTTAGCGTGCCTCAGTGCTTTGGTCTTAAGCGGGTGCTTCGGCTCAACAGCCTTCGTTGAAAGCGCGGATTCCTGCGCGCGCCCAGTGCTTATTCCAGAGCGTTGGCTTTCTGACCAAGAGGTTGAGATCCTCTGGTCACGCGACCGCCGCGAGCTGCTGAACTGTGGTGGGAAGGTAGAGGTGCTTTCTGGGCGAGACCAACTATGAGCAAGGATCCATGCTGCGGTTACTCGCCCAGTTCAGTATGATCTTGAGTGCTAGCTTGATCCTGCTTGTTCTTTCGTTGCACCATCCAATCATACTCGCTGCCCCATCCTAAGAGCGCATTCACGGGGCGGCCCGGCAATCCGCACGACCGACAAACACTGCATCTAGCCTTACGGAAGATAGAATGGTGGTCGTCGTGAAGTTCCGTCTCGATCTTTCCATTCCGACCGCATTCGCACCAGATGTGGAGATAAAGAGGCATTGTTCCCTCCTCTGGAGAATGGAACATAAATAGAACGATTGCAGATTCCGATCAATAGATTGAGAGCGGCAGCCGTATGCGGGCCATGCTCCTATTTAGATTTAAGTCCCACTCACGACTGCAGGCAGCCCAGCAACGAACGGTGCAAGTCCGCTTGGACTAAATCTAATTAGATTCGGCAAGTTATCAGCGAGCAGCGGGTGGCTTTTGTTATCATCGTACCAACGACGAACTGCAGCATCCATGCCATTAACAAACATGCGTAAGTCGATCATCCACGCAGTCTTTTCCCCTACTTCAATTGAAAACGCATGTAGGCTCGACTTACTTTCTGGCACGGTAATTATTACATGCGTTGCATCTAAGTGAGCATGTCCACGCAGATCCCCCCTATGAACAAGTCCACCACGCAATCTGTATATGTCTTGCCCAGATGCACTCACCTCATTAGGTTTCGCGTATGTGTCAATAAATTTTATGTAGTGATGAGCTTTGACGAAAGTTTCCTTCGGCAACGTCAATCCACTGCAAATCTCAGGCAAGGTCAACCCCACCAAAAGGCACGGATAATAAAGCTTTGCTTCATACGCGTTGTGCATATCTGCGACAACAGTTGAGAGTTCAAAAGGCAAAATCGTCAATGCAAATGCTCCTTTAAGACATCAAACCCTTGAAGGCCCCGGCAAAAACTCCACCAAAAAACTCGCCGACACTTCCCGCCTCTAGTTCCCCAGATTTTGCCACCTCCGCCACGTCTCCTAGAGAAAGTATTTCCTCGCCGACTGAAACCGATTGGGACAATGCGTGGAAACCTTTAGCTGTCAGCACACAACCAACAAATTGAATGCTGCTAGTTTGCTGACTGAACTTCAGAAACTTTTCTCCAGCCAGCCACTGGACGCACGCCGCGAACAGCCGTCGTTCAGAGTTCGTCAACCCGTAATCATTGGACGAAAGAGTTACGGGCATAAACCCATTCTGAGCTAGATCAGAGAGGACCCTCCCAAGCAATTGGGCCTGCGCTTCAAGATCCTCTGTCATCTCGCTTACTTCCTCGCTGAAAACCGCTTCACCTCACGGCATGCCGAATTACCTGAAAAGTTTGGTGTGCTAGTGTTAACCCTTACCAGAAGTCGTTAAGAAATCATCAAGAAATATGCCAGCTCGAATACATATATAAGTATTTGATATATATCAGAAAAATTGATAATCCATTGATGCATGCGACGAAATCAGCTTTGAACTAACACCTGATTTCTACGTATAATCCAACAGCTGTTTACCAATGTTAACCGAAAATATACCAAGTTCAGTTAGGGTGGTGGCGTGAGCTATTGTAAGGTTGCCTAAGATTTAACCTCGCAAGAGAACTCGGCGTTCGCACTTGAACTGTTATTCGTTAGGTAAGCGTTGAACGTGGAGAAGTTCTACTAAAATCAAAATGAGCGGACCGGCTCACCTTCGACAATGTCCGGCCCACTCTTCACCACAAAACTAACTCCAAGAGGGACTAGCTTCATGAAAACCAATCCTAATCCGCCCAGTGGCGGACATGAACGGTATGACAATGAAAACTACACTAAAGTAATCTTTGAGCGAGGCAAGGTTATGATAGTCGCCAGTGGTAAAATTTCCGCCACGATTATGTCTATCGGTATCATACTCATAGTAGCATTCTCTCTCGTAACGCTCCTGAAATAACTGCGTCGCCGAGAATATCTACCGAGATATTGCGCAGATCTCACTTACCTGAAGTAGTAAATCAACAGCCGCGACCTACAGGTTCAGTTCACGGCGTGCTTTCAAATTCTGAGTAGCATCCCAAATGATGTAAATACCAATACCTGCTAGGATGATGAACGGAATCCCAAACAATATTTGGCTCCAACCGGGTTTGCTTCCCCAAACATTCAGTGTCTCATTCTTATAGGCACGGGGGTAGAATATGCCCCTCTTCCTGTGACCAACTAGGCTAACGATGTTGCCTTCATCGATCATCACAGGAGCAGACAGGCTCAATGATACAGGTGTGTTAGCCAGCTTGAAGATCGCAGCGTTTGACTGGTCAGTTGTGTCCATGCCTCTAGACACTCCGTTAGAGTATCGAACATCGCTGACGACTCCTTTAATCAACTCTAGCTGCACAGCAAACCTCATCAATCAAACTTCAGATGCCAAGAGCCCAATTTGGTTTTGTGCCATGTACCACCATGCTTCGCAGGTTCAGTCTCACCAGTGTAAATTGTCGTCTCAATGGGATCATTAAAAGAATCGACAGGGGAAAATTCAGGGCGGCCAACCTCGAAGATTCGCTCATCTTCCTGACCGGAAATCTGTTTACGCTCCGAAATTTCCGTCGATATCCTGTCGATATCAACCAAGTCCGATATCAAGACTCTGCGTCGATTGCTCGCATTGTCCCTCCTCGTCACCACTCGCAAGTTTGAGGGCCTGTTGTCTGACGGATTGTGATTAATATGATCAATATCGAAGTCTCTAGGCACCCACTTCCCTAGAGAGACCGCAGCTATAAAGCGATGAGTGAGAATTGACTTTCCGCCATACTGAAACCACAGATAGTCATACCCCTCTCGGCTTTTACGGCCATTTGGTGTTTCGCCAACAACGTTCCCCATAAGGTAGTCAAATGGAACCTCAGCAATAGCGCTTTCGAGGTCAGGATAGGGAAGCTCATGAGGATGCTCGGCCTTAAACTCTCCGACAAGAACGGACCGCACATATTCCAAGTCCTTCATGTAAAACTCCTACTAAGATGCCTCATTACGTCTCGCAAAACCATGGCGCTGACCGATCTCACCATGGTGTAAGGCGCAACCATATCTTCGCTCCGGCGCATTCCAAGTACAACACACATCCTGAGCCTGAACGCTAGTTCGGTGGATCAGGAGTATCTCGTTTTCATCCTTATCGATCCCAGCCCTGTGCGTTCGGATCAGTGCGTTTATAATCGATTGCATGACATGAGATGGGGCAACATAAGCACATCAAAGCCACTCTCCAAAGTCCGAAAGATCCAACGCGAGCCAGATGTGACATCCCATTGTTGATATATATCATCGTGATCGCGACACGTCCCCTCCTTGTATCATTTACAGTTCGAGAGGTTTCGAATAATACCGGAATTCAAATTGATTTCGGAGAAAAGTATTTGAAGAAGTGTGGGCCAGATCGCAGGCTATGGCTCAGTATAAGGGCGCGAAACCAAGAAAAACGTAATCTTAGACAAGTGCCGCCGCTTCTAAGTGGCTCGCTACAGGACGTGACAATCCATCCGGTACACCGTAGGCGGAGCAACTATCACAACAGTTTAGTGAGCATATGGCAAGGTGGAGCGGAGGAAACTGCGGTTTGCAGACAACCCCCTCGTCCAGCTCCAAAATCTCTGTGTTTCAGAACGAACCGGATAGCCACTACACAGTTCTTTGACCAATTGCGGCGCGGCTTTAGTATCTCGATCAATCGGAGAGAAGGCGGGTTTGTCACACGTAAAAATCCGAACTCTCGTCCTTGGATAGCTGGTTACATCGACTTTGCTTCAATTCAAAGTATTTCTATGTCAGCAGCAGTCGTACTCGCGGCGGACTATGACCGGCTTAGACATTTCCTAAGCGAAGTTCCACCGACCATCAACCTTCGCCGGTGGGATCCAGTTGTTGTCACGAAACTGCATCAGCTGGGCTTCTTTAATATCCTCGGGCATCAACCAGATCCTAATTTGCTGCTGCAGGACGGGGACTTCTTGCTGATGCGTATCCTACGCTCAACTGACTGCGGAAACCTTGGTGACGTTGATGATGCATTGATGGAACTGGGAGCGTTTGTTTCTGAGGATGATGAATCACTAGACGAAAAAGTGACCCATACCTTGTCGATTGTGAGCGAGGTGATGTCGAACGTTACTCAACACGCCTACCGAAATGATGTCGATTTCAGGTACGACCATCTAGACAGCTTCTGGGTCTCTGCAGAGGCAAACCGTTCGGATAGAACACTAAGAATTGTGCTATACGATCAAGGTGCCACGATACCTGTAACTTACCCGAAGATGGCCCGAACGGACAGAGTCATACGCTTTCTCGAGCGGGTTCTCCGGGGATCGCCGAAATTTGACTATGGGGATGATGGGACCTATATCAGAGCTGCACTTAGGTATGGCGGATCGCGAACGGACTTGAGTTATCGTGGGAAGGGTTTTCCACAGATGATCGAACTTTTGGACACACTTGGTGGTGGAGAACTTACCGTATTGAGCCGTGGCGGCTGGTGCGCTCGAGCGAGAAACGGAAAAGTTACTTCTGGGAGCTATCCTTGCTCAATCGGCGGCACCTTGGTTGAGTGGAAAATAGAATTGTAAATTATGGACACGGAAACAATGACCATAGACATCGCTAAGCAGTTCTCGCGGCACCCGGCAGGACGGGTGCCTTCAGACGGCCCCGATAACGGTGAGCGTTTCCGCAATGAGTGTCTTGTGCCCGCCCTACTTGCCGCATTAGATAGCGCGCCAAAGAAGACCGTAGTAGTGGATATTGACGGCTGTAGGTCGTTCGGTTCGTCGTTTCTCGAGGAATCATTCGGGGGGCTGGCGCGGGTGCCAGCGTTCCCATTTCCCGAAGCCTTGAAGATTCTGTCGATCCGCTCCAGCAAGCCTCATCTTCAGATATATAAAGATGCTATCCTCGGCTACTTGGATGACGCCAAGGCGAGAGCCGCAATTTAGAAGTTGGCTAAATGTTTGAGAAGCTTTCTCTAGCACTTTTCGGCGCTCTTGTGGGTTGGCTTCTATCGTGGCACCGGTATCGCGTCGCAGAAAATGCGAACTTAATAAATGATCACATTGCCGACATGGAACGGTTTGCTGAGGCGTTGCGTGTGCACTGGACAACGTCATATAAACACGTAGCCCCCGATGTTCACCGAGCTGACATAGCTAAGATCAAAGCTCAGCATACTTCTGTCTCGTCTTTTTACGGCGAGGCAGAGTCACGGTTAGGCACAGCCAGCTTCAGAAACTACCAAGTGCTTCAGTTAAGACTATTCACAGTTGGAATGGGTGGAGACTTCGAGACTGTGAGCCGCAGCGTTGATGAGAATGCTGCAATCGATTCGCAAGTGATAGCTTGGGAAATCATACAAAGCCTACGCTCCGCGCGTCGTGAGCAATACGGATTAATGGCTGCGATTCATTCTACTTGGCGGCGTTGGCGCGGGCAAACCAAACAACATGTGTAATTTTGAACTAGAAAGATAATACGATGAATTTACGACGCAAGAGCGTAACCAACTGATTTTAAAAAATAGTAGTTGCCGTGTGGGGGCACCATTATACAATCAACTCATTGATAAAAATGAGTTATTCCGGATTGTGGACCGCACTGAAATTGCGCGTGGTCCACATTGCCAGGAAAACCCACTGATCGAGCGCATCGCTTGGGCACCAGGGAACATGGGGGACCGGGTGTATGGGTCCGAGGACGCTTGGCTGAGGGTGACGGTAGGGGTGGTGCGAAAGGCTGTGCAGGCCCCCTAACGGCCCCCAGCAGGTTCACACCACCGGGGAAACCAATCACGCCGCCCAGCGCGCTTATGCGCCGATGTCTGCACCCAGTGCCTGAGGCTGAAGCAGGCGCTTGGTGAAGTGCAGGCTATAGCTTCGCTCAAGCCCTTCAGTAAATCCCGCCTTGCTTCCATGGGCGTGAGTGAGGAGATGGCAGGTCGTATCAATGCCCAGATGAGGACCCATGTCGATGCCCGTGACGACGGATAATTCTGCGATGGTGCTCCGAAAAGAAGATCGAATGGCATTACATCGCGCCAGGCAAGCCGATGCAGAACGGCTTCGTCGAGAGTTTCAATGGTCGGATGCGCGATGAGCTGTTCAATGAGACCATGTTCCGCAACTTGGCTCGCGCGCGTGTTGTGATCGCTGACTGGGCCGCCGACTACAACACAGAGCGATCGCATTCGGCCTTGGATTACCAGATCCCGGCTGGCTACGCGCTGGCCCTCACAACCGCAATCGACCGCCCCGCTGCGCGAGATGAAAGCTCCGCGCGTCGGACGATTTCTCAACCTGAGTAAATACCAACCGGGCTCCGGTCGCGGCTGGATGAAAGCCCAGTGGCAGGTCACTCAGAGGATTGTCCCCTGCGCCTCGTCTTAGATTTTGCATTATGTATCAGGGAACTGAGGTCTTCCAGACCAGCATGGCACGTTTAAAGGAATATCGCCGTCGGACTGTGGGTGGCTCTTGGCCAGAAGCCAGGATTTTGCTGCGCTTCCGGAGCCTGCCGGACAATCGCCAACGGAACGCCCCAGAGATATGAAGCCGGCGACCAACGCGGAGGCCGCAGACGTTCCCCCGAACCGGCTGAAATAGGATCCATATTCGCGCAAGGAGCCATCCAATGACGCACCGGCAAACGGGCTGCCGGAATACCCCGCGGGGCCGGGGACGTCGGTGCTGATCACGTCAAAGCTTGAGAACTTGTCATTGTCGGTGCTTGGGGGCACCCCGATGGGGTCGTATTCGGGATTCCGTTCGTCAAGGCGCACCTGACTGGCATCGAAGGCTTCGGCATCGTTGCTGGGGGCGAATACGGTGATACCCTGACGCCCGGAATAGCCGCTGAGAAATCCTTTGGCGTTGATCGCCCCGACCGAGATGATGCCATTGTGTTCGGTGGCCAGATTGGCAGGGTAGATCGCGCCTTCTTCATTGGCGTTGCCAGCGGCGCAGACGATCGGCCTGTTTTGTGAAATATTAACAATGAGTTCCGCCAGTTCGCTCCACATGTCGTCAAGGACTGGAGAAGCAGCCACCTGCCGAACTAGATCCTTGATGTTGTGACTGCCCAGCATCACATCACCCAGTTCCGGTACTACCCGACTGGGGTCTGAGATCGTGCGCGGCAGCAGGATCACATCGGCCTGAATGAGTTCCGCATATAAAAAGGCGAGGATCATGCCTTCTGGTTCGGGATCAAAATTGGTGGAGATCTGGACGATTTCGCACATCGGATCGACACCGGAATAGGGCAGAGCGAGCGGCTCCGTCTCGCCGGATGCAAGGCGTTTTTCGGTGATGCAGGGACGAGCACCGACAAGACCAGCAATACAGGTTCCATGACCCGAAAAATCGGGTAGCGTGCAGGGCTGAACCCTATTGTTGTGGGCCGCACTTCCGTTGGATAGCCTGTCGGTGAACTCGGTCAGCAGGCGTACGGAATGTGGTAACCCATCAGCGATGTTGGTGTCCCAGTCCAAATCGAGCGTATCCAGCGCGCCACGATAGGGAAAAGAGCCAAGACGCGCAGAAAAGAAGTCGATTGAAAGCGCTGTGTTGATCGTATTCTTCAGGTTGGGGTGCTCTGGCGCGACGGATGTGTCAATCACCGCCACACGCGTCGGTTTCGGAGGTGGTGTCGGTGACCAGCCGAGGGGCGCGTTCCGGGCATCCAGAACACCCAGTGTTTTCAAGTGCCACAGCGCGTCATAGTGCGGATAGTTTTCCTGCCCGGTGACGGTCAGATCGGTTGCAGTTTGTCCCATTAGAGCCACTCCGCTTGGGCTGCGAGCATTTGCTTCTTGCAGACTTTTTCAAGCACCGGCGCGATCATACGAGCCAATTGATATCCGGCCTGCGTGTCGCAGGCATAATGCAGTCCGGCCCATTCACGATTTTCCGCAATGCGCCGGGCGCTGTTGAATAACTCAGAACTTGCAGGATGTTCTGGCAAGATCCGAGAGAACAAAAACGCAATCGAAAATGACTGGAAGGAATGGTTTGACGGATAGGATTGATGCGGCGGATTGGGCAGAAGCGGGCGCAGACGCGGCTCGATCTGATTGGGACGCAACACGTTATAGCGGTCCTTGTAGCGCAATCCGATTTCATCGGTCAGGGCGAGGATAAGGTAGAAAAGCCCTTCGGTGGCGTCATACCCCCCCAGTTCCTCAATACCCAAAGGGCGCAGATAACCAGAGAGTTCGATATTGGCCTCGCGCAGAATCTCTGCTTTTCGCCCGGACTCTTGGGGAGTGGTGCGCAGTGCTTGTTTGACCAGAAGATCAAGCGCCTGTCGGCGTAACCCTTCGGCATTTGGCGGCAACGGTAAAGGCAAATCCTGCCACTCTGACCGCAGATCGTGTAGAAGTTCACGTTCTTTCCACGGTTCTTGCAGCGCGGCACCGGCGGCGTTGTTCAGAGATCTGTTGCGGTTGCGGTTCCTGTTGCGATTGCGGTTACGATTTCTGTTTCTATTGCGATTTAATGCTAACAGCGACAGGGTCGCGCCTGCGTTCGCTGCGGCGTCAGGGTTGTCGACCGGCGCTTCGGCCTGATCGTCAAGGCGCAGGCCCGTGGAGGTCACCGTGAACCGGTGCCGGGTTAAAATGTCCTGAATACTCAATGGTGTCTCCCTTTAAGTAAACTTCTTGATCGTTGAAATCAGGTCTGTTTCAGTGCCTTTTTGAACAAGGCGAAAACGGGCTTTTTGAACTTCTGGATCGGCGAAGTCCGGGTCGCGTAGAAGGAGCGCTTCGTAAGTGCTACGCGCCTCGTCCTCCCGGTCCAGTCTTGAGAGATTTACGAGCAGATATCGCATGGCAGCTGCAAATTTGGGTTGTTTGCGCAGTGCATTGCGACTGGATGCGATGGCCAGTTGGTTCCGACCCAGCATGGTCGAGGTCATCGCGAGTGTGGTGTCGTAGCTGTAGCTCAGTGGGCTGAAGCTACCCAAGTAGACTGCACGCTCGGCCGCCTTATGCGCGGCTTCGAAATCACCAACATACATCCGGTTCAGCGCGTAATGATCCCACACAAATGCCTGGTTCGGGTTGAGCCTCAACGCCTTTTCCAGCAGGTCGCTAGCGAGCCCGTGTTCATGAAACACATAACCCATTGCATGTGCCAAACAGGCGAGCGAAATTGAATTAAACGGGTTGCCGCTCAGTGCGCCGCGGGCCAGCGCGTCCGTGGCATTCACATCGCGAGGATCAAGCACGCCAAGGTTCTCGCCCACTTTGAAGCTGGTCGCATAGGCGCGCATGGCGTCGAACAGACCCGATGAGGCCGTATCCGCATGATCACGCAACATGGCCTCGGCGTTTTCCAAAGCGCGATCGTCAAGTCGAAACATCATGTTCAGCGCCGACATGGCGGCGACCATGGGCTTGGGTTGTTCCGTGAAATCTGATTTCAGGCGTCGTTCGAAATGTCGCGAAATGCGGTCGACATTCTGATTGATGAAACCCGCAAGCACGTAACTGTCATACGTCAGCGCCTCATCAACGCTGGTCTGAATGGACTGGCTCCACTCCAACGCCATGTTTTTGGCTGAGTAAAAGAAGAACGTGAGTGTCAGAGAATGACGGATTTGAAGTGCCCGCACGCGCAGCAGATAATCGGTGTTGCCAGCGCCGAGCAGCCCATCGGATGGGCCACTTGCATCGCGCAGGTCGTAAATGTCGAGCGGATGCAACTCTCTGAGGTTCTGGACAATCCCCTCAACGAGGTGATCGGCGATAAACGCTGTGTCGGCACCACACCCTTGCTGTATGTTCGGCATGACGCCAACGCAAAGACGGGGCTCGGGGGCCGTTTCACCAACGGCTGGGACCGAGGGTTGTTCAGGCGGTAGGGCGGTGTGAGGCAGTTGCGCGACTTGTTCAAAGAGATCTGCCGCACGATTGCGCCACGCTTGGCGTTCGAGCAGCAACCAGTCCTCGAACTCTTCATCCGCCACGTCTATCCCTTCAAGAAGATCGGTTTCGGGCGTTACTCTGAGGGCCGTGAACGTGTTAATGTCCGTTTCGATATTGCGTATGTCGATCCAGACTGCATCGCGCCGGAGCATGATGGCATGCCGGTCCACTTCGAACATCGCATCAAAAAGCCCACCTAGATCACGGCGCAGTTCGAACAGAAGTTGGCGCAGGCTTGTCGAGGATTTGCGCTCGCAGCTTTCGCTCCAGAGTTTGTCGCGCAGCCACACACGCGTGCGCTGACACCGTGGTGCTAATGCCAACAGAGCTAAAAGCGCGCAGGCTTTTTTACTGCGCGGCGTCACTGTGTTCCCGGCCCCATCACTCAATCGGAGGGGGCCGATCACAAAAAGCTTAGCTACGGTTTGTGTTGGCGTCGGCATAGACCGAGTATGTGGAGAATCTGGTGCATTTGGAAGAGAAGAGGGACTAGTGTGCGTCCTTGTGATCGCGGCGCAGGCCCCACCTGTTGAGGAAAGGCTAGGCTGTGAAAAGGACGACTTTCCGTTTACGTTTAAGGCGTATTCCAATGGTTTCGTGTTCAAAAGCATTTTCCACTTCCCGCCCAAATGCAGGAATCACCCTGCCAAGGCTGGCGTTAGTGAAGCGTTAACGTATTGGAGCCTAGAGCGTTAGGCGCTGATGCAGACACTCTGCAGACGATGCGAAGCAGTGCGCGCATGTTACCGCCAATTCCTTGATCGTACGGAGTAATTCCCTCGCATGATGCGTGAAGCTTACGCTGGGTAAGCTTCACGGCGAGCTAACGCGGCTCCGCCATCATGGACGCGTTTTAAAGATTTCGATTTTCTGCGGGGATCACACCATGAAAGTTTTATTAGTGTCTCGAAATTCGTTTTTCACATCTGCTTTGGGCGCCGTATTGGAGCAAGATGGCATTCGCTTCTCCATCTCGACCGAGAGCTTTCTAACGCTGTGCAAATGCAGGGGCAATGCGGTCGGCACCGCCGATGTTCTTGTGATGGATGTGGGGGAAGGATTGTCCGAAGTGACATTTGGGGCGTTAGCGAAGCTGCATCAAGATCAACCGCGATTGCGATCCATGTTGGTGGTGCCGGGCTTCGATGCGGCGCAGTTGGCACGAATATTTGCGAGCGGGCCTGTCGGCTGCGTTCAGTCCAGCGCGCCGCTTTCGACGTTTCCGCAATATGTTCGACTGGTGGCGGAAGGTCAGCGTGTCCTTCCTGATGGGGCAGCTGATGTTCTGCACCGGCTTGTCCAAAGTACCCGTCCACTGGCGAGTTTTCGGGCGATCAAGACGGGTTTGACCCAACGTGAAACACAGGTTTTGGGGCAGTTGCTGCGCGGGGCACCCAATAAAGAGATTGCCCGTGTGCTGAGTGTACCGCTCACGACAGTGAAGAGCGATGTGAAATCGATTATGCAAAAAACTGGTGCTGCGAACCGCACAGCACTGGCGGTTTCAGCGGTTCAGGCGGGAGTGATGCAAGCGGAGCAGGCGACGTTGCACTGTGCTTGAGCTATCCGGCATATGCTGAGAGCGCAGCGGTGATGCGAGGCTCTGCCTCGCGCTCCGGGATATTTGGAGTTAGAAGAAACGTGCTGCCTCTAATCTCTTCTAACGGCAAATATCCTGGGGTGAATTGGCCATAGGCCAAGAGGGGCGAAGCCCTTTATCGCCTGCGACGAAGAAAGCCACGAAATCTCCGCATGGATGAGCCATGCGGAGTGTGGTTGCCCGTGGCCTCGAGGTGATGCATCAGGCCTGTTCACGAATTGATTTTGCCGCGTCTAGCGCTTTTTGGATCAAGTCAGCCACCGTATCTAGGCCGTCCACAGACGGTTTGGACGGGATTTCGCCCTCACCCGGCTGCGGCACGGGAGGCGCATTCCCGGTGAGAAGGGGCAGTCCGCTCCCCTCGAGGTCTGCAGGTAGACCGAGAGAGTGGGCAGCGTCCAGCACAGCTTGAAACAGCGACTGCGAACGGGCGTCGCTGCGCGACATCGCCAGGATCTGAGGGTTTTGAGCCAGAAGGACGGCCGCAACACCTGCGATATGAGGCGACGCCATGGATGTGCCGTCATTTGAAACGTAGGCATCGCCGGGCACCGTTGAGATAATTGCAACCCCCGGACCACAAACATTGATCTCGGGGCCTCGGCAGGTGAAGCCCGCCGCAAAATAGGTGCCGTCGGCGCTGACTTGCGGGGTAATGTGGCGGGCGTGGAAACTGTCTTCGGGAAAGGTTCCCAGTTTGCCGATGGCAGCAACGGCCATGACCTCTGGGTAGGCGGCAGGATACATCACGGGGCCTGCGTTATTCCCCGCAGCGGCTACCAATAGGATTCCCGCTTGCCGCGCGGCCTGCATACGTTGTTGCAAAAGCGTGCTGGGATTGGGACCGCCAAGGGACATATTGACGATGTCGACCTGCAGTTGGATTGCGGTGTCGATCGCTGCCATAAGCTTAGAGATACTGGCCCCCGGAAAAACGCGCAAAGCAAAGATATCGACCTTGTCCGCAACGCCGCGCATTCCGATGGCATTGTTGAGCGCACCAATGGTGCCAGTCACATGGGTGCCATGGCCGCTGTCGTCGGTTTTCCAATCTTCTTCCGGATCACCACCTTCGGCAAACCCGCGGCCACCGGCGGCAACAACATCAGGGTGCCCATCAGCAAAGCCACTGTCGATCACGGCGACGCGCACCCGCTCACCTTGGGGCATTGCGACATTGCCAATGGTCTCATTGCCCCACATGTTGGCCTGTGGCCCCTCAAGTGAGACCGGCAATGCGGTGAGCCGAACGACGTTATTCTGTGCTGCCAGCGATGGGGCCTCGATTACCCGGCTCCAATAGCCATTGGCAGGTTTCAGGCGCAGTTGGGTCAGACTGTCCAGCGTTTCACCAAACAGCTTCAACGTCACTTTGCCTTGGGTATTGGTCACTTGCCGATCTGACCATAAATCACCGGCGAGATCGACCTGCACCTTGGGCAGCGGTGTGTCGTTTTCGTCCACCACTTTCAAGGTGACTTTCAACTCGTCGCTTTGCGTGGATAGCGCACGGGCCATGCTCATTTCAAATGCATCAATGCCGGGGCTGAGAGTGAACATTTCAAGATCATGATCTTCTTCGATGATCAGGGCCTCGCCATGACGGGTGCGCAGCTCATCTGCGTGTGCGTTGGTCAGTTCGACCTGCAGAGTATGGATTTTTTGACTGTCCGGGTCGCGCATCGCTTTAAAAGCCATCGGTGCAGCTGGCGCACCATCCACGGTTTGGGCGGCGATTTTCTCTTGGCGCTGTGCGAGTTCCGCTCCCAGTGCTTCGAGATCCACCTCTTGCAGGTGAGCGGGTTGGTTTGCCGGTTTGCCGATAATGAAACGGCGAGTGGGCTTGCGATCGTTGCGGGATGTGACCTCATGCATTGTCTTATCCTTCACGCGTTGAGTTGCTGATTGATCAGCGCCAGGTCGGTGGCGATCTCTTCGAGACGGCTGGCAAGGTCGCGCACTGCATGGCGTAGATTTTCTTCGTTGGTACGGATGGGTTTGGTCAGCTCTGTGACGGTTGCAAAGCTGGCCTCGAGTTGAGCGATCAACCTGTCGATGGAAGCGTCATTTGACAGCGGCTCAGCCACAGTTTCAGTGGCCTCGTGTTCCGCGAGGAATGCATCAATTATCTCTTGATCGCTGGGGATGATGGGGCGTGTCATTGGGGGCTCCTGTTGGGCGCGCCGGACACTGTTGCAGACCCGGCCGATGGGGTCGCGAGACCATGAGGGAGGAGATTCATGGTCTCGCGGGCGAGTGTTACTTCTTTGTGCAAGCCCGGATGCAGCGATAGGCGTCATAGGCTGCACGGATTGCGGAGGCGTATTTCTTTGCCTTGAAATACTTCACAGCCGCCAGAACTTTGGGGGCGCATTTGGCGCATTTGCCGTAACGCTTGACCAGACGGACGACGGTGGCGATCAGCTTTTTTGCTTTGTTCCGCAGAAACCGGCCAATGAACTGTGCATCATAGTCATTGTCGGCCATTTCACTGATCGACATCGCCTCGACATCCAGCAGGCTGATCCCTGCAGCATCCAGTTCCGCGTCCAGTTCGGCAAAAGCCTCGCCGAACTCGCTGTCCATCTCCTCAAGGCCGAGGCCTGCGAATTCGGCATCCATAGCCGAAAACTCAGCTTCCATTTCCTGCAATTCGGCGGCGGTATAATCAGACATGTGGTAATCCTTTATCGGTTTGAAAACTGCGCCAGTGATCTGGCAGGTCTGTTTTCGCTGCGGCAAAGGAGAGGTGAGGACCTCTTTGGAGGAATCCGGGTCTCTTATGGGGGACGTGATTTTGTGCTGGCGGCGTGCCTGCTTCTTTTGGGTTTGACCGATTAAGGGAGAAAGGGGCGGCACCGAGCCGCCCCGAGTAGTTCATTTTACTTCTTTGAAATGGCGACCCTCAAAAACCCGATGTGGTTCACCACGCTGCAACTGCCCATGAAGCGTCCATGTTTCAGGCGACGCTTGGGCAGATCGAGGCGAAACAGTGCCATGCCACAGCCGATATCTGGCCCAACAAGTTGAGGCCAAATCCGGTCAGCCAAAAAGGCTGCTCCCACCGGGCCGTAGCGGCCTGGATGCAGATCGGGAAAGCCAGCTACAGCTTTCATGCCGGGCCAGCCCGCCACTTGTTCGAGTTGCTCTTCAGCGCGCCCGTCAATCCATGTTGCGTGGCTGTAAAATTTGGAAACCTGAGCGCCAGCAGCGCTCCGTTCCCCAGAAATGGGATTGCCCATCTTTCATCTTTCCATAGCAGTAAAAGCGACCGGAGTGGGTCGCGGATGGATCGATACGAATGTGGGAAACCCGAGTGGGGATCAGAGCCGCATCAGATCCAGCGGAAGGGAAGTGTTGATGGTATCGGTCATGTCTTACCCTCCTGTCTTTTGCGGGTGAAAAGTATCGCCTTGTTAGATCGTGGCTCTCATCTTGTGTAGCCCCCGCTCCCAGAAGATGAGGGAAGTGATGCAATCGCGTGACAGGACAGTCCGCTATCTGTTGAACGATGGCCGCTGGCCTGATGCAGGCGCTTTACCAAGCCACGTATGAGGCAGCTTCGAAGCGGGCGCGCCAGAGTTTGTTGGGCCAAATAGGCACCACGAAAAGCCTACTTTAAGTTGGCATCCCGGTGCCTGCAGGCACACCTTAGGCCATGCCACCAAGGCAGATGTTCTTGATCTCCAGAAAATCCTCTATGCCGTATTTGGACCCTTCGCGCCCAAGCCCGGATTGTTTGATGCCACCGAAAGGAGCGACCTCGGTAGAGATAAGGCCAGTATTGACCCCGACCATGCCGCTTTCCAATGCTTCGGCCACGCGCCAGACGCGGCTCAGATCGCGCGCGTAGAAATAGGCTGCCAGCCCAAAGTCGCTGTCGTTGGCCATCGCGATCACTTCGTCTTCTGTTTCAAAGCGAACCAAGGCTGCAAGCGGGCCAAAGGTTTCCTCATGACATACCATCATATGCTGGTTCACATCACTCAGCACGGTTGGTGTAAAGAACATACCACCCAGATCGGAACGTGCGCCGCCGGTGAGGATCTTTGCGCCTTTCCCCACTGCATCAGAGATATGAGCCTCTACTTTGCGCAGGGCTGCATCATTTATCAGCGGGCCCGTGGTCATATCCTGATCAAAGCCATTACCGACCTGAAGGGTCTGAACCTTGTCGGCGAGCTTGGCAGCAAAGGCATCATAGACGCTGTTTTGCACATAAATACGGTTTGCACAGACGCAGGTTTGGCCGTTGTTTCGGAACTTCGCAATCATGGCCCCCTCAATTGCCTGATCAAGATCGGCGTCATCAAACACAATAAAGGGTGCGTTTCCGCCCAGCTCTAACGACATTTTTTTGATCGTACCGGCAGCCTGTTCCATCAGAATGCGCCCGACGCGCGTAGAGCCGGTAAAGGTGATCTTGCGCACCTTTGGGTTTGTGCAGAGTTCTTGCCCCACGCCGGATGCATCGGTGGAGGGGATGACGTTGAACACGCCAGCGGGCACACCCGCCCGTTCTGCCAAAACAGCCATGGCGAGCGCCGACAGCGGGGTCAATTCGGCTGGGCGCGCAACAAAGGTGCAGCCTGCAGCCAGAGCCGGCGCAACCTTGCGCGCGATCATCGCGTTTGGAAAGTTCCAAGGCGTGATGGAGCCGACAACGCCCACGGGCTGTTTCAGAACCATGATGCGCTTGTCACGCTGATGGCCGGGGATCACGTCACCGTAGATCCGTTTGGCCTCTTCTGCGAACCATTCGATAAAGGACGCCCCATAAAGGATCTCGCCGCGTGCCTCCGCCCATGGTTTACCCATTTCAGCGGTGAGAATGGTGGCAAGGTCGTCGGCATTTTCAATGAGCAGATCGTGCCAACGCCGCAAAATCGTGCTGCGTTCCTTGCCGGTGAGAGCCGCCCATGCAGGGCCAGCAGCCTGGGCAGCATCAATTGCGTTTGCGGTCGTTGCGACGTCGAAATCTGAGACCTGCGCCACCAGTCGACCGGTGGCTGGATCGGTAACATCGAACTTTCTACCGCTTTCTATCCACTGGCCGTTCACATAAGCGCGGGTCTCCAGCAGGCTTGGGGTTTTTAACCAAACAGACAATAGGTCGGTCATTTCAGGCTCCCTTCACGGCAGAGATTGATGCCTCGAGAATGTCGAGAGCCTCAGAAAACACGCCGTCGGGAATGGTGAGCGGAGCGAGGAAACGGATTACGTTGCCGTAGACACCGCAGGTCAGCAAAACCAGCCCCCGGTTCAGGGCCTCGGCACGGATTGCATTGGCCATTTCCGGGTTCGGTGCAGATCCGTCCGCGGAATAAAACTCTGCCGCAACCATGAAACCGGGGCCGCGTATGTCAGCGATTTCGGGTACTGTTTCGCGGATCGCGCTGAGACGTTGCTTGAGCCGCGAACCGAGTTCATTTGCCCTATTACACAGGTCTTCTTCTTCGATCACATCCAAGACCGCATGCGCTGCGGCAATGCCCAAAGGGTTGCCGCCATAGGTGCCACCCAAGCCGCCGGGTGCGGCGGCGTCCATGATTTCAGCGCGTCCGGTCACAGCTGCAAGTGGCAGACCACCGGCAAGACCCTTTGCCATTGTGGTGATGTCCGCAGCCACATCATAGCCTTCCATCGCAAAGAGATGTCCGGTGCGGGCAAACCCGGTCTGGACCTCATCTGCGATCAACAAAATGCCATGGGAGTCGCAAAGTTCGCGCAATCCGCGCATCAGCTCAGTCGGTGCGGGATAAAATCCACCCTCACCCTGAACCGGCTCCAAAATAATTGCGGCGACGCGATCAGGATCGAGGTCTGCTTTAAACAGCTTCTCGATCGCCGTCAGGGCATCGGATGTTGAGATCCCATGAAGATCGGCAGGGAAGGGGACGTGAAAGACATCGGGCATCATCGCACCGAACCCTTTCTTATAGGGTGCAACCTTGCCGGTGAGGCTCATTCCCATGAAGGTGCGACCGTGGAATCCGCCGCCAAAGGCGATGACGGCAGATCGTCCGGTTGCGGCACGCGCGATTTTGATCGCGTTCTCTACGGCTTCGGCTCCGGTGGTGACAAAAACGGTCTTTTTGTCAAAGTTGCCCGGCACCTTGTCGTTCAGGCGTTCGGCCAGCCGAATGTAGTTTTCATATGGCAGGACCTGGTGGCAAGTGTGGGTAAATGCTTCGCTTTGTGCGCGCACGGCCTCCATCACCTTGGGGTGACAATGGCCGGTATTCACCACGGCAATTCCAGCCGCGAAATCAATATAGCGGCGTCCTTCCACATCCCAGACTTCTGCACCGCTCGCACGGGAGACATAGACCTGCGTTTGCATGCCGACACCCCGGGATATAGCGGCGTCGCGACGGCGGGAAATTTCGGCATTGAGCATCTGATCAGTCCTGTGTGAGTGGCGCATCGGCCGGGTTGTTGAGATGCACAGCAGGATATGGCGTTGAGTTTTGCGCGATAGTCTGTTTCTTATTTATAATAACATACTGTTTTTACTGGGTCATATATCAGGAGTTTGTCAATATTGAACAACACAAACGCAAACTCTGAAGACTACGAACTGGGACAGCGTCTGCGCGCCGTGCGTGAACAGAGCGGTGTGTCACAACGGGCGTTGGCAAAGAAAACCGGCGTGCCGAACTCCACGATCTCGCTGATTGAATCGGGTAAGATGAACCCATCCGTTGGTGCGCTCAGGCGAATTCTGGATGGGATTCCGATCAGCCTGTCAGAGTTTTTTGCCTTTGAACCGGAGCTGGAAAAAACCAGTTTTTATGCGGCTGAGGACCTGACGGAGATCGGCAAGGGGAAGCTTTCCTTGAAACAAGTGGGTGCAAACCTCTTTGGGCGTCAGATGATGATCCTCTATGAGACCTACGAGATCGGCGCTGATACTGGTCGTGTCATGTATGGTCACGAAGGTGAGGAAGGCGGGATCGTGCTGTCCGGTCGGGTGGAAATCACGGTTGGGGCCGAGCGCAAAATTCTAGGGCCCGGAGATGCCTATTATTTTGACAGCCGCGCCCCGCATAGATTTCGTCAGATCGGGCCTGAGAAATGCGTTTTGGTCAGCGCCTGCACTCCGCCAACATTTTAGCCGCGCCAAGCTGTGTGCGCCATCTGCGGCGACAAATAGGCATTGCGGAAATAATCGACGAAGTGGCGGGCTGCATTGGGCATGTCCTGATTGCGCCGCCATGCAAGGCCCACATCCATGGAGGGGATCTCACGGTCCATCACCAGCGTCGAGATACGGCGCCCTTCCAGAGACCACGGTCGGTAGACCATATCGGACAGGATCGTAACCCCAAGCCCGTTGGCGACCATGGACCGCACAGCCTCGGTCGAGGACGTACGCATGCGTACACGCGGCACCAGTCCAGTCGGCCCCCAGTATTTCATCGAAGTATTGGCGGCTTCGTCCACTGTCAGCATGATGTAGTCGTGTTCTGCCACTTCCTCGAACGTAGCAAATTCGCGCCCGGCCAGCGTGTGGTTCTGTGGCACCCACAAACGGCGGTGTGAACGCATTAGGGTTTGTGTGGCCAGTTCAGGATTGGAGGTGTTTGATGTCAGGATCACGGCGACATCAAACCGGTTGGAAATCAGACCTTCTTCGATGCTCTCGCGGTTCAGCTCAGAGATATTGATCGTCAAATTGGGAAAGCGATGGCTCAACCGATCAAGATGGTAGGGCAGGAAGTAGCCGCAGACCGTATAGGTGGCAGCGATATTGATGGTGCCGGTCACATCGGAATGGTTCTGCCCGATGTCCTGCGCGATCTGCACTTTCTCCATCACGTCGCGCGCAGCGCTTAGAAGATCGCGGCCAGTTGGAGTCAGATCCATGCCATGAGCTGTGCGATTAAACAGCGTCGTGCCCATGCTCTGTTCCAGTTCTCTTATGGCGGATGTGACAGAGGATTGAGAAATCGACAGCTCTGACGCGGCACGGCTGACCTGACCCAGTTCGGCGGTGGCGAGGAAGTATTTTAGCTGTCTTAGATTCATAGATTTGTCCTCTCTGAGGGGCGTACAGTTTGGCCGCGACTATTCCTCTCCTTCTGAAACTCCGCAACCACATTATCGAAATTTTCGATAATGCAATCATTGGTTGCGGAAAAAATGATCTCACACCGCCTCTAAGCGCTAACCATGCCTAATATTAAGGATTTTCGCGAGGCTTGTGTGTTCGGATTTTGCGATAATGTGGTTTCTGATAAATGAACTTTACAAAAATGCGACCGGCTCCGCATGCTCGAAGGATCAGAAATTCCAAGGGCGTGTGATGCGAAATATTGTCGATCTCAACTGTGACATGGGTGAAGGTTTTGGCCACTGGGTGCTGGGCGAAGCACCTGATGACCAGCTGATGGAGCTCATCTCATCCGCGAATATTGCTGCTGGTTTTCATGCCGGTGATCCAAATTCGATGGATCGGGTGATTAAGCTGGCCAATCATTACGGCGTCGGTCTCGGGGCACATCCGGGTTACCGTGATCTGCAGGGGTTTGGTCGTCGATACATCGACACCACGCCTGAGGAACTGGTCAATGATATCATCTATCAAGTCGGCGCGGTGCGAGAGTTTGGGCGTCGCCACGGCATCCGCCTGCAACATGTAAAACCGCATGGCGCGCTCTACATGGAGGCTGCGCGCAATGAGGAGCTGTCTCGGTTGATGATCGAAAGCCTCGCGGCCATCAGCGGGGATTTGATCGTCTACTGTATGGATATCTCAAAGACCTATGCCATCGCCAAACGCCTAGGCCATCCGGTGGTGCGCGAGTTCTATGCAGATCGCGATTACGGCAAGGATGGTTCGATCGTCTTCACCCGTAAGGTGGGGCGGCTCAGCCCGGAGGCGATCGCGCAGAAATGCCTGCGGGCCTGTCTTGAAGGGAAGGTGACCACGGTCGATGGCAGCGATATCGATATCGAGTTTGAATCGATCTGCTTTCACTCAGACACGCCCGGTGCCGTTGAAATCGGTCGCGCAATCCGTCGCGAATTGACCGCAAACAATATCACGATCGCGCCGTCCTCGGCGGTGATCCAAGCGGCCTGAACCGCACCTACAAAAGACAACAACAGGGATACCAACATGTCCGATATTCAATCTCCGCTGCCCGGTACTTTCTATCATCAGGCCTCGCCAGAAGAGCCTCCGTTTAAATCTGCAGGGGATGCCGTTGCCGTGGGTGACGTCATTGGTCTGATCGAAGTGATGAAGACCTTCATTCAGGTCACCGCCGAAGAGCCGGGCACATTTGAAAAATATGCCGTTCAAAATGCAGCGCCCGTCACTGCAGGTGACGTCGTGGCGGAGTTGAAATAGGCCATGGCAATCCAGCGACTATTTATTGCAAACCGGGGTGAAATTGCCGTGCGGATCGTTCGGGCCGCGCAGGCGCTCGGTATCCATTCCATTCAGGCTCACTCCGAGGCCGATAGCGACATGTTGGCCGTTAAACTCGCGGATGAAGCGGTCTCCATTGGTCCCACGCCTGCCAAGGAAAGCTATCTGAACATTGATGCGATCCTGCAGGCGGCCAAAGCCACGGGCGCTGATGCCATTCATCCCGGCTATGGGTTCTTGTCCGAAAGCCCGGCATTTGTGCGCGCGGTAGAGGCCTCCGGCCTCATTTTTGTCGGCCCGTCCGCCGACACCATCGAGCGGATGGGGGATAAGGTTGCCGCCCGGCAGGCTGCCGAGGCTGCTGGCGTGCCGGTGGTGCCGGGGTCTGACGGGCGCGTTGAGAGTGTCGCTGAGGCCGTCGCCATTGCCGAACGGATCGGCTTTCCGGTGATGATCAAGGCCGCCGCGGGCGGTGGCGGACGCGGCATCCGTGTCGCCAAAACCGTCGAAGAGCTGAAGTCCCTCGCGCCGCAAGCCAAGGCCGAAGCCGAGGCCGCCTTTGGCGACGGCGGACTTTATGTCGAACGTGCCATCCTGTCGCCACGCCATATCGAGGTGCAAATTCTTGGCGATGGTGAGACTGCTGTTCATTGTTTTGAGCGAGAGTGTTCGCTGCAGCGCCGCCGCCAAAAAGTCTGGGAAGAGGCCGGGGCGACGTGTCTGGATGAGGAGACGCGCGAGGCGCTTTGCACCTCTGCTGTCGCGCTCGCAAGGGCCGTGAACTATCGCGGGGCGGGTACGCTTGAATATCTTTTTGACGAGGCCGCGAACGAATTCTTCTTTATCGAGATGAACACCCGCATTCAGGTTGAGCATCCGGTAACGGAAATGCTGACCGGGGTGGATCTGGTGGCGGAGATGATCAAGGTCTGCGGCGGGGCAAAGCTGTCGATGACGCAGGATGAAATTACGCGCTCTGGTCATTCCATCGAGGTACGTCTCTGCGCAGAAGATCCCTACATGGATTTTATGCCCTGGCCCGGTCAGGTGACGTCTTTGAAAATCCCATCAGGGGAGGGGGTGCGTTTTGATCACTTCTTGTCAGAGGGATATCAAATCCCGCCCTTCTATGACTCTCTCTTGGGCAAGGTCATTGTGCATGCTGAAACCCGTGATGCGGCGATCGACAAGCTGGTGAAGGCTCTCACCGAATTGAAAATCGAAGGCACCAAGACCACGGCGCCGCTGCACCTTGCTCTGGCGGCCGACCCGAATGTGCGGGCGGGCGACTTTCACACCCAATGGCTCGAACCTTGGCTCGAAGCTGGGAACCTCACCGCGAAAGGACATGCTGCATGAAAACGCGCTACACCTACGGGGGCGATGAACATGTTTATGTCGAGGTCGACGATGAGATGTCGCTCGATGCGTTCTTTATCGCGCTCTCGCTGTCAAAACTGGTGCGGGAAGCCGACATCCCCGGTGTGACCGAGATTTGTCCGGCGAATGCCTCCTTTGAGGTGCGGTTCGACCCGGATGTCATCGCCCCGGATGAGATGATGACCCGGATCAAGGAACTCGAAGGCGAGGCTCAGGCGCAGGAAAAACGTCTGGACACGCGGATTATCGAGATCCCGGTTTTTTATGAAGATCCTTGGACGCATGAAACACTGATGCGGTTTCGTGAGCGTCATCAGGATCCTTCGGGTACTGATCTGGATTATGCCGCGCGGATCAATGGTTACGACAGCGCTGCCGCGTTCATTGAGGCGCATCATTCACAACCATGGTTTGTGTCCATGGTTGGGTTCGTGTCGGGATTGCCCTTCCTTTATCAGTTGGTTGAACGTGACAAGCAGTTGGAAGTGCCCAAGTATCTGAGGCCGCGAACAGATACACCAAAGCTGACGGTAGGTTATGGCGGCTGTTTTTCCTGTATCTATTCGGTGCGCGGTGCCGGCGGGTATCAGATGTTCGGGATTACCCCGATGCCGATCTTCGACCCGGAGCAGAAGATTAGCTATCTCAAAGACTTCATGGTCTTCTTCCGCCCCGGAGATATCGTCAAATGGAAGCCGATTGACCGAGCGGAATATGATGCGATCACCCAGCAGGTCGAAGAGGGCAGCTACACGCCCAAGATCGCAGAGGTCGCCTTTGATCTTGATGCCTTCAATAAGGACATGACCGGTTTCAACGCCAAACTGATGGAGGCGCTCAATGACGCTTGAGATTGTCAAACCGGGACTTGCAACCACCGTTCAGGATCTGGGCCGTCCCGGCTATTTCCACCTTGGTATCCCCGAGGGGGGTGCGATGGATCGCTTGGCGTTGAGCGCCGCCAATATGCTGGTTGGAAATGAGGATGGGGCCGCCTGTCTGGAAGCTGTCTTTATGGGGCCAGAGGTCAAATTCGGTGCGGATATGACAGTTGCCGTGACCGGTGCAGAATTGCCCGTGATGCTGGATGGTGCGCCGCGCGACACTTGGACGAGTTTCAGCATAAAAGCCGGGCAAGTGCTATCCTTTGGGTTCCTGAAAGAGGGCGCGCGCATCTACATCGCTGTGTCCGGCGGCATCGACACGCCTCCTGCTCTGGGATCGCGCTCAACCTATGCCATTGGGGCACTTGGTGGTTTTGAGGGGCGTCCGGTTGCTGCGGGGGACGTGATCCCGGTGGGCAAGGCTATGGAAGGTTCTGACGGGCGCAGTGTTCCCCAAGCGTTGCGTCGCCGTCCTGGGAAACCTGCGGTGTTGCGGGTTCTGCCCGGTCTGTACTGGCACCGCCTCACGGAAAAGAGCCAGAACGCCTTTTTTGACGATGACTGGACTGTTGCGCCAGAAGCGGACCGGATGGGTTATCGGTTCCGGGGCGGGCAGCAGATGGAATTTGTCGTACGCGAGCAACCCTTTGGGGCTGGCTCTGACCCCTCCAATATCGTGGATGGCTGCTATTCTTACGGCTCCATTCAGGTGCCCGGAGGCCTGGAGCCGATCGTGCTACACCGCGATGCGGTTTCCGGTGGGGGGTATTTCACCCTGGGGGCCGTGATTTCCGCCGATATGGACCTGATCGGGCAGTTGCAGCCCAACGCCCCGGTCAAATTTGAGCGCGTTGATATGGATCAGGCGCTTGCCGCTCGAAAGGTTCGAAAAGAGACCATCGAGCAGATCCGTCAGGCGCTCTTGTAGCGCCTGACAATTCCCGGAGCCCGTCTCCAACTAAAATCAGTCTGGCGATGCCCTTCGCCCAATACCTGATGAACCAACAAGGAGTCAGAACGATGAAGCTTTTCCTGAACACAGCCTCCGCGCTGCTGGTGTCGGTGGCCCTTCCGGCCCTCGCCGACGAGGCGTGGTTTCCCTACCCGGCTGAAGAAGTCACGCCTGCGTTTTCCGCGGATGGCACGGTGTCGGACGTCACCTACGAACCACTGGCGGCTGCGGAGAAGCCGTGGAATATCTGCGTCTCCTTTCCCCATATGAAAGATGCATATTGGCTGGGGGTCGACTATGGCGTTGTGGCTGAGGCCGAGCGTCTTGGTGTCAACCTGAATGTGGTCGAAGCCGGAGGATACACCGAGCTCAACTCTCAGATCAGCCAGATCGAGGATTGCGTGGCAAGCGGTGCAGATGCGGTCGTCGTCGGCGCGATCTCATATGATGGTTTGAACAACGTCATCAGCGAAGTGGCGGGGCAAGGCATCCCTGTGATCGACGTGATCAACGGCGTGTCTTCCACCGATATTGCGGCCAAATCTCTGGTCTCGTTTCGCACCATGGGGTTTGAGACCGGCAAATATCTTGCAGAAAAACACCCCGCAGGTTCTGACCCTGTGACTGTGGGCTGGTTCCCCGGACCGGCAGGCGCTGGTTGGGTTGAGGCTGCCAATACGGGCTTTCTTGCGGCGGTCGAAGGCTCCGCTGTCAATGTGCTGGAACCACGGTATGGCGACACCGGCAAAGAGGCGCAACTCAAGCTGGTCGAGGACGTGCTGCAGGCCAATCCGGAGATCAAGTACATCGCAGGTACGGCCGTTACAGCAGAGGCCGCACAGGGTGTGATCCGCGAGCGGGGTCTAAAAGGTGAGGTCGACATTCTTGCGTTTTACATGACACCGGGCGTCTACACCGGCATTCAACGCGGCTTCATCACCGGTGCGCCAGCGGACTCGATGGTTATTCAGGGCCGCATTGCGATCGATCAGGCGGTGCGTGTGCTTGAGGGCAAGGATTACCTCAAACACGTGGGCCCCAAGATCTTTGTTGTGGATCAGAACAACGTGAAGGACGTGGCGCGCGGGAATATTTTGCCGCCAGATGGGTTCTCTCCGGTCTTCAGTGTCACTCAGTAAGCAAAACAACTGCAGGTCGGGACCTCTCTCCCCGCCCGGCCTGCAATATGCAAGGAAGTAGCGATGTCCAAGCTGATCGAGACACGCGGCCTGACGAAGCAATATCCCGGCGTTGTGGCACTGGATCATGTCGATTTCGATCTGGAGCCGGGCGAGGTGCATGTGTTGTTTGGTGAAAACGGCGCAGGGAAATCCACGCTGATTTCGATGCTCGCAGGCGCGAATACCCCAACCGAAGGCAGTATCCGGCTCAACGGTGAGACTGTGAGTTTTGACAGTGTCGCCCAAGCGCAGGCCAAAGGTATCTACACAGTCTTTCAGGAATTTTCGCTGATCCCGACCCTGACAGTGGCCCAGAATATTTTCCTCGGCTGGGAACTGCGGCGCGGCCCGTTTCTGGACCACCGCGCCATGCGGGCGCGATCACGAGAGATGCTTGAAGAGTTGGGATTTGACATAGACCCGTCTGCCATCGTTGCACGTCTGTCGCGAGCGCAGCAGCAGATGGTTGAGATCACCAAAGCCTTTCACGGCGACCTCAAGGTGCTGATTTTGGATGAGCCGACGGCATCGCTCACAGATCGGGAGGTCGACCATCTGTTTGATTTCGTGACGAAGCTGAAAACGCGTGGCGTTGGCATTGTCTATATCTCGCACCGTATTCAGGAATTTGCGCGGATCGCCGAACGGGTCACAGTTCTTCGGGATGGCGCGGTTATCGGCACGGTCGCGATGGCCGATACCAATGACGATGCCCTTGTCGAGATGATGACGGGGCGCTCTTTTGATCAGATCTATCCAAGCATCACCAATGATCCCGGTGAAATACTTCTGGAGGTCGCAGGGCTTCATGCGCCGGGCATCTCAAACGCGCGTTTTCAAGTTCGCAGGGGCGAGGTGCTCGGAGTCGCCGGGTTGGTCGGGTCGGGGAAATCCCGTCTGTTCCGTGCTGTTATGGGGTTAACGCCAGTTCAATCAGGCACAGTGACCTTTAAGGGGCGCGATATTACCGGCGCCACCACCCGCCATATCATCAAAGGTGGTATGTACTATTTGTCACCTGACAGAAAGGCCGAAGGGCTTGATCTGGCGACTACCGCCCGAGACAACCTTGCTGTGAATATCGTGTCGGGGATGCGGAATGAGGGCGGGAGCCCGTTTGTTCGCTGGCGAGCGGTTAACGGCTCAATCGATCAGATATCCGATCATGTAGAGCTGCACGCAGGCTACCGGAATAAACCTGTCTCGCAACTCTCGGGGGGCAATCAGCAAAAGGCGCTGTTTGGCAAATGTTTTGGTCAGGAAGCTGATCTGCTCATCTTTGACGAGCCTACCGTAGGCGTCGATATGGGCACCCGCGCCGCGCTCTATCTGTTGATCAAACAGCTTGCAGAGGCCGGTAAGGCGATTGTCGTCATCTCCTCTGATCTGCCCGAAGCGATGAATATCGCACACCGCCTTCTGGTTCTCGCCCATGGCCGCATCTCGGCAGAGCTGAGTGGGCAGGACATGACAGAGGACACTGTCCTCAAATACTTCTTCGATGAAACCGGAGCCACACTATGACCACCGACACCATGCCATTCAGCTTTCCCGGATTGATCCGAAAAATATTCGTCCGGGTTGGGGTCTTACCCTTCTTTCTGCTTGGGGCGTTGGTGGTTTTCACCCTGCTGTCGCCCAAGTTCCTGACGGGCCAGAACCTCGTCAATGTCATGCGCCAGTCGGTCTATTTGGTGCTGGTTTCGCTTGGGCAGATGCTGGTGCTGATCTCCGGTGGGTTTGATCTCTCGGTTGGGACGGCGATTGCGCTTACGTCTGTTGTGAGTGCAACGGTTATGGTCTGGCTCGCTGGCATATTTCCGGATGCGATCTTTCTGGTGATCCTGCTTGGTGCTTTGGCGGGTTTTGCTGCGGCGGCCTGTGTGGGGTTGCTGAATGGCATAGGTGTCGCCTATTTCGATGTCTCGCCCTTCATCATGACACTCGGGGCGTCTTCACTTGCTGGTGGTGCTGCGCTGTTGCTTACGGGTGGCGTGCCGGTCTCGGGTCTGCCTTTTGCGTTTGCGGATGTGTTTGGGTTTGGTCGCCTTTGGGGCGTTCCTGTCCCGGTGATTGTTGCTCTGCTCTGTATTGTGGCGATGTGGGTATTTATGTCGCGTACATCTCTTGGCACACAAGTCTATGCGGTTGGCGGCAATATCAAAGCAGCGCATCTGTCGGCGATTAACACGAAACGCACGCTGATGATGGCCTACGTCGGATGCGCCTTGATTGCATCGCTGACGGGGTTGCTACTGACGGCGCGGGTTGAAAGTGGCGAGGCCAATCTGGGTGGTACGATCACGCTGGAGTCGATTGCGGCCTGTGTTATCGCGGGAGTCTCATTACGGGGTGGTATCGGGCGTGTTGAAAACGTGGTTTTGGGCGGGTTCTTCATTGTTCTTGTGCAAAACGGGATGAACCTCGCGCAGATTTCCTCTTATATGCAAATGGTCCTGCTGGGCGCGCTTCTGATCTTGGCGGTGATTTTCGACCAACTTCGCTACCGGATGATTATGGGTGGCTCATAACACTGCATTCCTGTGCTGGCGGGGTCGCGCATCAGCCGTGACCGCCAGCATGGTGCAGAGGCTCAGGACACCACACCATTGCGTTTCAGATTGTCGATTTCATGCGCGACCGCCGCTGCAAAGGCTTGTCCGACGGTGCTGAGCGGACGTTCATGAGGGATGAACTGCGCAATGTCCCACGTGATTGCTGGGATCAGGCGGTGGATGGAAACTTTCTCCAGATCAAGAAGTTGCCGGGCGACGGGGTCGACAATTGCGACACCTTCACCACGTTCCACGAGACGGACAATGCCGTGAATCGTACGCAGTTCAGCAGCAATCGTGCGATGAACCTGGATGGTGTCCATCATATGATCGATGCGGCGTCGCAGCGGGCTGCCTTGTGCAAGATCAATGAACATTTCTCGGCGTAAGCGGGGAAGGGGGATCTCTTCCACATCTCCTAATAAATGGCCTTTGGGTAGAATGCACTGAGCCTCGCAATGGGCCAGAGAAAGGGCATCACCGCCAAATGCCTCAGCGTTGAGGGTAATGCCAAACGCCAGATCACAGCGCTGTTCGCTGATCATACGCAGCATTTCCTCCATCCCGACATCGGCGATTTGTACCGTGGCCTCTGGGTGGGTTTTCCGAAACTGCGCCAGTGCATCAAGCAAAAATGTATCGCAAAACACCGGTTGCGCTGCGATCACGAGATGCCCAACCTGACCGCTCGCGATGGCGTTGGCCTCCTGCTCCAGATTGCGAAGCCCGGCCAAATGACGCACCACAGTTTGATGAAACCGAAAGGCCTCTGCCGTCGGAGCGAGCCGGTTTCGCTTGCGTTGGAACAGTTCGAATCCTGTTTTTTCCTCTAATGAGGACAGCAAGCGGCTCACCATTGGCTGACTTGTATCCAATTGTTCCGCCGCCAGCTTCACGCCACCCAGCCGCATATAGGCGTCAAAGGCCTTTAATTCCCGTGTCTTGAACATAAATCGCCCCCTCAGTATGCAATTTATGCAACTAATACGCCTCTATTGTCAAATTTCGCATACTGTGAATGTTGGTGCCATCCAACAGCTCCGGAAACCCGGACGAAACGTGAGGTACTCATGAAAAAACTAATCGGATCGATTGCATTTGCAGTGGTGGCAGCAAGCGGAGCCGCGCTGGCTCAGTCTTATCCTGAGCAGGCGGTGACGCTTGTGGTGCCTTACGGACCGGGCGGCGCATCCGATCTTGCTGGTCGTGCACTGGCAGAAACCGCGCAGCCTTTTCTGGAACAGCCCGTCACCGTGATGAACAAACCCGGCGCAGGTGGTATGAACGGCGCGCGTTTCGTTTCCGAGGCCGATGCGGACGGCTATACGCTGCTGCTCGCGCGGGTTGGCATGGCGCTCTCTCCTGCCGTGACGCCTGATTCCGCAGTTCCGTGGGATGCTTACACATTTGTAGGCGCACTCGAGGCGACGCCGATGATTTTGGCCGTGCGCAGCGATGCGCCTTATGAAAACGTCGAGGATCTGGTCACCGCGATCAAAGACAGCAACGGCGCTATGACTTATGCCGCGTCTGGTGCAACTGCGATTGATGGTTTCACCACGCAGGCGCTCTTGGCCGATAATGATCTGGACCCCCTCACCGCTGCGACGCTGGTGCCATACAAAGGTGGCGGTGCGCTTGCGACCGCGCTCTTGGGTGGGCATGTAGACTTTGTGGCCATGGCCGCGGGTTCGCTGATGCCCCATATCGAGAGCGGCGACATGAAAGCGCTTATGGTTTTTGCACCCAAGCGTGTAGAAAGCCTTCCGGACGTCGCGACCGCCCAAGAGCTTGGTTACGAAAAAGCCGGTCAGATCACCGGCTGGAGCGCGCTTTATGCCCCCAAAGACCTGCCTGAAGAGGTATTTGCCAAATGGCAGGAGGTTCTCGGCCAAGTCGCGACGGATGAAAAATGGCTGGAGCTTGCATCCCGTCGTGGCTCGATCTCGACCATTGGAACTGTCGATATGACTGACTACGCAAAGAGCCAGTACGAACTGTTCAATGGCCTTGCCAAAGACTTTGGCTATCTGCCGAACTAAGCCCGTTGCAGGTGGGTGCACTGGCATCCACCTGCCGCTCATGGGCCCAGCCTTTGTGGCTGGGGCCATCTCAAACGAGATCCCTACATCTTCAGGAGCATTGCCATGACGAAGCCCGTTTTGCGGGGGCTGTTGGTTGTCGCGTTCTTTGCGCTCAGTGCCTTCTATCTTGTGCCCGTATTTGTGCCACGTCCCGCCTTTATCCCGGGGTTTGCTCCACCGCCTGACATGTGGCCTTGGACCGTTTCCGTGGTTGGTATCGTCCTTGGCGTTTTGGCGTTGATTGTTGCGCGACAGGGCAATGAGGACGCAGAGGAACCCATCGACACAGACGGCAGTTCACTTGCCCGCATGGGATTTCGGTTTGCAGGCTTGCTGCTGGCCTTTGTGTTGTTCTTCGTCGTGATGCCTTACGTGGGGTTCCTGGTCGCTACGATGCTTTTGACCTTCTCCATTGTCTTGATGACCGGAGAACGCAGTTACCGGGTCTGGATTGCACTCCTATCCATCGGTGCGCCGATACTGCTGTTGATGTTCTTTCACTCCGCGCTTGGTACGCAGTTCCCCAAGGGTGAACTCACCAAGGTGCTCGGTTTCTGATCGGAGATACTGATGCTAAACGAGATTCTCGCTGCACTGGTGGCTGTTGCCACGTTGCAGAACCTTCTGATCATGGTCGCTGGCATCTGGGGCGGTGTGATCGTCGGGGCGATCCCCGGCATGACCGGGACGATGGCGGTAACGCTGGCGCTGCCGTTTACCTTTTACATGGATCCGGTGCCGTCGATCCTTTTGCTGGTTGCCTTGTATAAAGGGTCTACCTACGGCGGGTCGGTTTCAGCCATCCTGATCAAGACGCCGGGCACCGCCTCGGCGGCGTGTACGGCCCTTGATGGCTACCCGCTTGCGCAACAGGGCAAGGCAGGCAAAGCCCTGAACATGGCGCTTTATTCTTCGGTGATCGGCGATTTCTTGTCGAACATGTCGCTGATTTTCTTTGCGGCACCTTTGGCACTGCTGGCGCTCCATATCGGGCCGCCCGAGTTCTTCATGCTGATGCTTTTTGCGTTAACCACTGTTGCAGGGGTTTCCGGAAATTCGCTGCTCTTGGGGATGGTCTCGGCATCTCTGGGGCTGTTGCTGGCGACGGTGGGCGAGGACATGTACGGTTCCTTCCGGTTTGCCTTTGTACCTGACATGCAAGCGGGTCTTTCAATTGCGCCCGTCTTGATCGGTCTCTTTGCGTTGCCTGAATTGATTAAGCTGGTGGTGATGCGCGCCAGCAAAACTGAAGAGGCTGCTGCACTCGGCGCACAACATGTCACCCGAGAAGAGTTCATGGGGTCGCTGCGCAGTATCCTGAAAGGGTCCGTGATCGGGTCCATTCTTGGCGCTATTCCGGGCATCGGCCCATCATCTGCGGCGTTCTTCTCCTATGGCGAAGCCCAACGCAGCTCAAAGAACGGCGGCAATTTCGGCAAAGGTGAATTAGAAGGGATCGCCGCATCGGAATCCGCCAACAATGGCGCATGTGGTGCAACGATGATCCCTTTGCTGGCGCTTGGCGTGCCGGGTGATGTGATCACCGGTGTGATGCTTGGCGCATTCATGATCCAAGGCCTGACACCCGGCCCGCTGCTGTTTCAGACCAACATGCATGAGATCTACATGCTATTGATCGGTATGCTGGTGTCCTCGGTGCTTTTGCTGTTCGCAGGAAAAATCACCATGCGCATGTTCTCCAAGGTGGCGCATATTCCACAGACATTGCTGACACCCTTGGTGCTCCTGCTGTGTATCTTTGGAATTTACTCCATTGCCTCCAGCACATTCGACGTTGCGGTGTTGTTGGTCATGGGAGTTGTGGGGTTTGCGATGTTCCTGCTGAACATTCCCGCTGCACCCTTCCTGATCGCGTTTATCCTGGGGCCAATGATCGAAGAAAACTTGCGCCGCGCATTGGCGATTTCGCGTGGTGATCCCGCGGTGTTGCTCTCTTCGCCGATCACATGGATCTTTGCAGCGCTGATCATTTTTGTCGTTGGGCTAACCATCCGCCGCGAATTTACTAAATCAAAAGAAAGACGAGTCGCGTAATGACACTCCTGAGCGAAATGAGCTTCGCATCTGATGACCTGACCGGAAAGGCTGCAGAGCATCTGGCAAAGCTGATCTCATTCGATACGGTCTCTCGTAATCCCAACCGCCCGCTTATTGACCACATGGCGGATTACCTCGGTGACTTGGGCGCGCGGATCACGATTTTGCCGGACGAGACCGGGGCCAAAGCCAACCTTGTCGCGGCCTTTGGTCCAAAGGACACTGCCGGGGTTGTTTGGTCGGGTCACACGGATGTGGTCCCCGCAGAGGAGCCGGAATGGCAGAGCAACCCTTTCGTGGCGGAGATCCGAGACGGCAAGCTCTATGGTCGTGGGGCCTGCGATATGAAAGGGTTCGCGGCCTGCGCAATGGCTGTTGCACCGCAGCTGGCTGCGGCCAAGCTGTCGCGTCCTGTCTATCTGTGCTTTTCCTATGATGAGGAAGTGGGCTGTCTGGGGGCGCCAGCGATTGCAGAGTATCTGAAGCAACTGCCGGTACCACCAGAGTTTGCGATCATCGGTGAGCCGTCGATGATGAAGCTGATCACCGGGCAAAAAGGCAAAATCGCCATGCGGGCCTATGTGACGGGAACGGCTGGTCATTCTTCCTTTGCTCCTGACCATGTGAACGCGATTGAATTCGCTTCCAAAGCGGTGGAGCGCATCTCTGAACGTGGCAAGCGCTATGAGCTGGAGGGCCCGTTTGATCCGGACTTTACCGTTGCGCACGCCACTATGCTGGTGACGATGGTACAGGGGGGCGTTGCAACGAATGTGACGCCCGACAGCTGTGAATTTACGTTCGAATTACGCTCTATCAGCGGTATGGAACCCGAGCAGGATATGAAGAGCCTGCTGGAGGACATCACCTGCGATATCGTGCGCCCCATGGAAGAGAAAATCCCCGGGACAGGTATTCGTTTTGAGCAAATATTCTCGTATCCAGCGATGGGAGAGGCTCGCAACACCACTGGGTTTAATCGATACGCGCATCTTATGCCCGCGTGGGGCGGCAAGGTGTCGTATGGCTCAGAGGGTGGTGTCTTCGAACAAATCGGCGGGATTCCATCCGTCATCGTAGGGCCGGGATCAATCGAGCAAGCGCATAAACCCAACGAGTTTGTCGAACTTGAACAACTTGGGGAATGCCTGCGTTTTCTGGGAAAGGTCGTTGAGTTTTTGTCAGAGCCGACCCCCTGATCAATATCTCTAGTGTCTTTTATTACTGAGTTGACGCGGTTTCGTTCTTGTAACGGGGCCGCGTTTGTCTTTTGGGGACCGGTTAGGGGGCCTTTCGCGGTATCGTTTGCGGCGTTGTGACCAGAGCATTCCTATTTCAACTCTACCTTGAATTTGTCCCTCTGCAGGCTCATAGTGCCTTAAAATTATTGTATGATTTTGGGATGTGCCGGGACCATGGCAGACGAGGACTATTGGCAAAATATTGGTGCTGATGCGGCGGATGGAAAAGGCCCTTCGCCCGTGTCTGCGGTAGAAATCAAGCGCTTTGATGAAGGCTTGCCGGTCGTCCAAAAGATCGGTCAAGCGGTGACACCTCAGGAGGTTCTTCCTGATGATTTCTTTTCTCCAGATGGTGCAATCTTTGCGGTCTTGGATGCCAGCTGTCTTGAAAGCCTCCCTGTTTTGCTGGAGGCGGAAGGTCTTGAGCATGTGAGCCTGTTTTCCGGGGAACTGGCGAGTGTCGCGGGCGATGCGGCCCCCTATCTGGTCAGGTTGCCAAAAGAGTCTGACCTGCTGCGTGCATTGCTGACCACATCAGAAGATGGAAAGGTCAAAGCCGGTGCGTTTTGGGCGGCGCAAGCTGGGATTTTTGTGCAAACGTCGCTTTCGCTCTCGCAGCTGCGGACGCATCTGCGGCGTTTTATGCGGGTGCTGGACGCGCACGAACGGGCGTATTTTTTCCGCTTCTGGGAGCCTGTATGTGCTGAGGCGTATTTCGCTGGACTTGATACTCGTGCGCCAAAAGCGGCGCGCTGGTTTCATCCTCATGATATGTCGGAGCCACTCATGGCGATGTGGTTTCCAGTGCATGCGTTGGATGGCGCAAACTCTCTGGTCCGTTGTACGCCCAATCGCGAGCTCAAACACGTGACACCTGAGCGCGGCAGCTTTCGGCTTGATCAGGCAGATTTAGAGATCTTTTCGCACTTGCAGTGGCGACGTGATGTTGGGCTGATTGCTGATAAACTAAAAGAAACACCGTTTGAAAAAGACCTGCCGGACCGAGATCAGTTGCTCATGCTATGTGATGCGACCATGCGGCGGATGATCGGATACGGTTTTACGCAGCTGGATATGCTGTATTTGCTCTGCATCTGGGAGGTTCAGTACGGCCCCACGTTTGAACAGCAAAAGGACGCAAAGTCAGTGCTTCAGATCATGGGGCGTATGGAGAAACCCGCAGAGTGGCGGTTTGCCCATGTCAAAGACGAGATGATCGCGCGCGAGGCCGAGTGATCAAATCACTTGGCCTGACCAGCGTCATTCCAGTCGATTGAACGCTCAAAGCCCGGTTCTGGCGACATGCCGATCTTGTCGAAGTTTGACGACATATGCCCAAAATCGCGCAAGGCGACGCGTCGCATATCAGCAGAGGGTGTTCCGCCGGATCGCATGGTTTGAGCTAAGGTTTGCAGGTCTCCTGGGATGGCATATTCGCCACTGGTTGGCAGATCGCCCAATGGAACGCCGCCTGCAACGGCCGCGTCGTACATCATCGCAAGTGGGATACGGGACAGGCCGAGCTGAACCCAGGGTCTGTCGAGGCGCGCAGCGGTGGTATAGCTGTAAGTATTTGCCACGAAACCGGCAAGGCCCCGAGCGGGTGTTTCTCTGATCGGACCCGGTTCGTTAATCAGGCCGCCACGCGGGTCGCCTCGATCAATCCAGCCTTCGCTAACGTAGAAACTCTCGAGCGAGTCTCGCGCCGCAGCGGCTTCGGCGACATCCGCAGCACGTGCCGCCTCGGCATCTGCACGGCTATGAAAGGTTCTGGTTCTTGCTTTCTCCACCAGCGCTTCACTGCCGGTGCCCGCGTAACCGCCACCGATATCCGAATGCGCACCTGTGCAGGATTTATATGGCCCCCCTCCGGGTGTGTTGTGATTGAGGCGGAAATTCTCTCGATATTCGTTCTCTGCCACAAGGTGCATAATGCCATCAGCCTGGGAAGTGGACATATGGACGTTTACGGGGCCGTTGTCGTCATTGGTGCCAAGCCCGACGGCTGCAACCGTGTCGAAAATTCCAACGAACCGAATGCGTACATTGCGCCCCGCGGGGAGGGAGGCGCGATTATGATCGACATGAACGCCACGCAGCAGAGAATAGTCCAGCGCGTCATATTCGATGAAACCCTGGCGAAAGCAATTGACGAAGTAGCGCGCTGCCGCCGCGCCTCGACTAAAGCCAAACACGTCCAGCACGACCTCGGTCGGCTCCACACCGGGGCTTAATCGTCTCACGCGATTGCCGACCTCGACACAGGCGTCAAAAACACGGGCTTCTACACCGGTTGGACCCATGCCCACCGCTGCGCCAGTTTTGTTTCGTGGGTTCCAGTCAGGTTCGCCAGCAGTGGTGCCAATGCCTTCCACGTAAATTCGATCGCGCTTGATCGCATAACCGCAAGAGTTGCGGGTCCAGTAACGAGAGGAATATTGGTAAAGGTCATTGAGCAGCACGACGTTCGTGAGCGACGAGTTATAACTGTCCGAATAGTCACTTGAGGGGCCCCGGACGTTTGCCGCGTTGTTACCGGTGCCATCAAAAAACACCCCGATTTCGAGTGTGACCGCAGGGCAGGTCTGCGCGATATTCCCGGCAGATCGGTTGAGGCCTTGAGATTGTTGTGATGCGCTCTCGGTCAAGCTCATGATGCAGGCTCCGGGCAGGTGGTCGGATCTGGGACGGGTGGGTAATCAAAACGAAGCGCTTCGGCCAATAGCGCGTGTGCATCGACTTCGGCAGAGATATCTCGATCTTGCGTGGGGGTGCGTGTACCGCATTCGGACGCAAGATCCTTGCCAGAGCCTGTGTCCGAAGGGTCGGTCCCTGCCACGAACTGCCCATTTGGTCCGAATATAAGCGTTATCGAAGCGGTATTGAGGGAATTTCGCAGAAGGTCATCTGGCGAAACTTCCAGTGACGCTTCCCATGCGCGGTCAGTCAGCAACTCGACCCATTTGGCCGACACAGCGACGGTATCTTTGTTACCTGCTGACCAGCTCAACGTATAAGTTCCAAGGTTGCGTGGTATACTCGCGTTTTCCGCCTCGCCCGTCACAACCTTGGTATTAAACGGAATTTTCAATCCCTCAACCTTCGCCTCCGTCACCAAGACAGGAGAGTAGGAATAGCTGGTCATGGACAGGTTGGCCTGTGTCGGGGTCTCTTTCCAGCACCCGGTCAGGGCCAACATTGCCATCAGCGCGGCCCAAACCTTTGTCATTTGGGTGCTCCTATAGTGCGGATGTTGGGCCGGCCTGTCGCCAAATCAGACAAATACCAAACCTTGCTTTGTGCGCGATCCCGCAACCATTCCGGATAATGCGCGGCATATAGTGCATCAAAACGTGGCTGAGGATCTGCAGTGATCGCTTCGCCCGGAGCGTAGATCACCATGCGTGGCAGTGGATCAAAGGCTTCTTTTGCGCGCTCATACATGGGTTGCTGGTTCTCGTCCGTCATGTCGAGAATAAGCCCCTCTGCTTGCAGCAGCAGTTCCAGCGCAACGGTGTCGGGGTGTGATTTCATCTCCGGACGATGAAAGAAAGGGGCTTCAATCAGACCGAGCACGATATTTACATGCACGATCCAGTGCTGTTCGCTCCACAAGAAGAGATCCCCAAACGCGGTATGAGCAACTGCATGAACACTTGGCACACCGAATTCATCACTAAAGTCCGGATCGCCTTGGAAAATCGCATTGGTGGCTTCACGCAGCTCGGCCGGAACACACAGACGCAGCCGACCATCGGCAAGATCCCCGACTCCGTAGTTGTCCCAGAAGTCGAGAAGCAGCGGAGCCACTTTGCCTTCATGAAAGGCAATTTCTTGTGATCGGACGTCCACCGCGTTCTTTAACGGGCCTCGGTCGCGGACCAGATTGCTAAGTGCTGTGTCAGCCGATTGGCCGGGTAGGTTGCTTCGAAAACTCATGGGTACAAAAATCGCTGTCTATAGGTGTCAGGAATACATGAACCATTCGTTCGTTCAACCCAAGCTGTTCTCTCTTTGATTGTACCCTCGGCGAGGGTTCGCCGACGTGGCGGCCCCAGACCGGTGCGTTGCCTTGCGACAGGTGGATTTTGGAGCGTTCATTAAAAGTCTAATAGTGATAGCACTTTGGGGGCATGATCTGCGAAATATTCATGTGGTTGGCCTGACCGTGCAGAGCCGATCTTTCACGAGGCGAGCGTAGTTTCGCGCGTTGTCGTTTCGACCATCTGGACACTTGAGCAGGTCGCATTTAACGGGTGCGCAGCTTTCGCCAATTTGGCGTGGGAATGCCACGCTTGTTAGTATGCCGTACATATCCTTTTGGTAGAAAGCGGATCGCGCTCGTTTTTAGCGTATTGAGTACCGCCGGGTTTGGCAAAAGAACTTTGGCTCAATAGGTCTCATGGCTGATTATGTGATAAATGCGGATAGTTTTGGCTCGTTTTACAAAAACGTAGGCCAAAACGGGTCTGATGACACTGTAACGGTGAATATCGGATCTGGCTTTCGCGGTGCGATTACCGTCGACTCGCAACCCGCTGACGGTGAAATTGATGAGACCACCGTTATCATCCCAGAAGGGTGGGAACTGCGGCTTGTCAGCAATTCTCAAGATGACAGTGTCGAAGATCCTGCTTTCAACGATTTGTCCTATGAGGTCTATAACGCCGCTGGCGAGGCCGTCGGTACACTGAGCATTCGCAGCAATGCCACAACAGGCGTCCCCTGTTTCCTAAAGGGCACCATGATCGACACGCCGCGAGGGGCCGTGCCGATCGAACAATTGCAGATTGGCGACTTTGTTTTGACCAAGGATCGAGGTGCACAACCGATCCGCTGGATTGGATCCCGAAATATCGGAGCGGCAGATCTGGAGAAGGCACCCAATTTGCGACCAATCCGCATCACGGCAGGCGCGCTTGGTTTTCGACTGCCCGCAACGGATTTGATTGTCTCTCCGCAGCATAGGGTATTGCTGCGTTCCAGAGTTGTGCAAAACATGTTTGGCGTGGGCGAGGTGATGGTCGCCGCAAAGAAGCTGCTTGCACTGAAGGGGATCGAAATTGCAAGAGACCTCTCTGGCGCGCATTACTACCACTTTCTTTGTGATCGGCATGAGGTTGTGGTGGCAAATGGGGCAGAAACAGAATCCCTGTTTCCCGGCCCGGAGGCCCTCAGATCCGTCGGAGCAGAAGCGCTTGCCGAGATTTACATACTGTTTCCAGAGTTACAGCAGTGTTCTTACACGCCTGTTTCCGCGCGCCCTTTTCCCGATGGGCGTCAAGCGCAACACCTCGCTGAGCGTCATTTGAAGAACAACAAATCCTTGGTGTGCGCGCAGTGCGATCTGCGCGGCTGAGCGGTGGTGGAGTTACCCCACCTGCAGCGGCACAAACCCCAGTGACAGCAGGCAGGCAGCTGCGATGAGGCCAAATATCCAAAGCTGAAGGCGTGGCCCTTCGTTTTTCCAGACACTGCGATAGCGATATCCTGCCAGACAGGCGATCACGAACAGCAGAGTGGCGCTTGTTGGGGAGAGGGTCAGTTCGGTCAATTTCGTTTCCTTTGTAGGAACACATTTACTCAGGCGAGAATTGTAATACCGTATAAGATGATAAAGAGAGGAAACGCCATGCCTGCTTCATATACTCCGAAAACACGCGGTTCCGAGACATCGGACAAGAAGACCAGCAGCCAAACTCTTGATACGAACATGTCTGCAGCCCGTGCCACCGTTGGCGATGTCCTTGCAAACAAGAGCGGTGATCTGTTTTGGATCAATCCGCAAGATACCGTCGCAAAGGCCGTGGAGGTTCTGCGTGACAAGGGTATCGGGGCGCTTTTGGTCAAAAACCCGCAAGGCGAACTGGTCGGGATTCTGTCTGAGCGCGATATCGTCCGACGTCTGGCGGATACGCCGGGTGAAACGCTACCCCAAACTGTCGAGGGGTTGATGTCGACGGACGTTATCACAGCGACTCCGGATCAGTCCGTGGTTGAGGTTCTGCGTCTGATGACGGATGGTCGGTTCCGGCACATGCCCGTTTTGGAGCAAGAACAATTGGTCGGTATGATCACCATCGGGGACGTGGTGAATTTCCGTCTGACCGCACTGGAATACGAGGCGCTACAGCTCAAACAGCTTATTGTGGGGTAAGGGGTTCAGGGTCTGTTTCTCTCGAATGGCGCGGTGGAACGGCCTCAAGTCCTCAGCGAAACCAATAGTCCCACCCGTCGAGGTAATATTGGACCAGCGCATGTGATTGCATGGTGTTGCTCTGCGCGGCAAGCCGCGCAGAGTCCGCTCCAAAGACCTGCGCTGCTTGCCAGACTTCGGGTGTAAGATAGCTTAGTTATGTGACCTGCTCGAGTTTGTCCGTCGTCAGGGATTTTGGGACAGATGGCGGCGTGATCTAAGAGAGGGTCTGGCTCATCTGGTTGCTTTGATTATGCGGCGGATTTGCGGTGAGGCAAGCGCCGGGTTTCGATTGTCTTCTGTTTGATCCTTTCTCGTTGTTTCAGAATGGTCTTGCCGCGACCGAAGTAGACGTCATCCGGGGTGAGGTTTTGTAGGCTCTCGTGATAGCGCCGGTGGTTGTAATGATCGACAAAGGCATCGATCTGTTGCCTGAGGTCACCGGGCAGGTAGTAGTTTTCCTGCAAGATGCGGCTCTTCAAGGTCTGGTGCCATCGCTCCACGGCCCGGCAGTGCATTGCGCAGCAATGTCACGAGAGGGATCTTGCCCTGAGTTTGCGGGTGATACGGGGCACCTCGAACGTGATCCATCTGTTGAGCCTCCAACCGCGCTTCTCGACCGGCTCACGCACCGCTGCCACATCCGGGAAACTAACAACGACAGCTACCGCTTTAAGGCCAGCGCTGAGGCTGCTAAGAAAACAGGAAAGGAGACCGCAACATTGACCGCGTCATAAACAAAGACGCAGAACTAAGGGTGGGTCAAATCTCGGTGAAAATACCGGGTCAGTTCTCAGTGACAATCAACAATCCGCCTGCACACCAGCGGTAATAGGTGACTGTTCAGTCACGCCAATCTGTCGGATCGCACCCAGACGCGGCATTCCTTGCCCCGTCAGAACCTCAACCTGCCGTAACTTCGTCACTATCTCTTCGGGCTTTGGTCACTTGTTGACCATGTGTGTCCTTCGTTTACCTAAACATAGCGGAGGACGACTTGAGTGGGGGAAGACCACCGCGTCAGAAAACCTTCACCATAGCGGATGTTGGGTGCTGAGTTGTCAGTCTATGAACGACGCCATCAAACGGAAGTAAACGCATCCTAACTCCGTGCTGTATCCGCGGCTGCTTTCGGTCAGGTTATTTTGAATAACTTTCATGTTGCAAAAATGCAGCTCCGAAAAACTGTCAGAAAATTTTTGATGCCACAGTTTTGACATCGCCCACGCTGTTTGGCTTTTCTGATATCAGTCTGAGAAGACGTGGTGTTAAGATTAGCCGCACCACATAGATGCTGACCCTTGGGATGATCCCGCGGAGAGATCCGTGTCGGCGCAGACAACAGGCTGTTTGGTTTGTGCTTCCGCTTTTGGCGGATTCATATGCTTTGCAGAGTTGTTAGCTTGGACGGAATTAAGAATCATACTCGGTTTTGGGATCAAGGCATCTCGATAGGTGGAGCCTTGGGGCGCCTGCCGGCTTGCGGCCCTGTTCGCAAGCCGATCTCTACTGCTCTCAAAACCATTGCGCGCGACCACTCTAGTCAAGGACCACCAAATGCTGTGTGCGAATGCAGCGTGCCGGATCGGTTGCGGGTGAGAGCCAACGCACAAAATGAAACACGATCATCAGGCAAGCGGCACTGGGGCTTTTACTGCTCAACTCAAACTACACGCCACTCTTGCATGATTTCAGGTGAGGACAAAAAGTGAATTTTTCAATGTCGATTTTTCAGTCGTTCTGGCGCGTTAGCCAGTTGGCAGCACTGTGGGTCGTGCTCATTTTTTGCGCGCCTGCTCAGGCACAATACATTACCAGCCAGACAGCTTCACCGAGCAATTTTTCTGGATCTGGTCAGACGATTACCTTTACGGTGGCGATAAATACCCACAACTCCGCGGTCTCGGCAGTGAGTGTATCCAATAGTGTCGGACCGATGCTCAGCTGTTCTCCCACAAGTGCTGGTCTCAATTCGACCATTACCTGCACTGGTACATATATAACAACAGCGGGTGACACAACGGTGACGGCAGCGGGTACCATTACGCTCACGACGGGAAGCTCGGTCACGCTGAATTATCACGTGTCTGCCGCCGATCCGACTCCCAATACACCTTCTTTCTCAAGTGGTAGCGCGCCTACTACGGCAGCTGAAGGCAGCTCCGTCACGCTGGCGTTGCTGACACCGTCTGGGATGACGCCCTCATTGGCCAGCAATACACCCAGCGTGTGTACGGCGTCTGGGTTAACACTGAATATGGTAGGTGTCGGAACCTGCAATGCTGTTGCGACCGGGCCGGCGTCTTCTCCGTTCTACACCGAAGGTACACTAAATATCTCAATAAGCGTCACCGACACAGAGCCGCCGGTGATCACTGCACCCGGTGCTCAATCCGCTCCAACCGATGTCGGCACAAACACCGCGACGCTGGATGTTACGTCATTGGGGTCGGTCACAGACAATAGCGGCACGACGCCAGCCATTACCTATGCCATCGGCGGCACGCCTCTTTCGGGGGCTTATGCCTTTCCGATGGGGGTGACCACGGTGACGATGGACGCCTCTGACGGGGCGGGCAATGCGGCGGTGCAGCAGAGCTTTACGGTCACCGTGACGGATGGCGAAGTGCCGGTGATCACAGCCCCCGGTCCTCAATCCGCGTCCACCGATGCTGGCACAAACACCG